>Ga0136846_1223474_pt1 | contig 11497 bp, 11 predicted proteins | sample HopSoiMetagenom2_FD_96841 | JGI IMG/M metagenome (GOLD analysis project Ga0136846, IMG submission 96841) | Grasslands soil microbial communities from Hopland, California, USA - 2 Assembly 2016 (version 4) | ecosystem: Environmental > Terrestrial > Soil > Grasslands | place: USA: Hopland... | reverse complement strand
CAGATCGGCCCGAAGGTCAACATCAGCGGCTACGCCCAGTCGAATGCCCGCGTCTCCACGCTCATGCGCAACCTCGGCGCCTCGCCCTACCTCGAGAACCCCGAGCTGGTGGAGATCAAGGCGGTCGCCGCGCCCGACAAGTCCGGCAATCGCATCAACGAGTTCAACATGAACATCTCGATCAAGCGCGCGCAGGCCGATAGCGGGGCCGCCCCCGCGAAGGCAACGCCGGCGGCCGCGCCCTCCAAGATTCCGGTGGGAGGGTTCAAATGAGCCTGATCGACGACCTCCGAACGCTCGACCCGAAGCAGCCCGGCAACTGGCCGTGGGCGATCAAGATCGGCTCGTTCCTGCTCATCTTCGTGGTGGTGCAGGTGGCCGCCTACTTCATCTTCTGGCAGGGGCAGGCGGAGGAGATCGAGAAGGGTCGCGCCGACGTGGCCAAGCAGAAGGAAGTGTTCCTCGAGAAGAAGAAGCTCGCCGTCAACCTCGAGGCCTACAAGCAGCAGCGCGCGGAGATCGAGCAGTCCTTCGGCGCGCTGTTGAAGCAGCTGCCGAACAAGAGCGAGATGGACGCGCTGCTGATCGACATCAACCAGGCGGGCCTCGGTCGCGGCCTCGCCTTCGAGCTCTTCAAGCCCGCGGAGAAGGAGAACTTCACCGAGTTCTACGCGGAGCTGCCCGTCAACATCAAGGTGACCGGCAACTACCATGACCTGGGCGCGTTCGCGAGCGACGTGGCGAAGATGCCGCGCATCGTGCTGCTCACCGACCTCAAGCTCGACCCGCCGAAAGACGGCGTCCTGTCGATGGAGGCCGTCGCCAAGACCTATCGCTACCTGGACGAGGAAGAAGTCGCCAAGCAGCGCAAGTCGACCAAGGACAAGGCCGCGAAGGGCAAGGGAGGCAAGTGATGAAGCGCCTACTTCTCCCGGCCGCCGTCGCCGTGGTGCTTGGCGGCTGCAGCTCGGAGCTCGACGACCTGAAGTCGTTCGTGCGCGACTCGGAGAAGGGCCTGCCGCGGCGCATCGACCCGCTGCCGGCGGTCAAGCCCTTCGAGCCGTTCGCCTACGAGGGATTCGACCTGCCCGACCCGTTCAAGCCGCGCAAGCTCACCCCGCCCAAGGAAGGGGCCGCTGGCGGCATCGCGCCCGACCTCAACCGGCGCAAGGAGCCCCTCGAAGCGTTCCCGCTGGAGCAGCTCAAGATGGTCGGCACGCTCTCTCAGGGCAAGGACACGTACGCGATCGTGCGCGCCGACAAGACGCTCTATCGCGTGAAGAAGGGCAACTACATGGGCCAGAACTTCGGCCTCATATCGGATGTGACCGAGAGCGAGATAAAGCTCAAGGAAATCGTTCAAGACAGCGCCGGTGATTGGGCCGAGCGGCAAAGCGTTCTGCCGCTACTGGAAGAGGCCGGCAAAGGGGACAAAAAGTGACGACCACGCTCCGCTTCCCAACTCCCAAACTCGGGACCGCGCTCGCCGCGCTGGTGCTCGCGCTCGGCGCGCCGCTCGCCTGGGCGCAGGGCGCCGCCAAGAACGCGGTCGAGGGCATCAACTTCTCCTCGGTCCAGGGCGGCAAGATCCTGGTGAAGGTGGACCTGAAGGATCCCCTGGCGGCGACACCCCAGGGCTTCGCGGTGACGAACCCGCCGCGGATCGCGATCGACCTGCCCGACACGGTCAACGGCACGGGCCGCACCCAGATCGAGGCGGGCGAGGGCGACCTGCGCAGCGTGTCCATCGTCCAGACCGCCAGCCGCACGCGGCTGGTGATGAACCTCACGCGCAACCTCACGTATACCCAGGCCGTCGATGGCCGCCAGCTCATCGTCACGATCGACGCTTCGCAGGCGGTCGGTGGCGCCGGCACGGTGGCTACTTCGCCCACGGTGGCGCCGACGGTTTTCGCAGAGCAGAGCCCGACGGGTTCCGTGCGCTACAACCTCCGTGACGTCGATTTCCGCCGCGGCAACACCTCGGAAGGCCGCATCATGGTGGACCTGTCCTCGCCGAACATCGGCATCGACATCCGCCAGCAGGGCCGCCAGCTGGTCGTGGACTTCCTCAACACCAATGTGCCGCGCAACCTGGTCCGCCGCCTCGACGTGGGCGACTTCGGCACCCCGGTGCGCTTCGTCGACACCTTCGAGCAGAGCGGCAACGCGCGCATCGTGGTCGAGCCGCGCGGCATCTGGGAATACTCGGCCTACCAGACCGACACCCAGTTCATCGTCGAGGTGAAGCCGGTCAAGGAAGACCCGAACCGCCTGGTGCAGAGCTCCACGCCCGGCTACTCGGGCGAGAAGCTCTCGCTCAACTTCCAGAACGTCGAAGTGCGTGCGGTCCTGCAGGTGATCGCCGACTTCACCGGCCTGAACATCATCACCAGCGACACGGTCGGGGGCAACCTCACGCTGCGCCTCAAAGACGTGCCCTGGGACCAGGCGCTCGACATCATCCTGCAGGCCAAGGGCCTGTCGAAGCGCAAGAACGGCAACGTGGTGCTGATCGCCCCGACCGACGAGCTCGCCGCCAAGGAGAAGCTCGCGCTCGAGGCGCAGGCCGCAGTCTCCGACCTGGAGCCGGTGCGCACCGAGTCGTTCGCGCTCTCGTACGCCAAGGCCGAGGACATCCAGAAGCTCCTGTCCAACAAGGACCAGCGCATCCTCTCCAAGCGCGGCAGCGCCAGCATCGACGAGCGCACCAACACGATCTTCGTGCAGGACTCGGGCGGCCGCCTCGAGGAGGCCCGGCGCCTGATCCAGCAGCTCGACATCCCGGTGCGGCAGGTGCTGATCGAGGCGCGGATCGTGATCGCCGACGATAAGTGGGGACGCCAGCTGGGCGTGCGCTTCGGCACGCAGTCGGCGTTCAACAGCAACAACTACAACTTCGGCGTGTCGGGCACCGCGGTCGATACCGTGCAGCCGCTGGGCAACAACCCGGTGTCGCGCGGCTCCGCCTCGCTCGTCTACCCGGGCGGCCAGTCGCAGAACATCTTCTCGGTTCCGACGGGCATCGGCCCGATCCCGCTCGGCGCGCAGCCCGACCAGATGAACGTGAACCTGCCGGTTCCTGGCGCCGCCGGTTCGCTCGCCCTGTCGATCCTCAACCTCGGCAGCGGCAACCTGGTGAACATCGAGCTGTCGGCCCTCGAAGCGGACAACCGCGGCAAGGTGGTTTCCAGCCCGCGCGTGATCACCGCCGACAAGAAGAAGGCGGTCATCTCGCAGGGAACGGAGATCCCGTACCTCACGGCGGCGGCCTCGGGCGCGACCACGGTGTCGTTCAAGCCCGCGGTGCTGGAGCTCGCGGTGACGCCGCGCATCACGCCGGATGACCGCATCATCATGGACCTCGAGGTGAAGAAGGACTCGGTGGGCCAGGTGTTCTCGGGCATCCCGTCGGTCGACACCAAGAAGGTGAACACCCAGGTGCTCGTCGACAATGGCGACACGATCGTGCTGGGCGGCATCTTCGAGCAGGAGACGCGCAACACGACGACCAAGGTCCCGTTCCTGGGTGACCTGCCCTTCGTCGGCATCCTGTTCCGCAAGACCGAGCGCATCGAGAACAAGACCGAGCTGCTGATCTTCGTCACGCCCAAGATCGTCAAGGACGCGCTGACGATCCGCTGAGCGGCCTTCCGGACCGTAAAGCCCCGGGACGTCCCGGGGCTTTTTCTTTCGGGGTCGGGTAACCTCACCGCATGGGCAACATCTTCCTCGTGGGCATGATGGGCGCGGGCAAGACCACCTTGGGCAAGGCTCTCGCCCGCCGCCTGCAGCGCGAGTTCGTCGACACCGACCGCCTGCTCGTCGACCGCACCGGCGTGAGCGTCGCCACGATCTTCGAGATCGAAGGCGAGGAAGGCTTCCGCCGCCGCGAGTCGGCGGCACTCGTGGAGCTCTCCCAGCGCGACGGCTGCGTGGTGGCGACGGGGGGCGGCGCGGTGCTCGACAGCGACAACCGCCGCGTCATGCGCGAGAGCGGGACCGTCGTGTACCTCCGTGCGCGCCTGGAGAGCCTCTGGGAACGCACGCGGCAGGACACGAGCCGCCCGCTGCTGCGCACCGCCAACCCGCGGGCCACGCTCGCCGAGCTCCTGGAGCAACGCGACCCGCTCTACCGGGATGCCGCGCACATCGTCGTGGACACCGGCTCGCAGAGCGCCGCCACGCTGGTCTCCCGGGTGGTCACCGCCCTCGCCGACCACTCCCCGGGAAAGGCCGCATGACCGCGTTGCGCGTCGAACTGGGCGAGCGTGCCTACCCCATTCACATCGGTCCGGGCCTCATGGACGACGCGGCGCTTTACGCGCCCCACGTGGGTGGCCGGCAAGTGGCCGTGGTGACCAACGAGACTGTGGCTTCCCTCTATGCGCAGCGGGTCGAGTCCGCGCTCGCCAGGGCGGGCGCGCGCGCGATTCGCGTGGTGCTGCCCGACGGCGAGGCATTCAAGGACTGGCAGCACCTGGACCGGATCTTCGCCGCCCTGCTGCAGGCGCGCTTCGATCGCCAGGCGGTCGTGGTCGCCGTGGGCGGGGGCGTCGTGGGCGACATGGCCGGATTCGCCGCCGCGTCGTACCAGCGCGGCATTTCGCACCTGCAGGTGCCGACCACGCTGCTCGCGCAGGTCGATTCGTCCGTCGGTGGCAAGACGGCGATCAACCATCCGCTCGGCAAGAACATGATCGGCGCGTTCCACCAGCCGGTCGCAGTGATCGCGGACACCGCGACGCTTGCCTCGCTGCCGGCGCGCGAATACGCCGCCGGCATGGCCGAAGTCGTGAAGTACGGCGCGATCCACGACGCGGCTTTCCTCGACTGGATCGAGGCCCACGCCGAAGCGCTACGCGCGCGCGAAGCCGTGAGCTTGGTCCACGCCATCCGGCGCTCATGCGAGATCAAGGCGGCGATCGTCGCGGCGGACGAGCGCGAATCCGGCGCCCGTGCGCTGCTCAACTTCGGACACACGTTCGGCCACGCGATCGAGTCGGCGGCCGGCTACGGCAACTGGCTGCATGGCGAGGCGGTGGCCGCGGGCATGGCGCTCGCGGCCCGGCTGTCCGCCCGGCTCGGACGCATCCCCGCGTCGCACGCGCAGCGGCTCGAGTCCCTGCTGTCGTCCTTCGGGCTGCCGGTGAAGGCGCCCGCGTTCCCGCTGGAGACGTGGCTCACGTTCATGGGGCGCGACAAGAAGAACGAGGGCGGGCGCATCACGCTCATCCTGCTGGACGCGTTGTGAAGGGCCTGCGTCGTGCGCGACACGCCCGAGAGCGCGCTCAAGGAGCTTCTGGCCGCCTAGGTGCCGGATGCCTTGTCGAGGCGGCGCAGGAACACGGTCATCTCCTTCGCCGCCTGCTTGTCACCTTTCTGCTCCGCGGCCGCGATGCCGTCGCGATACGCCGCACGGGCGCCTTCCGCATCGCCTGATTCGGCCAGGGCCTTGCCGAGCAGCTTCCACGCCGCCGAATAGCCCGGGTCGTGCCGCACCGCGGCGCGCAGATGCTCGGCAGCGCGCGGGGCCTCGTGCGCATTCAGGTAATGCAGCCCCAGCCCAAAACGCAGCAGGGCGTTGTCCTTGCCCTGCGCAAGCAGGGCTTCGAAGCGTTCGGCGGGATTCATGGCGCGGCTCCCAAGGTATCATCCAGCCCATAACTACCGGGAGAGACAACCCATGATGCGCATGCTCCACGCCGCCGCGGCGCTATTGGCGCTGGCATTCGTCCCCGCCGCGCACGCCCAGAAGGAACGCGAGGTTTCCATCGGGCTGCAGGCCGCGATCACCTCGATCGATCCGCACTACCACAACCTTTCACCCAACAACTCGTTGCTGTTGCACGTCTTCGAGCCGCTGGTGAAGCGCGATGCGAACCAGAAGATGGTGCCGGGGCTCGCGACCAGCTGGCGCGCCATCGACGACCTCACGTGGGAGTTCAAACTGCGCAAGGGCGTGAAGTTCCACGACGGGACGCCGTTCACCGCCGAGGACGTGGTCGCCACATACAAGCGCGTGCCTAACGTGCCCAACAGCCCGTCATCGTTCGCGACCTTCACCAAGCCGATCGTGGAGACCCGCATCGTCGATCCGTACACGATCACTTTCAAGACCGCCGCGCCACACGTGCTGCTGCCGAGTGACCTGGGCGCGGTGTACATCGTGCCGAAGGCGGTCGCCGAGAAGGCCGCCACCGACGACTTCAACTCCGGCAAGGCCGCGATCGGCACGGGCCCGTACAAGCTCGTGGAGTACGTGCCCAACCAGCGCGTCGTCCTCAAGGCGAACTACGGTTACTGGGGCGGCGAGGAGCCGTGGGACAAGGTAACCTTCAAGATCCTCACCAACGCCTCCGCGCGCGTCGCGGCGCTGCTCTCCGGCGACGTGCAGATGATCGAGACGGTGCCGACCTCGGACATCGCGAAGCTTTCATCGGACAAGAATTTCGCGCTCGCGGACAAGGTCTCCAACCGCGTGATCTACGTGCACCTGAACCAGTGGAACGACAAGACCGTGCCGTTCGTGACCGCCAAGGACGGCAAGCCGCTGGAGAAGAACCCGTTCAAGGACGCGCGCGTGAGGAAAGCGCTTTCCATGGCCATCAACCGCGACGCCATCGCCGACCGGATCATGGAAAAGAAGGCGGTGCCGGCCTCGCAGCTGCTGCCGGACTTCTTCTACGGCACCAGCAAGAAGCTCAAGCCCCAGAAGTACGACCCTGACGGCGCGAAGAAGCTGCTCGCGGAGGCGGGGTATCCCAACGGCTTCGCCATGACGATCCACGGACCGAACAACCGCTACATCAATGACGACAAGATCGCCCAGGCGATCGCCCAGTTCTACTCGCGCGCCGGGATAGACGCCAGGGTGGAGACCTTGCCGTCCAACGTGTACTTCACGCGGGCGACCAAGGGCGAGTTCGGCTACATGGTCCTCGGGTGGGGAACCGAATCCGGCGAGCAGGGCTCGAGCCTGCGCTCGCTGCTCGCGACCCACGATCCCGCAAAGGGCATGGGCGTCACCAACCGTGGCCGCTATTCGAACGCGGAATTCGACAAGCAGGTGACCGAGGCACTGGTGACCATGGACGACAAGAAGCGCGAGGCGATGATCCAGCACGCCGCCGAAACCGCCATGAACGACACCGGCCTCATTCCGATCCACTACGAGGTCAGCACGTGGGGCACCGCGAAGGGCTACAGGTACGAGGCCAGGACCGACCAATACACGCTCGCGACGGGCCTCAAGCCCGCAAAGTAGGCCGGCAACGCCGCGAGAAAGCCCCGCTTCGGCGGGGCTTTTCACTGCTGCGGAGGGCGCGCCACCCTGTGCGACAATCGATTTTCCATGCTTGCATTCGCCATCCGCCGCCTCGGCCAGAGCCTGTTCGTGCTGGTGGTGATGTCCTTCCTGGTTTTCCTCGGCGTCTACGCGATCGGCAATCCGATCGAGCTGCTGGTGAATCCGCAGGCCGACGCGGTCGAGCGCGCGCGGGCAACCGCCGCCCTGGGACTCGATCGTCCCATGCTCGAGCAGTACGCGGTGTTCCTGTCGCGCGCGGCGCACGGGGACCTGGGCCGCTCGTTCGTGTTCAACGTTCCCGCGATCCAGTTGATCCTGGAAAAGCTGCCCGCGACGCTCGAGCTCGCATTCGCGGCCATGGTGATGGCGATCGCGATCGGCATCCCGCTGGGATTGGTCGCCGGATTGAAGCCCCACACCTGGATCGGACGCACGATCATGGCGGGCTCGATCCTGGGCTTCAGCCTGCCGACCTTCTGGGTAGGGCTTGTGCTCATCATGGTCTTCTCCGTGCAGCTCGGCTGGCTGCCCCCGAACGGCCGCGGCGAGACGGTGATGCTGCTCGGCGTCCCTGTGAGCTTCCTCACGTGGGACGGCCTGAGGCACCTCGCAATGCCTGCGCTCAACCTCGCGCTCTTCAAGCTCTCGCTCCTCATCCGCCTTACGCGCGCCTCCACGCGCGAGGCGGTGCTGCAGGATTACGTGAAGTTCGCGCGGGCCAAGGGCTTGAGCCCCCAGCGCGTGATCGGCGTGCACGTGCTGAAGAACATCCTGATCCCGATCGTGACCGTCATCGGCCTGGAACTCGGATCGGTGATCGCATTCGCGATCATCACCGAGTCCATCTTCGCGTGGCCGGGCTCGGGCAAGCTCCTCATCGACTCGATCAACCAGCTCGATCGCCCGGTGATCGTGGCCTACCTGCTGGTCATCGTGACCATCTTCATCGCGATCAACTTCATCGTCGACGTGCTGTACTCCGTCCTCGATCCGCGCGTGCGCCTTGGCGCCGTGGCCGCGCATTGAAATGAGCATCGCCGTGGAGACTCCACAGGAACCCGCGGCCCCCGCCGCGCGCGAGCAGCCGCTCTGGCGCCGCTTCGCGGCGGAGTTCGCCGAAAGCCGGCTCGCCCTCGTGGGCCTCGCGATGCTGGTGGTGGTCGTCACGATCGCCCTCACCGCACCGTGGATTTCGCCCCAGAATCCGTACGACCTCGCGCAGCTCGACGTGATGGATTCGAAGCTGCCGCCGGGGGAGAACTCATCGACCACCGGCAAGCCGTACTGGCTCGGCACCGACGACCAGGGTCGCGACATGCTCTCGGGGATCTTCTACGGGCTGAGGATCTCGCTCGTGGTCGGCGTGACCAGCACCGTCATCGCGCTCGCCATCGGCCTCGCGCTCGGCCTTGCCGCAGCGTATTTCGGCGGCAAGACCGATGCGATCATCATGCGGATCGCCGACATCCAGCTTTCCTTCCCGGCTATCCTCATCGCGCTGGTGCTCCTCGCGGTGCTCGGGCAGGGCGTCGACAAGATCATCGTGGCGCTTGTCACGGTGCAATGGGCCTATTACGCGCGCACCGTGCGCTCTGCCGCCCTCGTCGAGCGCCAGAAGGAATACATCGAGGCCGCCCGCGTGCTGGCGCTCTCGCGCCCACGCATCGTGCTGCGCCACCTGCTGCCCAATTGCCTGCCGCCCCTCATCGTGGTGGCGACCGTGCAGGTCGCGCATGCCATCCAGCTCGAGGCGGCGCTCTCCTTTCTCGGGCTGGGCCTGCCGATCACCGAGCCGTCGATCGGGTTGCTGATCTCCAACGGCTTCCAGTACCTCCTGTCGGGCAAGTACTGGATCAGCTTCTATCCCGGCGTGGCGCTGCTCGCCACCATCGTCGCCATCAACCTGGTGGCCGACCAGCTGCGGGACATCCTCAACCCGAGGCTGAAGAAGTGACGCAACAAGTTCGCCCCGGCAAAGGGGCGCCGGGCACGCTCCTCGAAGTCGAAGGGTTGCGCACGCATTTCTTCACCAAGGCGGGCGTCATAAAGGCGGTGGACGATGTGAGCTTCCGCGTCGAGCGGGGGCGCATCCTGGGCCTCGTGGGCGAGTCGGGCTCGGGCAAGTCGATGACCGGGTATTCGATCCTGGGGCTCGTGGATCCGCCGGGCAGAATCGTCTCCGGGCGCATCGCGCTCAACGGGACCGACATCACGCGCCTCGATGCCGCGGCATGGCGCAAGCTCCGCGGCAATCGCATCGCGATGATCTTCCAGGACCCGATGATGACGCTGAACCCGGTCCTGCGCATCGATACGCAGATGGTCGAGGCGGTGCTCGCGCACCATGCCGTGTCGCGCGACGCGGCACTTGCGCGCTGCCGCGAGGCGCTTTCGCGGGTGGGCATCCCGTCGCCCGACGAGCGGCTGCGCGCCTATCCGCACGAATTCTCCGGCGGCATGCGCCAACGCGTGGCCATCGCGATCGCGCTGCTCAACCAGCCAGACGTCATCATCGCCGACGAGCCGACGACGGCGCTCGACGTGACCATCCAGGGACAGATCCTCTTCGAAGTGCAGAAGCTCTGCCGCGAGACCGGCGCGGGAATGATCTGGATCAGCCACGACCTCGCGGTCATTTCCGGGCTCGCAGACGACGTATGCGTCATGTACGCGGGCCGCATAGTTGAATCGGGTACCGTTGCTGAAATCCTCGAGCGGCCGATGCACCCCTATACGCGGGGCCTGCTCGACTCCGTGCCCAGCCGCAATACGCCCGGCCGCCCCCTTGCGCAGATTCCCGGCATGACGCCGTCGCTGCTGAAGCTGGGCAACGCGTGCGCCTTCCGCGAGCGCTGTCCGCGCGCGATCGACTCGTGCGCGGTCGCGCCCGCCGCGCGCGATCTTGCCGCAGGCCGCATGCTGCGCTGCGTGAACCCCGTCGCATGAGCGCCGTGGCCGCCCCGCTGCTCGAGCTTCGCGGCGTGTCCAAGCGCTTCGAGCACAAGCTCGATCTTCCCGGGCGCCTCGCGAGGAAGCTGGGCGCGCGCATCTGCGACGAAATCGTCCACGCAGTCGACCATGTCGACCTGGCCATCCGCGAGCGCGAGGTGGTCGGGTTGGTCGGCGAATCCGGCTGCGGCAAGTCCACGCTGGGGCGGGTCGTGGCGCGGCTGCTCGCGCCCTCCGAGGGCGAACGCTTCTGGAAGGGAAGGCCGTACCGGGAATTCGACGTCGAGCGGGAGCGCCGCGAGCGCCTTGCCGTGCAGATGATCTTCCAGGACCCCTACGCTTCTCTCAATCCACGCATGCGCATCGTGGACGTCGTGGGCGAGGCGCCGGTGGTGCACGGGCTCGTCACGCCGGCCGAGCGCGACGACTATGTTGCCGAGCTCCTGCAGCGCGTCGGCATGGACGCGACGCTCATGCGGCGCTTCCCGCACCAATTCTCCGGCGGCCAGCGCAGCCGCATCGGCATTGCGCGGGCGCTGGCGGTGAAGCCGCGCTTCCTCGTCTGCGACGAGGCGGTCGCGGCGCTGGACGTTTCCATCCAGGCGCAGGTGCTGAACCTGTTCATCCGGCTGCGCGAAGAGCTGGCACTTACCTACCTCTTCATCAGCCACGACCTCGGCGTGATCCGCCACGTTTCCGACCGCGTCGTCGTGATGTACCTGGGGCGTGTCGTGGAGTCGGCGCCGACGGCCGAGCTGTACGCCCAGCCGAACCACCCGTACACGATCGCCCTCATGGCGGAGGTACCGCGCGTCGACGCGCGCCGCCGCGAGTACGTCCCCATCCGGGGCGAGATCCCGTCGCCGCTGTCCCCACCGCCCGGCTGCCATTTCCATCCCCGGTGCCCGCGGGCGTTCGCTCGCTGCCGGCAGGCGGCCCCGCCGCTGCGCGAGATCGCCCCGGGCCATCTTTCCGCATGCCACCTCAACGATCCGGTCCCCGCATGAACCCAGCTTTCGAAATCATCGCCCCGCGCAGCGGCCACGCGCCGCTCGTGCTGGACTCGCCGCACAGCGGCTCCGATTACCCGGACGACTTCCGGCCTGCAGTCAGCGTGGAGCTGCTGCGCCAAGCCGAAGACAGCTACGTGGACGAGCTCTACGGCTCTGGACCCGATGTGGGCGCCACCCTCATCGCCGCTCGCTTCCCGCGCAGCTACATCTACGCCAACCGCTCGCT
>Ga0136846_1243338_pt1 | contig 11500 bp, 11 predicted proteins | sample HopSoiMetagenom2_FD_96841 | JGI IMG/M metagenome (GOLD analysis project Ga0136846, IMG submission 96841) | Grasslands soil microbial communities from Hopland, California, USA - 2 Assembly 2016 (version 4) | ecosystem: Environmental > Terrestrial > Soil > Grasslands | place: USA: Hopland... | reverse complement strand
GGCCTTGCTGGCGTCGCGGAGGCTGGCACTTCAGCTGCCATAAGTCCCCTGCGTCGTGCGGCGGCCGCCTTCGGGGGTAGGCAAGCGGGCGAGCAGGCCGCGAGCACCTCGGCTGAAGGGCAGCCTGATTGGGCGCGCCGCATGAAGCGTGCCGAGACTATTCGGCACGGTGCGTCGGCAGTGGGCCACGCGGTCCGCTCGGGCGATCACGGTGGCGGCGGCTCTTCCGTCGATTTGTCTGAGGGAGAGCGCTGACACTTAGCCACTGCGCCTTCGCCAGCCGCTGCGCGACAGACTGAAACGCAGACACCGAACAACTCGAAACGATCACTTGATCTCAGGGGCAACTATCGATGTTCAGACGACCTTCCGTACACTACGGGCGTATGCCCGAGCCGATCACGCCCTACCAAAAGGCAGCGCAGGTTTGGGACGAACGCATTGGATCCGCCCGCGTGCAGGCCAAGAACTGGCGCTTGATGGCGTTCGGCTGCTTGATGTTATCAGCCGGTCTCGCAGGGAGCCTCGTTTGGCAATCGAGCCAAGGCTCGATCACGCCGTGGGTGGTTGAAGTGGACCATCTCGGTCAGGCCCAAAGGGTTGCGCCTGCCAACATCGATTATCAACCCACTGATGCGCAGATCGCCTACCATCTGGCGCGCTTTATCGAGGACGTCAGAGGCCTACCCGCCGACGGCATCGTTCTGCGCCAAAACTGGCTCCGGGCCTATGATTTTACGACCGATCGTGGCGCCGCAGCGCTGAATGACTATGCGCGCAGCAATGACCCCTTTGCCAAGTTGGGTAAGGCCCAAATCTCCGTCGACGTATCGAGCGTCATTCGCGCTTCGTCGGAGAGCTTTCGGGTCGCGTGGACTCAGCGCATTTACGATAGCGGCTCGTTGAGCTCGACCGAGCGCTGGACTGCGATTCTCTCGATCGTGATCGAGACGCCGCGCGATGCCGAACGCCTGCGCAAAAATCCTCTTGGCGTCTACGTCCGCGCCATCAACTGGTCGAAGGAGTTGAGCCAGTGACCAACACGACGCATGACGTTCATTCGGATCGTCCTTTCCCGCAGATCAGGGGCAACTCGGCTTGCTCCCGGTTCGTGACCTCAAGGCGAGCACTTCTGTCAGCGCTCTTGCTTTGCTCGTCGGCGCTCGGTGGGTGCGCGACCTATATCCCGCCGGAGATCGGCTATGACGCGGAAGTCCCGCCGCTGCCGGCGCCTCCAGTGCCTCTGGACGACAGATCGCGACCGCTTCACGTTCCACCGCTCTGGAAGCCGGTTCTCGGCGGCAAGTCGGGAGGGAAGGAAGATGCTGAACCCGTGACCCGGGTTGAGACGGCAAACAGCGCAGCGCGGGTCGAACCGCGCAAGCGCGGGTATTTCAACGCTGCGCAGATCTACACGTACAGTCCCGGAGCACTCTATCAGATCTACGCGGCGCCTGGACAGGTCACGGATATTGCACTCGAGGAAGGAGAACAGCTAACGGGATCAGGACCAATCGCGGCCGGAGATACCGTACGCTGGGTCGTGGGCGATACCGAAAGTGGGAGCGGCGACGCGCGGCGCGTCCATATCCTGGTCAAGCCAACGCGGGCCTCAATCGAGACGAATCTCGTCGTCAACACCGACCGCCGTACCTATCTGATCGAGCTCCGCTCCCGCGAGCGGCCGTACATGCCATCCGTTGCTTGGTACTATCCGGAGACGGTACGCCAGCGATCGCGTTCAGCTGCTCTGAAGCCCGTTCTTCCGGATCCGGAGCAGCGTATCGCTCGTTACGCGATTGAGGGGGACAGTCCACCTTGGCGGCCGCTTGTCGCCTATGACGATGGCCGCAAGGTCTATGTCGAATTCCCGGCCGGCATCGTGCAAGGTGAAATGCCCCCGCTGTTCGTGATCGGCTCTGAAGGTAAGACCGAACTGGTTAACTATCGCGCCTATGGCAACGTGCTGATCGTCGATCGGCTCTTCGCGGCCGCCGAGCTTCGCCTTGGCGGAGAGCACCAGCAGAAGGTCAGGATTGTCAGGACCGACGGGAGGCCCTCGTCATGAACACCCTGAACGCAAATGATGAGGGACATGCGGCTCCGGCCCCACCCTTGGGCGAGCCAACCGAGCGATTTCGGCTGAGGGCTGAGCCTCCGCGCGTGACGCGCCTGTCGCGGAAGGTCCTAGCTGGCGGAACGACCTTCGCATTGCTTGTCATCAGCGGAGTCGTGTTGTGGTCGCTGCAGAGCAACCATCTCCGATCCCAGACGGCGGACGAACTCTACAGCACCGACCATCACAACGTTGCCGATGGCATCACCGCGCTGCCGAAGGACTACGCTGGCGCTGCACGGCAATCCGTCCCGCAGCTTGGTCCCCCGCTCCCTGGCGACCTTGGCCGGCCGATCCTTGCAGCTCAAGGCCAGCTGGCACCGAGCGGCGCCGATCCAGACCAACAGCGACGAGACCAGGAAACAGAAGCCGCTCGTGTCAGCCATCTGTTTGCTTCGGCCAACGGACGAGATGCGCGCCCCCCTGCCACCACGGCTGTAGGGAGCGACCGCATCATGCCAGCGGGTCCAGGCAACAGCGACGATGGATTCACCCAAAACGGCCAGGACAGGAAGCTTGCCTTTGTGAACGCTTCTGTGGACCGTCGCACGGTCAGCCCTGACCGGATCACCAGGCCGGCTTCACCGTATATCGTGCAGGCTGGGACTGTTGTTCCGGGCGCATTGCTGACGGGGATCAGATCAGATCTTCCGGGACAAATCGCGGCGCAGGTGACGGAGAACATATACGATTCTCCAACTGGCCGCTTTTTGCTCGTGCCACAAGGAGCGAAGCTAATTGGCAGTTATGACAGCCAGGTTTCGTTCGGCCAGTCCCGCGTTCTGCTGGTCTGGACGCGGCTGATCATGCCGAACGGCCGCTCAATTGTTCTGGAGCGGCAGCCTGGTGCAGACGCCTCAGGCTACGCCGGGCTCGAAGACCAGGTCGACAATCATTGGGGTGAACTGTTCAAGGCCGCGGCACTATCGACCTTCTTGGCGGTCGGGACTGAACTTGGCGCCGGTTCGGACACCAACAGCAGCGACAGCGCAATTATCCAGGCATTGCGCCACGGCGCCTCGGATTCACTGAACCAAACCGGGCAGCAGGTAGTTCGGCGCAGCCTCAACATTCAGCCTACTCTTACCGTGCGACCCGGCTTCCCAGTTCGCGTTGTCGTCAATCGTGACCTTATACTTGCGCCTTACGGAGGGTAGGAGATGCCAAAGCTTAGAATAGGAGCGCTGCCCGACGACAAACCGGTCAAGGTCACCACTGAACTTCCGGCATCAGTGCATCGGGATCTTGTCGCCTATGCGGAGGCCATGGCGCGCGAAAGCGGGCAGCGGATCGATCCGGCAAAGCTTGTCGCGCCGATGCTGGCCCGCTTCATGGCCACGGACCGCGGATTTGCAAAAGCGAGACGGGCCGGTCACGCCCCGGGTGTTGGCGGAGGCGAGGGATAGCGTTCTGCCAACAGATTGAGGAAACGCTTCAGAGCCGGATTCTGATTGTCTTCGCGCCAATGCGCATAGAAGTCCACCCGGCTTGGTCCCGTTCCGTCCTGCAACTCTCGGTACACAACGCCAGCGAAGCTTGCGCCAATATCCGATTCCATAGCCAGACTGAGCCCCATGCCCATACTCGTAAGACTCTTGATAATGCCGCGGCTTACGTCATGGCGCTCTACCTTGGGCCGATCGTCGGGTAGTACGAGCTTCGAAATCAAAAGATCCTCGAGCTCTCGTCCTGGATCATACTCACTTAGAAGGATCTTTTCGTTACGCAAATCTGTCCAATAGACGATCTCGCGTGCCGCCAAGATATGATCCTGCGGCAGCGAGATCAGGATGCGTTCGCTCCAGAGCAATAGTGATCTTGTGTCCTTTGAAGCCGGACGTCCAGGGCTAACGACAACGTCGACGGTTCCGTTACCGAGGGCAGTCATCAAACGAAAGCGTGAGCGTTCCATCGTTGCCAGTTCAAGCCCTGGTAGCAGCTTCTTGAGCTCACCTATCGTCGCTCGCAAATTGCCGGTGGACATGGATGTGAAGAAACCGACGACAAGATGGCCAGTATCGCCGCGGCCACCGGACCTTCCGGCATCAACGAGCATGTCGACCTGCTCCAGTATTAGCCGTGCAATGCGCAAAATTGCGCATCCGGTCAACGTAGGCTTGATACCCCCGCTTGAGCGCTCAAACAGTGAAGTGCCCACGAGGTGCTCGAGCTGACCGATAGCACGGCTGAACGCGGTGTGCTTGATTGAAAGCGCTTCCGCGGCTCGTCGAAAGCTACCGTAGTCACAAGCGGCGACCGCGAGTCGAAGCTGTTGCAGGTCAATAGCTCTCGCTGCGTTTCGCTGGTCGTTCCTGGTCTCAATTTCCGTCATGTTCATAGCTCGGTAAGCGAACCGCAAGATACCCGTCCCCGCTCTAGGCGGGGACGGGCATATCGTTTGTTGGCCTGGATCGTCCTATGCGGCCGCGGAGATTACTGGCGTCCAAAGGGCCGGTGCCGAAAGCCCGCCGGCTTTACGAAGGCTGGCCAGAGTATCGCGCGAAATCTCGAGGTAACCGGCCACGGCTAAGGTGTTGCCAATGGCGGAAGGATTGCCAATGCGCCGCAGGGGCCAACTGGCTCGTCGAAGGATTCGCTCAATACGGACGTCCGTGACGGTAACGATGTCAGTGAGTTGTCTTGAGAGTCCGAACTCGACCATTCCCGCAAATAGCTCGTAAGCAGCACGAGTAAGACCGTGATCTCCCTTCGGAGCATCGGCAGCAACATCGATTGCGAATCTACTACTTTCCCAAACGAGAGGAGTTGACGGCGCGGGTTGGTTTTCAAGAAGCGTAGGAAAGGTTTCGCAAAGCATGGTCGGGCCGAGTGTGGGGAGAAGGCGTACGGAACCTTGCACCTGCCCGTTGTCACATAGCTGGACTAGGTAAGCGGGATGCAGTGCATCGAAATCGTCGATCTCCATGTCGCCGCTGGTTTGAACGTCCCATGCCATGCGATGTTTGAAAACGCGATATCGTAACCGATGCATTTCGGCGAGAGTTTCGGCGAACTGGCCATACAAGGACGGTGTGATTAGCTGAATCATAGTCCCTCCAAGGGGTGTGTACATCGTCACCTTTGGAGCGGATCACGGGTCTTAAGTCATTACCTGTAGTTGTAGGGGGCTGCGCCCCTAATTTTGCCCTTTTCTTTTCACGGCGGCTAAGCGGGCTACCGCTTGCACAATCGTCCGAACACCGAGTTTTTTCTTCGCGCCTTCTAGGTAGAAGGCAACCGTGTTGCGCGAGATGCCGAGAATGCATCCAATCTCCCAAGCGCTCTTGCCCCGAGCTGCCCACTCCAAGCATTCGAACTCGCGCGGGGATAGGCATGCCCCCTCTATTTCGTGTACATTTGCTAGCTTTCGGCGGGTATGAGCATGGAAATACATCGCCATAAGCTGAAGAACGCGTCCATGCGATTCAATGAACCGTTCGAATTGTGGGCGGCTCTGGTCAACGGCAAAGGTCAATGCAGCGATGGGGCCGTGGCCATCGTGAATGGGCACCGTAAAGCCAAACCGAATTCCGAATTCCGCGGCCTCTTCGAAAAGCCGATGCTGTGCTTTCGATGTGAACTTCGAGTTGAAATTAACCCCCCATCGAAAGGGCTCGGGGTTTCGAAGAGCTTCTCCGATGACGGGATCAAGCACTTGATAATTGTTTCGTAGATAGTGTGCTACCCACCGCGATGGATATGTAGAGATTAGGCGCGGTTTGCCTTTGCTTGAGTGCTGGAGAGCTAGATAGGCAAAACACGATAGGTCCAAAGCGGTCGCTGTGTCCGCCATGGCTTTGGAGAAGTCTTGGAGATCTTCTGCGGTCGCTAGGAGATCAATGAAATTTTGAGAGATGCGGTACATCGCTGCCAAGCAAGCCGTGCATGGTGCGAGAGCAGGGATCTCGCCCAATTCGTTGATTGTGCCCACAACAAGTGACCAAAGAGCCGCGACGCTTCGCGGCCAGTGAAGTCAGGGCAAAACCCTCTTGTACCAAACACCACAACGTCGTGTCTCGTACAGTTTGTCTTTGCCTATTCTCATAACGACCCCGGCATTTTGTGCCGAAATCGCAGCCGTCACCCCCAAAGCGCCGAATGTGATGCGGCTATGCAACTGGCCAGGGGCCTGCATGTGCCGGGACACTGCGTTGACCGGCCAGAAAGGCCAGTTTGCCGACCAAGCTGATCATCGACCAAGAGACTCACCGGATCATCGGCGGTGTGATCGTTGGCCCGCAGGCTGGCGACATGATCGGAGAACCTGTCCGGCGATCGAGATGGGCGCCGATGCAATTGATATCAGCAAAACCATTCATCCGCATCCGACGTTCGGAGAAACAATAGGCCTTGCTGCCGAAGTACGAAGGTGTTTGCACGGATGTGTTGCCGGGAGCGAAGAGGTCGACCAAGCGCGCGAGCCACTAGAAATTCAAAACATGAGCCTGCATCAGGTGTCTCGCTGCCGATCGTTCATATGGGACCCGAATATGGCGGGAACTTCTCGGAGGGAGGTCAAGGTACCTTTGAGCGTTCAGGAGGAGGAATTTGCCGCGGCATGTCGATACGTCGTTCTGGAGAGAAGACCTGATCTAGCAGCATCCATCGTCATTGCAGACAGCCAGCTCAGGATTGGGAATGATCCGCATGTTCGGTCGCATTTGTAGAACTCGGTCTTGCCAGATTGGTGCGAGTTCTACATCTCGCAATCGAAGGCAAGGCGATGGCGCTGGAAAAAGTGCCTAGGCTCCTGTTCGACCTGTCGAGCTTCAGAAGAAAGACGCTCCGCGCGCTAGGTAGAGACGATCGAGGACAGTACCTCGGGAGATAGGCGCGATTTCGTCAGCGCGCGATTTAAAGGAATGGACACTCATCATCGCAACGCGAACCCAGGCAGTCATCCTCGGCAGAACCCTCGGCGATTGGGAGCTCTGAATTGCAAAAGCAGGTATGGCGGCGCGGGCATTGCGAGATCTGAGCCGGGCGATGAAATGAGCTGTTCTGGACGTGCGGAGCCTGGTGATCGGGACCCTTCAAGTTTCGCGCGCGCTTTTTGGTGCAGTCGAAATCGTACCTCGCGTCAAATGCCGAAAATGGCGCTGAGAGCTGCGGACTTCAGCACAAAATGCGGTCTGATGTGCACGATAGTATGCTGCCGGATGTCGTTCGTTAGATTTCCGCGATCGAATTCTGCATTCGGCGTTTGCGAAAGATATCCGATCTTTCGTTTCCTCCCTCTACTTGGCCCGGCGCGATCGGCGGGCCCTTTCTCAAGGTCTGGCTACATCTGGTGCCGCGGCGAAACGGCGCTATTTCGCGATTCTTGCTTGCGCTTACGGTAACAAACGCTAGTTGTTTCTATGCTCCGGACCAGACTACGAATCTAAGGGGCGGACGTTCGAATCGTTCCGGGCGCGCCATTCAGCTTTGCTTTCATTAAATTTTCTTGGCTCCGGCTGAACGCGTTACCGAGCGTTACCGTAGAACGTCCATGGTGTTTGGCGGTGCGTTGCGGTTTCCAACATTGACTTGCACCGTCGCAGTCGTTCCGACGATCAGGCGATCGACATCTTTGCGCGGGATGCGGACCCGAACCGGAATGCGCTGGGCGAGCCTGACCCAGGAGAACGATGGATTGACGCTGGCGAGCAGGCTTGACCCCAATCTTCGATCGCGGTCCTCGATTCCGCCAGCGATACGCTCGACCCGACCGCTCAGCGTCGTTCCGCTCATCAGCTTCACGTCAACGGCGTCACCGAGGTGGATCCGCGGGATCTTGGTCTCCTCGAAATAGCCTTCGACACGCACGGTGTCGATGTCGATCAGCGCCATGATGCCGCGCCCCGCGGCGAGATAGGTGCCGGGCCGTAAATCGAAATTGGTCACGCGGCCGTTCGCGGGCGCCCGGATTTCGGATCGATCGAGATCGAGCCGCGCGATCTGAAGGTCGGCCACGGCCTCACCATAAAGCGCCTTGGCTTGCAAATCCGTAGCGCGGATCGTCTCGCGCTGTTGCTGCGACACGACACCTTCGCTCAGCTTCTCGTATCGTGCGCGGTCGCTCGCTGCCTTCTCCGCGGCGGCTTCGCGGTTGGCCAGAGACGCCTCTGCTTGTTGGACGGCGAGGCGGAAACGGTCGGGATTCAGCCGCAGCAAGATATCGCCCTTGCGGACGACCTGATTGTCCCGGACCAGCACCTCGTCGACCAGCCCGGAGACATCGGCGGCAACGGCGATGATGTCGGCGCGGACGCGGCCGTCCCGTGTCCATGGCGCCGCCTCATAATGCTCCCACATGCCGATGCCGACCGGTGCCGCGACGCTCACCATCAGGACAGTGAGCATCATGCGGGGAAACATCGAACTCATCGTTGTCATAGCGGCAGCTTTCCCAGAACAGCGTAGAAGATCTTGGTCAGAATGACGAAGACGGCGAAGTCGAACAGCGCGGGGTGCCACGCAAACCTTCGAATATCGACGCCGATGAATTTGCGGTTGCCCGCGGAGGCGATAAAGCAGGCCGCGAGCGCACAAGCACAGGCCAGCGCAAACGTCGGAACGTAGACGCCGGCAATGGCGATTTCCTCGTTCATGGCATGGCCTTTCTGGACAAAGCATGGGCATCCGGAAACATCGTCCGACGCAGGCCGATCAGCGCGAGCTTTCGCTGTTGGCAGGCGGTCGTGTCTTCACGCGTGTCGCACAGCGCGTTGTCGATCGCGGCCAGAAGGGCACGCGCATCGTCAGGCTTCAGTTTCGCGTTGCCGCGGGCCAGCCAGCGGAATGCCTGCGACAGCATCGGCAGAAGCTGCTGGAGGCCAGGGTCGCTGCGCGCGTCCTCGTGCACTGCGGCTTGCCTGAGCGCGAGCAGATCGAGGCCGATTTGCAGCGCGGCCAAAGGACGGGCTTCCACCGCGATGTCCGTCGTCGCGCCAGCCAGCCGAGGGATCACCAGGCCGAATCGATCAAGCATGATGCTGGTCCATCTGGCGCGGCTCATCGGCCGCCGTGCAGCAGCCAGCCTCGCCAGATCGGACCAGCCGTGGCGCAGCAGACGCTGCGCCGCTCCCGATGCCGACAGTGAACGCAGCAATCGAATTGCGATGAACGCTGTGAGAAGTCCGATCATCGCAGCCGCATTGCTATTGATGAACAGAGCGAAGTCGGCGCTGAATTTGTTCTGGAGGTCGAGCGCGCTGATCAGTCCGAGACCGAGCGCCAGCGCTTTGATGAAATGCCGGGGATTGGCCTGCAGATAGCCGATCACCAGAAAGGTCGGCGCCAGCGAGAACACCAGCATCGGAAAGCCGGTGATGGCCGGGAAGATCACGAACAGGTAGATCGCGGCGATCGGCAGGCAGGCCAGCGTCCAGAGCGCGGAGCAAATCAGCGTTGGCGCGGGATCGTCGAGGCTGCTGTAGAGCGCCGCGGCGATGGCGGCGATTTGCGTGGCGACGCCGCCTTCCGGCCAGGCCGTCGTGATCCAGACCGTGCAGCAGCCGAGCACGGCGACGCCAAGAGCCACGACCGACAGAACGGCAAGGCCGGGATCGCTGTGCAGGCGTCGCCTCACGTGTCTATCCCGCAGGCCAGCTTGGCTCCAAATGGCAGGGTGAGCACCGCTGTGCAATGCGCGCGACAGGTTTCGCGCGGCAGCCAGCGCTTCGATCAGCGTGGCCAATCTGGCCGCGGTTCCGGCCTCGATCAGCCGATCCCATTCGCTGCGATCGTTGCAACAGGTCGCTTCGAACGATGTGCACTTTCTGATCAGTTCGTCGGAAGTGGCCGGTGATCGCTCCGGCGCACGTGTCCAGTCGGCGAGTTCAGACAGCAGGTGGTTCAACTCGGCCGAGCGCCGCTCTCCCAAGGCGGCGAGTCCGTCCTCCACCGACAGCAGCATCGGCAAGACCAATGCGAGCTGGTCCTGCACGGCACCGATGGCACGCAGGTCCGGCTTGCTCGCGGCGGTGTCGTAGCGCAGGTGCGTCGACAGGATCTCGATTTGCGTGATGTCCGCAGCGAGCTTCCAGCGCCCCGTATTCGGTGCCTTGTCGACGCGCGCGCAGAGCACATCGGTGGTCCGGGCGAAGGCGTCCGACGATGCGGCGCAGAGGGATTTCAGCACAGGAGTAGTGACGTCGCGCGGGAACAGCAGGGTGTGCACCAGGGTCGCACAGCCGATGCCGAGCAGGATCTCCTCGACACGCGACAGCGCGGTCACAAATACCATCGCCGGAACGTGGACGCTCGAGAACGCGATTGTCGTCGCGGTGTAGCCTGCCAGCAGGAAAGCATAGCTGCGCGGCGTGCGGTCCTGCAAGGAGATATAGAGGCAGAGTCCGGCCCATGCGGTAACGGCAACCGACAATAACGCGGGTTGATCGACCAGGATCGGGACCAGCGCCAGCGCCGCGCAGGCGCCCAGCAATGTCCCGACAAAGCGGTAGACGGCGCGTGACCGAACCGCGCCGGCGAACGGCTGTGCGGTCAGATAGACCGTGAGCATCGCCCAATACGGCCGCTCCAATCCGAGCCGGAAGGCAAAATAGATCGCGAGCATTGCCGCGATGAAGGAGTTCGCCGAGAACAGCGCCCATTTCGGATCGAGCCGGCCGGGCGCTGCTGCTGCGAGAAGCCGAGACAGAAATGGTGAAGGCATGATGTGATCGTCCGTGAAGCACGGAGACCATAGGCGTTGCTGCGTCGAGAGAATTTCGTTATTCTGCCAATTAATTGCTAAAGGATGACAATGCGCGGCACGCTCTATCAGCACTATCGGCGGTTCGATCCTGACATTTTGGACCGTCCGATCGTGGCCGGCATGGTGGATACCCGGGAGCAGGAGGACGAACTGCCGGTTCATATCCATCGCAAGGGACAGCTCGTCCTCGCCCAGCGCGGCGGTGTGACGTGCGAAGTGCCGAGCGGCCTGTGGATGGTCCCGCCGCGCTGCGGCGTCTGGATTCCCGGCGGCATGCCCCACAGCAATCGCGTCAGCGGCAACGCCAGCCTGCTGTTTCTCTATGTGGACATGGATGCGGCGAGCGTGCCGCAGGAATGCTGCACGCTGTCGATCTCACCGCTGTTGCACGAGCTGATCCATCGGATGGCGACGCTGCCCCCGCTCTACGATCCCGACGGCCCGCCCGCGCAGATCGCCGCGGTGCTCCTCAACGAGTTGATCGCCATGCCGACCGAACGGCTGCATCTTCCGATCACGCGGAGTTCGAAACTGCGTATGATCGCCGATGCCTTGATGGACAATCCGGCCGACCGCCGGACCGTGGCGGAGTGGGCGCAAGCCGTCGCGCTCGGCGAGCGGACGCTGATGCGCATTGTGCTCGCCGAGACCGGCATGACCTTCAGTCGCTGGCGTCAGCAGCT
>Ga0136846_1233460_pt1 | contig 11500 bp, 8 predicted proteins | sample HopSoiMetagenom2_FD_96841 | JGI IMG/M metagenome (GOLD analysis project Ga0136846, IMG submission 96841) | Grasslands soil microbial communities from Hopland, California, USA - 2 Assembly 2016 (version 4) | ecosystem: Environmental > Terrestrial > Soil > Grasslands | place: USA: Hopland... | reverse complement strand
GGTTGCGCCGAATGACGAGTTCATCCATAAGCAGTTTGGAGCCAGTTGCTCGCTGAATAGTACGGTCGCGCCGATCGCGGCCGATTTGAACGGCGATGGAATCCAAGACATCGTGATTCCGGCGCGCTGCAAAGATCCCATGATGGACGCGGGCGATAATCATTACGTTGTACTGGATCCGTACAATGCCTTTTACGGATTCGGTGATCCGAGAGTTACGACACAGTTCGCCACGGCCGATCCGGCCAACCGAGATCTGATGTTGCTTATCATTCACGGAGCAGGCCCGCAGGGCTGGCGAGCGGATGAGCCCAAGGAAAAGTTCCTGATCGTGAATCTGCCATACAAGCAGATACAGGTAAAGCGGCTCTCGTTGAACAAGAAAAAGTCGGTGATGGCGGTCTACTCCATCGAGTCAGGACAGGACCAGATGACCTCAGCCATCTTCTGGGACGGAAAGAAATACAAATACCAGCCTATGGGATCGAGCATGCAATAACTGCCGACCGGCCTCGATTTGCACTCCAAGTGGAAAACCGGTCATTGACACGATGCCGGGCCACAGGCCAAACTGAATCCACCTTCCAGCTTTCAGCTAATCTAAAAATGAAAGGAAGCACTCCCCCACATGCGTCAAATCTGGAGTCAATTGTTGCAGGATGAGCAGGGCCAGGACATTGCCGAATATGCAGTGATGCTGGCGGTGATCCTGGTACTGGTGGTTGGAACCATCCGGCTGGTCGGGTCGCAGTCGAATAATGTGTTTTCGTCCGTGGCCAGTTCGGTTCAGTAGGAATATTTCTAGTTTTAATCTGAGCGGCCCGCTTGTTGCGGGCCTAGTTTTTTGCGTCGCAAACGGATTGTCCCGGGTGAGAGGTGCGGTCCGTTCGGTGTCAAGCAACGCCCTCGCCTATAATTCCGCAGCATGGAAACCAAAGAAAAGTTCAAAGAACTGAAGCGCCGCAATGCGGCTGCAGAGGAAGGCGGGGGCGCGCAGCGCCGTGAGCGACAGCACAAAGAAGGCAAGATGAGCGCGCGCGAGCGGATCGAATTTCTGCTTGATGAGGGTACGTTCGAGGAGACCGACAAGTTCGTTACCCACCGGTCGCAGGACTTTGGCATGGCTGAGCAGAAGCCCCTGGGCGACGGCTTCATTACCGGCCATGGCAGGATCGAAGGGCGGCTGGTGTTTGTCTTCGCACAGGATTTCACAGTTTTTGGCGGATCACTTTCCGAGGCAAACGCGGCAAAGATCGTAAAAATCATGGATCTGGCGGCGAAGGTAGGAGCGCCATTGATTGGACTCAACGATTCTGGAGGTGCGCGCATTCAGGAAGGTGTTATGTCGCTGGCCGGCTACGCCGACATCTTTTTGCGCAACACGCTCTATAGCGGGGTGGTTCCGCAGATTTCGGCGATCATGGGGCCGTGCGCCGGAGGCGCGGTTTATTCGCCTGCCATTACCGATTTCATCGTCATGGTGAACAAAACGTCGTACATGTTTATTACAGGGCCGGATGTGATCAAGACGGTGACCCACGAAGATGTCACCAAAGACGAACTGGGAGGCGCCCACACACACAATGAGACTTCCGGGGTCGCACATTTTCTGGCCAACGACGACGCAGAATGTCTCGCACTGGTGCGCGAGCTGCTGACCTTTCTGCCATCCAACAATCTTGATGATCCGCCGCGCAAGCCCAGCGCTGACCCAGTGGACCGCGAGAATCATGAACTGGATGCAATTGTTCCGGCGCAATCCAATCTGCCCTATGACATCAAGGACGTGATCCATGAAGTTGTGGACGAGGGCTATTTTTTCGAAGTGCAGGAGCATTACGCGAAGAACATCGTGGTAGGGTTTGCGCGAATGGACGGACGGCCTGTCGGAATCGTTGCCAATCAGCCAGCGTTTCTGGCGGGGACACTGGACATCAACGCGTCGATGAAGGGGGCGCGGTTTGTGAGATTTTGCGACTGCTTCAACCTCCCGCTTCTGACCTTCGAAGACGTGCCGGGATTCTTGCCGGGGACGAACCAGGAATATGGCGGCATCATTAAGCATGGCGCCAAGCTGCTGTACGCGTTTGCGGAGGCCACGGTCCCAAAAGTGACTGTGATTACGCGTAAGGCATATGGGGGCGCGTATTGCGTGATGGCTTCAAAGCATATCCGCACTGATGTGAACTATGCGTGGCCGACGGCAGAGATCGCGGTGATGGGACCTGAGGGCGCGGTGGATATCGTTTATCGCCGGGAACTGGAGAATGCGCCCAAGCCCGAGGAGTTGCGGGTGCAGAAGATTGAAGAGTTTCGCGACCGCTTTGCCAATCCTTACGTTGCAGCCGAACGCGGATTCGTGGATGCCGTAATTCAACCGCGCGAGACCAGGAGAAGGGTGATCCAGGCACTCGCCATGCTGCAGAATAAGCGGGACAAGAATCCGCCCAGGAAGCACGGCAATATACCCCTGTAGGAACCAACCTTAGGGGCTAGCGCACTCGGTCAGGCTGAGCTCTTGGCGCCAACTTTCCGTGAGGATGGTACTTGCCCAGGCCCAGGCTGCGATCGGAAGCGTCTTTTTTCCCTTCGATAGCGCAGGGCTGCGAATCACGCGATTCGCCGGCTCATCAGCTGTCAGCCTATAATGTTCCGCGATCAGAGGGGGAGCTATGGCTGGGGCATTGAAATGGTTGTGGGTCTTGATGTGCGGCGCTTCTTTGTGCGCAATTCCATTGATGGCAGATAAGCCTGGGGCAAAGCCCAGCGATCAACCGCAAGCAGACACGGCAACATCTTCAACGGCCACCCTCGATGGTCAACCGGCGGAAGAGGACGAGCCCTCAGAAGAACTGGCCCCCGCCGCAGTGCAGATGGACGTTTCGAAGGTTCCGCAGCTCATTCAGGCGCTTTATCAGGCGACGCGTGAAACAAAAGAGAACCAAATTCTGGACCGGCTGGCTACCGCGAAGAGTCTGATTGCGACCGCAGACTTGAAAGCAACCGATGACCAAGGGCGGACCGCTCTGCATTGGGCGGTATTCGGTTCCAGCTACAACATCAAGCCCAGAGTCCTGGTCGCGTACGCCGACATCGCCAACGATCTTATTCAGAGAGGAATCGAGATCAACAAGGAAGATGTTTATCAGGACACTGCGCTCGATTATCTGCTCTACTCGCCTACGTTCGAGATGCAGACTTTGCTTATTGAACACGGCGCGACAAGCGGCTTTCTGGCCGCGTCTTACCAGTATTTCAAGCAGATGCTGCAGTGCTCGGGCGACAAAGATTTATCGAAAATCCCGGTGTCGTCGAATGCCGACCTGAAACCGGGGCTGACTCTGAGTCTGCGACTGGATACGCCGGTGTACAGCGACCGCTCGCGCACCGGTGATCCCATTACGGCCACGGTCTCATATCCGCTGTGCAAGAGCGGCGAGAACATTTCGTGCGAACAAGGGGAACTGCTGATCCCTCCTGGGACAAAAGTGAACGGCACGGTTCTGTTCGCGCAAAAGGCGCCAAACAAGTACACGCGTCCGCGCCTGGTGCTGGATTTTTCGAACGTTGTTCATAGGGAAGATTTATATTCGCCCCTCTACGCGCATGTACTCGCTGTGGACAACGCCCGCGAGACGGTGCAGAACAATGAAATCCTGGGGATTGTCCAGCCGCATGCCTCGAAAAAATTCTCGATCGCTTTCATGGCGCTGGGAGCGGCAAATCCCCTGGCGGGATATGCGGTCAGGGGCGTGCAGACAGTGTACGGATTGTCACTGCGGCGTGAGATTGTCTATCCGCCGGGCACCGACGTTCAGGCTCAGATTGTGCGCTACTCAATTTTGAAGCAGAAGGAGGCGTGGCCGGGATGGCAGGAACTGAAGGTGAATTCGCAACTGGAGCACCTGGTTCGAAGCGCGCCCATGCGGACCACCGCGACCAATCAAGTGCCTTCCGACCCGACGAATTTGATGTTCATCGGCTCCGAAAAGGAGGTGGTTTCGGCTTTCAGCGAGGCGGGATGGATCCCGGCCAGTGATCTGAATGTGAAATCGGCGCTGAAAACAGCAACCGCAACCTTGCGCCAGACCGGATACAGCGAAGGGCCAATGTCGACCCTGCTGCTGCATGGAAAGCCGCCCGATCTGGTGTTTCAGAAATCGCTAAACACTTTTGCCAAGAGGCACCATCTGCGGATATGGCAGATTAAGCCAACGTATGAGGGGAGAGCAGTATGGGTAGCGGCGGCTACGCATGACATCGCAACCTCCAACGAACGAGGGGGGACGAAGTGGTCGCACCGGATCGATCCCCATATCGATCGCGAACGCGACTGGGTGGTAAGTGATCTCCTGTTTATCGGATCGGCTGCGTCCTACGCTGACGTGAGCCGTCCGAATGCTCCTACCAAGTTGGGAAATGCGACCGGGGACAACATCCTGACCGACGGCAAGATGTCGGTTGTCGAACTCACTCAGGGCAGGGTGCCGACTGAAAATGAGCCAGCGCCGACACTGAGTACACGGCCGACGAAATAGGGCGAGGATCGACGCTCAATTTACTTCAAGCAATTGCTAAGGGCTTGCTCGCCTAATAAAATCTAAGTTTCTCGAAAATAGCGCAGCATCTTCGAAAAGAGGACGGTTGACGCACGTAATTGCGATCTATCCCGGCTCATTTGATCCGCCGACCAACGGTCATCTCGACCTGATCGCGCGTGGCAGCAAGATCTTCGATGAGCTGGTAGTCGCGATTCTGCGCAATGCCGAGAAAAGGCCCCTGTTCAGCGTGGGCGAGCGCCGCGCCATGCTGGAACGTTTGACGGGCGGATTTAACAACGTGCGCGTGGATACCTTCGACGGCTTGACCGTGGACTATGCCGCCAAAGTGAACGCCAGCGCGGTGTTGCGAGGGATCCGCGCGCTCAGCGATTATGAATACGAATTGCAGATGGCGCTGATGAATCGCAAGCTGGCTCCCGGGCTGGAAACGGTTTTCATGATGCCTGCCGAACAGTATTCGTATCTGAGTTCGCGCCTGGTGCGTGAAGTGGCGCGCCTGGGGGGATCGATAGCTGGATTGGTGCCGGAGATCGTCGAGCAAAAGCTGAAAGAGAAACTGGAATCCGCAAGAAACGAGGAAGAGAACAAATGACTGCTGTCGCTGAAACGCTCTCCGCTGTGAAGTTTACGGATCGCATCAACCGTATTGAGCCTTCCGCCACTATGGCGGTGGTGGCGGAAGCCGACAAGCTTCGCCAGCAGGGAATCGATGTAGTTGACTTCGGCGCAGGAGAGCCACACTTTCCGACTCCGCAACATATCAAGGACGCGGCGATTGCGGCCATTCAGAATAACTTTACGAAGTACACGGCAGTCGGCGGCACGGCCGAACTGCGGGATGCGATTTTCCACCGGCATGCGGCTGACTTCGGTTCCGACTATCGCCGCGAGGAAACAGTGGCATCGGTTGGCGGCAAGCATGCTCTGTTTAACGCCATCCAGATTCTGGTCGACCATGGCGATGAAGTGATCCTGCCCGTGCCCTACTGGGTGTCTTTCAAAGATATTGTCCGCTATGCGGGCGGAAATTGTGTGCTGCTGGAAAGCGATGAACAGCAGGGATTTCGCGTTACCGCGGAGATGGTAGCTCGCCTGGTCACTCAGCGTACCAGACTCATCATCTTAAATTCGCCGTCGAACCCGTCAGGCGCAGTGATGTCACCGGAGGATTTGAAAGAAGTGGTCCGGTTCGCGACGGAGCGTGGCATTTGGGTTTTGTCGGATGAGTGCTACGTGTATCTGAATTATTCCGGCGAGAAGTTTTCGATAGGATCGCTACAGGAATATCGTGAAAGAATACTGGTGATCGGGTCGCTTTCAAAGACCTACGCAATGACCGGATGGCGGTTGGGGTATGCCTTGGCGCCCGCGGCAGTCATCTCCGGCATGCAAAAACTGCAGAGCCAATCGACTTCGAATCCTACTTCGATCGTGCAAAAAGCTGCGGTAGCGGCTTTGAACGGCCCACAGGAGTGCGTTGAACAAATGCGTCAGGAGTACATTCGCCTGCGCGATCATGTAGTGGAAGGGCTGCGCTCGATTCCGGGCGTCGCCTGCACTCTGCCGATGGGAGCCTTTTACGCATATCCCAACATATCGTCATTTTTCGGGCGAGACGGGGTCAAGAGCGCGTCGGATGTTGCGGGGCGGCTTCTGCGAGAGGCGCACGTAGCCACCGTACCCGGCGAGGGTTTCGGCACATCTGACCATATTCGGGTTTCCTATGCGACCTCGGAAAAAGAGTTGGACCGTGGTCTTGAGCGGATGCGCAGCTTCCTGACCAGCCTGTGATCCGGTTGCAGCGTTGCTTCACGGCTTTAGTGCAAGGCTCTAAAAACCGCGAGGGATGCGAAAGGAAAGTGCTTTGCAGGCAGCCTCTCTGCCGCGTTACGCTTCTAAAGCCGGGCGGACGATAAGATTACGCCCGCGACATGGAACGACTTTATCCACTGCTGATGCAGCCTCGCTTCGACCCGCGGCCCTGGGGCACGCTGGACCTGGCTCCGATCTATCCTAATCACCGGTTCACGGAAAAGATTGGCGAGTCGTGGCTCAGCGGGGACGAGTCGAGAGTTGCAAATGGCCCTTTAGCCGGAAGATCACTGGCGGAACTGGCGCGCGAATATTCGCGCGATCTGGTGGGCGAGGCTGCCGCAGAGGGCACCCGTTTTCCCTTGCTCTTAAAGTTTTTGTTTCCGCACGACAAACTTTCGGTACAAGTGCACCCGGATGATGATCGCGCGAAGCTGGATGGCTTCCCCTCTGGTAAGACCGAGTGCTGGTGGGTTGCGCACGCCCAGCCCGGCGCAGAGATCGCGTTGGGCATGAAACCCGGCGTGACCCGTTCGCAACTGGAGCAGGCAATTCATGATCAGCGCGCCGAAGATTTATTGAACTGGGTGCGGGTATTCGCGGGCGACATGATTTATGTTGCGGGCGGCACCGTCCATACGCTGGGGCCCGGTTCGGTGATCGTTGAAACCCAGCAGCAGTCAGACACGACGTATCGGCTGTATGATTACGGGCGTCCCCGCGAACTGCACCTCGCAAAAGGCCTGGCGGCAGTGAAAGAACAGCCGCACTCCGGCAAAGTTGCCCCACTGGCCGCGGTAGCGTTGAATGGATCGGGCAGCTCCAGGACCAGGTTGATAGCGTCGCCTTTCTTTCAAGTTGACAAGTACGAGTTGCAGTCTGAGCAGGAGCTTCAAACCGTTAATGACGCGGGTGTCACGTCGGCTCACATTCTGGTTGCGGTGGAGGGTTGCGCGCAGGTGGAAAGCGCTGCCGCCGGTGCGGTTACGATGGCAAAAGGAGATGCCGTGGTGATTCCGGCTGCGGTCCGCGACTACCGTGTGCGGCCCCAGTGGTCTACCAGATTTCTTATGGCAAGCGTCCCGTCGGCATCAACCACGGAACCGCAGGTCACGCTTTAGTACGAAACCGTCTCAGCAAAGTGGCAGAGAAAAAAAACAGCTTTTATCCGGTCATTCTGGCGGGCGGGCGCGGCACGCGTTTCTGGCCGCTCAGCCGCAAGCGCCGCGCCAAGCAGCTGCTCGCGCTGGATGGCAAGCAAACCATGATCCAGCAGACAGTAGCGCGCCTGCTTTCGCTGGCACCAGCAAGCCGCTTTTGGATAATCAGCAATGGCGACTTGCAGAAAGAAATCAATCGGCAGCTGCCGCGTATACCCAAAGCGCAAGTGCTTGCCGAGCCTGTCGGGCGGAATACCGCGCCGGCCATCGGCCTGGCTGCATTCATTCTACAGCGCATCGATCCGGACGCCGTGCTGGGCTTATTTCCTTCCGACCACGTGATCCGTGATGAACACCGTTTCCGGCAGACGTTGCAGCAGGGAATTGAAATGGCTGGCGCGGGCCAGAACATTGTAGTGATTGGAATTCGGCCCACCCGCCCGGAAACGGGCTATGGGTACATCGAAGCTGCACGAGGGGCTGACGGCCAAGTGCTGCGGGTGAGGCGGTTTACCGAGAAACCCGATGCCGAGCGCGCGGCCGCTTTTCTGGGATCAGGGGATTATTTCTGGAACAGCGGCATGTTTTTGTGGAGCGCACGAACCTTAACCGAAGCACTTCGCGAGCACCTGCCAAAGACCGCGCAGATTCTGGAGCGGATTGCAGCAGATTTCGGGACGCGCAAATTTACCGAGAGCTTCAGCAGGTTGTATCCGAAGTGTGAAAACATCAGTGTCGATTACGCAGTACTCGAGCCCAGATCGGCCAAGGGCGAGCAGAACTCGAACATCTTCTGCATTCCGGCGGAGTTTGGGTGGAACGACCTGGGCTCATGGACGGCCTTGCACGAACACCATGCCGGCAAGCAGCCGGCGGAGAATAACAATCTGATCGCAGGGCAGGGATCGTTCATGCTCGACGCCGAAGGAAACTACTTTCATGCGCCAGGTAAATTTGTAGCGGCCATTGGAGTAAGCAACCTGGTGGTTGTCGAGACTGACGACGCGTTGCTGATCACCACCCGCGAGCGCTCACAGGATGTCGGCAAAGTCGTTAAATATCTTGACCAGAGAAAATTGCAACGCCTGGTTTAAAGAAGACTGGTTTAAAGAAGAATGGTTTAAAGAAGAACGCTTTAAAGAAGAACTTAAGAAAGACAGATTCCCGATGGGCAATCAGAAAGCGATCAAGTTCGGTACCGATGGATGGCGCGGAATCATTGCCGATGATTTCACCTATGAAAATGTGCGCCGGGTTGCGGGCGCAATCGCCTCCTACGTTGTGAAGCATGAAAACCCAACGGGCGGTGTGGTGGTTGGATACGACACGCGATTTGCTTCACAGCCAATTGCGCGCCTGGCCGCCGAGGTCATTGCCGGCGCGGGGATCCCGGTGATTTTCGCCAGCGATTACTCGCCTACTCCTGCCATCTCTTACGCGGTCAAGAAAAGAAATGCTGCTGGCGGGGTGATGATCACGTCAAGCCACAATCCCTGGAACTGGAACGGAGTTAAGTTCAAAGCCAAATTCGGAGGTTCGGCGACTCCGGCCATTATGAAAGTGATCGAACAGGAACTTAGCGCCGGCGCGATGCCAAGCGGCAAGAAAGCGGCCATACAAGAGATTGATTTGAAGCCGGATTACGTCCGTGCCATCTGCGGGTTCGCCGATCTTGATCTCATTGCCAAAGCAAAACTCAAGCTCGTGGTTGATTCCATGTACGGTTCCGGCCGTGGGGTTCTCAGCTCGATTCTCCGGGACCATGGAATCGAACACATTTCGATCCGGGAGGAACTGAACCCTCTGTTCCCGGGAATCAATCCCGAACCGATCGAGCCACACGTGGCACTTCTGCAAAAAACTGTAACGGCTGAGAAGGGCGATGCGGGTTTGGCGACCGATGGTGACGCTGACCGCATCGGTGCCGTGGCTGAAGACGGAACATTCGTTGATTCGCACAAAATCTTCTCAGTACTGCTTCGCTGGCTGTTGGAACGCAAACGGTGGCCGGGAGAAGTAGTGCGGGCTTTTAATACTACCCGCATGGTCGACCGCATCTCGGCCAAATTCGGACGCAAAGTGAACGAGTGTCCTATCGGCTTCAAGCACATTGCCGATCTGATGATGGACCGCGAGATCGCGATCGGCGGAGAAGAATCGGGCGGAATCGGCTATTCACGCTTTCTGCCGGAACGCGACGGCGTCCTGAATTGCCTGCTGCTGGCCAATGTCATGGCAGAAGAGGGCAAGCCCCTGGGAGAATTGGTAGCTGATCTGCAGAAAGAGTACGGGCGCCACTTTTATGGTCGGCGAGATCTGCACATTGCCGATGACGTAAAGCAGAGCGCAATTCAGCGTGCGCGTTCGGACCAGACTCCTAAATTGGGAAAGTACGCGGTGCTGAGCAAGGGCAACATGGACGGAATCAAATTCTTTCTAGACGCGCCCCGGCCTGACAATGGCGCTGAACCCTGGGTCTTATTCCGAGCGTCGGGAACCGAGCCTCTGCTTCGCATCTACGCCGAGGCGGCTTCACCGGAATTAGTGGCCGAGATCCTCGCTACCGCCGAAGGGTTCGCAACCGGCAGCTAACACCGGGTACCGAAGACGAGACAGTTCATAGCACTTCCGCAACTCGTCCAAAGTAAAGAGACTCTATAAAATCATTATTGGAAGATGAGTTCAACCCCGGCCATCAATCAAAATCCGCCAGATTCGCCCAATGCGCGCCGCTACAATCGCATACGGCGATGGATTGGCATCATCGATTTCATTCTCGGATTGGTGGTACTCACGGTGCTTCTCGGGACGGGTTGGAGCGGCAACCTGCGCGACCTGGCCTACCAGGGAGCGTTTCAAAACTACACACTGGCGGTCTTTCTATATGTACTCATGCTGCTTGTCTTGGGCAAGGTTTTGGGCTTGGTGTTGGACTACTACGGATTTCGACTTGAACGCCGCTTCCAGCTATCGAATCAGCGCCTGCGCGCCTGGGCGGCAGACGAAGCTAAGGGATTTCTGGTTTCGCTGGTGATTGCTACCATCCTGGCGGAGTTGCTTTACTTCATTATTCGCCACTCGGCGCAGTACTGGTGGTTGGTTGCCTGGATCAGCTTTCTGGGGCTGTTCATTCTGCTGGCTCAACTCGCCCCCGTGGTTCTGTTCCCGATCTTCTACAAATTCGCTCCGCTTGAAAATGAGGACCTGAAGGCGAGGTTAGTGCGCCTGAGCGAGCGGGCGGGGACACGAGTGAGGGGCGTCTACCAATGGAAGCTGTCGGAAAAGAGTAAGAAGGCGAATGCTGCTCTTACGGGCTTAGGCAATACCCGGCGGATTATCGTGGCTGACACTCTGCTCGACAACTATTCGCCGGAAGAGATTGAAGCCGTACTCGCGCACGAGCTTGGGCACCATGTGCATCGCCACATTCTTAAAAGTATAGGGGTGCAGGCGGGGCTGACTTTATTCGGATTCTGGGCTGCCAACTGGGTGCTTCACTACGCTGTTGACCGCCTGCATATGTTTGAAACCCTGTCTGATTTTGCCAATCTGCCGCTGCTCGCTCTGGTGACCACCGTACTTTCGTTTATGGTATTGCCCGTCCTGAACGCTTATTCGCGGTTCAACGAACGCCAGGCCGACCGCTACGCGTTCCGTTCCATTCCTAGCGTAGAGCCGTTTATTTCTTCCATGAACAAACTCGCCCAACAAAATCTGGCGGAACGGTCACCTTCACGCCTGGTGGAATGGTTCTTTTACTCGCATCCTTCCGTTTCGCGCCGGGTGGCCGCAGCCGCCGCCTGGGCGAAACGCTAACCCTGTTCGTTTAGAACCTGCTGCACTCTAAGCACGTCTTCTTCTGTGTCCACGCCAATACTGTCAAACAGAGTTTCCGCAAGGTAGATCGGAATCCCATTCTCGAGAAAGCGCAACTGCTCGAGCCGCTCGCTTTTCTCCAATGTCGAG
>Ga0136846_1224974_pt1 | contig 11500 bp, 12 predicted proteins | sample HopSoiMetagenom2_FD_96841 | JGI IMG/M metagenome (GOLD analysis project Ga0136846, IMG submission 96841) | Grasslands soil microbial communities from Hopland, California, USA - 2 Assembly 2016 (version 4) | ecosystem: Environmental > Terrestrial > Soil > Grasslands | place: USA: Hopland... | reverse complement strand
TCGCCGCCGTCGCAGCGGCGCCCGCAGCGGCGCTCGCCGGCAACCACACCGTGCAGATCGGCGGCCGGCTCGTCGCGCCGGAGCAGCTTTCGGCGTTCGAGGCGAGTGCCGGCACCGCGCCTTCGACGCGGCTCGTCCAGATCGGCGGCCGGCTCGTCGCGCCGGAGCAACTGTCCTCCTTCGAGCGGAGCTTGTCGAGCCCGGCGACCGGTCCAGCCGGGTCATCCGGCAATGACGTGACCGCACGCAACGTCGGCATCGCATCCGGTGCGCTCCTCGTCCTCGCGCTGCTGCTCGGCGCGAGCACGCTGATGCGGCGCCGCCCGCGCCCGATCGCCGCCTGACGGCTCGATCACACCTGCGAGAGCCGCGTCGACCGTTCGTCGAGGCGGCTCTCGCCGTTCAGCGAATGCCGCCGCGCTCGTGGTGCGCGCGGAAGAAGTTCTCGCTCCCTGCCGTCGCCATCGCCGCGCTCGCGGAGATCTCGAGCGCGAGCGTCGCAGCCGCGACGATCTGCGCGAAGCGGTAGACCTTCCCTGCACCGGCGCAGCCGATCGAGTCGAGCCACGCCTGCGCATACGGGAAGGCGGTCCCGCCGCCGACCGTTCCGACTTCGAGCCCCGGGAGACGCAGGCCGACGTGAACGCCGCCGTCGACGCGACGCCCGGTCCCGTGCGCCATCGAGCTCGTGCCGACCATCCCGAGGTCCTGCCCGGTCGCGGCGAACATCGCTGCGACGGCCGACGCAGGCGTGAACGCGACCGACTGCATCCCCGATGCGACGGCGCCGTGCGTTCCCGCGAACGACAGCTCGAGCAGGTCGTCGGGCGTCGTGCGCAGGACACGGCGGATCGCCTCATCGGCCAACACCGCTTCGACGAGTACGGTCTTGCCGTGCCCGCCGCGCTCGAAGTAGCGGTGCGACGGCTTCTTGTCGCCGCCCATGTTCGCCTCGAGGATCGCGCGCTCCGGCTTCACCGGTGCGTGCTCCATCACGTAGCCCATGTTCAGCGCATACGCGTTGCGCGTCATCATGTTCGGCCCGCACGCATCGCCGGTCGTGAACGCCCACATCACGTGGCACATCGAGCCGACGACGTGCGTCTCGACCTCACGCAGCTTCGCGAACTTCGACAGCCACGGCTCGCTGCGCTCCGCAAGCCAGCGGCGGAGCTCCGCGACGTGCGCCTCGAGAAAGCGCGACAGCTGGACCGCTTCCTCCGTCGTGCGGAAGACGAAGCACGAGGCGCGCGTGATCCGGTCGCGCAGCACCCAGGTCCGGAAGCCGCCCGACTCGGCGACCGCTCTCGCGCCGCGGTACATCGAGGCCGAGAGGCCGCCCTCCGTGTGCGCTAGCGGCACGTACACGGTGTCGCGGCTGCGCCCGACCTCCGTCACGCGCCCGAACGGCTCCTCGAGCTCGTATTCGCCGAGCTCGAGCTCGAGCGGACCGACGACGGAGACCGGTATGACGGCCGCCCCGGTCAACATCTCGTTCGCGTTCACGAAGGGCGACACATCGATCGCCGTCACGGGCCCGTCGATCCCGAGCGCGCTCTGGCGCGCGCGGATCGAGTCCGCGTCGTTCTTGCGAGGCCAGCGACCGCCGCTCACGGCGTGAGCTTAGTGGCGTCCGCTTTCGGTCCGTCCCGGCCGAGCGCCGGATAATGTCCCCCGCGATGGCGACCGACCTGCTGATCGAGCCGCGCGCGGACGGGCACGAGGCATTCGCCGGCGTGCTTCGGTTCTACGAGCTCGCGAAGCGCCAGGAGTGGCAGGTCCGCGACCTTCCATGGAGCGACCTGCCGCCGATCCCGGAGGGCAAGGGAACGCCGCAGCGTCAGGCCCGCCGCAAGGACATGTGGCGCTCCGTCCTCACCCAGCAACTCCAGGCGGACATGCTCGCTTGCGATATGTCGTCGCAGCTCCTGAACATCGCGCCCGATCCCGAGGCCAAGCTCTACTACTCGACGATGGTGCAGGACGAGTCGCGTCACACCGAGGCGTGGCTGCGAATCGTGACCGAGGCGGGCGGGACGGCGGAGCGCGATCCGCATCTCGACAACCTCGCGCACATGACGCTCGAGGCGGACACCGTCGAGGAGAAGGTCTTCCTGATGCAGGTGTTCTACGAGCGCCTGATCATCGGGCGCTTCCGGCTGATCGCGCGCTCGGCGCGCGGAACCGTCCTCGAGGACCTCTGCAATCGGCTTGCGACCGACGACGGGATCCACCACGGCGCGGGAATGGCGTACGAACGCGTTCTGCTCCAGGACGCGAACGAGAAGACGCGTCGGAACCTGGTCGACGCGGCGAATCGCCTGCTGCCCGAGTTCGCGGCGCACGCGCTCTGGCGCCCGCGCGCGCGCGAGTGGATCGGCCGCGCCATGGAGTCACGCGACACGCAGCGGCTGCGCGAGGATCTCGAGCTCGGCGTTCGACTCGCCGAATCGCTCGGCCTTGACGTCAGCGACGTCGAATTCCCGGTTTGACGAACGCCACGCTGATGGACGGCGCCGCGCTCGCGGCGCGGATCCGCGCCGAGCTTGCACAGGAGGTCGAGCAGCTCGGCAGCATCGGCCTCGCGACCGTCCTCGTCGGTGACGATCCGGCGTCCCAGATCTACATCCGGCTCAAGCACAAGGCGTCGGGTGAAGTCGGAATCCGCGCGTTCGACAAGCGCCTGCCGGCGGACACCTCCGAGCAGGAGGTGCTCGAGCTCGTCGCGGAGCTGAACGCCGACGACGAGGTCGACGGCATCCTCGTCCAGACGCCGCTGCCGGCCCAGATCGACGAGGCGCGGGTCATGCGCGCGATCGACCCGATGAAGGACGTCGACGGCCTCCACCCGTTCAACGCGGGCCAGCTGTTCATCGGCCGGCAGACCTTCGTCGGGGGAACACCGCTCGGGATCATGCGGCTCCTCGACGAGTACCGCGTCGCGGTCCCCGGCGCGCGCGCCGTCGTCGTCGGTCGGAGCGTCATCGTCGGACGTCCGGTCGCGATGCTCCTCCTGCATGCGAACGCCACGGTGACGATCTGCCACTCTCGAACCGACGACCTGGCGCGGCAAACGCTCGACGCCGACATCCTGATCGCGGCCGTCGGAATCGCTCAGCTGATCACGGCCGACATGGTCAAGCAGGGCGCCGCCGTCATCGACGTCGGCATCAACCGGACGGAGGACGGCATCGTCGGCGACGTCGACCCGGGCGTCGCGGAGATCGCCGCCTTCCTGACGCCCGTGCCCGGCGGAGTCGGGCCGATGACGATCGCCTTGCTGCTCGAGAACGCGGTGCGTGCCGCCCGTTATCGCCGGGGAGCGCTTGCGTTCCCACGCGCGTGAGCTACACTCCGCGCCGTTGTGACCTTTGCTGGCGGCTCGGTGCCCGGGCCGTCGCACGTTTTTGAAGGAGGAAGTAGTTGGCTCAGGGCACCGTCAAGTGGTTCTCGAACGAGAAGGGTTATGGGTTCATCGAGCGTGAGGGTGGCGAGGACGTTTTCGTCCACTTCTCCGCGATCACGATGGACGGCTACAAGTCGCTGACCGAAGGTCAGAAGGTCGAGTTCGAGGTCGTGCAGGGCCCTAAGGGCGCTCAGGCCGCGAACGTGCAGGCGGTCTAGCTCTCCTTTCGGAACCGGTGTGAAGGGCCCCGAAAGGGGCCCTTCTTCTTTGGTAAGGATGCGAACGATGGCGATTTCACGGGAACAGGTGCTCCACGTCGCGAAGCTCGCGGAGCTCGACCTGGGCGAGGACGAGCTGGCGCGCCTCGCCGACCAGCTGAACGCGATCCTCGAAGCGGTCGGCAAGGTGTCCGAGCTTGATCTGAGCGACGTTCCACCGACGTCGCATCCGCTCGACGTCGTCAACGTTCTGCGCGCCGACGAGCCGCGACCGTCGCTGCCGCTCGACGACGTCTTTTCGAACGCGCCCGCCCGCGACGACGACTCCTTCCGCGTCCCTCCGTCGGCATGACGTTGGACACGCTCCGCCTGACTGCCGAAGACGCGATCGACCTGGTCGAGCGCGGCGACGCGTCGCCGGCCGAGCTCCACGCCGCGTACCGCGCCGCGATCGGCGAGCGCGACGACGAGCTCCATTGCTTCCTGACGCACGTCGAGGAAGCCGACGGCGCGCGCAGCATTCCGATCGCGCTCAAGGACATCATCGGGACGAAGGGCGTCCGGACGACCGCCGGCTCGAAGATCCTCGAGAACTACGTCCCGGTCTACGACTCGACGGTGGCCCAGCGCTGCAAGGACGCCGGCCTGTCGCTGTTGGGCAAGACGAACACGGACGAGTTCGCGATGGGCTCGTCGACCGAGAACTCTGCGTACGGCCCGTCGCGAAATCCGTGGGACCCGACGCGCGTCCCCGGTGGAAGCGGCGGCGGCAGCGCGTCGGCGGTGAGCGCAGGGATGGCCCCGTGGGCGCTCGGGTCGGACACCGGCGGGTCGATCAAGCAGCCGTCATCGCTCTGCGGCAACGTCGGGCTGCGGCCGACGTACGGGACCGTGTCGCGCTACGGAGTCGTCGCATTCGCATCGTCGCTCGACCAGGTCGGGCCGGTGACGAAGACCGTGCGCGACAACGCGTTGCTCTACCGCATCATCAGCGGCCGCGACGAGTGCGACTCGACGACGGTCGACGTCCCGCCGGTCGAGCTGCCGAGTGCGGAGGACCTGCGCGGCGTCCGGGTCGGTATCCCGCGTGAGTTGAACGAGGCCGAGGGAATCGAGCCGGGCGTCAGCGCTGCAGTGCAGCGCGCGCTTGCGCTCGCCGAGGAGCTGGGTGCGGAGATCGATACGTGCGATTTGCCGCGGTCGGTCGAGTACGGCCTGGCGTGCTACTACCTGATCGCGCCGGCCGAGGCGTCCTCGAACCTCGCGCGGTACGACGGCGTGCGCTACGGGCTCCGCGTGGACAACGGCGGCGACTATTACGCGACGACCGCGAGTACGCGCGACGCGGGCTTCGGCGACGAGCCGAAGCGGCGGATCATGCTCGGCACGTACGCGCTCTCCGCCGGCTACTACGAGGCGTTCTACGGCCAGGCACAGAAGGTGCGCACCGTGATCGGCCGCGAGTTCTCGGCCGCGTTCGAGCGCTTCGACGTGCTGCTCAGCCCGACCTCGCCGACGGTGGCGTTCAAGCTCGGAGAGCGCACGGAGAACCCGCTCGCGATGTATCTCGCGGACGTCCTGACGATCCCGCCGAACATGGCCGGCCTCCCGGGTATCTCGATCCCGTGCGGCCTGTCCGCTGGTCTTCCCGTCGGCCTCCAGATCATCGGGCCGCAGTTCGCGGAGAACACGCTCTTCCGCGTCGGCCATGCGCTCGAGCGCGCGCTCGACTTCGACACCGTCCCGGAGCGTCTGCGCTGAAGCACATCGTCGACAGAGCCGCTGATTTCGTGCTCGCGGTCGAGCGGGTTTTCGGCGTGCGCCCGCGGCTCCTCGACGGGTCGCGCGCGGTTCAGATCGACGACGTCCGCCTTTCGCTCGAGGCGGGGGAGAACGAGCTCTGCCTGATCCGCATGCACGGCGCGCTTGCCGAGTACCTCGCCGTCTACGAGGTGCGCGGCGACATCGAGGTTCCGCTGCTGCAGGCGAAGGAGTTCCTGGCCAATGCCTGACTCGAACTGGGAGCCGGTCATCGGGCTGGAGATCCACGTCCAGCTGAAGACACGGACGAAGATGTTCTGCCGCTGCGAGAACGGGTTCGGCGGCGAGCCGAACACGCAGACCTGCCCCGTGTGTCTCGCGCATCCGGGTGCGTTGCCGGTCCCGAACGAGCGCGCCGTCGAGTGGACGATCAAGCTCGGGCTCGCGCTCGGCTGCAGCATCGCCGAGCGTGCGGTCTTCCACCGCAAGAACTACTTCTATCCGGACAATCCGAAGGGGTACCAGATCTCGCAGTACGACGAGCCGTTGTGTTCCGACGGCACGTTCGTCGTCCCGGGTGAGGATGGCGACGCCACGGTCGGGATCGTGCGTGCGCACCTCGAGGAGGACGCCGCGAAGACGATCCACGTGGGCGGCGCGACGGGGCGGATCGTCGGCGCTGCGCACTCGAACGTCGATTTCAACCGTGGCGGCACGCCGCTCGTCGAGATCGTCACGCGGCCCGACATCCGCTCCGCGGACGAGGCAAAACGGTTCCTCCAGCTTCTGCGCCAGACGATCGTCGAGCTCGGCATCTCCGACGCCGAGATGGAGAAGGGGACGCTGCGCGCCGACGCGAACGTCTCGGTCCGCGAGCTGGGGGAGACGGGCTACCGCACGCGGACCGAGTTGAAGAACATGAACTCGTTCAACCACATCGCACGGGGAATCGACTCGGAGATCCGGCGGCAGATCTCGGTCTGGGAGTCGGGCGGCGAAGTCGTGCAGCAGACGCTGGACTACGAGGTGAAATCCGACACCGTCACCGCGCGCCGCCAGAAGGAGGAGGCCGACGACTACCGCTACTTCCCGGAGCCCGACCTCGTCCCGCTCGAGCCGCCGGCGGAGCTGATCGAGCGCGTGCGCGGCGACGTCCCCGAGCTGCCCGGGCAGCGCATTCACGCGCTCGCGCCCGAGGTCGGGTTCGACGCCGCGGTCGAGCTCGTCACGACCGGCAACGAGCGCAAGGCGCGCCTGCTCGTCGAGCACGGGCTCGACTGGCCGACTGCGGCGAGTCATGCGATGAACCAGCTGTCGGCGGTCGAGCCGCTGGCCGAGAATGGGCCGGCGCTCGTCGAGATCATCAGGCACCGTGAGTCGATCACGCGAGATGCGTTGACCGCATCGTTCGCCGCAAGCGCGTCCCCCGGGCTCGACGCGGAACACGTTCTCGCGCAGACCGCGATCGCCGACACCTCGGAGCTTGCGCCGCTCGTCGAGAAGATCCTCGCGGCGAATCCCTCTCAGGTCGCTTCGTACCGCGGCGGCAAGGAGGGCCTGCTCGGGTTCTTCGTCGGCCAGGTGATGCGCGAGACCCAGGGCAAGGCGGATCCGAAGCTCGTCAACGAGCTGATCCGCGAGAAGCTGTCCGCGTAGCCGTTTCCGGTCCCGCGCGCGCGGATACGGACCTCCTGCCCCTTTTCCTGGCGATCAACAAGGGAGGCACCGATGGCTACGTGGGTCTGGATCGTGATCGTCGTCGCTGTGGTGATCGTGATCGGCGTGATCGTGATGAGCGCTTCGCGAACACGGCGGACGCGTCGTCTGCAGGAAGGCTTCGGTCCGGAATACGACCGCACCGTCGAAACCACCAGCGACCGCAAGACGGCAGAACGCGAGTTGGAGGAGCGACGCGAACGGCGCGAGGCTCTCGACATCCGCGAGCTCGCGCCGGCGGCGCGTGAGCGGTACGTCTCCGAATGGCGTGACGTGCAGGTCCGGTTCGTTGACGACCCGGGCGCGGCGGTTCGCGAAGCCGACACGCTCGTGCAGCGGGTGATGCGCGAGCGCGGCTACCCGACGGATGACTTCGAGCAACGCGCGGCCGACGTCTCCGTCGACCATCCTCACGTCGCGGACCATTATCGCGCGGCGCATTCGGTCTGGTCGGCGAACGAGCGCGGCGAGGCGTCGACCGAGGATCTCCGCCAGTCGCTCGTCCACTACCGCTCGCTGTTCGACGAGTTGCTCGGCACCGCAGGCGCGGACGACGCACTCGCACGTGACACGGCATCCGAGGACACCGGAGCCGAGGTCCGCCGCTAGATCAAGCCGCAGGCGCGTGCCGTGTTCGGCCAAGGGTAGAACCCGCGGCCGGCGCGGTACGCGCGCTCGGCGACCCACATCTGCTCGAGCGGCGTCCAGTGGTCCGCGGTTCCCTTCTTGGCCAGCAGATAGCCGCCGTACGTTCGCTGGAACCCGAGGTCCATCTGCAATCCGCCGTAGTACGGCGCGCCGGCGTCACGCCACGCGCCCTCGTAGCGGTGGATGCACGACCACGCCGAGAGGTGCGGGGGCCTACTGGCGAGTCGCTGCGTGTAGAGCGCTACGCGTTTCCATGTCTTGATCCGCTGCACCGGCTCCGCCGGCGGCCGCCGCAGCGTCAGCAGCACGCGGTTCCCCATCACCCGCTGCCAGTGCCACGTTGTGTAGCGGTAGCGATTGATCATCCGCTGCACCTGGTTCGGCGACAGCGCCGGCTGCGTCTCGGTTTCGCTCTCGACCGTCGGTTCTGCCGCTCCCGGCCCGCCGGCGGATGCCGCGAACGCCCCGATGAGGCCGCAGGCGCACGCAAGCAGAACGACGAAGATCTTGTACCGCATTCGAAAGAACCCCCCCGGGTCCGCGCCGCTCGCGACTGTGCCGCAGTCGAGTCGGCTGATTGCTCTAGCGGGTCAGACGGGTGCCCCGGACCGAAGTTAGTAAACCTTGTGCCGAACGCAACGAGCGCGGCGCGACGAACCCCGCGTACAGCAACGCTGCGGCAACGGCGAGAAACGCAGCCGTTCCGGCTTCGCCGTACGGCGTCAACGAGCTGCCGAGCGCCGCGAACGCAACGCCCGCGAGAATGAGCGCGTTCCCGACTGGTCGCGCCCGCAGGGTCGCAAGCGCCACGCCGACGACCGCGGCCGTTCCGACGGAATTGCCGATGATCGCGAGGACACGTGCTGGAACGAGTTCGAGCGCAGCGTGCGCGGCGGGAATGCCGTCGGCCGCGATCGGACCGACGGGGACGGCGACGGCGACGCCCGCGGCAAGACCGGTGTAGAGCAGGACGACCGCCGTGACCGCCGTTCGCGAACGTGCCCTCGCCCGCAGCAGCGAGCCCGCGCCGAGTAGCGGCGTCGTCAGCAGCGCGCCGAAGAGGTAGTACACACGGAACGCGCGTGGATCCCAGCCCGCGGCCGCGCCCCAGGCGAGCGCCGCCGACGCGAGCGCATACGCCGCGAGTGCCGCCGTCCACGCGAGCAGGTCCGGCGTCCGTCGGACGCGCCAGCGTGCCGCGAGCCGACCGGCGAGCCGCAACGCGACGAGCGCCGCAGCAAACGCAAGCACCGCGCCCACGCGCGGAAGCCTATGGCTTCGTCCCCGATCGCAGGCGTGCGGCCGGGCATCCACCGGCCTGCGTCGTCGCTAGGCTGCGAGCGAGTGGTGGAGAAGCGGTATCTGATGACGCCGGGGCCGACGCCGGTCCCGCCCGAGGTGCTCGCGGTGCTCGCGGAGCCCGTCGTCCATCACCGCGCGCGCGACTTCAAGGGGACGTACGAGCGCTGCCTCGCGCGGCTTCAGGAGGTGTATCGCACCGACAACGACGTGCTGCTGTTCACGGCATCCGGAACCGGGGCGTTCGAAGGCGCGGTCGCGAACCTGACCTCTCCGGGCGACCGCATCGTCGTCGTCTCGTCGGGCAACTTCGGCGAACGCTGGGCCGCAGTGACAGCTGCGTACGGCGCGGACGTCGTGCACGTGCGACTTCCCTGGGGCGCGACGCCTGATCCGGACGATCTCCGGGGCGCGCTCGCGAGCGCCGGTGACGTGCGGGTCGTCTACCTCGTCCACTCCGAGACCTCGACCGGCGTCGTCTCCGACGTCCAGTCGCTCGCCGCGGTGGCAAAGGACTCCGGCGCCCTCGTCGTCGTGGACGCAGTGTCGTCGCTCGGGGCTGTACCGCTCGAGACAGACGCGTGGGGCATCGACGTCGTCGTCTCCGGCTCGCAGAAGGCGCTGATGTGCCCACCCGGGCTCGCCTTCAACTCGGTTTCGGCGGAGGCGCTCGACCAGGCGGCGCGCGCGACCTCGCCGCGATACGTGTTCGACTGGGAGCGGACGCGAAAGGCGCAGGCGAAGCTCGACGCGCCGTTCACGCCCGCGGTCTCGCTCGTGAAGGCGCTGGACGTCGCGCTCGGCATGCTTCTCGAGGAGGGGCTCGAGGCCGCGTTCGAGCGTCACGCACGGCTCGGCCGCGCCTGTCGCGAGGGGATCAAGGCGATGGGCCTCGAGCTCTTCTCGCCCGACGATGACCGCTCTGCGGTCGTCACGGCCGTCCGTGCGCCGAGCGGCATCGACGCGGGGGACGTCGTGGCGTCGCTTCGCGATCGCTTCGGGATCACAATCGCCGGCGGCCAGGGCGAGCTCAAGGGGAAGATCTTCCGGATCGGCCACATCGGCTGGTTCGACGTTTTCGACATCACGACCGCGCTCGCCGCCGTCGAGCTCGTCCTTGCAGACGCCGGCGCCGACATCGAGCGCGGTATCGCAGTGACACGCGCGCTCGAGGCGTACGAAACGCACGCCGCCGTTTGAGCCGGCCACGCGTCCTCGTCCGTGAGGAGATCGCGGAGGCCGGGGTCCGGCTGCTGCAGGATCGGTTCGACGTCGATCTCGATCGCGATTCCGACCTCGCGGAGCGAATCGGTGACTACGACGCGATCGTCATTCGTTCAGCGACGAAGCTGACGGCCGATTTGATCGAGCGGGCGCCGCGGCTCAAGGTGATCGGACGCGCCGGCGTCGGCGTCGACAACGTCGATGTCGAGGCCGCGACGCGGCAGGGAATCGTCGTCGCGAACGCGCCCGAGTCGACCGTCGTCTCCGCGGCGGAGCACACGATCGGGCTGCTCGTCGCGCTCGCGCGGAACATCCCGCAAGCGCACGCCGCACTGAAGGAGGGCCGCTGGGAGCGCAAGGCCTACGGTGGCGTCGAGCTGGCCGACAAGACGCTCGGCGTTCTCGGCTTCGGACGCATCGGCCAGCAGGTCGCACGGCGTGCGGCCGGGCTCGGGATGAGAGTCGTCGCGTACGACCCGTTCGTCGCGCCTGAGCGCTTCCGCGAGCTCGGCGCGGAGCGCCTCGAGCAGACCGAAGATGTCTTTGCTGCCGCCGAGTTCCTGACGCTGCACCTGCCGTTGACCGCAGAGACGCGCGGGGCGATCGGTGCGAATGCGTTCGCCGGGATGCGCGACGGAGTACGCATCGTCAACGCCGCCCGCGGCGAGCTGATCGACGAGGGGGCGCTCGTCGACGCACTGAGGAGTGGCAAGGTCGGCGGCGCGGCGCTCGACGTCTTCTCCGCCGAGCCGTATACCGGCCCGCTACTCGAGCTCGACAACGTCGTCGTCACACCGCACCTCGCAGCGTCGACCGACGAGGCGCAGGATCGAGCCGGAGTGATCGTCGCCGAGCAGGTCGCGGCGGCTCTCGAAGGCGGGCTCGTCACGAACGCGGTCAACATCCCCGTGATCGGCGCGGAGGATCTGGAGGTTCTCGGCGCGTACATCCCTCTCGCGGCGAAGCTCGGTCGTCTTGCGATGGAGCTTGCGTCGGGCGGCGTCGACGAGCTTCGACTGACGTACTTCGGCGGCCTTTCGCAGTACGACACGCGCCTCTTGACGGTCGCGGCGCTGAACGGCGCGTTCCAGGGTCGAGCCGACCACCCAGTCAACTACGTCAACGCGCCGTTGATCGCAGCCGAGCGCGGAGTCGAGGTGCGGGAGGAACGCCGGCGCTCGTCACGCGACTTCACGAACCTCGTTCGCGTCGAGGCCCGATCCGCCGG
>Ga0136846_1207984_pt1 | contig 11500 bp, 10 predicted proteins | sample HopSoiMetagenom2_FD_96841 | JGI IMG/M metagenome (GOLD analysis project Ga0136846, IMG submission 96841) | Grasslands soil microbial communities from Hopland, California, USA - 2 Assembly 2016 (version 4) | ecosystem: Environmental > Terrestrial > Soil > Grasslands | place: USA: Hopland... | reverse complement strand
CCGTCCGCGCCCATCTGGTAGTAGTTGGTGCGCAGCGTCGCGCGGATCACGGACAGGTAGCCGCGCAGGATGCGGTCCTCGTCGAGGCTCTGCACCTTGTCGAGCGCGCTCACGATTCCCTTGCGGATGCGCTCCGCCGCGGCCTCGCGCGCCGCCACCGTGAGGGCGAACTGCGTCTGGAAGAGCCGCACGAGCGACTTCGCGATCGGCGCCTGCGCGACCAGCACCCGCTCCATGTACGCCTGGCTGAACGGAATGCCGGTCTGCAGCAGGTAGCGGCAGTACGCGCGCAACACGACGATCTCGCGCGCGCTCAGCGACGCGGCGAGCAGCAGGCGATTGAAGCCGTCGTTCTCGATGTCGCCGCGCCACGCAGCGAGGAACGCTTCCTTGAAGAGCGGTTCCAGCGCTTCGACGTCGGAGCGTTTGAAGTCGCGCGACTCGAGCTCGAAGTCCTGGATCCAGGCGCCGCGCTCGCCGCCCGCCATGCGATAGGGATGTTCGGCGACCACGCGCAGCCCGAAGTTCTCGAGCATCGGCAGGATGTCGGAGATGGAGATCGGATCTCCGGCCTGCAGGACGCGCAGGTGCAGGCGGCCGCGCGGATCCTTCTCCTGCACGCGCAGGTTGAGCTGCGGGACCGCGGGATTGGCGGCGAGCGCCTCGAGGTCGGCGATGTCCTCGAGCGCCTGCGCGGGCTCGACGTCCGCGCGATATGCCGGCGGAAACGCCTTCGCATAACGCGCGGCGAGATCGACCGCATCGCGTTCCGCGCCGCGATCGATCAGTGCCTGCTGCAAGCGGTCGTCCCACGTCATGGCGGCCGCGGCGATCTCCGCCTCGATGCGCTCGATGTGCTCGACGGGCGGCGCGCCCTGCGGCGTGCGCACCAGCACGTGCAGCCGCGCGAGCGTCGAATCCGAGATCTGCACCTGCGTCTCCACGTGCGTGCCGCCGAAGCGCTCGCGCACGATTCTCTCGATCCTCTCGCGCACCTCGGTGTTGTAGCGGTCGCGTGGCACGTACACGAGGCACGAATAGAACCGCTCGTAGCTGTCACGGCGCGCGAACAGCCGTACGCGGCGGCGCTCGTAGAGATTGACGATGCCGCGCACGCTCGGAATCAGGTCGCCGATCGACGTCTGGAACAGCTCGTCGCGCGGGAACGTCTCGATGACGTTCACGACGGACTTCGCGTCGTGGCTCTGCGGCGGCAGGCCGAAGTGCCGGATCACGGCGTCGAGCTTCCGGCGCAGCAGGGGGATCTCCGACGGCGGCCTGTGATAGGCGCTCGAGGTCCACAGGCCGAGAAAGCGGTGTTCGCCCGTGACCTGGCCCGCCCCGTCGAACGTTTTCACGCCGACGTAGTCGAGGTAGCTCGAGCGGTGCACGGTGGACATGGAATTGGCCTTCGTGAGCACCAGCAGGTCCGGAGCGCGAGCCTGGCGGCGCAGCGGGCCGGTGAGCACGATGGGCGCGGGCGACTTCCGGCCGCTGCGCAGGATGCCGAGGCCGCTGTCCGCGTCACGCACCAGCGCGTCGCGCGCGCGCCCGCGCTTGAGGTGGTAGTACCGGTAGCCGAGGAACACGAAGTGGCCGTCGTGCATCCAGGCGAGCAGCGCCCGCGCTTCGGCAGCGTGCGACTGCGGCACGGGTAGTTTGGCGCGCTCCAGGTCGTGCGCGACGGAGCGGGCCCGTGCCAGCATGTGCGGGAAGTCGGCGACGGCCTTGCGCACGTCCTCGAGCCCGGTGCGCAGGCGACGCAGCAGCGCCGCCGCCTCCGCTTCGTCCCGCGGCCGGTCGATCTCCATCAGCTGCCAGGATTCGAGGCGCGCGCCGGCGGGGTCGGTACCGACGCTGCGTATGGCGCCGCGCGCGTCGCGCCGCACGCCGAGCACCGGGTGCACGATGAGGTGGATCGCGATGTTCATCTGGCTGAACACGATGCCGAGCGAATCCACGAGGAACGGCATGTCCGGCGCGACGACACGCACGAGCGCGCGGTGTGCGCTCGTCGTGGTCCGCGTGCCGAGCGGCGGTGCGAGGTCGACGAGCACCTGCGCGCCACGGCGCACGCGGCCGAACTCCAGGTGCGCGAGGGCGGCCGCCGCGAGATCCGCGGGGCGATGGGCGCGCAGGTCTTCTTCGGCGACGCCGCGGAAGAATGCGCGCACGAACTCGGCGGCGAGCGTACGCCGTGCGCGCGGCACGGAGCGGGCGGCCTCGACGACTATCTTTTCGATGAGCGCGAGACGGGCGGCGGGAATCTTGCCGAGCATTCGGGAACCCCTCAGGAAGGTGCGCGATTATACAGGCGCGGATGTGTCGATCAGTCGGCGTGCACGGGGCCGAGCTCGACCGCGCGACCTAGCAATTCGCGCAGGATGCGATCGAGCGTCGCACGGTCGCGACGCGAGAGCGGGGCGACCAGGCGGCGTTCGTACTCGAGAGCCATCGGAACGACCCGGGAGTAGACGCTGGCGCCGACCGGAGTGAGCGCGAGATGCGTCCGGCGCCGGTCGGCAGGAACGGTTGTGCGGCGCAGCCGGCCGGCCGCGAGCAGCGTGGCCACGGCGCGCGATACCGCTACCTTGTCCATGGCGGTCCGCGCCGTCACCTCCGCGGCCGAAAGGCCCGGATTTGCCGCGAGGATCGCCATGACGCGCCATTCGGGGATCGTCAGCACGAAAGTGGCGAAATATGCCGCCGCGATGACGGAGCTGACCGTGTTGGACAGCACCGACAGGCGGTAGGGGAGAAATTTCTCCAAGTGGAGTTTTTGATTTCGCGGCATTGGTTACAATTGAAACTAAATCAAATTCCATCCGGAGGCCAGCGATGGCTGCCAATTTCAATCCCATGGGGACGGACGGCTTCGAGTTCGTCGAGTACACCGCCCCCGACCCGCAGCTGCTGCGCAGCCTGTTCGAGCGCCTGGGTTTCCCCGTGGTCGCGCGCCATCGCAGCAAGAACGTGACGCTGCATTCCCAGGGCGACATCAACTTCGTCGTCAACGCCGAGCCGGATTCGTTCGGCCAGAAGTTCGCGCACGCGCACGGGCCCTCGGTGTGCGCGATGGGCTTCCGGGTGCAGGACGCGGCCGCGGCCTTCGAACGCGCCGTGTCGCTCGGCGCGGAGCCGCACCGCGGCGCCGTAGGACCCATGGAGCTCAACATACCGGCGATCGTCGGCATCGGCGGCTCGCTGATCTACTTCGTGGACCGATACGGCGATCGCTCGATCTACGACGTGGACTTCAAGCCGGTCACCACGCAGCCGCTCGAGCGCGCCGGCCTTGCGACCATCGACCATCTGACGCACAACGTGCATCGCGGCAACATGGACAAATGGACGGCGTTCTACGAGAAGCTGTTCAACTTCCGCGAGATCCGGTATTTCGACATCGAAGGGAAGAAGACCGGGCTCTTCTCGCGGGCCCTGACGAGTCCCTGCGGCAAGATCCGCATCCCGATCAACGAGTCGCAGGACGACAAGTCGCAGATCGAGGAGTACCTGCGCGAGTACCGGGGCGAGGGCATCCAGCACATCGCGCTGTCGACGGACGACATCTACCGCACGGTGGACGTGCTGCGCGGGCGCGGCGTGCAGTTCCAGGACACGCCCGAGACGTATTACGAAGGCGTGAACACGCGCGTCGCGGGGCATCACGAGAACGTCTCGGAGCTCCAGAAGCGCCGCATCCTCATCGACGGCAACGGCTCGAACGACGAGGGCGTGCTGCTGCAGATCTTCACGGCCAACGTCATCGGCCCCATCTTCTTCGAAATCATCCAGCGCAAGGGCAACCAGGGTTTCGGAGAGGGCAATTTCAAGGCATTGTTCGAGTCCATCGAACTCGACCAGATCCGCAGGGGTGTCATTTGAGTCTCGAGCTCTACAGCTACTGGCGCAGCTCCGCGTCGTATCGCGTCCGCATCGCGCTCAATCTCAAATCATTGCCGTATGCCTACCACGGCGTGAACCTCGTGAAGGACGGCGGCGACCAGTGGAGTGTCGCGTACAAGGAGGTGAATCCGCAGAGCCGCGTGCCGACGCTCGTGCACGACGGGCAGCGGTTCACGCAGTCGCTCGCGATCATCGAATACCTCGACGAGACCTTTCCGGGCAATCGGCTGATCCCGCAGAACCCGGTCGACCGCGCGCGCGTGCGCATGCTGTCGCAGATCATCGCGTGCGACATCCAGCCGCTGCAGAACACGAGCACCACGCGCTACCTGACCGACAACCTCAGGCTCGACGAAGCCGGCGTGACGGCCTGGCTGCGCGAATGGATCACGCGCGGGCTCGATGCGTACAACTCGCACGTCGAGCGCGATGCGGTGCATGGGAAGTTCTCGCACGGCGACACGCCGACCATGGCCGACTGCTGCCTCGTGCCGCAGATGTTCGCGGCGCAGCGCGTTGGAATCGAGCCGACGCGCTTCCCGCGCCTGGCGTTGATCTGGGAGAACTGCAACCACATGCCGGCGTTCGCCGCCGCGCATCCGGCGAAGCAGATCGATGCTCCCTGATCCTTCGAAGCGAGGGAAGGTGTTCGCGGACGCGAAGGCCGCGCTCCAGGGCCTCACGCGCGACGGCATGACGGTGATGTCCGGCGGCTTCGGCCTGTGCGGCATTCCGGAGAACCTCATCCTCGCGCTGCGCGACAGTGGCGCGAAGGACCTCACCGTCATCTCGAACAATTCCGGCGTCGACGGCTTCGGTCTCGGCCTGCTGCTCGAGACGCGGCAGATCCGCAAGATGGTTTCTTCCTACGTCGGCGAGAACAAGGAGTTCGAACGCCAGTTCCTCGCGAAGGAGCTCGAGCTCGAGTTCAACCCGCAAGGTACGCTCGCGGAACGCATTCGCGCGGGTGGCGCCGGCATCTACGGTTTCTACACGCGCACGGGTGCGGGCACCGTGGTTGCGGACGGCAAGGAGACGCGCGACGTGAATGGGGAGACGTTCGTGCTCGAAACGGGGCTCACGGCCGATCTCGCGATCGTGAAGGCGTGGAAGGGCGACACCGAGGGCAACCTCGTGTATCGCAAGACGGCGCGCAATTTCAATCCGATGATGGCGACGGCGGGACGCCTGACGGTGGCCGAGGTCGAAGAACTGGTCGAGCCAGGTTCACTGGATCCGGATCAGATTCATACGCCTGGCATCTTCGTGCAGAGAATCATTCGCGGAATTCAATATCAGAAGAGGATCGAGCAGCGCACCGTTCGCAAGAGGACCGCCTGATGCCGTGGACGCGTGACGATCTCGCCAGGCGCGCCGCGAAAGAGCTGCGCGACGGCTACTACGTGAACCTCGGCATCGGCATTCCGACGCTCGTCGCCAATTTCATCACGCCCGGCATGAGCGTGGTGCTGCAATCCGAGAACGGCATGCTCGGCATGGGGCCGTTTCCCGTCGAGGGCGAAGAGGATCCCGACCTCATCAACGCGGGCAAGCAGACCATCACCGAGCTCGCGATGTCGTCCTATTTCTCGTCGTCTGACAGCTTCGGCATGATCCGCGGCGGCCACATCAACCTCTCGGTGCTCGGCGCGCTCGAGGTCGCGGAGAACGGTGACCTCGCGAACTGGATGGTGCCCGGCAAGATGGTGAAGGGCATGGGCGGGGCGATGGACCTGGTGGCCGGTGTACGCCGCGTCGTCGTCGTGATGGAACACAATTCGAAGGACGGCGCGCCCAAGTTCAAACCGCGTTGCGACCTGCCGCTGACCGGTGCGAACTGCGTGGACATGCTCATCACGGACCTCGCCGTGTTCGAGCGGCCCGACCGCAAGTCGCCGTTCCGGTTGCTCGAGCTGGCGCCCGGCGTCAGCGCCGACGACGTGCGCGCGAAGACTGCGGCGAAATTCGTGTAGCGACCTGTCGATTCGGGTCGACCCGGTTCGACCACTCCTTGCACCCCCAAAAGCAAGGAGTTCCGACATGTCCCAGAACACGGTCCAACCCATCCCCGAAGGCTTCCATTCGATCACGCCACACGTCGTGTGCAAGGACGCGGTCCGGGCGATCGAGTTCTATGCGCGCGCGTTCGGTGCCGAGGAGATCTTCCGCCTGACGGCGCCCGGCGGCGCGCTGATCCACGCCACGCTGCGCATCGGCAACTCGATGCTGATGCTCGCCGATGAGTGCCCGCCGATGGGCGCGTTCAGCCCGCAGAAGCTCGGCGGCACGCCGGTCACGATCCACCTGTCCGTCGACGACGTCGATGCGAGCTTCGCGCGCGCGGTGGGAGCGGGTGCGACGCCGCAGATGCCGGTCACGGAGATGTTCTGGGGTGCGCGTTACGGTGTCGTGCACGACCCATTCGGGCATGCATGGTCGATCGCGACGCAGGTTCGCAACCTGAGCCCGGAAGAGATCCAGGCGGGGCTCGCGGCGGCGATGCGCGATCCGGTCGCGAAGAGCGCGTGACCGCGGGCCGGATCCGGGACGCGCCGGTCGTGGCGTGTCCCGTTCCGGGCGCCGCCGGCCCCTAACTAACCAGCGACGGCGAATATATTCGCGGTTCGTCGCATCCGAGCGCCGACCCGACACAATCCAGCGCTGGAACGTGCGTCGCGTAAGCCATCGTTGCAACCCCCAAACGTGTAATCCCGTCTGAATGGACGGGAGACCGATGAGTACCGTTCTTGCCAATGGTGCGGGAACGCGCGCAGCCGCGCGCGATCGCGATGCGTGGACGCTCTTCTGGGCGGATTCCGCGCAGTCGCGCTGCGCCGCGGGTGCGCCCGAGATCTGGCAGGCGCTGATGCGGCACTGGTGGGCTTTTGCGCGCTCGCTGCCGCACGGCGCGCGCGTGCTCGACCTCGGCTGTGGCGCCGGCGCCGTCGGCCGGATGTTGCTCGCGGCTCGCGACGATTTGCGGGTGACGGGGATCGATGCGGCGCGGGTGCCGCGTTCGCCGCTGCCGAACCTGGAGATTCGATCGGAGACCGACATGGAATCGTTGCCTTTCGAGGACGGGAGTTTCGACGCCGTGGTGAGCCAGTTCGGGTTCGAATACAGCCAGACGCGCGATACGGCGGCAGAAGTAGGGCGCGTCCTGCATCCGGGCGCCGCGCTGTCCTTCCTCGTACATCACTCGCAGAGCGCGATCGTACGCACCAATCGCGAGCGACATGGTGCGGTCGTCGCATTTCTCGCGCCCACCATGCGGTCGTCGTTCTGCGAAGGCGACGCGGCCGGGCTCGGCGCGCAGATCGCCTTGCTGGTGGAGCGTTATCCGGACGACGCGCTGGTCGCGCAGCTGGCCCACGCGCTGCCGGCGCGCGTCGGTTCCCCGAATGCGCTGCGCGTCAGCACCTGGGAGTCGCTCGAGGAGGCGCTGGCGCCCGAGCGATGCATGTCGGACTCGCTGAACGCGTGCGCCGTGGCGCCGTCACAGATCGACGCGTGGCTCGAACCCCTGGGCGCGACGTGCCATCTGCAACCGATCGCGGTGCTGCGCGAAGCCGACGGCACGCCGATCGCGTGGTGCACGGGCGGCGTGCGCTCAGGTTGAGGCGCCCGCGTCGTACGACTGCGCGACCCGCGTCATGCGCGAGTAGTTCGATTCGACCCAGGCCTCGATCCCGCGCACGAGCTGCGCCAGCGACCGTCCCAGCGTCGTGAGCGAGTACTCGACGCGCGGCGGCACCTCGCCGTAGTCCTTCCGGTGCACGATGCCGTGCCGCTCCAGCTCGCGCAGCGTCTGCGTGAGCATCTTCTGCGAGATGCCGCCGGCGCGCCGCCCGAGCTCACCGCTGCGCACCGGTCCGTCGCCCAGGATGCACAGCAACAGCATCGACCACTTGCTGCCGATGAGCGCGAGGATGTCCTGCGACGGGCAGCTCGCATTGAAGGGGTTCGCATTCTTTTTCGCCATGGAGCAGGCACCAGAAGGTACGTACTTATCAATCGGTGGCCGCCAGCTTAACCTTGCGGGCATGTGGACTGACAACTCGTTTACGCAGCGTCTGCGCCTCGACGCGCCCATCGTTCAGGGGCCATTCGGCGGCGGTCTGTCCGCGGTCGATCTCGTGGTCGCCGTGAGCGAAAGTGGCGGACTCGGATCGTTCGGCGTGCATCATCTCGGCGCCGACGGCATCCGCGACGTGGCCGCGAAGATCCGCGCACGCACCGGGCGCCCCTTCGCGCTCAACCTGTGGATCCCGCTGCGCGACAGCGACGATCCGCGGATGTCGGACGCGCAGTGGCAGCAGGCGCTCGAGCTGCTGGCGCCGTACTTCGGCGCGCTCGGCGTGCCGCTGCCGGAACGCCCAAGGCGATTCGCGCCGCGCTACGAGGAGCAGGTCGAGGCGGTGCTCGAGCTCACGCCGGCGGTCTTCAGCTTCGTGTTCGGCGTGCCGTCGACGAGCGTCCTGGAGCGCTGCCGCTCCGCCGGTATTGCCACGCTCGGCGCGGCGACCACCGCGGCCGAGGCCAAACTACTGGCCGATGCGGGCGTCGACATGATCGTCGCCACCGGCTTCGAGGCCGGCGGGCATCGCGTGTCGTTCCTGCAGGAACCCGAGGATTGCCTCACGGGGACGCTGTCGCTCGTGCCGCAGGTCGTCGACACCGTGAAGGTGCCGGTGATCGCGGCGGGGGGCATGGCGGACGGGCGGGGTGTCGCGGCTGCGTTGAAGCTGGGCGCGTCGGCCGCGCAGATCGGCACCGCGTTTCTCGCGTGCGAAGAGTCGAATGCGCATCCGGTGCATCGCGCGAAGCTGTTCAGTCCCGATGCACGGCGCACGTCGCTGACGCGCGCGTTCAGCGGCCGGCTCGCGCGCAGCATTCACAACGACTTCGTCGACGCATTTCGCGGCCAGGAGAAGCTGCTGCCGCCGTACCCGGTGCAGAACTGGCTCACGGCGCAGTTTCGCGCCGCGGCGCTCGCGGCCGGACGTGTGGACATCGTGTCGCTGTGGTCGGGGCAGGGCGCGCCGTTGCTGAGGCATCGACGGGCACGCGATCTTTTCGATTCGCTCGTCATGGAAACGGGCGTCGCGCTGGCCTGAGGGTGCAAGAGGCTCAGGCCGCCCGATGCGCCCGGGCGAGATATTCCTTGCTCTGCATCTCGGCGAGCCGGCTCGCCGTGCGCTGGAACTCGAACTTGAGCTTCTCGCCCTTGTAGAGCTCGGCAGGCCCCGCGGCCGCGGACACGACCACGTTCACGCCGCGGTCGTAGAACTCGTCGATCACCGAGATGAAGCGGCGCGCCGCGTTGTCGGCGTTGTCCTCGAACACCGGCACGTTCGCGATGATCACGGACTGGTATTCGCTGGCGATCGCGACGTAGTCGGCCGGACTGCGCGGCCCCTCGCACAGCGCCGCGAATTCGAACCAGATGACGTTCTCGCTCTCGCGCACCACCTTGATCTTGCGGTTGTGCACGGTGATCGTTCCATCGGATTCCACGTCGTCGTCGGAGAGATCGTCGAACAGCTCGATGAGCTTCTTCGGCGTCGCAGCGTCGGTGCTCGGCAGGTAGATGGGCGCCGCCGTGAGCTGCCGCAGGCGGTAGTCGACCCCGCCGTCGACCGCGATCACCACGCAGTGCTTGTCGAGCAGCGCGATGGTCGGCAGGAAGCGGTCACGCTGCAGGCCGTTCTTGTAAAGCTCCTTCGGCTTCACGTTGGACGTGAACACCAGCGCGACGCTGCGCCTGATCAGGCCGTCGAACAAGGCGGCGAGGATCATCGCGTCCGCGATGTCCGAGACGAACAGCTCGTCGAAGCAGACGACGCGTGCCTTCTTCGCGATCCGGTCGGCGACGCCGTCGAGCGGCGACTGCATGCCCTTGAGGCGCTTCAGGTCCGTGTGCACTTCCTGCATGAAACGGTAGAAGTGCGTGCGGCGCTTCGCCGCGAGCGTGAGACTCGCGTAGAAGAGATCCATGATCCAGGTCTTGCCGCGCCCGACGCCACCCCACAGGTAGACGCCCGTGGGCGCGGCGCCGTTGCTCGTGAGCCCGCGCAACAGCCGCTTGCCGAGGGGCGCCGACGCCGCCTCGGCGAGCTCCGCGCGCAGGCGCTCGAGTTCGCGGATCGCGTTGAGTTGTGCGGCATCGGCGGTGAAGCCGCGCTTGGCGATCTCCCTGGCGTAGAGAGCGCCGAGGACGTCGGAGGCTTTCGTCACAGCAGCTGGTAGTTGGGACCGGAACCGCCCTCGGGCGTCACCCAGTCGATGATCTGGTACGGGTCCTTGATGTCGCAGGCCTTGCAGTGCACGCAGTTGGCCGCGTTGATCTGCAGCTTCTTTCCGCCGTCTCCGTCGTCGACCATTTCATAGACCGAGGCCGGGCAGAAGCGCGTGCACGGGTTGCCGTACTCCGTCGCGCACGTCGTGGCGCAGATGTTCTTGTCGCGCACCTTGAGGTGCGGCGGCTGCACTTCGTCGTGCGCGGTCACCGCGAAGAACACCGACGACAGGCGGTCGCGCGGCGGCAGGTCGCGGGTGACCCAGTGGCGGTCCGGTGATTCGAACTCGGCGAGTTTCTCGAGCGGATAGGTCGCGACGTTCCTGAGCGTCCACGGCGTCTTCCCGCCGAGCATGCTTTCGAGGCCGGCGTTGAACATGCCGAACTTCAGCCCGCGTTTGAAGCCGGGCTTGATGTTGCGCACTTCGTGCAGCTCGGCGACCGCTTCGGTCTTGCGCCACACGGAATCGAAACCGATGCTGGTGTTGTTCTCCGCGAAGTAGTCGGCCGCGGCCATCGCGCAGCGCAGCGCCTGGTGGATGCCCTTGATCTTCGGCACGTTGAGCGTGCCCGCGGAATCGCCGACCAGCACCGCGCCGGGCATCTCGAGCTTGGGCATCGACTGGTAGCCGCCCGCGGAAATCGTGCGCGCTCCGGCCGAGAGGATCTCGCCGCCCTTGAGGAACGCGTGCACGTCCGGATGGTGCTTGAACTGCTGGAACGCTTCGAACGGGAAGAAGCGCGGATCGCGATAGTCGAGGCCGGTGACGAAGCCGACATACGCGCGGTCGTCGTTGAGGTGGTAGACGAAGCTGCCGCCGTACGTCATCGGATCGAGCGGCCAGCCGACCGAGTGCTGCACGAGGCCGGGCTGCACGCGTCCCGGCGGCAGCTGCCACAGCTCCTTCATGCCGAGCGCGTAGACCTGCGGATCGCAGTTCGCATCGAGCTTGTAGCGGCTGATGAGAACCTTCGCGAGACTGCCGCGGCAGCCTTCAGCGATTACCGTGAGCTTCGCACGCACCTCGGGACCGGGCGTGTAGTTAGGGCCGCGCGAGCCGTCGTGCTGCAGGCCCATGTCGCCGATCTGGACGCCGGCGACGGAGCCGTCGTCGTCGAACAGCGCCAGCGCGGCCGCGAAACCCGCGAACACGTCGATGCCGAGGCCCTCGGCCTGCGTGCCCATCCACGCGACCAGCCCGCCAAGCGAGATGATGAAGTTGCCCTGGTTGTGCAGATAGGGCGGCAGCCACGGGCTGCGACGCGAGCTCTTGGGACCGAGCCAGCGCATCTCGT
>Ga0136846_1233683_pt1 | contig 11502 bp, 8 predicted proteins | sample HopSoiMetagenom2_FD_96841 | JGI IMG/M metagenome (GOLD analysis project Ga0136846, IMG submission 96841) | Grasslands soil microbial communities from Hopland, California, USA - 2 Assembly 2016 (version 4) | ecosystem: Environmental > Terrestrial > Soil > Grasslands | place: USA: Hopland... | reverse complement strand
GCTAGTTGTTTGAGCGCATCCCGTAGATAAAAAATTCCCCGCTGATCCAACCACGTCCCGGCGTACAGCAGCCGCACAACTTCGCGCTTCTCGTATCGTCTTGATACAAAGAATCGAGCTTCGACGCCGTTCGGTATGTATGCGGTACGATCCGAATCTAGATCATACTTAAGCTGCAGCAAATTCCAGACGTCGCGGCTGTACGCGTGCGCTCCATCCGCTGTCCGGATCGACCATCGAAAACGAGGTGCGTGATACACGCGGTGCCACATGCGGTTTCGCCAGTTGAAATTCCATGCCTGACCCTTTCTCTCTTCCCGCTCCATCACGTGAACGCGCCGCTCTTCCAGTCCATGCAGGGTCATCACATACGGCGGATAGTCGATTCCACGGAACCAACGCTGCCGTAAGCCATACACGAGTCCTGTCGGAGCGTGTAAATTAACGAGCGAAAGATCTCTTCGATTCTTTGAAATATAGCGTGCCAGCCGTGCAGAAAAAATCAATTCGCAGAATCTTGGCGATACCGATCCTGGCTCAACCAGGTCGTCCAGAAATACGTAGGTGATGTTGTGACCTAGCCGGCCCAGTTCGCGGCCGAGGTTATAGACGATCGCCGCGACCCCGCCCTCGCGCCGATTCGGCACGCCCGATCCCATCAGAATGTTCAGCCGCTCTCCCGGAAGACGCGCTGCCTCCATTCGGTCAGGGCCTCATTGTCCGGTATCGATCCACATGCTGTGGGGTCAAAAACGGGAGCCACTTCCCGCGCGCCCTGCGATACATATCACTGGCGGCAAGCCGCTTCTTCAGCGAGTAGTACGCCCGCGGCGGCAGCACGCATGCCGGAAGGAGCGACGCGCACTTGAACATCCAGTGCGCCGCACCGGCATTGCGGTTTTCCACTGCATAACTTCTCAGCTCCGCGCGCACTGTCTCCCAGGGGAATCCGCCATCGACCGTCAGTCGCAGCAAATCTGCCTCAGTGTCAAACCAATCCACGATAATTTTTGCGATTGCATCTGGCAATTCCCGCTTCCTCAATTCGTTCTGCAGCGATTTCGCCAGTGCCTGGAGCACCTTGTATTTGCGCCGGATTCCCTCCACGTTTTCTCCGGCGAGCTGAAACGCATTTTTCTCATGCAGCCGGTAAAACGTCAGCGATTCGCGCAAGATCAGAACGTCGGCGTACAATCCTGCCAGCGTGAATAAGTATTCGTCGGCCTGAAACGTCAGCGCCTCAGGCACAGGTCCGATCTTTCGCAGCACTGCCGAACGATATGTCATCCGGCTGGTACCCAGAAAACTCTTACGCATCCGAAAAGTTCTCGCTCCATCGGCCGACGTAATCCGGAATCTCGGATTCTCCCGCAACAATTCGGTATGTTCCCGCCCGTCCGAATAAACCTCGGTGATCCCGTGCCCCACTAGTCCGACATTCGAACCGCTGGCGAACGCATTTGCCACCGCCGCTAGCTTTCCCGGCGCCCACCAGTCATCTCCATCCAGAAACGCGATGATCTCGCCCCGACACTCGGGAATTCCGGCGTTAAACGCCGAAGCTTGGCCACCATTCGCTTTGCGAATGAGTCTGACGCGCGGCTCGAAACGTCGCACGAGGTCTGGCGTACGATCCACTGAACAGTCATCCACCACGATGATTTCGCACTGCTTTTGGGCAAGATCCTGCTCTAGCACGCTGTTAATCGCCTGCTCGATGAAACGCTCGTGATTGTACGTATCGATGAGTACGCTGATGAACGGCTGTGCCATCAAAGTGCGCAGCGGTGTCTGGGCTCCGCTCGTGTCCTTTGCCTAAGTCTACGCCATCTACCCAGCCGCGCGCTCTACTCTGACCCGAAGAATTTGTGCGAGATTTCGCTGTTGCGGCCCCACATGTTCCCAAGACTTGCTATGTTTCTGCCGCCGTCACAAGCCCTGTCTACAAATGCGCAGGGTCATCGCCGAATTTCGCGGTCTCACGCCAAAACATGCTCTTAACTGCTTCCCGCCATTCATCGAGGCGGTGAACATTCTCGTAACCCACCACCAGCGCACCGGCCGCATTCAGATAAGTCACCGTCTTGTGGCGCCAGCTCAGTCGCGGTCCGTAGTAGTGAGCATATTGAACCAGATGTCGAGATATCTTGATCCTGCCAGGCGTCTTCAGCGTAAATTGATCCCCTTCTTGGGCCAAATCCCACTGCTTGAAAAATGCATATAGGTCGGCATCCCGTAGATCCCAGCCTCTGTCTGTTAGCCACCGCTTCATGCCATGCATCAGCAACTTCCGCGTCTTGATCCGCAATTCCTGCCGAGCACTGTTCTTTTCTGACCGATCTGAGAACAAATTGCTGCCATGGACCCGATACACCCCTAACTCCTCGGAAATGCCGATGATTGGCGCCACGAATGCCATCAATGCAGACAGATGCGCGTCCGCCTGGATAATCAGACCTTCCGGTATAGGGAGTAAGAGTTCCAATGCGTTTCGGCGGAATGCCAGAAATGAGGTCGGAAATAGAATATATCCGAGCAAATCATGAAAGTTGGCGGGCAAAAACCCAGAGAACAATGGCAGACCGCCGCCACGACAAGATCCCACTCGCGAATCAAGTTGTCTGAAACCATGGTAGACCATGCCCGCTTCAGGATTGCACTCGAACTCTTCGACGACTCGCTTCAGCTTTCCGGGCAGCCAGTAATCGTCTGCATCCAACAGGCAAATGATTTGTCCTCGTGCTAACTCAAGTCCCAAATTAAATGCTGATGCCTGACCACCATTTGGCTTGTGCAGGTAGACGACTGATTCGCGATATTGATGGAGCTGATCTACGGTGTCGTCGGTCGAACCATCATCAATGACTAAAATCTCGCGATCGTTCTTTGAAAAGTCTTGACCCAAAACACTCTCAATCGCTTCGCCCACGTAGCGGCCGTAGTTATAAGTGTCAATCAGTACCGTGACAAGGGGAGATTTCATGGCACATTCCTGAACTCACCGAGCGCCATTTCGCGACCCTTCGTGCAATTCGGTGTTTCTCAATCCCAGCACACTCCTGATTCCACGTGTCGATCCAAGAAGTGGGTGCCATAGATACGTCTGCATGGACGCGAGTAGTCGATCGGCATAGGTTTTTGCTAGTCGCCTCAGAGTCCAACCTGCCACTGCGAATCGATGGAGCGGAGCACTAGTAAGGCGGCCGTCCGACAAACGCAGGTGAGCCGAATTGATGGTTCTCTAGTGCCTGTAGCCTCCGGCCAAAATCAGATTTTGATGCGACTCCACATCGCGCCACATCCCTTCACGCCCTTGCGGGTGATACCCATAGTCATGGTTCTGGTGAACGGCCATCACTGATGAAGATGCATCCACAACGGCTGCACCTAAACGCTTGGCTTTCCACACCAGCCAATCGTCCCAGTGGATTCTCCCAATTAGGAATGGAGGCACGCTTACCCCATACAGCGTACGATTAAACGCGAAATAATCGATCCACTCGGCCGGCCGCTGCCTTCCACGGCTCAATGCCGCAGCTTGCAGCCGCGATTGCCAGTTTGCTCGCGTGAAGTCGATCGGCTCCCACACCTCGAGGTCCCAGCGCCGTCCTACCATGAGGAATTCTTCGTGGGCGCGCTGCACGTCCTTCAGTGCTCTTCGAAAATCCTGCGTTAGCACGATGTCGCAGTTCACGTAACAAAGCACATCATGGCGTGCGATTGCGCGGGCCGTGGAAAAGAGATAGTCCAGCCGCTTGGTTCCAAGCTCGCTTCGCTCTACGTGTGGCTCGTGACGGATTCCCAATTCCCGCGCCACTTCTCCAGCGCCGTGCTCGTCGCCGAACAAAATGACTTCGGCGTGCGGGTGCATCAGCGTCCAGCTCTTCAGCGCGTTCCGCTGAATGATCTCCGCATGACCCACAAATGGCTTGGCTGTAGTGAAAAAGGTGAGCACAACTCCCTCCCATCTCGATTTCTCGAGCGATCGATTGGGAGGAATACAAGAAACAGGACGGCCACTCTACCATGCAGCCTTAAAGATAGCTAGTAGGTACTTTTAATACTCAGCTATGGGTATAAAGGAAGATCGGCAATTGAATCGGGGAGTCCCTCAGCTGTAGGGGTGCACTTTACATTCCCCTTACAACGGAAGGGCACCGGATGCCACACCTTCGGTTTCAAAGCGTGCGCGTTTAGATTCCACAAAAACCCCAATCACCACAACATGCAAACAAGTAAGCGCAAAAGCAGCTCTGCCAACTACCCTGTAATCCGGCTCTGCACCTCCACCATCTCCTGCAAAATGGCATTCAAGCTCCGCGTAATCCCCCATTTCGGGTAGTGGCTCTTGAACTTTGCCAAATTCGAGATGTAGCAAATATGATCGCCCTTTCGGGCCTCATCTAGGTACTGCCAATTCAGCTTCCGCCCCGCCAACGACTCGATCTTCGCAATCGCTTCCAGCATCGAGACGCTGTTCTCACGTCCGCCCCCCAGGTTGTAAACCTCACCGCACCGAGGATTTGCCGCGAACTCTTCAATCGCTCGCACCACATCATGGCTGTGAATGTTGTCGCGAACCTGTTTGCCCTTATATCCGAATACCGAGTACTTCCCGGCCGCCAGCGTCACTTTCACCAAATAAGACAAAAATCCGTGCAGCTCCACTCCCGAATGCGACGGCCCAGTCAGGCAGCCTCCGCGAAACACACCCACCTTCATGCCGAAGTAGCGTCCGTATTCCTGCGCCACCAGATCGGCCGCTGCTTTGGACGCACCAAACAGCGAATGCATGGTCTGATCGATCCGGCAATTCTCGCTTACGCCGTCAAAATCCTCAGCCCGCGCATAGTCCCAGCGGGTCTCCAGCTCCTTCATGGGGATCTCGTTCGGCGCATCTCCGTAAACTTTGTTCGTGCTCAGAAAGACGAACACCGCTTCCGGGCAATGTCGCCGCGTCGCATCCAACAAGTTCACCGTGCCTACTGCATTCACCTCAAAATCCAGCAGCGGAATATCCTTGGCCTTGTCGTGAGAGGGTTGCGCTGCGCAGTGCACGATCAAGTCAAACCGATGTGATTTAAAAAGTTCCTCAATTCCGGCGCGATCTCGGATGTCCAATCCAACAGGCGTGAATTGCCGGGTCTCAACCTTCAATCTCTCCAAGTTCCACAGCGTATCTCCGCCCGGCCCAAAAAATTCCCGCCGCATGTTGTTGTCTATCCCTACAACCTCATGCCCATGCCGATCGAAGTGTGTCACTGCCTCCGACCCGATCAATCCGCTGCTGCCTGTCACCAGAATTTTCAAGGTAAGCGTCCTCACAGAACATCAAAGCATAGCAGCAGCCAACGCGTTGGTTTAACCCTGCGTTTCTCAAGTGAGCCGCGCTTCGCCGTACCGAAACGCCTGGACGTCACCTCGCCATCGTCGCCGTGACCGCCAATGCCATTCAAGGAGATCGCGAATGCTGTATCGAATCTGGCATGGACGACTACATCGCCAAGCCCGTAAATAAGGACGAAATCGCCGCCATCCTCAAACGCTTCCTCACCGCCGAACCCTCGCAACCCGTCGAACCCGTGGCCACTCACAAACAAACGTGACATCGCGAACGCGTCCGACCTGAAACCGCAACACACCAGCTTCGTCAACCTGCGCTAGAATGCCTCGCCGAATCTCTTACCTATTAATGGGGTGTACATGCGGCATGGTTTGCCTTTCACGCTCGTCTTCTTTCTCGCTCCCGTTTGGGCTTCCGCGCAAAAGCCGCCGCTGCTTCCCGAAAAAGATGTCGCCGTGCTCGCTCAGGAACTCTCCGGCGAAACCGCCAAGCACAATCTTGAAGGCATCACTCGGTTTCATCGCCAGCGCGGCTCGCAGGGCTTCCGCTCAGCGGCCGAACTGGTCGCCGACCGCGCTCGCGCCTACGGCCTGAGCGACCTGGCCATCCTGCAATTTCCTTCCGATGGCAAAATCTTCTACGGCACGCAGCGCTCGCGCCCGCCCTGGGATGCGGAATTCGCCGAATTATGGGAGATGAAGAAGGAATCCGGAACTGCTGCAAGTGACGCGTGGGTTGCAGCGATCAAAATCGAAAGCTACGACGCAGAACCTGTCGTGTTGGCTGAAGATAGCGAGAGCGCCGATGTCACCGCGGATCTGGTGGACGTCGGTGACGGCACGAAGGAGAGCGACTACGCCGGTAAAGAGGTAAAAGGAAAAATCGTCCTGGTTGGAGCGCAGCCCGGCGCGGTACAGGATCTCGCCATTGGCAAATTCCACGCCGCCGGAATCGTCAGCTACGAGCAAAACCAGAAAACCGCGTGGTCGGGCGAAGACGAGAATCTAATCCGTTGGGGGCACCTCGAAACATTTTCGCCAAACAAGACCTTCGCCTTCATGGTCTCGCTGAAAACCGCGCGGGTATTGCGCGAACGCCTAGCCAAAGGCGAGCAGATCAAACTTCACGCAATGGTGAAAGCCGGACAACATCCCGGCAATCTCGAAGTGGTCACCGCCACAATCCCCGGAGCCGATCCCAAACTTAAAGACCAAGAGATCGCCTTCAGCTGCCACCTCGATCATCAACGTCCTGGCGCCAATGACAACGCCAGCGGCTGTGTCACTATCCTCGAAGTCGCCCGCACTCTACAAAAACTGATCGCCGAACAAAAATTGCCGCGGCCCGCGCGCACTATCCGCTTCATCTGGCCCCCAGAAATCGAAGGCACTCTCACGCTGCTGAACGCCGAACCGGAATTCGCGTCACGCATCAAGGCTGTCGTGCACATGGACATGGTTGGCGGCGGCCGGGTCACCAAAGCGGTGTTTCACGTAACGCGCGGCCCGATGAGCCTGCCTTCCTTCATCCACGATGTCGCTTGGGCCTTCGCCGAATTCGTGAACGAGCAGTCTTACAATTTTGCTGCGGGCCTCTCCCCCGAATATCCGCTGGTCGCGCCCGAAGGCGGCAAAGAGCCGCTGCAAGCCATGGACACGCCGTACACCATGGGCAGCGACCACGAGGTATACCAGGACAGCTCCTTCAAGATTCCCGCGATCTACCTGAACGACTGGCCGGACCGCTACATCCACACCAACTTCGACACCGCCGCCAACATCGATCCCACAAAACTCAAACGTGCCGCATTCATCGGTGCCGCCTCGGGCTATTTTCTGGCGAAGATGACCGCGAACGATACATCCGATATCGCATTGAATTCAGAACTGCGCGGCGCCCGGTTGTCCATAGCTATGGCCAGCCGGGTTCGGAACATAGAACTGAATGAGCATTCTCTTTTAAACCAGGCGTTCACCGACTATGTCGAGCAAGCTGACGACTCGATCCGGGAATTCCTGAACGGTCCCAGCCAACATCCATCTCCGCAAAAGCCGACGGTGTCAGGGAAGGCCGCGAGTGACGTTCGTTTCGTTCGACGACCTTCGCCGCGCGGCCCGGTCACAGTCTTCGGCTACGACTTTGTGAACGATCACACCGGCTCTCAGATCAGCAGGCCCAAGCTGTTCGACTATCAGGGTCTCTGGGGCGGCGGCGAAGAGTACGCCTACGAGACGCTGAACTTTACCGACGGCAAACGCAATGCCCAGCAGATTCGCGATGCGGTTTCGGCGGAGTTCGGCCCCGTCCCGCTCGATCTGGTCCTGGAATATTTGCGCACGCTGGAAAAAATCGGCATCGTCGAGCAAGTGAAGTGATTTCTTCTTGAACGAGACAAATTCGATTGCTGCGCGCATCGAGCAAATCCCTGCCGGCAGATTCCATCGCCGCTTCATCGCGCTCGTCTCTCTGGGCGGATGGTTCGATTTCTACGACATCTACATGATGGCGTACATCGGCGCGGCGCTTCAGCAATCCGGCTTTCTCACGTTGCACCAGTTCACCGACATAATTGCCGCCGGCTTTTTCGGCATGTTCACCGGAACGCTTCTCTTCGGCATGGGCAGCGACCGCATGGGCCGCCGCAGCGCCTTCGTCGCCATGCTCCTGATTTATTCGCTGTTCACGTTAGCGGCAGCTTTTGCTCTTTCCGCTGGATGGCTACTGATCCTGCGCTTTTTCGCCGGCATCGGCATAGGCGCCGAGCTCGTGGTCATCGACACCTACGTGTCGGAAATGGTGCCGAGCACTGCGCGCGGTCGCTATGTGGCCATCACTCAGACCGTCGGATTTACCGCTGTGCCAGTGGTCGCAATTCTCGTTCGCGTTCTGGAGCCCACGCACTTCCTGATGCCTGGTTGGCGCTGGGTCATGGTGATTGGCTCGATCGGCGCGGCTCTGGCCTGGTACTTTCGCCGCAACCTGCCGGAATCTCCGCGATGGCTGGAAAGCCGTGGACGCCATGCGGAGGCGGAGGCAGCGCTTGCGCGGCTGCAAGTGGAATCACCGGTTCACGAAAGTCCCGTGCGAAACAATGCGCACGTCGAAGTACCGCCCGTCAAAGCGGAGCGCGCTTCCTTCGCCGAACTTTGGCGGCCGCCCTACCGCCGTCGCACCATCATGCTGGTGATCTTTCACGCTTTGCAGACGATCGGCTATTACGGCTTCGCGAATTGGGCGCCTACATTTCTTATGCGTCGCGGCGTCTCGCTGCTGCATTCGCTGGAGTACACGCTGCTGATCGCGCTGGTCTCTCCGTTGGGCCCCGCAATTGCCATCCTCACGTCGGACAAACTCGAGCGCAAGTGGACAATCGTGGCCCTGTCATTACTGATCGCCGCATTTGGTTTGGGTTTCGCTTTCTGGAGCCTGCCGACGCTGATCGTGCTGAGCGGGGCGCTGGTCACACTATGCTCGAACTGGTTTTCGGCGCTGCTGCACACATATCAATCCGAATTGTTTCCCACGCGCATGCGTGCCACCGGTGTTGGTTTCACGTACAGCTGGAGCCGTCTGAGCGCTTCATTCTCCTCATTGTTGATCGGCGCCGTTCTGGTTCGCGCCGGCGTCGGCGGCGTCTTCGCTCTTTTGGCGGCAGCGATGTTGGGCGTAGCGGTGGTTATCGGCGCCTCCGGACCTCGCACCAATCGCATCGCGCTTGAACGACTTGCCCGCTGAAGGGTTCGTATCTCGTTTCTTCCTACAGAAGGATGCCACGCAGGATTACGTTCGCCACGCTGAAGTAAATGATGAGCCCCGTGACGTCAACAAGCGTGGCGACGAAAGGAGCCGATGCGCTGGCGGGGTCGAGTCCGCAGCGGCGCAGGATGAACGGGAGCATGGAGCCTGCGAGAGTGCCGAACATGACTACGCCGATCAGGCTGCAGCCGATAGTGAGGGCGATCACGCCGAAGTGTTCGCCATAAGTCCCGCGCAAGTAATGCCACAGTAGAATGCGGGTGATGCCGATGACTCCCAGGATGGCACCAAGTGTGACGCCGGCCATCAGCTCGCGGCGGATAACGCGAAACCAGTCGCGAAGACGAATTTCGCCCAGCGCCATGGCTCGGATGACCAGCGTGGTGGCTTGGGAGCCGGAGTTCCCGCCGCTGCTGATGATCAGTGGAATGAAGAGCGCGAGGACGACAGCACGTGAAATTTCGTCCGAGAAATAACCCATGGCGGTAGCGGTAAGCATTTCGCCGAGAAACAGAATGGCAAGCCATCCAGCGCGTTTTTTAACCATCTGCCCGAACGTTACGTCCATGTACGGGCCTTCCAGCGCTTCCATACCGCCGATTTTCAGGATGTCTTCGCTGGCTGCCTGCTGGGCGACTTCGGCGAGATCGGCGCTGCTGACGATGCCCATAATGCGACGATTAGCGTCGAGCACCGGGATCGCCAACAGGCGATTCCTGGTGAGCTGCTGCGCCACCGCTTCCTTGTCTTCGTCTTCGGCGACGAAAACATAGTTCGTGCGCATAACCATTCCGACTTTTTTGCTGCGGTCAGCGGAGATAAGTTCACGGAACGAAACGACGCCGAGCAGGTGCTGTGCATCGTCGACTACGTACGCGTAATAAATCATCTCGACGTGCTCCGCCTGCCGGCGGATTTCAGCGATAGCGTCGACAACCGTTAGTTCGGGCGAGATGCGCACATAACCGGAATGCATCAGACCGGCGGCTTCGTCTTCGGGATAGAGGGAGCGGCTGCCGTCCAGGCTGCGTTCGGCCACGACCGTAACTTCCAGATCGCGCGCCTGGTAGAGACCTTGATCTGTGAAATCGAGGCCGCGGAACCATTTGCGTGGTGGGGCGGCGGCGGGGCCGATGAAAATGTGGGTGACACCGTTCTGATGGGCGAAGTCGACCAGCGCGTTGGCGGTTTTTTTGCTGTTAATAATAGTGGTGTCGATGTGTAGATTCTCGGCGAAGCGCAGATGACGCTCGATGGCCTGGCGTTGCGGAGCCGGCAGCTTGGAGAAATCTTTTTCCGGGCAGACGAAAATGGCGACGCATCCAGCATGGAGATAGTCGGCGACACGGCGTGCGCGACGCAGGAGCATTGCGGTGGAAGGATCGGCGGTGACATTTACGAGAATTTTCTCGGCCCGGGCGTCGGCAGGTTCTTTTTTTGCGGTGGCGCGGGCTTCCAGCGCTTGCGCGGTTTGGCGTATGGCCAGCTCACGAAGTGCGACTAGCGTTGGTTCCTGAAACAGGCGCTGCGATTCAGTTTTCGCGCGCTCGGGCGCATAGATCGCGCCGCGTTCCAGACGGTGAAGCAAAGCGCGTGGAGTGACATCGACGAGAATGACCTCATCCGCTTGCTGGAAAATCCAGTCGGGAACGGTTTCGCGAACGCGGAGGCCGGTGATTTGCAGGATCTGATCCGTCAAGCTGGCGAGATCCTGCACGTTCATGGTGGTGAGCACATCGATCCCAGCGTCCAGGATGACTTGCACATCTTGCCAGCGGCGGGGATGTTCGGAGCCGGGCGCGTTGGTATGCGCGAGGTCATCGATGATGCAAATTTTCGGCGCACGTTGAAGGATGGCAGCGACATTCATCTCCGCGGCGTAACTGCCGCGGCACGGAACTTGCAGCAACGGAATTTTCTCGAACTCGGCGGATTTCTGCTCGTTATCCGCGCGGTCCTGCGGCTCGAGAAAGCCGAGCACAATATCTTTGCCGTGCTCGCGTAAGTCCTTGGCGTCTTCCAGCATGCGGTACGTTTTGCCGACGCCCGCTGCATAGCCGAGATAGATTCTGAGGTGCCCGCGCCGAGTTTTGTGGCTCATGTGTATAGACCGTAGCCAGATTATTTCTGCGATGCGATCTCGATTCAGTGTGGAAATACGCGTACATCGATGCCCTGCGCAGCCCTAACCAACCGACTGACTGGGCTTCCAAACATGCGCGTGCCCAAATCTTTTTTGACGCTGTGACCAACAAAGATCTGCGTGATGTTATGCGCCCGGGCATATTGCACGATGGTGGTGACCAGGTCTTGCCCTTCGAGGACTTCGACGTACGCGCCATCTTCTCGAGCTTTGGCCAGAGCTTGCTCGAGTGCGGTGCGATCGGCATTCGAAAGCTTAG
>Ga0136846_1212345_pt1 | contig 11502 bp, 10 predicted proteins | sample HopSoiMetagenom2_FD_96841 | JGI IMG/M metagenome (GOLD analysis project Ga0136846, IMG submission 96841) | Grasslands soil microbial communities from Hopland, California, USA - 2 Assembly 2016 (version 4) | ecosystem: Environmental > Terrestrial > Soil > Grasslands | place: USA: Hopland... | reverse complement strand
CTCGTGATGTCCACCGACCAGATGAGCGGCGCGGGCGCGGGCCTCGCCGTGCTGCCGCCGGGCCTCGTGCCCACCCCGACCCCCGAGTACCAGGCGTTCCGGATCGAGCAAGGTCTTGCGACGGGAGTGCTGTAGCGCCGCCCCTTGGTGCTGCAGCCGCAGCCGTCCAGCGCGGAGGCCGTACCTACGGGCACCCGTGTGCTCATCTGGAAGCAGGACCCGGGGGTCGGCGAGATCGGGATCCGCAAGGCCTTCCTGCCGGACCAGGTGCTGCCCGGTCCGCGCGACACGCGGATCGTGATCACGGGGCTGCCGCCGGTCAGCTCCAACGCCCTCGGCGACTTCATCGTCAGCCCGGCCGACGCCGAGGCGTTCGACTCCGTGCACACCTTCGCCATCGTCCGTCAGACGCTGACGATGTACCAGCGAAACCGGGGCGGCGCCCCGCTTCCCTGGCAGTGGAACGGTCCGACCAACACCGACCCGATCAGCGTCTTCCCGCATGCCGGGGTCACCGCGAACGCGTTCTACGACCGGAACGCGAAGGCGCTGAAGTTCTTCTTCTTCACCAAGCCGGGAGACCCACCGACCGCGCCGCAGATCTTCACCTGCCGCTCGCTGGACATCGTGGCGCACGAGACCGGCCACGCGGTCCTGGACGGGCTCAAGCCCGGCTGGCTCGGGACGGGCAACCCGCCGCAGACCGGCGGGCTGCACGAATCCTTCGGCGACCTGAGCGCGATCTTCCTCGCCCTGTCCCAGCTGGACCAGGTCGAGGCGGTGGTGGCCCAGACCAAGGCCAACCTGCACGACAAGAGCTTCCTCGCCGACCTGGCCGAGCAGTTCGGCGCGGCCCTGGGGCGGCCCAACGGCCTGCGCAACGCCGACAACGACCTCAAGCTGAGCGAGGTCGGCAACGAGGTGCACGCTCTGTCCCAGGTGTTCACCGGCGCCATCTACGACGTGCTGGCCGACATCTTCGCCCACGAGCGCCGGGTCGCTCTCAAGGACGACGCCGCGGTGCTCTACCAGGTCGGGCAGTACCTGGCCGGGCTCGTGGTCCGGGCCATCATCCAGTCCCCGCCGCAGGGGGCCACGTTCGCCGACGTCGCCAACCGGATGCGCGCGCTGGTGGTGGTGGACAAGCACCCGGCGTACAAGGCGTTCATCACCCAGCAGTTCACGCGTCGGGAGGTCCTCCTGGCCGCCGAGGACGGGGGGGACGACACGACGCTGCTGGCAGCGGTGGTCAACGAGCCGGACGCGGAGCAGGATCGGCGGGGGTGCTGCGGCACGATGCTCCTGGCGCAGGAGGGCGAGGACGAGGCGGCGCTCGACAGCCAGTACAGGCGGCTGGCCGAGGCCTTCGGCTCCGTCGAGGCCGAGCGGTCGGGCGAGGCGGACATCGGCGAGCTGCCCGCCGAGCTCAGGTAGCGGGCAGGCTCGCCTGATCCTGGCTTCCCGGCCTCGGCGCACCGAGGCCGGGAAGCTCCCGGCGTGAGGAGCAGCGTGGAGATCTCCGTGAGCAGGCGCGGCGGCTTCGCCGGGCTCGAGGAGGAACTGGGCAGGGTCCGTACGGATGACCTGGCCCCCGAGGCGGCATCGGCGCTGGAGTCGCGGCTGGCCGCGGCGGACTTCTTCGCCCTGCCGGCTGCGCTCCCGACCGGTGCGGTGGGGGCAGACCAGTTCACCTATGCGATCACCGTCTCCGGGGAGCGCGGCACCCATACCGTGTCGTACCAGGACGACGGCTCCCGCTCGGGGGCCGCGGGGCCCCTCGCCGAGATCGTCGACCTGGTGCGAACGGGGCAGTCCCCCTGATCGGGGGGCTGCTCCGGGGTCACGGGGTCGGCGCAGCGCAAGAGGCCCATCGGACGGAACCGGCCCTGCCAGCGGCAGGATCGCCACGTCTTCGTCGAACGTGTCGGCCGAAGTTCCGGCCGGCACCGGCCAGCCCGGGTGCCCGAACCGCTGGTACAGGTTCGCCTCAGCCGACAGCCGACCATCGGACCAGTCGGCTGTCTGCCATACGTACCGCACCGGCTGCAAGCCGGGCGTGACGAAGTGGTCGATGACGCCGGTCTCCCCGTAGCTTCCGACGGGCCGCCGAGTGCCCTCGTTGAACGCCTCGGCGTACCCCTGGATGGCCGGATAGTCCGCTGCGGTGGTGTCCTGGTCGACGGCGAAGAACAGCACCGGCTCGACGGGATAGCCAACGGTGTTCGCCTGGTCTTCGGCCGCCTGTCCGTTCGCCGCGCCGGCCGCCTGCCCCTCCAGGGCCCGCCCGGTCGTGGACTCCCAACCAGGCCGATGAGGATCCCCGTGTCGCGGCAGGCGGCCCACACATCGGCGGTGAGATTCTTGGCCGGGTTGAGCGACACGTAGCCGATCAGTTCGCAGGTCGTCCGCGGCACGTCGCTGGGATTGGGCGTCCGCGGGTGCCCGACCGCATGGCGGTCGAGGACCGAGCGGGGGACCACCCACGTCAGAGCGGCCAGCGGGATCCTGAGGGCTGCTCGGGTCACGGCTCCGCCGATGCCGAGCCCGTCGACACGGGCCGTCCTACTCGGGCACCCGCGTGGTCACGCGTGGCGAGAGCTCCGGGTCGGGAGCTGTCATACCGCGCAGGGCGTTCAATCGGTCGTCCAGGGCCGCGACGGTGAAGAACGGCGTGAAGGCCTTCGCCTGCTCCCTGGTGCGTCGACGCGCCACCGCCACGTCGCCCGGGTGTGCGGCGAAGTCGCGGATCAGGTAGGCCAGCGCTCGGGCGTCCCCGCGCGGGACCGTGAACGCGGTCGATCCGAACACCCGCGCCTGCGGCGGGCTCTCGCCGGTGACGAGTGCGCATCCTGCGGCCGCACCCAGATGGAGCTTCGTGGGCACCACCCGGGCTGCCTTGTCCGTGTCTCCGAATATCCCCAAGCAGACGTGGTGCTGCGCCATCTCCGCCGCCAGGGCCTCGCGCGGCAGCCAGTCCACCCACCTCACCCGTTGGTCCGGGCCGACGATCGCCTCGGCGAGCGCACGCTCCGGACCCCGTCCGATCATGCTCAACCGCACGTCGATCCGGCGATCGAGGAGCGAGAAAGCGCGGGCGATGACGGTGGCACCGTGCAGCGGGATGTACGAGCCGCAGAACATGAACCGCAGGGGTTCCTCGTCGGTGCAGGGAGCCACGCGGTGGTACACCTCCGAGGCCCCGGTGGTGACGACCACCCCGGCGCCTCGTCGTCGGTGGGGCAGCATCGCCAGGTGTTCCTCCGTGTCGGTGAGCACGATGTCCGCAGCGGACGTCGCGACACGGTCGATGGCCCGCAGCAGCGTGTGGCGCCAGCGGCCGGGGATGCCGTGGTCCTGCGCGACGCCCACGGCCGGGACAGGGTGGTCGAGGACGATGGTGGTGCGCGGCCAGCGCAGCCGCGCCAGGAGCACGTCGAACTGGCCCAGGTACCCGACGACAACGGCGTCAGGGGTCGGGAACCGCCAGGACATCGTGATCAGGCGGCCCCAGCACGTGACGATCCGGGCGACGAGCAGCGGGACGAGAACGGGCCGGCGGAGTATCCGCAGGCGCATCTCGGTGCTCACGCGCAGTGGGACGTTGCACTCGTGCATCTCGTGCCCGTGCGCGGCGAGCCCCTCGAGGAGCACCTGCGCCCGCTCGTGCTGCCGGTTGTCGTACGAACCGAAGAGCAGGATGCGCATGGAGGATTCCTCGTCTTCGCGGCGGCTGGGCCGAGACGATCCGGACAGCGCCGGAACGTCAGTAGCCCCCGGGTGTGCTCGAGCCGGGAGCGGTCGGCGGGGGGGCAGTGGTGCCGGGTGTGCGGTGGCCCGGCGGCGGCGGCTGCTGGGACGTCCGTCCTCCCCGTGTGGACGTCGACCCCTTCGGTGTGGACGTCGACCCCTTCGGTGTGGACGTCGACCCCTTCGGTGTGGACGTCGACTGTTCCGGCAGTGGACCGGTCACCACGGTCAACGTGGCCCTCATGCCCGGCTGCAACGTGCACACGAAGGGATACTGGCCGGGCTTGGACGGCGCTGTGAACATCGCCGACTCGTCGGGAGCGATGGAGGAGGTCCGGAAGGAGCCGTCCTCGGCGACGACGTCGTGCGGGACCGGGTCGATGTTGTGCACGGTGATCGTCGTACCCGGCTCGACGACCAGGTCAGAGCTGTAGGTATGACCGGCGATCGTCAGTTGCGCCGAGGACTCGGAGGTCGGCGCTGAGGGAGACGTCGTCGCCGACGTGGCCATTGTCGTGGCCGAGGGGGCCCCTGTCCCGTCCCCGCCGGTGCAGCTGACCAGGAAGAACATGGTGAACATGGACACGATGGTGAGTGCCGCCTGCCTCATGCTGCCTCCAACGGCACACGTCAGCAGTTCGGAAACTGTACGCTCGCCGCTCCACCGTGCCTAGACTTCTCATTGTGAGGCCGCTCTTCGCGCAGGTTCGGCGTGGGCGCCACACCCCCGATACCACTCCTGACCTGCGACGACGTTACGTCTGCTCCGTTTGAATTTCTCGTCACAGATCTCCGGCGACTGCCTGCGACGCCCTGAATGTCCGAGACAGCGGGACGAAGGCCACCCGGCGGCCATCAAGCGCCGCACTGCTGATCGGCCGGTAGTGGCATCGATCCGGGTAGGCCAGAAGCTGTGGACACGTGCCGCAGGGTGGTGCATGGTATCGGCAGACATTCCGGAGGGTCGCCCATGCACGTCGCCTCGGATCCGTCCACCGCAGCTCATGGCACCGTGATGATGTGTCATGTTGGATCAGGAATGCCTGGTGTCGAGAAGGTCGATCCTTGTCCCTCGTCGCAGCGGTCGCTCCAGGTGAGCGTCGTCTTGCCCTGCTACAACGAGGAATCAAATGTCGCTGCCGAGGTGAAGCGCATCTGCCGGGCTCTCGACGGCAGTGGTTACACCTATGAGGTGATCGTCATCGACGATGGATCGGCGGACCACACTTGGGCGGAAGTGCAAGAACAGGCTGCCCGCCGTCCCTCCGTCCGGCCGGTCCGGTTCGAGGTGAACGGTGGCCCGGGAACAGCCCGACGGCTGGGGACCGAGCGTGCTCGAGGCTCCGTCGTCGTCTGGACGGATGCCGACATGACGTATCCGAACGAGCGCATACCTGACCTCGTCCGCATCTTGGACGAAGATCCGTTCTGTGATCAGGTCGTCGGAGCTCGCACGAGTGAACACGGGAACCTGAAAATAGCCCGCGTAGCCGCGAAGTGGACCATCCGGAAACTAGCCGAACGGCTCACCGGCACGACGATCCCCGATCTCAATTCCGGATTGCGAGCGTTTCGTCGGCGCACCGCCTTGCCGTATCTGCATCTCCTTCCGCCGGGCTTCTCCTGCGTCACGACGATCACCTTGGCTTTTTTGGCCGATCAGCACCCTGTCCGCTATCTCCCCGTCTCCTACTCGCCTCGTTCCGGCCGTTCGAAGTTCCGCGTAATCCGCGATTCGTACCGCTTCCTGCTCCAGGTCCTGGCCGTGACCATGTACTTCAGTCCTTTGCGCGTGCTCATGCCCGTCGCACTCTTCCTCCTGGGCATCGGAACAGCGATGAGTATCTGGGAGATCGTCGTGGACGGTGATGTCGTCCTCGAAGCGGTGATGACGTTCGTGGGTGGCTTGATCGTGTTCTCCCTGGCGCTTCTCGGGGACCTCATCGCCAAGTCGCGACATTCGACCGGGGCCGCGCCAGGCCATTTCCCGCTGGCCTCCTGGGCGCGGCGCACTCATGGGGGAGCGAGCAGATCCGGATTCCGTCGTGGCGTCCGGTCCTCTGCGGCGCAGCAGCTCATGGAGCCGCGACCCCCGTCGGAGGAGGACGGGGCCGCCGCAAGGCTCGTGCGCGACCGGAGCGCTGGTGCGGATGGCTGGGCGGTCCTGGCCGCACGTCGTCCACCTACGGGGTGACCACGCGGGCAAGGGGGATTCGCTCGGGTCCACCTCCGGATGAACGGTCCGGGATCCCGGGTGGCGCCCGTCCGGACCGCCCGACGTCGGCGCGGGTCCTGCGGCCCGGGTGGTTCCCCCGATCCGTGCATCGTCCGCGCGAGCGGTTTCTGAGCCGGAACGCACCGTCTCTCGTCCTGGCCGTTCTTCTGTCGGCCTCCGCGGTCCTTCAGGTCCTGACCTACCCGGGGCGGTTCGACCGCGACCCTCCGATGATGGGGCCGCAGGAGAACGTCAGGTTCGAGCTCGCCCAGCAGTGGGTGCGCAGCGGTGAACCGAGCCGGGTCCTCGACGTCCCCGCCGGGTTGCCCGCCGACCTCGTGCCGGCTTTCACGCCCCGGGACGCCGCTCTACAGAACGGTTCGGTCGTCCCCAAGGACTTCCCGTACGCCGTCGGGTCTACTGCGCTCCTCGCGGCCGTGGATCCCCGGCTCGCACTGGCATCCAGCGCGCTCTACGGCCTAGCCCTGCTCGCCGTCGCGGCTGCGCTGGCGGGACGGCTGGGCGGACGGTGGAGCGGGGTCGCGGCTGCTGCCGTGCTCGGAAGCGCAGCAGCCTTCACGGCCGGGACGAGCGGGCCGTTGAACACCGGCGCGGCCGTGGCGCTCGCCGTGGTCGCCGGCACCCTGCTGCTCCTGCCCCGCACGGACGAGCGGCCCCCGGGCGGGACTGGCCCTTGGTCGGGGATCTCACGCGGTCGCGACGTCCTCTCCGGGATCTGCTTCGGCATCGGCATCGGTTTCCACCACGACGTCGCCGTCCTCGTCGCCGGACTGGCGGCGCCCATGGTCCTGGCGCCAGGGGGTTGGTGGGCTCGGGCGGCGCGGGTGGCCTGCGGGACCCTGATCGCGCTGCTGCCCGTGGCCGCCTATTACACGTGGCTCTTCGGATCACCCTGGACAACCGGGTATGCGGTCGGCGCCCAGGCGCTGGGAAATCCGCACGACGACTACTTCGCTCTGTTCACCTTGAACGCCGGGCTGTTGTGGAAGCACCTGGGCTACTACGTCCTCCGTCCTGAGGTGGGCCTGGTCCTCGCCTGTGCACTCGCGGCAACCACGTGGGCCCGCCGGCCGGAGACCCGGCGACTGGCGATAGGGCTGCTCCTGGGGGGGATCCCGTATCTGGTGTTCATGGGTGCCCGACCTCTGTACGGCGTTGACGGATTCACGGTGGGCGCCTCCTTCCTGCGGTACTCCCTCCCGGTCGTCACGCTGCTGATCTGTCTGGGTGCCGCGATGCTCGGCACCGGGCCGCCGCTGCGCCGACGGGTCGTGGCCGCCGCTCTGGTGATCAGCGCTCTCATCGGGGTGGACCTGCAGGTGCAGAGTCCCGGTGGACTCGTGGACGTGCACCGGCAGGTGGTCACGAACACGTCCGTCCGGGATGCGGTCCTCCGGGCCACGGAGCCGGACGCCGTCGTCGTCACGGCTCGAGGGGACAAGGTGCTCTGGCCCCACCGCAGGACGATCACGGCCGCCTACCTGGTGCGGGAGCCGAGCGAGGCCCTCCGGTACGGTTCGTCCCTGTACGACGTCGTGCCCACGCCCGCGCGTCTTGCCGAGGCAGTCGCCGAACTCGCGCACGCCGGTCTGCGGGTGTACGTACTGGCTGACGCCCTGCCGCCCTACGTGGGCGGCTTGGACGTGGAGCTCAGGCTCGCCGGGGTCCGGCGAGAACCGACGGCGGTCCCGTCGCTGTTCCTGATCACAGTCGGGTCACGATCGCATAGTTGATCTTCGTGTTGTCGCCGCCGATGCTGTCGATCGTCAGCCGTCCGTCGGTGAGGTCGACCTCGACGTTGTTCTCCTGGTACGGCTCCTCAGCCGAGTTGCGGAAGTCCTTGATGGCCGTCACGCCCTCGACGTTGATCGTGTTGACGCTGTTGTACGCCTTGTCACCGACGCTCACGAAGACCGCGTAGCGCCCATTCGGCAGTGCGATCTCCCAGGCCGCCGGCACGTTCTGCTCTATTGCCGGGTCCCACCCCTCCATGTGGATCAACGTGTCCTGCCGCTGGTCCGGGTTCAGGTTCCGGTCCCGCCCCTGGGACACGATGCTGACAGGGACGGTGGTGCCCTCGTGCACCCAGCCGAAGGTCAACTTCAGGTCGCCACGGACCTTGGGGCCGTAGGGCTCGCCCCAGTCGGCGATGTAGCCGTTTGGTACGGGGGCGTCCGGGCTCTGGAAGTTGACCCTCACCACGCGAGGGCTGGACTGAGGGTGGTCGGCCTCGGCACGGGGCCACATGACGACGACGAGGAGCGTGGCCACCGCGAGCACCGCGGTGACCATCCCTCCCGCCAGCCACACCTTCGGACGCTTCCCCGATGTTCGTCCACGGCGGGGTGCTTCGACATCGAGCACGTGGGGAACCGGCGGTGCCGGCTGCTGGAGGTCGACCTCCGGGGGTGGCGGCCGGGCGACCGACGGGTCGAGTGCCGTCTTCTCCTGCTCCAGCTCTCGTCGGCGCAGGAGTTTCGTCAGGAGCTGCTGAAGCTCGTCCGGCCCGGTGTCGTCCTCGCTACGGATACGAGCGCGCAGTCCCTCGATCAAGTCGTCCGCCTGATCCGGTGACAAGTCGGCCTCAGCGACCGCCTGGGTCAGGCGAGGGAGGTCACCCACCGGAGGGCGCGCGGTCGCGCTGCCCGCCCCTGCCGTCTTGATCACGGATCGGAGCCACTCCTGGTCCACGTCGTGGTGATCGTGGTCCGGTCCCTCGCCGCCTTCGCCCTGCGGTGTGGTCGGCGACGTGGGTGGGGCGGGCTCCGAGGGAGCGGTCGAGACGTCGAAGATCCGGCCGTCCGGCGCTCTCAGGTAGAGGACCGGGGTGGCCCACTCGACGGGGTTGGGCTGGTCCCGGATGGCGTTGCGAGCCTGCGACATGGCGGCGTCGAGCGGATAACCGTCGGCGACGGCCTCGTAGAGGCTGTGCGCAAAGGTGATCGCAGCCCCGTCCGTGATCTCGAACTGCATGGCGACCACGGCAGGGATGCCCTGGTAGATGAGACTCTGGGCAGTGCCCGCGTACGGGTCCGTGCGTCCTCCCCGGGCACCTTCGCAGGAGTTCAGCAGCGCCAGTCGCAGGCTGCGGTGGTCGTGCAGGAGGGCGCCCAGCTCGGCCCCGCTGAGTAGCTGGGCCCGGCCACTCGGTCCCTCTAGGGCGAGTACACCGTCCTGCGCGGCGGGGTCGTACCGGCCGTGACCGATGAAGTGGAACACGTGGTACTCGCTGTGGAGCAGTTGTCGTCGGAGGTCCGCCAGGGTTCCCGTCCGTACCCGCTCGACCACCACCCGGCCGGTCCGCCGGACGTCTCGGAGGGCATCCCGCACTCTGGCCCACTCCGCCTTGACGTCCAGCGGGTCGAAATCGGTGGGGCTGGCCGCCATCACCAGGATGCGCAGCGGCGGGTGCACCGACAGCGGCCGGATCCGGCTCGCCAGATCGAGGTACCGCACCACCGGAGTCCACTCCGACAGCGCCAGGAACCGGCGGGCGTCGCGGTCGTACAGGTACTCCCAGGGCAGGTCGGACAGCTCAGGCGAGTCAGCCAGCCGCAGCCGTATCCGCAATCCGGCGTCCGCGCTCTCCACCTGCTGGACGCTGGCGTCCAACGTGGCTCTCAACTGGTCGTGGAACACCGCGTCGAAGAGCCGCCCGCCGAAGTCCCGGACCGCCTCGACCTCCGGCGAGTTGAGACTGCGAACGGCATGTCGCCGGGGCTGGCCGACCCGCAGGAGCAGATTTTCGAACTCGAGGTCCGAGAACGGCATCTCGACCGGCACGGGACGCGATTCTCCGGCCGGGGAGGCCAGCACTCGCGCCCGGTATCTCCCGGGACCTGCAGACTCGATCAGGAGATCGAAATCGAGATAGCTGCGCTGCGGCATGACTCCGCCTCGGCCGATGACTTCCGCGCCGCTAGGCGTCGCTTCTCGGTGGGTGGCGTTGCCACGTCATCGAGACCTTGAAATTGCCGGTCGTACTGGCCCCGGCCACGAAGGCACCTACCTCTGCGCTCAGCTGCAGGCCGAACTCGACCTGGATCTGCTCCGGTGTTTCGGCCAGGGATCGCAGCTCGTGGAGGAGCCCTTGGATCGCCGGCTGAACACGACTCACCGCCTGCTCGAAGGTCTGCTGAGCCTGTTGGACAACCCGTTGCTCGCGGTCTGCCCACCCACGGGTCACCTCGCCGCGCGCGGGCGCGTCGTCGACCTGTACCAGTACCGTCCCGCCGTCAGCCAGCGGGAACTCCACGAGCCGCTCGCTCATGTGACGCCCCGTTCCCCCTCGAGGTCACAACGACGAACCCTACTCACAGTTGCGCGTCGTGGTCGGCCTTTTCTGATGTGACGGCTTGAGGCATCCTCGGCGTGGTCCATGCCAGGCGGTCGATGACGGGATCTTCGTCTTGCTGGCGAAAGCGCACGTACCACGCAGGCACGTCGAGGATCTGATCGCGCGCGACTCGTCACGCCTGGTCAGGCTCTCGACCCGGACGGCTGCGGAACTTTCCGTGGTGTGTCCCCTGACAGCCGTCCGAGGCCGCTCCGGAGACGAAGCCGTGGTTCTGGGGAAGAGGACGCCATGCGTAGATGTATGGTCACCGGGGCGAATCGAGGAATCGGACAGGTCATCGCCAAAACCCTGCGCGCGAAGGGCTATGACGTGATCGGCCTCGCGCGATCTCGTCCGTCGGATTGGGTCGGGGACTTCGTCGAAGTGGATCTGGCCTGCGAGGTGACCCTCGAGAGGGCACTCACGACCGTGGGCGAACTCGGTCAGCTCTGGGGGCTGGTCAACAATGCCGGCGTCGGTGGAGGCGGAGTCGTCACGAGCCTCGAGCACACGGATTTCCGACAGGTGTTCGCGGTCAACGTGACAGCACCCGCCCTGTTGGTCAAGGCGTGCGTTCCGCTCATGACATCGGGCGGCCGGATCGTGAACATCTGCTCGACCGTGATGAGGGGAAAGGCGGAACGGACCACGTACGGCGCCTCCAAGGCTGCCCTTGCTTCGATGACGCGAGCATGGGCTCTGGAACTGGCAGATCGCGGAATACTGGTCAATGCGATCAATCCGGGGCCGGTGGATGCCGGCATGTTCCGGCGGAACAATCCTGAGGGCAGCGAAGGGGAGAGGAGAGCCCTGGCGGCCACGCCCACGCACAGGATCACGGATCCGTCCGAGATCGCCGACCTCGCGCGGTTCCTGCTCCGGCCGGAGAACCGGAATCTCACGGGACAAGTCATCACGATCGACGGCGGGGCGACCTGAGCCACCCACGTGCACGGGACCGTGTGGACCGAGACCGGCCGGGCGTGGTGGAGCTGCCCACCAGGTGCGGCCCTTGCCGTCCGAAGGTCAGGGTCTTCCGCCGCGGTCAGTGCGCGGATGGGGACGGGTCGCCCTGCGCGTTCCGGCGCCGCACGGCCGGCACGGATCAGACGTGGTGGCTCGTCGGCGACCACCACGTCGAGGTCTCAGAAGCCGATACGACTGGCCCAGCACCGTCGACCCG
>Ga0136846_1218702_pt1 | contig 11504 bp, 10 predicted proteins | sample HopSoiMetagenom2_FD_96841 | JGI IMG/M metagenome (GOLD analysis project Ga0136846, IMG submission 96841) | Grasslands soil microbial communities from Hopland, California, USA - 2 Assembly 2016 (version 4) | ecosystem: Environmental > Terrestrial > Soil > Grasslands | place: USA: Hopland... | reverse complement strand
GTTACAGCTGGAAGGGAAAAAAAGAATGGCGGTAACAGAATTTCTGAAAGGATATCGATAAAAATCGCGGCTGTTATTCCTTGATATATTTACGGCGAATTTCTCCTTCAAAGATCCAATAATGGATGATAAGGATATTTCCGTCTAAAGAGTACTGGTGACTCATTTCCAGGTCCGGCTCGGCCAAGCAACTTGAAGTCATCTTCAGTGTGCTGGCGTCTACAACCTGGTATCGGCCCGAACATGGGCTTTGCGATGACAATAAAGAAGGTTTGATAGTATAGTGGCCCAACACATCAAATTCAATCGTTTCCGCATAAGCGGAAGGTACAACCGTCCAACAATTACACGCGCCCATTGGGCCGCCGCTGTAAGATTCGATGATCCTCCATTTGCCGATAAGACCCAAGTCAGTCTTACCCTTTTTACAAGCAAGAAGTAAACAAAAGAAGCCGATAATAAATATCCGTTGCATACGTCCATTTTCTTGCTGACAAGCAAGAGATGAGGATCGTTGCACTAGGACAGCATTTGAAGTTTAGTAACGCACACTGACGGGGAACTTATTGGACGCGAGGCCAAGTTCAGTAGCGGCTGCATCACTCAGTCGAAGCGTGAGGCCAGCACTTTCCTTCATATCGGGGAGATTGCCTAAGACTTTTGCGTACACTGTTCTGCCGTTTGATGGATTAGCGACTTTGATAATGGTGCCGACTGGAATATTATTCATCAGGGCGTAATACTTTCCATCCTGCCAACCGCTGGTGCTCCTGAAAACGCCCGCCGCGCCCGATGTTGCTTTACCGGTTTCGTCGTATTGCATTTTAAAGAATCCACCTTTATTGTCAACAGGGATTTGTGTACTTACTGATTTTGCATCTGTTTTCGTCCCTGCACTTTTATTTTCAGCCACTCGTGGATCTATTTTATCGGTTGTATGTGTATCTGTTTTCTCTAAAGGTTTTTCTTCCAACTTCGGCGTTTCTTTAACTGCAACCTCGTGAGACTTCGATGTAGACTGATCTAACGCTTTATCCTCCGTTTTAGTTGGTACAATCACATCCGCAGTCTTCTGACTTTGTTCGTTCACTTTCGCAACTGGCGGAGCTGTTCTCACTGATGTAGCCTGGGATGCAAGAGGAGATTGCGAAGATTTTACTTTTAGAAACCCGATAATCATCTGTTGTCCCGGCCTGATGTCATTGTTTCCAGCATTATTCCATTGCTCCAGTCTTTCTATCGGCACCTTATTATTGTTCTGGCTGATCCTGTACATCCATTCCCGTTCCTTCACCACGTAATAAACAGGAACAAACACTTCATCATCGGCCTTCTGGTTATCCTGCGAAAAATTAGTCGGTTTTAATGGTATGCGAATCTCCTGGCCAATCTCGAGAGGCTTGTCGAGCGGAAGATCATTGAAGGGCGCGAGCTCCTTCGGATTGAGGTTATACAATCTTCCTATACTGTACCAATTGTCTTTTGACACCACGGTATGAACCAGGTAAAGATTCGGAGAAATACCTTGCACCTGCAGATTCGTCTGCGCCGAAAGAGAGAAAGAGATGCATACAAGGATGGTAAACAATATTGACCTGATCTTCATATTTATGGATTTGTCGGTATTGCAAAGATGATTCTTCCTATTAAATCATCGCATCAAAATACGCCAATCTTTTGGATAATAATTATTGAACCGGTTTCCAAGATGCTTAATCCAGCCAAGATTGATGCCACAATATTGTACCAACGCCCAACCTCTTTGACCAACATCAATAAAAACATCCGCCTTACGTAAATATTGCAGGGCATCTTCCTTATTTAACGATACACTTGCAATTGATGGTAATAAAAGGTCACTCATGGCAAGGGCGTGGTCCGGTACCAATTGATCGCCCATTACTTTTCCTATTGTTATTCCTGCCTGTTTTAGGTACAAACATTTTTGAAGCAAGGGAATTTCTTTGTCAAATGAATGCGGAACTGCCAACGCGTCTTTCCCATGCTTAACAATCGAAATATCCGCGTCGGTTCTTAGCCAATTCTTAACAATTACGGACTCTTGTTTTGAAGGCCGATTGACAGTTGCTTTTTCGTGGGGGATAGTATTTTCCGAATCTCCTAATTTCTGAACGGCAGCAATAAAAAATCCTTCGCCCTTTAATTGATCAGGATAGAACCGATACCCGAAACATTGATGTTTTTTCGAAAGAGATTCGATTATTCCCCAGTCAGCGTTCGTTTCTATTTTGATACTTTCAACGGGAAACTCTTCATGGAGCCAATCTAATATTTGTTCGTCCTCTTGTTCGGAATAAGAACAGGTGGAATAGAAAAGAATGCCATTTGTTTTAAGAGCTGTAAATGCATCGGCAATAATTCTTTTCTGCCGCTGACTGCATAATTCAACATTCTGCTCGCTCCACTCTGAAATCGCATCGGGATCTTTGCGAAACAACCCGCTTCCACTACAAGGCGCGTCCACAACAATCGCATCAAAATAATTCCCTAGTCGTGCGAAATCCTTCGCGTCATTATTTGTAAGAACAACATTCCTTCCACCCCACTTCACAAGGTTTTCCTGGAGAATATTTACTCTCGGTTTAATAATTTCATTACTGACTAACAAACTTTCATCCGTTATCATTGATTGAATCAATGTGGATTTACCACCGGGAGCTGCACAGAGATCCAGTACCTTAACTGATTGTGAGAGATCGATAGTTTTCTTCAATGCTTGTTCCAGGAACATGCTCGAAGCTTCCTGAACGTAATATGCTCCTGCATGGAACATGGGATCAAGCGTGAAGATGGGACGCTCATTTAGATAGAATCCGGAGGATGACCAGGGAACGCGAGACATTGCGGATTCAAGGATTGCGGATTGCGGGATAGCGGATTGCGGATTGTGTCCGCCGAAGCGATGCGAAGGCGGATTGTCCGCAGGACCCCGCTGGCGGATTGCAGACTGTGTCCGCCGAAGCGATGCGAAGGCGGATTGTCCGCAGGACCCGGCGGGCGGATTGGAAGAAGATTCTGGATTGCCTGTTGCAAATTCGGTGTTAACCTTGCGCCTGTTAACGCGGATAGAAGTGACTTGTTCATTTGATTCATGAACGCGGATAAATTCTTCGAGATGGAAACCAGGAAGATGCCTTACAGAATTGATTAATGAAGCAGGTAACTGCATTTTACTGGATGCAAGATACGGGATGCGGTTTATGGAACGACCGAGGAATAGAACTGATTGCGGTTGTGATGCAATTTGAAATTCTACGAGCAGTCTATTTCAATAACGTCACGGCTTTCTCCACTTGTTCACTATAAGAGTTGAGCGTGTTTGCAACCACTTCAATATTTTGCTGCGCTTCCTTCCAATTTCGTTCTTCAATTGCTTCGCGAATGCCTGGTAACGTCTTTACACCATAACCCGTGTAATATCCCGGCGCATATACCTGGTGTCGATACCAATTCCTTCTTGGAAGTCCGCTCGCTTGTGTCAGGCTTCTTTCGGCTTTGAATAATATTTGATTCAGTTGTGTTCTCTTATCTGCAGCTTGTTGTGTTGAACCAGAATATGATTTCTGATATTCTTCTGTAACATTCTTCAACTTTGTCAATGCATTTTCAAGGCTGCTAAAATTCAGGAATGGAACAGCCTCTTTTATTTTTGGGGATTGGATTCCTTTTTTTGGATCCCTTGCAAGGTCAAAAAGTTTTTCCTTGATCATCCTGTTTTGCGTCTCGGTTTCTGATCGCATTGTTTCCAGTAGCGTCTTTACTTCAGTTGCGTAGTCGTTCACTGTCTTGTAAAAACTATTGAAGTCGATTGGCAGCACATCGGCATCAGCGAGACGCAGTGTTGTCCGGCCTGCGGTCTTTGATAGCACAATTCCATATTCATACCCTGGATCCTTAAATTTTATGAAGAGGTCATAAGAATCATAAATCGAATGATACTCGCCGCCTGCAGCTTCACCACCAAACCCAAGGTTCATCGATGCAATGCCAAGATGCTGAAGAAATGGAGAGTAATCAGATCCAGCGCCTAATGCACCAAGCTTGACATATTTATTTCCGAGCAATTTCGTTCTCGCTGTTTGGTCGGCTTCCGCTATTGTTCTCGCATACCTTCTTTCTTTAATGGAAACGCCGGTTTCCGGATCGGTCACTTCATTCATGATCTCATTAAAAAAAGGTTCGAAGGTGTGGGAACCTGAAGCGCTGATAAAGCCGCGACTATTTCCATCAGAATTAATATAAGCAACGGCATTTTGCAATAATTCTTCCTGGTGATCTTCCACCCATTCCGTGGAGCCCAATAATGCAGGCTCTTCTCCATCCCATGCGCAATAAACGAGTGTCCTCTTTGGACGAAATCCTTTCTTTACCAATTCCCCGATTGCTCTTGCTTCTTCCATTTCTGCTACCATGCCGCTTAAGGGATCTGCCGCTCCATTCACCCATCCATCGTGATGATTGCCTCTAAGCACCCACTCATCAGGATATTCACTACCGCGCAATTTTGCTATAACGTTATACAGTGGTTTCTGGTCCCAATTAAATTCCAGTTTGAGGTGAACTTTATCTGTGCCTGGACCAACATGATATGTAATTGGCAACCCTCCTCTCCATGATAGAGGAGCAACGGGTCCTCGAAGGGATTGCAATAAAGGAAGTGCGTCTTCATAAGATATAGGAAGCACCGGAATTTTCATTATGGTTATTGCATCTTTCCTATCCAATCGTTTTGCATCTTTTGTTGCACCAACCCCTGGTGTCAGCGGATCACCAGGATAAACGGGCATATCCATTACAGATCCTCTCTGCACACCATCCTTTCTACGGAACGGGCCTTCAGGATAGGTATCGCCTGCAACGTATCCATCATCTTCCGGATCGGAATAAATGATGCATCCAATGGCACCATGTTCAGCAGCAACCTTTGGTTTAATACCGCGCCATGATCCTCCATATTTTGCAATCACAATTTTCCCTTTCACGCTTACTCCCATTCGTTCCAATTCTTCATAGTCCGCAGGAATACCCCGGTTCACAAAAACCAATTCTGCGGTTACATCCCCATCAGCCGAATAAGCATTGTATGTGGGCAGTTGTTCTGTTTTCTGTCCCGATGTTTTGTCTTCCGGAATGGCAGGTTCTTCCAGTTTTGCCTTGTAGGGTTTGGTTCCTAACAATTCCAACATTCTTGTCTTTGGTGTTGGGAATAAAACATAGTAGGTGGCAATTTCTGTTTCGTATCCCCATTGTTTGAAAAGATCGGCCATGTATTCCGCGTTCGCTTTGTCTTTTGCCGATCCCACGTGATGCGGATGAGAGCTAAGAAACTTCATCCAGGTATCCTGGTTCTGCGGATTCAATTGCGCATCAAACTGTTTTTCCCATTCAATTTGTTTTGCAGCAGCTGCATCAGTAAACCCCATTATTTTTTGTGCAGATAAAGACGAGAAAAAGAAAATGGACAACAACAATAAAAAAGCCTTTCCCATGAGTATATGAAAATTATAAAGATCCGATGTTTTCCAATTACTAGTAATCACAAAGGAGGGAAAAAGACCGGATCTTTGTTTACAATTGTTTTATTTCGCCAATAAGATCCTGCAATACTTTTTTTGCATCTCCAAAGAGCATAGAGGTCTTCGGCCTGAAGAATAAATCATTTTCAATACCAGCGTACCCGGGTTTCATGCTTCGTTTATTAACGATCACATTTTTGGCCTGCTCAACTTCCAGAATTGGCATTCCGTAAATTGGTGAAGAGGGATCTGATTTCGCAGCGGGGTTCACCACATCATTCGCTCCAAGTACGAGTACGACATCGGTTGTTGGAAATTCATCATTTGCCTGTTCCATCTCCAACAGTTTTTCATAGCTCACGTCTGCCTCTGCCAGCAACACATTCATATGACCGGGCATGCGGCCTGCTACCGGATGAATCGCATATTTGACATCGACTCCTTTGGCTTCCAATAATTTTTCCAGTTCATGACACGCATGCTGCGCCTGGGCCACCGCCAGTCCATATCCCGGAACTACCAGTACTTTATTGGCGAAGCTCAACACCACAGCAGCATCACTCAAGTTGATCTCTTTATAATGACCACCAGTCTTGGTTACACCTGCGGCCGCAGTTGCGCCGCCACCAAAGGAACCGATCAACACGTTCTTCAATGAACGGTTCATCGCTTTACACATCAGTATCGTTAATAATGTTCCCGCAGCTCCTACCAGGATTCCGCCGGTTAACATCACCTTGTTATTATATAAGAAGCCGCCACAAGCTGCAGCAACGCCGGTAAAAGAATTCAATAAAGAAATTACCACTGGCATGTCCGCTCCACCGATAGGCATCACGAATAAGACTCCGTAAAGCAGGGCTAGCGTCAAGACGGCATAAAAAAGCAGGTTATCCGCAGTAGGAAAGTTGAGCACGAGGTAAACGGCTAATCCCAGGATGAGCAGAAGAAAAATAATATTGACGATGTGTTGGCCCTTAAATGAGAAATCTTTAATACTGCCATTCAGTTTGCCCCATGCGATCATGCTACCGGCAAAGGAAACGCTGCCAATGATCACGCCTGCCAGAATAATAATAAGCGTGGAAGTTTCAAAGCTCACATGCAAGCCGCCTAAAGTGAGTGGAGGAAAAGTGGTATAGCCAAGATGATTGAATTCCACGATGGAGATCAAAGCAGCACAAGCACCTCCCATTCCATTGAACATGCTCACCATTTCCGGCATAGCAGTCATCTTTATTTTCTTTGCTCCAAGTGTGCCTATGATCGCGCCGAGAATGATGCCACCGAAAATCCATAAGTGATTATGAAGTCGGTTGCCTTCTTCATCCTCGTATAAAAATATTGTCCCGAGGATGGCAATGCTCATTCCGGCTGCAGCAATAAGATTTCCATTTCTTGCTGAAGCAGGATTTGAAAGCATTTTCAATCCGATGATGAAGGTCACCGAACCGATAAGATACAAGAGGGTTAGTATGCTTGGCTCCATTTTTTAAAAATTCCAAATAACAAATTCCGATTGACAAAAAATTAAAAATTCTAATTGTTTAAATAAGCGACAAATTTCTAATACAAATAATACCAGGTTTCTTCATGCTACCTTTAATATTTATTTATTTGGATTCTTTTTTTTTTGATCCTTATTTGTCCTGAAACTTTCGGGATTGTTATTTGGAATTTGGTTTTTTCTTTCGAAACATTTCCAGCATCCTATCTGTTACAACAAATCCTCCCACAACATTGACCGTTCCTAACACCACTGCAAGAAAACCTAATGCGAGCGCGAGGTAATTGTCCGTTTCAGCTTTTCCCATCACGATGATGGCGCCGATAATTACCACTCCGTGAATTGCATTAGCACCACTCATCAACGGAGTGTGCAATACGCTCGGCACCCGCCCAATGACTTCAATTCCCACAAAAATCATGAGGATGACGATGTAGATCATCTGCTCGTGTTCGGCTATCCATGAAAGGATGGTTTCCATACAAATTATTTAGTTCTTACAGTTAATTTAGCTGGACTCGAAATGCTAACTCGCTAATGCCTTCACGCGTTCATGAATTACTTCACCATTATGTGTCACGCACGATCCTTTCACCAGGTCGTCTTCCCAATTCAGGTTGAGCTTCCCGTCTTTATCCGTCATCAATTGGAGAAAGTTCACCACGTTCTTTCCGTATAACTTGCTTGCATCATAAGGCATTGAAGCTTGCAAATTAGAGTTGCCGATTATGCTCACGCCTTTATATTGCACGGTTTCATTGTTACGCGTTACTTCTGTGTTTCCACCGGTAGCTGCCGCAAGGTCCATCACAACAGAGCCATTCCGCATTTTGTCCAGCATTGCATTCGTAATTAAGACCGGCGCCTTTTTTCCAGGAATTTGTGCGGTGGTGACAACTATATCAGCTTTGGCTATGGCATCCGCTATCCTCTGCTGTTGTTTTTGCTTATACTCCTCCGTTTGCTCAACTGCATATCCTCCGGCTTTCGAAGCATCCGCGGCGCCTTCTACTTCTACGAACTTGGCACCAAGACTCATCACTTCCTCCTTCACCGCCGGCCGTGTATCAAACACTTCAACCACGGCTCCCATCCTGCGCGCCGTTGCGATGGCCTGCAGGCCTGCTACTCCTGCACCAAGAATCAAAACTTTTGCAGGAGCTATGCTTCCTGCGGCGGTCATGAACATTGGGAAATACCTTGGATAAAAATCGGCAGCGGTGATCACTGCTTTATACCCCGCAATGTTTGCCTGAGAGCTCAACACATCCATACTTTGCGCACGCGTTGTACGGGGCAACATGTCCAGACTAAATACAGTTGCATTCTTTGATTTGAATTGTTTTACCAGGTCCCCATTATATAAAGGCTGGTAAACACCGATGAAGACTTTCCCCGACTGGCCATCAAGAGTTGATACTTCAGGAGAATGAATCCTTAATAAAATATCTGATTGTGAAATGATTTCTGAAATGGAAGAAATTTTGCATCCGGCCTTCTCGTAGTCGGCATCGCTGCACCAGGCCTTGATTCCAGCGCCAGCTTCTACCATCACCTGGATACCTTTCCTGGTGAGAGGGGCAATTGTTTCAGCTATAAGTGATACTCGGGTTTCAAATGCGGGTTCTTTTAGAACACCAATGGTCATGGTAATGGATTATGGCATTAAGGTAAAGGAAAAAAGATTGAGCTGAACGATACGATCATTTTGTTTTCCTGAAAGCAATGAGTTCCTTGGTAACAACAAATGTAAATGGAAAGAAATTGAGATTCACATTTTGCATCAATGGCAGTTTATTAAACTTCGTATGACTATGCCTGAAAATCTTTTTCAAAGGGAATCGCTTTAAGAAAGAATTCAGTTTGGTATGCGTCATGTGGTTCAATTCGAGGTATTCAGTCAAAAGGTCTTTACCGCTCACCAATTGCTGGTTTTTACTTTGGATGAGGTTTCGAACGTAACCTTTCGGAAAAAATTGAATCCAGGGAATCTTAATCGCACGTTGGAGGTGGGAAGCATGTGGCCCAGCCCAGGGCGGATAGCTGAAGAAAATTATTCCTCCTGGTTTTAAATTCCTGTTGATTAGAATGTCGAGAATCCCGGGAATCCATTCTTCTTTGATGTGTTCGATCACATCATTGAGAATAATAAAATCATATTGTTTATCGATGGGATTTTCAATGATGTTCTTTACGTCGAAGTTTACGCCCGGCACGTTATATTTTCTCAGCAATTCCCGGGCAACAGTAATATGGTTGGGATCGAGGTCAAATGCGTCCACTCTTGCACCAAGTTCCTTTGCCATCCACAAAGCCGTATTGCCCATGCCGCATCCGAAGTCAAGGACGTCTTTATTCTTTAGATCGAAATTCTCGCGAAGAATTTTCTTATCGAGGTACAAATGCGATTCGTCGCTCAAGAGGTTCTTTTCCGCGTATTCCATTCCTTCCTTCAGTAGTGCTGGATCCATCGTAGCTGTGTTCATATTTACCCTATCCTGTTGGGGCGTAAAAGTAGAGCATTCGGCAAAGATTGTCAATACCTTAGTAGGCCTTTTTCACGTGGGAAAATAACCAGGGCAGCAATTCTTTTTCGGCAAATGCATTCACCCAGCTGTTATGGAAAACGCCGGGGTATTCTGTATACTGAACGTCGGCGCCAAGTTTCTTCAATTGCTTGAAATATTCCCTTGAAAAGCGGGCCGGTACGATGTCATCCTTCTCCCCATGAAAGATCCACAGCGCTACGCTTTTTGCAAAATTCTTTGCCGTGTTTATTTTACCCGCTCCACAGATGGGAAATGCAGCCGCAAACAATTCAGGCCACCTGCCCACCATATCAAATACACCCATACCGCCTTGTGAAAGTCCTCCGATATATACTCGGGAAGGATCAACATTTTTCAAATGAATAAGGCTGTCCAAAAGTTTTTTGAGCAAACCTGTAACGGGAGTCGGCTCCTTTTTAAATGGAAAATACCAGCTTCGTGCCATGCCGGTAACAGAATCGAGGGTGGTTTCGAAATAAGCCCATGAATCATCGGCGGCACATTGCGGAAACAACACAAAGGCAGGAAATTGCGATCGGTTTTCGGCTCTTAAAAAATAGCGACCCCCAATATTCAACTGCGCCTGGTTATCGTTTCCTTTTTCAAAGGCACCATGAAGGAAAACAAGTAAAGGATATTTTTTTGATGAATCGAATGAAAGCGGTGTCAGTATGCGAAAAGGAAGCACCACATTGCCCTGGCGATATTCACCCGCCCGATATTCATTCAGGTCCTGGCCTTTGAGCCCAGTATGTAATATGATTATGAAAGCTAGAAGTAGATATTTCATACCTAAAAGCGAATGATGAAATGCTGTTTTACTTTAAAGTCTTTTTTAAAAAACACCAGGCCAAGAAAGAAAAGGTCAATAGTACACATCACCAAAGGATGATCCTGGATCCGGTTCCATGCCAGCTCCATCTCTGCGCTCCAATGAATATCATCAAAGACGAGGATAGTGGTTTCCGTAGAATGTCTTGTTAATTGTTCAAAATAATGAAGGGTCGGTTCCAACCGGTGGTTACCATCAACAAATGCAAAGTCCACTCGTTTCATTTCTGAAAGCACAATCGGAAGTAATGCATCAAAACTTCCCTTGAGCAATTTTACGTTATGCAAATTGAGTTGTTGCAGATTTTTTTTTGCTATTGATGCAATGGCTGGAGCGCCTTCAATCGTGTACACGCTTGCGTTCGGATTCCCGGCACCCAAATAAGCTGTAGTTATACCAAGTGAAGTACCCAACTCAATAATATTTTCAGGTTGATAATAATTGACCAGTCTGAAAAGGAACTGTGCAAGCGTCTTTGATTTGAGCGCGTACCTCGCGATCTGGCTGACTGTTCTTTGATTGGATTTTGATACGGAAGACCCCGCGCCGAGGTCATCGACCTGGATGACTGATTGATCATTTTTCAATTGTTGACGCAATCGTTCGATGGGTGGAAATGCATAGAAATCGCGTTTGTCGTTAAGTACATTCCTTATGAAATCAAAAACGAAGGGAGAATGAATGCCATGGCCGACTCCACTGGAAGCGGTTCTATAATAATGCAGCCACTTTTTCAAGTGTGTCAGCTTACTGTACATCCGTTATTTTGTTCACGAATTACGCAATTTTCGGCCGCTTGTCTCCCGCCGGTTATCCACGAATTATACGAATCACGATAAGAATCTGATGCCATCACATAGAACATAGAGAACAATAGTTGGGACACACATAGAAGAGACCATGTGAAATTCCTATCCCGCACGAGCGGGACAAGTCGTACCTTATGTTTCTATGCGATTAATCTGCAGAGAACATGCATCAGATTCATCGCATAGATTCTGTGTTAAGAACCAAGTATATTTTGATTTATTTATCTTTGTTCTTTAGGCGGCTTTAAGCCAGCCTGTTTAGGGCGGTCT
>Ga0136846_1238452_pt1 | contig 11505 bp, 8 predicted proteins | sample HopSoiMetagenom2_FD_96841 | JGI IMG/M metagenome (GOLD analysis project Ga0136846, IMG submission 96841) | Grasslands soil microbial communities from Hopland, California, USA - 2 Assembly 2016 (version 4) | ecosystem: Environmental > Terrestrial > Soil > Grasslands | place: USA: Hopland... | reverse complement strand
GCTCCCTCTCCCGCTTGCGGGAGAGGGCCGGGGTGAGGGCGCGGCCCCTCAGGCATTCTCAGCGATGAAACCCTTTACCGCTTGAGCATCGACCCGCATCACCTTGAACCGCTTGGGCAATTGCTCAATGCCGCGCATCGCTTCCGGCCGATCCGGCTCGCGCCCAAGCGCTTCGACGATGGTCTCGGCGAACTTCGCAGGCAGGGCTGTTTCCAGGACGATCATCGGCACGCCACTCTCCAGGTGCTCTCGGGCCACCTTGAGCCCGTCCGCAGTGTGTGTGTCGATCATCACGCTGAAACGCTGCCACGTGTCGCGAATGGTGGCGAGGCGGTCGGCATGCGTGCTGCGGCCCGACGCGAAGCCGTAGTTCGCGATGCGCCTGAACTCATCGGCGCTGACGGTGAACGAGCCGTGATCCTCGACATCCGTCTTGAACAACTGCTTCGTTCTCGCGCCATCACGGCCGAGCAGATCGAACACAAAACGCTCGAAGTTCGACGCCTTCGAAATGTCCATCGACGGACTCGACGTCTCATGCGTTTCGGTGCTGCCGCGAACGCGATACGTCCCGGTGCGGAAGAACTCGTCGAGCACGTCGTTCTCGTTGGTCGCGAGCACCAAGCGCTTGATCGGCAACCCCATGCTGCGCGCCACGTGGCCGGCGCAGATGTTGCCGAAATTGCCGGAGGGCACTGCGAAGCTCACGACTGGAAGCTCCGATGAGGTATCGACGGGTGCCTTGGTCGCCTGGAAATAGCCGGCGAAGTAGTAGACGACTTGAGCAAGCAATCGCGCCCAGTTGATCGAGTTCACCGTGCCGATCTTGTGCCGGCGTTTGAACTCCAGGTCATTGGACACTGCCTTCACGATGTCCTGGCAATCGTCGAACACCCCTTCGATGGCGATGTTGTGGATGTTTGCATCCTGCAGGCTGAACATCTGCGCCTGCTGGAAGGCGCTCATGCGGCCGTGCGGGCTGAGCATGAAGACCTTGACACCTTTCTTGCCACGCATAGCGTATTCGGCCGCGCTGCCGGTGTCGCCTGATGTCGCGCCGAGGATATTGAGCGACTCGCCACGCCGGCCCAACTCGTACTCGAACAGGTTGCCCAGCAACTGCATCGCCATGTCCTTGAACGCGAGCGTCGGTCCGTTGGACAGTGCTTCGAGCTGCATGCCGGCTTCGAGTGACTTCAAGGGCGTGATTTCGCGCGTGCCGAACACTTCGGGTGTGTAGGTCTTGGCGACGATCGTCTTCAGGTCGGCCGCAGGAATATCGTCGATGTAGAGCGACAAAATTTCAAATGCCAGCTCGTGATACGACAGCCCGCGCCATTTGGCGAGCGTGGCCGCATCCACCTTCGGGTACTGAACTGGCAGATACAGACCGCCGTCCGGCGCCAAGCCTTCGAGCAGGATGTCCGAAAAGCCGCGCTCGGTACGGTCGCCCCGCGTGCTGATGTACTTCAACGCCTGCTCCGGATCAATTGAGTTCTTCCTTGCGGATACGCACGATGGGTGCAAGCACTGTCGGCAGGGTCTGCATCTGCGCGATGGCTTCGTTCATCTTGCCTTCGATGGTCTCATGCGTGAGGATGATCACGTCGGTCTTGGTCTGCCCTTCGGCATCCGCATCTTGCGGGCGCTGCAGCAATGCGTCGATTGAGATGTTGGAGTCAGCGAGGATGCCCGTGATGCGTGCCAGGACGCCGGCCTGATCGGCCACCTGCAAGCGCAGATAGAACGAAGTCACCACCTGCTCGATAGGCAGGATCGGCGTGGTCGCGAGTTCGTCAGGCTGGAAAGCAAGGTGCGGCACGCGATGATTCGGGTCGGCCGTGTGCAAACGCGTGATATCCACCAGATCGGCCACGACGGCGGATGCCGTGGGCTCCGATCCTGCGCCCTTGCCGTAATACATCGTCGTGCCGACGGCATCGCCATGCACCAGCACGGCGTTCATCGCGCCTTCGACGTTGGCGATGAGCCGCTTGCTCGGCACCAGCGTTGGGTGCACACGCAGCTCAATGCCCGCGTCGCGACGACGCGTGATCCCCAGCAGCTTGATCCGATACCCCAGTTGCTCGGCATACGTGATGTCCGCCGCCTGCAGCCTGGTGATGCCTTCGACATAGGCCTTGTCGAACTGCACCGGAATACCGAACGCGATGGCGCTGACGATGGACGCCTTGTGCGCCGCGTCCACGCCCTCGATGTCAAAGGTCGGGTCGGCTTCCGCGTAGCCCAGGCGTTGCGCTTCCTTCAGCACCACGGCGAAGTCGAGCCCCTTGGCGCGCATCTCCGAGAGGATGAAGTTGGTCGTGCCGTTGATGATCCCGGCAATCCACTCGATGCGGTTCGCGGTCAGGCCTTCGCGCAGCGCCTTGATGATGGGGATGCCGCCGGCCACCGCAGCCTCGAACGCGACCATCACGCCCTTCTCGCGCGCCGCCGCGAATATCTCGGTGCCATGTACCGCAAGCAGCGCCTTGTTGGCCGTGACAACATGCTTGCCAGCGGCAATGGCTTCCATCACCAGCGCCTTCGCGATGCCATAGCCGCCAATCAACTCGATGACGATGTCGATGTCGGGGTTTGCAATCACCTGGCGCGCATCGGACACGACCTTCACCTGGTCGCCCACGATTTGCTGCGCACGCGCGGTGTCAAGGTCGGCCACCATGGTGATCCCGATGCCACGGCCGGCGCGGCGTCGAATTTCTTCCTGGTTGCGACGCAGCACGTTGAACGTACCGCTGCCGACAGTTCCGATGCCGAGCAGACCGACTTGGATGGGTTTCATGGTGCGGGTGGCCTTTAGGCGCCTCTTAATGGGAATGACGTTTGCTGTAGTGATCGAGGAAGCGCGCGATACGACCGATGGCATCGGTCAGGTCATCGGAGTTCGGCAGGAACACCAGACGAAAATGGTCGGGCTGCGACCAGTTGAAGCCCGTTCCCTGCACGATCAGCACTTTCTCTTCGGCGAGCAGCTCATAGGCGAACTGCTGGTCGTCGGCGATGGGGTAAAGCTTCGCGTCGAGCTTGGGAAACATGTAGAGCGCCGCCTTGGGCTTGACGACGCTCACGCCTGGAATCTGCGAGAGCAGGTCATAGGCGAGATCGCGCTGGCGGCCCAGGCGGCCAGTGGGCGCGACGAGATCCTTGATGCTCTGGTAGCCACCGAGCGCAGTTTGAATCGCGAGCTGCCCAGGGGTGTTCGAACACAGCCGCATCGAGGCCAGCATGTTCAGCCCCTCGATGTAATCCTTGGCATGGCGCTTCTCGCCAGACACCACCATCCAGCCTGCGCGATAACCGCAGGATCGGTAGTTTTTGGACAGCCCGTTGAAGGTCACGAAAAGCACGTCGTCGGCCAAAGACGCGATGCTGGTATGCGTTTCGCCGTCGTACAAGGTCTTGTCGTAGATCTCGTCGGCGAACACCACGAGTTCGTTCTGGCGCGCCACATCGACGATCTGCTGAAGCACCTCGACTGGGTACAGCGCACCCGTCGGATTGTTCGGATTGATGACGACGATGGCCTTGGTGTTGGCCGTGACCTTCTTCTTGATGTCGTCGATGTCGGGCAACCAGCCCGATTGCTCGTCGCAGATGTAGTGCACCGGCGTTCCGCCCGAAAGCGCCACGGCAGCGGTGTACAGCGGGTAGTCGGGCGACGGAATCAGCACTTCGTCGCCGTCGTTGAGCAGTGCATTCATGCTCATCACGATGAGCTCCGACGCACCGTTGCCAAGGTACACGTCATCGACTGCGACGCCGCGAATACGCTTTTCCTGGGAATAGTGCACCACTGCCTTGCGCGGGGCGAACAAGCCCTTGCTGTCGGTGTAGCCCGCCGTGTGCGGCATGTTGCGGATCATGTCCTGCACGATCTCGTCGGGCGGCTCAAGGCCGAACGCGGCGATGTTGCCGATGTTCAGCTTGATGATCTTCTGGCCCTCGTCTTCCATCTGGCGTGCCTTGTCGAGCACCGGGCCACGAATGTCGTAGCAGACGTTGGCGAGCTTGCTCGACTTGGCGATGGGTTTCAACGGACTTCCCTCCGGGGGCAACGCGGGCGAAAATGCTGCGGCGCAAACCTATAATTTAACCACACGCTTCCCGTGGAAACGCCGTGAAACTTCAAGCCGAACGAATCGAAGGAACCAACGCCATCGCAAGACACAGCGCAGACGGCGTGATCGTCAGCGGCCGCGAGCATCGCTCGAGCGTGATCGTGCCCTGGCGAGGCGACGTCATCGACTGGCCGGCCATCTCGTTCGATGATCTGAAGGACACCCACTTCAAGACGCTCGCCGATTTGAAACCCGAACTCGTCATTTTTGGAAGCGGCGCGCGAATCCGGTTCGCAAAACCCGACGTTCTGCGGCCACTGATCGATGCGCGAATTGGCATTGAAACCATGGATACGCCGGCTGCTTGTCGAACCTACAACGTGCTATTGGCTGAGGGCCGGACAGTCGTTGCGGCACTGCTCTTCGAAGGGTCGCCAAGTACGACGCGATAAGTGCTTTTCCGTACGAGCGCAGCCATCAGGAAGATGGCTCGCTTCACTTATAATTACCGGCTACGCCCACGAAGCGCAACAGAGCAGAATACTTCATGACGCCAGCCCTCAACAAACCCCTGCCGGAATTTGAAGCGCTTGCAACTGGGGGCGTGAAATTCACGCCCACTGCCTTTGCCGGCCAGACCGTTGTTCTCTATTTCTACCCCAAGGACAACACCCCTGGCTGCACCACTGAAGCAATGCAATTCCGTGACCACCACAAGGATTTCGTGAAGGCTGACGCGGTCGTATTCGGCGTTTCGCGCGACAACATGGCGTCGCATGACAAGTTCAAGCAAGCGCTTGAACTGCCTTTCGAGCTTATTGCCGACACCGAAGAAAAGCTCTGCCACATGTTTGGCGTGGTCAAGAACAAGATCATGTACGGGAAGAAAGTCAAGGGCATCGAGCGCTCCACCTTCCTGATCGACGGCAATGGCGTGCTCCGCGCCGAATGGCGTGGCCTCAAGGTGGCAGGCCACGTCGAGGAAGTTCTGAAGTCCGTCAAGGCACTGAAGAAAGCAGCCTGATTGTCGGTTGCCCCGCGTCACGCTGACCAACCCGAAGCCGGACCCCAGTCTGGCTTTGTCTTTCAGATTCTTTCATTTGCTCTTGTCGTTTGAGCCTTTTGTGTAATCGAGATCGTTGCCAAGTGCAAAGCTATGCTTCCGGTGAGACATTGGGTTGTCGGGCCGTCGGCGATGTGCATAATGGCTCATGCTCGTGAGTTGTGAAACGCGCACTTTCTCCATCAAGCCGCACAGGCGACTGTGCGGCTTTTTTTCTTCTCAACTGCACCGGAGACGCAACCCCTCATGCCACTTCCAAAGCCGCCTGCCAAACGAGCTGCACTCCTGACCCAAACCGACTTCGACTCGCAGGCCGCGCCCAAACCGGGCAAACGATCGCAAAAGACACATCTTTCGGCCGAGCCAGCGTCGCCGCCTGAGCTCAGCATGTTCGACGAGACCGCCGAGACTGCGGCGCCTGTCATCCCGCCACAGGTGGAAACCCGACCTGTCCCCGCGGCAGCCAAGCGCGCCACGCCGGAGCCTCGGGCTCGCAAGCCGCGTGGCGAAGGCCCGCCCAGGCTCTTCGTGCTCGACACAAACGTGCTGATGCACGACCCGATGTCGCTGTTCCGCTTTGAAGAGCACGACATTTACTTGCCGATGATCACGCTCGAGGAACTTGACGGGCACAAGCGCGGCATGACCGAGGTGTCGCGCAATGCCCGGCAGGTCAGCCGTGACCTGGATGCGCTTGCTGCGAGCATGGGGGTCCGCGATGCAAGCGGCATGTCCGACGGTTTGGCGCTGTCCCGCACGGGCCACCGCGAGGCAGCAGGCAAGCTCTTCTTCCAGACCAACCTGGTCAACGTGAGCCTGCCGGCTGGCCTGCCACAGGGCAAGGCCGACAATCAAATTCTCGGCGTGGTCCAGGCCCTGAGAGAGCAGCAACCCAAGCGCGACGTGGTGCTGGTGTCCAAGGACATCAATATGCGCATCAAGGCGCGTGCGCTTGGCCTGCCTGCCGAGGACTATCACAACGACAAGACGCTGGACGACGGCGATCTGCTCTACACCGGCGTCCTGCCGCTGCCCATGGATTTCTGGGACCGGCACGGCAAGACCATGGAAAGCTGGAGCCAGGGCGGGCTCACCTACTACCGGATCAGTGGTCCGCTCGTGCCGGCCTTGTTGATCAACCAGTTCGTGTTCCTCGAAGCGCCAGGTGCCGCGCCGCTGTATGCCAAGGTAGCCGAAATCACGGGCAAGACCGCTGTGCTGCGGACGCTGCGCGAATACACACATCAGAAGAATGCAGTGTGGGGTGTCACGGCGCGCAATCGCGAGCAGAACTTCGCACTCAACCTGCTGATGGACCCGGAATGCGACTTCATCACGCTGACCGGCACGGCGGGCACCGGCAAGACCTTGATGACGCTGGCTGCCGGCTTGTCACAGGTGATGGACGAGCGCCGCTACACCGAGATCATCGTTACGCGCGTGACCGTGCCGGTGGGTGAGGACATCGGCTTCCTGCCAGGCACCGAGGAAGAAAAGATGAGCCCCTGGATGGGAGCGCTGGACGACAACCTCGAGGTCCTGTCCAAAAGCGACGGCGGTGGTGGCGAATGGGGCCGCGCGGCGACCAATGACCTCGTGCGCAGCAAGATCAAGGTCAAGAGCCTCAACTTCATGCGCGGGCGGACCTTCCTGAACAAGTTCGTGATCATCGACGAGGCGCAGAATTTGACGCCGAAGCAGATGAAGACTTTGATCACTCGGGCCGGACCGGGGACGAAGATCGTCTGCCTGGGCAACCTGGCACAGATCGACACCCCGTATCTAACAGAAGGCAGCTCAGGCCTGACCTATGCAGTCGACCGATTCAAGGGCTGGCCGCATTCGGGGCACGTGACGCTGGCTCGTGGCGAGCGTTCGCGTCTGGCAGATTTCGCGAGCGAGGTGCTTTGAGGGTTTTGTAGCCCGGGTGCAACCCGGGCTACAAATGCAAAAGGCCTCTATTCCGGGCCAAATCCTTACTTCAAGACTATTTCATCAGGTAGTCGTAGAACGCCTTGGCATTCGTTTCCCGCCCGAGAAAGTCCTTGACCAATTCTCGCGGCGGACGCTGCCCGCCCTGCGACAACACCGCGGTCCGGTAGCGCATGCCGACCTCAGGGTCGAGGTGATTCGCCTCAAACGCAGTGCGCAAGTCCATCGCCACAACCAGGCTCCACAGGTAGCCGTAATAACCGGCCGCATAGCCACCCGCGACGTGGCTGAAGCCGGCGGGAAACATCGTTCCCGTCGCATGGCCAAGCGGCGTGGCGCTCTCCATCTTGGTCCAGAGACTCATCGGCTCCGGTGCATCGGCCGCATACAGCGCCAAGTCGAAGCTTGCGAACAGATGCTGGCGTGCATAGCGAACACCTTTGCCGTAGTCGCGTGCCAGCACAGCCTTGTCGATCAGTTCATCGGGTACCGGCTTGCAGGTCTTGCACACGGTTGAAAAGAGCTTGAGCACTCGCTTGTCGTAGACCCAGTCTTCCAGCATCTGCGACGGCGCTTCGACGAAATCGCGCTGAACGCTGGTGCCGCCTTGCAATGAATATCGCGTGGCCGAGAGGTTGTTGTGCAGGGCATGGCCCATCTCATGCAGCATGGTCTCCAGTTCGCTGAGCGACAAGCCCTTCCGGTCCATGTTGACCACGTATGCGGCCTGCGGCACACGGCTCAATCGCGTCGATCCGTTGCGAAAGCTCCAGACCGCCGCATGGTTGTACTTGCCGTCTCGCGGGTACATGTCCACGTACAGAGTCGCGAGTGGCTTGCCCGTCTTGGCGTCGCTGACGGCGTAGGCCTGTACGTCCGGGTGCCACAGCTTGGCGTCGACACGCGTGTAGCGGATGCCAAGCATGTCCTCAGCCACCTTCATGATGAACTGCAGGCTTTCCTGAGGCGGGAAGTACTGGCGGAAGGCATCCTGGTCGACGCTGTAACGCTCGCGGCGCACACGCTCGGTGTAGAACTGCAAGTCCCAGCGCTCGAGCTTGGTCGAGTCCAGTGGCGTGCCCAGGTGCTTGGCCTTGGCCTCGCGCAGTTCGGCAAGTTCGCGTCCCTCACGCTCGCTCACGGCCACCTTCACTTCATCGAGGAAGCGCTGCGTGTTCGTGGTGTTCTCCGCCATGCGGCGACGCAGCTGAAAATCGGCAAAGCTCTTGATGCCGAACAGCTGCGCGTACTCTCGACGCAATTGAGCGATCTCGCCCAGCAGTTTCAAGTTGGCCTCGCCGCCCTCGGTGAGCTTGGCCCGATAGATTCGCTCACGGGTCACAGCGCTTTCGGCACGCTCGAGCACAGGCAGGTAAGTCGGATAGTCCAGCCCCAGCAAGACTCGGCCCGCATCGTCGCGCGGCTTGTCCTTCCACACCGACTCCGGGACGCCTCTTAACTCGTCGACGGTGAAAGGTACCTGGGTCTTGGCGTCACGAATGTTCTTGTTGAACTGCTGGTCGAGTTCGGTGATCCGGTCGCTGATTTGCTTCGCGCGCTGACGCTTGTCGGCCGGCAATGACACCCCTGCATCCTCGAAGGCGTCCATGGTCACGCGCATGAATTCGCGGTCGATGGCGTCGCTGGGCTTCACCTTGCGGGCGGCGTTGTAGAGCTTTTCGTTCTGGCCGAGGGTGGACGCGAAGTCCTGCCAACGCAGCGTGCAGGCCTGGGCGGCATCGCGTATGCCCTTGTCGGGGTGAACGTTGACAAGCAGCTCGATCGGACCGGAGACGTCTTCAACGTAGGCGTTGAGATCGTCGGAAGCTGCAGGCCACTTGGCGTCGGGGGCGTGCCTTTCAAGCGCCTTGACCCGCCGCTTGGCACCATCGATTCCGCGCTGGCAGGCCATCTCGACGGCTTTTGCATCGGCAAATTGAGGGAACGCCGGACCCGGCAGGGTCGGCGTGGCAAAGGAAGTTGCCGCGGTGAAAAGGGCCGCGGCAAACAGGAGTTGAAAGGTGGGTCGCATCGGGTCTCCAGCGATCGATCGGAATGATTCCCGCCTCGTGGGCGAAACCGTGAATTGTGCCGATGGAGTCCCAAGCGACCCCCAGGGTTCCACCCGGGTGCATCGCGGAACTGCGACGAATTGTTGTTTGCACTCAGCCTCTTAGAGGCTGAGAGTTTTTCGAGCGTGTCCGAGCAGCGCCTCAAAAGGCACCTGATCTAGGCGCAAAGCGCAGCCATAGCCCGGGCTATGGCGAGCATTTGCATCGACGAACAGGGGTCTTTTGGCGTGATGAGCGGGCATGATCGAAATACTCTCAACCTCTCAACCTCTCAACCTCTCAACCTCTCAACCTCTCAGCCTCTCAGCCTCTCAGCCGACCGCGACCAAGGTTTTGATCTGCGACAGCGCCGTCGGGTCTTCAATGGTCGTGAGGTCTCCCGGATCGCGCTGCTCGCACACCGCTTGGATGGCACGGCGCAGCAGCTTGCCCGAGCGCGTCTTCGGAAGCACACCCACGATGTACACCCGAGACGGCCGCCCCACCGCGCCGAGCTGCTGGTCCACCGTCTTCATGATCTCGCCTTCGAGCCGAAGCCTTGCGGCATCGTCGACGAGCCCGCTCGCGTCCTTCACCACAACGAAGGCCATCGCCACCTGCCCCTTGAGCTGGTCGGCCACGCCCACAACCGCCACCTCTGCCACGTTGGAATGGCTGGAGATGCTCTCCTCGATCTCACGCGTGCCCAACCGATGCCCCGCCACGTTGATCACGTCGTCGGTGCGGCCGAGGATGAAGTAGTAGCCGTCCTCATCGCGTATGCCCCAGTCGAAGGTGTTGTAGACCATGCGGCCCGGCACGGTGTTCCAGTAGGTCTTCACGAAGCGCGCGTCGTCGCGCCAGACGGTCTGCATGCAGCCGGGCGGCAAAGGCCCCTCGATGACCACCACCCCTTTCTGATTCGCACCCTTCAATTCTTCGCCGCTGGTTTCGTCGATGAGCTTCACGTCGTATCCGTACATCGCGACACCGGGACTGCCGAACTTGCTTGGCGCGCCCTCGATGCCGTTGGCGATGGTGAGAATGGGCCAACCGGTCTCCGTCTGCCAGTAGTTGTCGATCACCGGTTTGCCGAGCCCGTCTGCAATCCACTTCGCCGTGGTTTCGTCGAGCGGCTCGCCGGCGAGGAAGAGCGCACGCAGCGAAGTCAGGTCGTATTGCCTGAGGAATTTGGGATCGTGCTTCTTCAATACCCGCACGGCCGTCGGCGCGCTGAACATGGCCGTTACCTTGTACTTTTCGACGAGGCTCCACCAAATGCCCGCGTCCGGGCGGATCGGCAGGCCCTCGTACATGATGGTCGCCATGCCTGCGATCAGCGGACCGTAGACGATATAGCTGTGCCCGACCACCCAGCCGATGTCGCTGGTGGAAAAGAAGGTTTCGCCGGGCTGGCCGAGGAAGATGTGCTTCATGCTCGCAGCCAGCGCCACCGCATAGCCGCCGGTGTCGCGCTGCACGCCCTTGGGCTTGCCGGTGGTGCCGCTGGTGTAAAGCGTGTAGCTCGGGTGCGTCGCGCCTACCCACACACATGGCACCTTCGTCGCGAGGTGCTTTCGCCGCCATGCCGCGTAGTCTTCATCGCGACCTGCCGTGCGCTCCATCGGCGCAAGGCCGCGATCAACCAGCAGTACCCTGCCCGGCTTGTGACTCGCGAGGCGGATCGCCTCATCGAGCAGCGGCTTGTAGGCCAGCACTTTGCCCGCGCGGCTGCCTGCATCGGCGCTCACGATCACCGCGGGTTGTGCGTCGTCAATGCGGGTCGCCAAGCTGCCGCTTGCGAAGCCGCCGAACACCACTGAATGGATGGCACCGATGCGTGCACAGGCCAGCATTGCGAAGGCCGCCTCTGGAATCATCGGCATGTAGATGAGCACGCGATCGCCCTGGTTCACGCCGAGGTCCATGAGGCTCGCGGCCATGCGCTGAACTTCTTCGTGCAACTGGCGGAAGGTGTAGATCCGCTCCTCGTGCGTTTCGCTGGATACGAAGATCAACGCCGGCTGATCGGCCCGGTCTTTCAGATGCCGATCAATCGCGTTGTGGCAGAGGTTGGTTTGCCCGCCAACAAACCAGCGAGCAAACGGCGGGTTGTCGTAGTCACACACCGTCTCGAAGGGTCGATGCCAATCGATGAGTTCGGCTTGCTCGGCCCAGAACGCGTTCCGGTCGTTGATGGATCGTTGGTGAACATCGGCGTATCGGGTCATGGGAGCCTCGGTGCGGATCGTGAATCGGATGCGGAATCTGTGACTTCAGAGGCTGAGAGTATTTCGAGCGTGTCCGAGCAGCACGTCAAAAGGCGCCTGATCTAGGCGCAAAGCGCAGCCATAGCTCGTGCTATGGCGAGCATTTG
>Ga0136846_1231079_pt1 | contig 11505 bp, 9 predicted proteins | sample HopSoiMetagenom2_FD_96841 | JGI IMG/M metagenome (GOLD analysis project Ga0136846, IMG submission 96841) | Grasslands soil microbial communities from Hopland, California, USA - 2 Assembly 2016 (version 4) | ecosystem: Environmental > Terrestrial > Soil > Grasslands | place: USA: Hopland... | reverse complement strand
CGTGTTCGACGTCGCGGGGGTGACGACGATCTCCTTCGCCATCCCTTTCATGACGTGAGGTTTGCCATCAGGCGAGGGAATGACGCAGATCATCGCGTAGCGACCTGCCACGAGGCGCAGGATCGCGTTCGATTCGCCGCCGGGTCCCGGAGTCTGCGGGCCGCCGGCGTCGTGCGCCCACGCTGGTGGCGGGCTGTCTGGCTGCATCGCGGCGAACAGGTCAGTCATCGTCTTTCCCGCATCCAGCCTGACGAGCATCACGTGGTGCATCTCCGTACCACGATTCAGCAGACGAAGCTCGGTGAGCCCCGCCGGAATCGTGTCCGGTGCGGCGAACGAATAGTCGCTCGCCGTCACGGTCACCGTCCGGATGCCATCGCGCCGGAGGATCACGGCGTTTGCCGCAGTGACAGACGCCGGGCGCGCGATCGCGCCATGGTCGGCGCGCGAGGCCTGACCACCAGCGGTGGCGGCCACTGCGATCAGCGAAGCAAATGCAGTCAGATACTTCATTGGAGAATTGGGGTCAGAGTCGAATTTCATCGTTTGAACGCAGCCGTTCGACGGGAGCCGCGGCCGAGTGGGCGCGCTTCGCCGGACGCCGGAATCGTATGCGACGGGTGCGAGCACCACATGAGTCGAATGACCCGGGGCGACACGTGAGAGGATTCGCCCGAGCCGTTCGTTTATCCGTGCATGGAAGCCGGTCTTGACGACCGCTAACTCGTCGCTCTGGGCCAGCGAGCGCACGTCTGCTCGCGAGCCCTGCACCTTTGGAGCAGTCATGTCCCTCGCGTACGACGCACCCGGGGTTGGGTCGGGCTCCGACGCCCGCCACCTCGAGGCCCTGGAGCGCGCCATCTCGGTAGCGCTTTCGCCGCTCGACTTTCCAAACGCCATCCATTGGGGCGACGCATTGACTGCCGCCCTGTGTGCCCTGGCCGACGCCCCGGCCGGCGCCATTCTCCTTCCCGAGGCAACGCCCCGTTGGCGAGCCGTCAGCCGGATCGCCAACGCGGTGGGTCACGAGGCCGAGTGGGGGCTGCACGAGGAAGCGACCGAACGACTCCAGCAGCCCGGTGCCGAGGACCTCGTGCTCTGGGTGCGTGATGATCTCGCGACGGACGCGACGCGCTCGGGCAATCCCTCGCCGACCGGGACACTGGGCCTTCGCATTCGCATCCCGAGCGGTTCGGTCGCTGCGGTCTGCATCCATCGAGATCTCGAGCTCGGACCCGCACCGTACCAGCTCATCGCTGCGTTGCGTGCGATCGCGCCTGCGTTCCGCGCCGGCATTGCCGCGTGGATCGGCTCGATCGCGTCGAGAAACAACGTCGTCCGGATGCTCGACTCGCTCTCGGACCCCGCGATGCTGTTCGATGGCTCTGGTCAGCTCCTGCACGCCAACGTGGGGCTCGATCGTCTGGTGGGATCGGCGGATGCGGCGCGCTTGCGGAGCGAGGCACAGCGCATGGCATGGACGTTCAGCGCGTCCGCGCGACGCCGACCGCAGGGGAAGCTCGCACCGGATCGGTCACCCGCCGACGCGCCTTCCGGTCACATCGAGCGCAGCGTACGTATCGGCGCGGCGGTCTTTCACCTTCGCGGCTCTGTCGTCGGCCAGGAGCTGATCGGTGCGGAGCCAGCGCTGCTCGTGACGATGTCCGCATCGGCGATGGAACCTCTGAGCGACAACGTCCTGCACGACCAGTTCGGCCTGACGACGCGCGAGATTCAGGTCGCGCGGCTGATCGCGGAAGGCCTGTCGAACAACGAGATCGCCGACCGCCTCGGTGTCCGCTTCTTCACGGCGCGAAATCACGTTGAGCGAACGCTGGCGAAGTTGCAGGTGGCAAGCCGCCACCGCGTTGGTCCGCTGCTGCGCAACGAGTCGCCGACGGACTCGCGCTCCGGCCGGGCGTCCGCGGCCTGACCATCGACACGGATCATCGAGAACAGCCGCGAATCGAGGCCGACACCCTTTCGGATGCCGGCCTCGTTATGCATCGTGACTTCGCCGGCCTTACTCCGAAGCCACCTTGTCCTTTGGCTTCCCAGCGTTCTTCACGTACAGGTCGAGCCACGCCGTCCACCGCGCCCACTGGTCGAGAACCGTCTCCTTCGTCGCCGGCCCGTGGTCCTCGTACGGGTACATGTACAGCGACGCGACTTTCCCGAGCCCCTGCAGCGCGTGCATCATGCGGATCGAGCTGATCGGATCCGTGCCGACGTTCTGGTCTTCGATCGAGTGGTACATGAGCAGCGCGCCCGACAGCTTGTCGGCCTTGAAGAACGGCGACATGTCGAGATACGTCTTCTGCCCTTCCCAGAAATCGCGGCGCTCGTTCTGGAACCCGTTAGGCGTGAGCGAGCGATTGTACATCCCGTCGCCCGCAATCCCGGCCTTGAAGAACGGCGTGTTCACCATCGCGTTCACGGTGCTGAACGCGCCGTAGCTGTGGCCGCCGATGCCCACGCGACTCCGGTCGATGTAGCCCTCCTTGTCCAGCTCATCGAGCACGGCGCTCAGGTTCGAAACGAGATCGGTCACGTAGTTGTCGTTCATCCGGCCGTTCGCACCCATGATCGGCGGATCGAAGTTCGCGACGGCGTACCCCTGCGTCACGAGATACTCGATCGTCCGCGGGCCCGCCTGCGGGAACTGGTTGATGTTGTTCGTCCGCTGCGTGCGATCGTATCCGCCCTGATCGGTGAACTCGTACGGGTAGAACCAGAACATGGCTGGCAGGCGAGTTCCCGGCCGGTAGTCCGACGGGAGCGTCAGGTTCACCATGAAGTGGTAGCCATCGGCGCGCGTCACCGGGATCCGCTTCCTCACGGCCGCCGTGAACTCCGGCGTGTAATCCTTGTTGTTCGTGAGCTTCGTGAACTGCCCGGACGCGCCGTCGCGCAGGTACGAGTCAGGCACCTGCGTACGCGACTCGCGTGAGACCACGTACTTCGAGAAGTCATCGTCCAGCGCGGCCGTCACCGTCTCGTACATGTCCGCCTGACCCTCGAACACGCGCGACTTCTGGCCCGTCTTGATCTCGACCTTGTCCACGAATCCGTGCGGGGCCGAGTCCTGCCACGTCTTGAAGTAGCGAGTGCCTTCGAGGAACGCGTACTTCCCATCTGTCGACAGCTGGGCGACCTGCCCACCATTGCGACCACGCTTCGCCACGATGGTGCCGGGGTTCTGATAGAACGTCAGCGAATCGGCGCCATTGCCGCCGCGACCGCCACCGAACCCACGCGTCGCCGTCACCGTCGCGTTGAGGCCGCGCACGCGCCAGATCGTGTACTTCTTGCCTGGCTCGTCGAAGTAGACCGCATACACGTGGCCGGTGCCATTCGTGTTCTCGGCCACGAATACCGACTTGGCATCGTCGGTGAACAGCACGCCACCAATGCGGTTGTCGCTCTCGAGCAGCGCCTTCTTCGATGACGCGTCGAAGGGCGGCGTCCACTGGTAGAGATGGTCCTTCCGCTTCGCGCGTCCCTGGCCGGGCTGCGCGCTGGCGTCGGCGGTGTCAGCGGCCGCGCCGGCACCGCGCGGCGGCGGCGGATCGTACTGCAGGTAAGAGATCCCCTGACCGTTAGGCATCCACGCGATGTTGCGCGGCAGGCTGTCGTTCGCGCCTGCGCCGACCGGGCCGAAGAAGTCGTCATCCGGGCTCGCCACTTCGCGCAGCGGACGGGTCGCGACCACGGCCAGCGCCTTCCCATTGGTATCCCAGATCTGATCCGACGTGCCGAACGAGTTGTACTGCACGATGTAGGAGAATGGCTTCTGCATGAGCGTCACGTGGAAGTACTTCCCGTCCGGTGACGCATCGACGGCCGAGATCATTTCCGGCGCGCCGATCTTCCTCACTGCCCCGCTCGACACGTTGATCGTCGCGAGCTGGCCGGTGACGTAATACTCCATCAGCTCCTTCTCGAACGGATCGCGGAGCAGGCTCGCGAAGTTGCGGGTCTTCTCCTTCTTCTCATCCGTTAGGCGGACGAGCGGCCCGGGCTCGATCGCCGGCCGTTTCGGCTCCGCCTTGCGTGCATCGGGAATCAGCACCGTGACGAGCTGATTTCCATCCGCCGTCCAGTCGACTGTGGTTACGAGCGTCGCGAGCAACGCGCGCGGTGACACCTGTCGGGATTTGCCGCTCGCGACGTCGGCGACGTACAAGCGCGAAGCATCATCGAAGTTCGCGATGTAGGCGACCTTCGACCCGTCGGGCGACCACTGCGGGCTGCTCACGCTCGCGCCCTTCGGCGTCTCGATCGTATGTGATTTCCCGGTGCTCGCATCCACGATTTCCAGGCCGCTCGATCCGCGCGTCGTGAGAACCCGCGCGCGATTCGCCTTGAAGTCGACCTGGAGCCCGGCGAGGTAGTAGTGTGGCTTGCCGAACGTCTGCACGCTCGGCATCCCCTCGCTCTGCAGCTTGAGGAAAGACTTCCGGTTCGGGCTCTGGTTGTCCAGCGTCACGTTGTTCTCGCGTGGCGCCGTCACGAGCCGCTCGATCGCCGACGGCGGCTTCACGTACGTCTCGGCCGCGAGTCGCTCTTTCGGCGGAAGCTCTTCCTTGCCGTTGTTGTCGGCGCTGTTCTGTTGCGCTCGCGCGCCCGGCGCGACCGCGATTGCGAGGGCCGTCGAGAGCCCGAGCGCTCGCGTGGACATGCGACGGAACGAAAAGGCCATGGACACTCCAAGGATGGGTTGGGGCGCCTGCGCGGGAGAAGCACAGGGTTCTGCCGTGCCATACGCACAAGCTGCCGGAAACGCGGCACCCTGGCAAACCCCGCGTGGAGACTGGCTTGCGAACAGGAAGTCGCTCTGCACACCGTACGGCGCGTTCGCCGCGCGGGCTCGCGCGACCCATCATCCCCGACGGACCCGTCGTTATGAAATCGCTGTTCCTGTTTCGCTCGCTGGCCGCGACTTCGGCGCTCCTCGTCTCGGCGTCCACAGCGCCAGCTCAGTCGTCGGCGGCACCGCGTCCGGGCGCGGACGTTGTCGCATCACGGCGCGGTGTTGTCGTGTCCGTTTCAGGCATCGCGTCGGACGTCGGCGCGTCGATCCTCCAGCGCGGCGGCAACGCCGTGGACGCCGCCGTGGCCACGGCGTTCGCCCTCGCCGTCACCCATCCGAGCGCCGGGAACCTGGGAGGCGGCGGATTCATGATCGTGCGAATGGCTGACGGGAATGCGACCTCGTTCGACTATCGCGAGCGTGCCCCGGCCGCGTCGACGCCGACGATGTACTTGAGCGCCGACGGAACGATCGACCGGTCGCTCACGCGGGCGGGATGGCTCGCCCCGGGCGTCCCCGGGACGGTTCGAGGGCTCGCGACGGCGCACCGCAAATTCGGCAAGCTCCCGTGGGCCGACGTCGTTCGCCCCGCGGCACGACTCGCGTCACGCGGGTTTCCTCTGTCGAAGGACCTGGCGGCCAGCCTCAACTCCGCGGTCGAGAAGTTCATGTCGGCATTCCCCTCGTCAGTGGCGGCGTACGGGAAGCGGGGCGGAGGGACATGGAACGCGGGCGACACGATTCGACTCCCGGACCTCGGACGCACTCTCGAGGCGATCGCGGCGAACGGCCCCGACGCCTTCTACACCGGCTGGATCGCCGACAGCATCGCAGCGCAGATGAAAGCGAACGGAGGACTCATCACGAAGGCCGACCTGGCCGGCTACGAAGCGAAAGAGCGCGCGCCCGTTCGGGGAACGTTCAATGGCTATGAGATCATCGCGATGGGTCCTCCCAGCTCCGGCGGGACCGTCATGCTCGAGACGCTGAATATCCTCGAGCACTTCGGCGTCGCGAAGATGGATCGCTGGTCTCCCGACTACCTCCAGCTCCGGATCGAGGCGGCTCGGCGTGCGTACGCGGACCGGGCACGCTGGCTCGGCGACCCGGACTTCGTGACGGTGCCGGTGGCGCGCCTAACGTCGAAGGCCTACGCCGACACGCTCGCGCGCGGGATCAAACGCGATCGCGCGTCGAAGAGCGTCGACATCGGTTCGGACATCCTCACGGTTCGCACGGCGGAGTCGAACGAGACGACGCACTTCTCCGTCGTCGACGCCCAGGGCAACGCGGTGTCGAACACGTACACGCTCGAGGGCGGGTACGGGTCGGGCGTCGTGGTTCGCGGCGCCGGGTTCATTCTCAACAACGAGATGGGCGACTTCAACAAGAAGCCGGGTGACACGAACGTCGGTGGCGACATCGGTACGCCGGCGAACCTGATTGCACCCGGGAAGCGGATGCTGAGCTCCATGTCGCCCGCCATCGTGACGCGTGATGGGCGTCTCGCCCTCGTCACGGGATCCCCGGGTGGCCGCACCATTCCGAATACGGTGCTCGATGTGGTACTGGGCGTGACGGCGTTCGGCGAGTCGATTCGTCAGGCGGTCGACGCTCCGCGCCTCCACCATCAGTGGCTTCCCGACTCCACGACGATCGAGGCCGGCAAGGTGAGCGCGGCGACGATCTCCGCGCTGCGCGCGCGCGGCCAGGCCGTGCGCATCGCGGACGGCAGGCAGGGCGACGCCCACTCGATCTGGGTGGACCCGAAAACCGGCATCGCGTATGGCGCCCCCGACCACCGTAGCGCGGACTCGAAGGCCAGCGCGCCGCGTTAGTACGCTTCGTTAGGGGTCAGCATCACAGCGTACGGTGGAACGGCCGGCGCCGCGCCGACGCCCGCGACGGCGAACCCCGCGCGCATCGCCATCGAGGCACTGGCCGACGGGCTTCGGTCGCGCGATTTCTGGCTGCTCACCCTGACGTTCGTGATCTGCGGGGCATCGACAAACGGCCTCGTTGGCACGCACCTCATCCCGGCCGCACATGACCACGGCATTCCCGAGGTTCGTGCGGCGGGTCTGCTCGCGATCATGGGCATGTTCGACCTCGCCGGCACCACCGCGTCGGGTTGGCTCTCGGATCGATGGGACAACAGGCGCCTGCTCGCCTGGTACTACGCGCTGCGAGGTCTGTCACTGCTCTTCCTGCCGTTTGCGCTCGGCGCTCCAGGCACAGCGCTCTGGGTCTTTGCCGTGTTCTACGGGCTGGACTGGATCGCCACCGTGCCGCCAACGGTGAAGCTGGCGACGGATGCATTCGGGTCGGCGCGTGCGCCGGTCATGTTCGGCTGGATCGCGGCCGGACATCAGGTGGGCGCCGCCGTGACTGCGCTCACCGCCGGCTGGATGCGCACGACGTTAGGCGACTACCAGGTGGCGTTCTGGGCCTCCGGCGGCCTGTGCCTCGTCGCCGCGCTGCTGGCGCTGCAGGTTCGGAGGCCAGCGGCCGCCCGCGCAGCGGCGTTAGGCACGCCAGTGCCCGTGCTGGACTGAGAAGAAGAACCACAGAGGACACAGCGGTCACGGAGAACCGCTTCGTGTTCTCCGTGACCGCTGTGTCCTCTGTAGTGAATAAGCTCTTGGTGAGACTAACGCCCCCGATCCTGCAGCGCGTACGCGAGCGAATCCACGCAATGCGCGGCCAGCTCGCTCGAGTCGTACGCGTACCCGGCGACGTCGTCGCTCTTCCACTGCCAGTCGTCGACCCGCGTGGCGTCGGCGCGGAGCACCGTCTCGCGAAGCGGGATCGGATTCGGACCGGCAGTGGCTGCCACGCCGCGAGCCATCTGCCCTTCCCACTCGATGATCATGAGCCGCCCGGTCGCTACCGTGTCGGGTCGCGTACGAACCCACGACAGCGTCAGCGCCACCGGCCCGAGTTGCACCGTGCACCGTCCCGGCACGCGATGGACCTCGAGCGGCACCTCGGTATCATCCCGATTCACGGTCGCCGCACGCTTCGCGACCTCCGACGCCAGTCGGTCGAACTCGCGCCCGAGGTGCGTGATCGCCCGATGCGACGCAAGGAAGCTGTCGCGCTGCTGCGTGGACCGATCATCGCCGACCAGCGGAATCGTGACGACGTCGTCCGTAGCCCGGCGCGTCGCTCCTCCGAGGCCCGCCACACCGCCGACGATCCAGTCCGCGCACTCGCCGACGTCGCCAAGCGATCTCGCGGGCGCCTTTCGGAGCCACGCGGGCACGTCGGTGCGATCGAGGAGCACCACGCGAACCGACTCGGGACCGCTCGTCGTTAGGCGGCGTTTGATGGCCGCCGCGTCTGCTTTCGTCGTCGGGTCCTTGCCCCACAGGTGCTGGTACAGGACGACGACCAGGCGCGCGGACTTGCCAAAGACGGACGCGCGAGGCGCGTCGAGCAGGTCGGCGGCAGTGCTCGTCCAGACGGGACGCTGCGGCGGGATGCTGGGCAGCCGAAGCGTCAACTGTCGCTCGAGCTCGCGGAGGACGCGGGCGTCGTAGTCGGCCGAGGACACGGCGACATCGAACGCGAAACCGGAGGGCTTGCTGATCACCGGTCGATTACCCCTTGCAGAAAGTGAAGCGACCGCGAGCGAGGTCGTGCGGCGAGACCTGCACGCTCACGCGGTCACCGTCGAGATCGCGAACGCGGAACCGACGCTCTACCTGCTCGGGCGGCTCGGCCGCCCACGACGCCGCGCCGCGGCCATCTTGAGCTGTCGCGCCTCGCTCGGCTTCACGTAATGCCGCTTCCGGCGGAGATCCTTCAGAATCCCGGCCTTGAGCACCTTCTTCTTGAATGTCTTGAGCGCCCAATCCAGGCGGTCGCTCTCTTCCAGCGTAACCTCGATCATTGCAACTCCGAGGTGAAATGACACCGCGCCCGATGTGAGCGTGGGTAGTACAGGCCCTCGGCAAGCGAACGACCGGCCCGGGCGCGGAAACCTCGAGCCGGCCTGCCACCAGCCTCGTCAAAGACAAAGGGGCCCCGCGAGAGCGACGCCCCTCTAGTCGACGGAGTTGTGCGCTTTTGCGCGTGTTGCCGCTCGGGAAACGTACCCGGCAGCACCGGCGTCGTCAACGCGACACACGCCACACAACGAGTGCACTGGGCGGGTCCTGACCCACGAACCCGTGTCCAGATATTATTCTACGTACCTAGACATGATATGGACACGAGTAAGGCGGTCGCCGACCCAAGCCCCCGTCACGGCTGTTCAGGGGTTGCCGAGTAGAATGCTGGACACGACACGTACCGGAGACGCCGAACGGGTAGAGTTCCGTCAGGAGGACGCGACCCGGTGGTCCCTGCGAGCGATCCAACGCGTGAACGTTCCACGCGGCGACGTGTTCCACTTTTTCTCCGACGCCGCCAACCTCGCGCGTATCACGCCACCGGAGCTGGGATTTCATATCGTGACACCGCAGCCCATCGCCATGCGTGCCGGGGCGTTGATCGACTATCGGATTCGACTGTGGGGAATCGCGATGTCGTGGCGGACGGAGATAACCACCTGGAATCCGCCGATCGAGTTCGTCGACACGCAGTTGCGCGGGCCGTACGCCGAGTGGGTGCATCGGCACCGATTCATCGCCGTGACCGACGGCTCCACGCTCGTGGAGGACTACGTCCAGTTTCAGCTGCCGATGGGCCGCCTCGGCACGATTGCTTCCCCGATCGTTAGGCGGCAGCTGCGCCGAATCTTTGACTACCGCCGCAGCGCGATCGCGCGACTGGAGTCGGGAATCGGGAATCGGGAATCGGGAATCGGAAACCCTCGGGAACCCATTCGCATCGAGTGAGGCGTCCCGAGGGTTCTCCGTCTCCCGCTTCCCGTCTCCCGGCTATTCCCGATTCCCTACGGCTCGACTGCCTGCGCAATGAGCGTCGGCAACGCGCCCGGCTGCGCTCCCGCTGTCACCGACTTGAGCTCGAGCGTCAAGGTGAACTTCGAGAACTTCGCCTTCACCTGCACCGGGTAGCGGTTCGCGTCGTCCGTGAACCACACCTGCGCCTGACCGTCGTCCGAGAACATCCCGCTGGTGCGGATCGTCGGTCGAACAACCGTTGTCGCAAACGTGCCGGCAGACACCTTCACCGTCTCCTGCCGAAGTCCAGTCAACACCACTGGATTCTTGTCGGGGCGGAAGTAGCGGTCGTCCCGACGCGTTTCACCAACCTGAATGCCTGCCGTACGGACAGCGTAGATGAACGAGCCGTCGTCGAGCGGATTCGCAACGCTCGCCCGCACCGAATCGCCTTCCTTCTGGTATTCGGCCCGCTCGGGGTAGATCTCGTAGACCGTCGTCCGCTTGTAGTGACCCTCCGAGATCTGCTGGCGGTGACGCAGCGACGCGAGCGTCTGGACGTCGATCCAGCTCTCGTAGCGGTCATGCACCCGGAAAAACGGGATGCCACCGTCCACCGAGAACACCACGTGATACGCAGGCCGACCACGAACGATCTCGATGCCGTCCACACGCATGCGCGCGGTCCCCGCACTGATGGCGCCGAGGCTCGCCTTGTACGTCAGCTCCTCACCGACCGCATACGGTACCACCGCAGCGTTGACTGCCGCCGCCGCCGAGCGAACCGCCTGCACGTCAATCGACTGCGCGACGAGTGCTGCCGCCGAAACCATCAGCATGCCTAACGTGGCAACGATGCCTGCCACGAGTCCCATGCGTCGTTCTTTCGTGGTGCGCATTGTCTCATGCCTCCCGTTTCTCGGACCGGCCCCGAGAAAGGCCTCGCTCACGTACGTCGTCCAGAGCCGACCGGATTGCCGTACGTTTCGTCTGAGAATCATGCATGACAGCGAGGTTCATATCTGAAGAATTCATCCAACAAAAAAGATTCCCTATCTCAACGAGCTCAACACCTTCGCCAGAGCCAGCCGCTCGGTCGGTCCAAGCGACTCGGCAAACGCTGCTTCGACTTCCGCAACCACTCTGGTGCCGGCCTCGGCCTTTTCCTTACCAAGCTCCGTGAGCTCGGCTCGCTTGCTACGCCGGTCCGAAGGGTCGTCCACCCGTCGAACCAGCCCGTCGGACTCGAGGCGATCCACCAACGTGGTCACGTTCGAGGCGACGCACTGCTGCTCCTCGGCGAGCAGACGCAGCGGCACCGGGTCTTTGGACTTCGCAATCTGCGACAGCACCTTGTACTTCGCCGCCGACAACCCGACGGCCTTCAATGCCTCCTCGAGCCGGGCGAACTGCGCCCTGCCTGCATCGAGCAGCATGAAGAAGATCGGGTCCCTACGCTCGGTTTCTTTCACATGTGTACTTTACACGCGCTGTCCTTCCGGCGCAAGCCCTGAGCTTTCGTTCACGAGCAGCCGAAACACGTCAGGGCGGGCGTAATGCCCCACAACGTCCAGATCGAACTTGCCGCGAATCGTATCGCCAAGGTCGATCTCGGCCGTGAGGATCGCCTCCTCATCGTATACAGGGCCCGCGACGATCTCGCCCAGCGGATTCACGATGCAGCTGCCGCCGCGCGTGACGATCGCGGCGGGAGAGTCCGCGACACCACCCGGATAATCGGGCGGATAGTCGCCTCGCCGCGCGAATTGATTGCAGCTCAGGACAAAGCAGCGCCCCTCGAGCGCGATGTGACGCATGCTCGCGAGCCAGCCATCGCGACTG
>Ga0136846_1210485_pt1 | contig 11507 bp, 6 predicted proteins | sample HopSoiMetagenom2_FD_96841 | JGI IMG/M metagenome (GOLD analysis project Ga0136846, IMG submission 96841) | Grasslands soil microbial communities from Hopland, California, USA - 2 Assembly 2016 (version 4) | ecosystem: Environmental > Terrestrial > Soil > Grasslands | place: USA: Hopland... | reverse complement strand
GCCGATGCCTCGCTGTTCGACATGGGCCGCAACCGCGACCGCGTGGCTTCCGGCGTGACCGACGATGGCGCGGGCCTGCTGACCGCGGGTGACGGCAGCCGCTGGCGCACGCTGGACCTGCGGGCGAGCCACACGCCGGATTCGCTCTCGCCGAACACGCATACCGTGAGCTTCGGCTACCACTTCGACGGCTACCGGCTCGACAATGCCAGCTACGCGCTCGCCCAATGGCGCACGGGCGGCGCGGGCGCGCTCACCGCCGCCAACGGTGGCAGCACGCAGACCCAGGCGGTATACCTGCAGGATGCATGGCAACTCGCCGAACGCTGGCGCCTGACGGTCGGCGCGCGGTACGAGCAATGGCGGGCCTTCGGCGGATCGCGCGCAACAGGCGCCGCATCGATCGGTTATCCGGGGCGTGACGAATCGCATACCTCACCGAAGGCATCGCTGGCCTGGAGCGCGACCGACTCGATGGTGGTTCGTCTCTCCGGCGCACGCGCCTACCGCTTTCCCACGGTCAACGAATTGTTCCAGGGCAGCTTCAACGGCATCGCGCTGATCAACAACGATCCGAACCTCAAACCGGAGAACGACCTGTCGCGCGAGCTGTCGGTCGAGTGGTACCGGGCGAACAGCATCACCCGTTTCACCCTCTACCGCAGCGACACGCGGGACACTTTGTTCAGCCAGACCGACACCACCGTATTTCCCAACGTCACCAGCGTGCAGAACGTGGATCGGGTGCGCACGCGCGGAGCGGAAGCCAGCTATGACGGCCGCGATGTCTTCTGGCAAGGGTTCGACCTGACCGCCAACGCGGCATACACACAGGCGACGACCGTGCGGAACACGCGCAATCCCGCCTCGGAAGGAAAACAGTTCTATCGCATACCGCGCTGGCGGGCGAACGTGGTCGCCACGTGGCGCGCCACGGAACGGTTGTCGCTGATGCTCGCCGGACGCTATTCGGGACGCCAGTACAATACGCTCGACCACAGCGACGTGAACCCGGACACGTTCGGCGGAGCCAGCGATTTCCTCGTCTTCGATGCGAAGGTCGACTGGAAGGTGAGCCCGCACGTCTCACTCGGCATCGGGATCGACAACCTCGCCGATCGTCGCTACTACGTGTACTACCCGTACCCGTCGCGAACCTGGCTGATGGAAGCGACCTTCCACCTCTGACCGGTGCGCGGCGGCGTTAGGGCGTCGCCGCGCACCGGTCAGGCCGCCGCCCGCACCGCGCGCTCCCACGCGGCCGCAGGCATATGCTCGTCGAGCATGAACGACGCCGGGCCACCGCGCCAGAGACGGTCGAAGAAGGCGCCTACCCCGGCGTTCCCCGTCGCCAGGTCGCAACTGAGGCGTAGCAGTTCCGCCCCGGGGACGGCGAGGCCGCCGGGGCGGCGCACCAGGAACGGCTCGATGCCTCGCGCGATGCCATGCGCCGCCTCCCTGTAGATCGATGCACGCTCGGGAAGCAGGGCCGCGAGATCCAGCAGCGTTTCACCGATGCCGGCCAGGCCGTCATGGGCCCCCGGTGACACGGCGTACCTCCGCAACAGGTCGCCTTCCGCATCGAGCACGATATCGCGATAGCGGATGTCGCCCGTGCACGCGAAGAAGCGCGCGACGACGGCGAGAATGCCCGCCGTGCCGTTACGCAGGTAGGGAAACAGGGTCGCTCCGCCCACGTCCTTCGGCCAGCTCGCGGCACCATCGGGGTTGATGCCGCGCTGGGCGAGGTCGAAGGCGAGTCCGTCGCGCGCACCGCGAAGAAAGCGTTCGTCACCGGTGGCCACGTGCAGGTGGAGCAGGAACAGCGCGATACCAGAGGCACCGTGCGCAAGGCCCACGGGTCGTATCGGCCCGCGTGGCCAGTGGAGCATGCCGTTGTCGATACGCGAGTCGTGCAAGAGCGTTTCGCCAGCGGTGCACGCGTCGGTGAGAAAACCAGCCTCGGCTGTCTCGTGCCACGCCTTGATGCGTGCAAGTCCCCATCCGGCCATGCCGTCGTACAGGCCGTGGCGCTCACGGATGCCTTCGCCTGCGACCCGTCCCCTCAGCAGCGACGCCGCCTCGGCGTGCGCATGGGCATCGAACAACACCCAGGCGATGCCCGCATCGCCGTACATGAGGCTGTCACCCCGTTGGTCCGGCCGCTGGCGGCCCTCCAGCACGTAGGCAAGCAGTCCCGGGGGCGGTGTCCTGCCGCCGCGCAGGTAGGCATGAAGCACGCCCGCGGCGCCGTGAGCCACGCCCCAGGGATGGGTCTCGAATACCTCGGGGCCGGCAGGCACGTAGCGGTCGGCGCGGGCCTCGCGGGCCTGTTCGTCGATGTAGTCGAACAGTGCGCCGGCGGCGTCCGTGGCGGCTTCCGTCGACGACGCGACGTACGGTACCGGCGCGGCATCGTGCGGCAAGCCGGCGAGGGATGCGCGCAGGGATGCCATGGCCGCCACCGGTGAAGGCCGTCGGCTGGTGTCGGCGGCGAGCAATCCTTCGATGGCCTGGACGAAAGCCCCCGGATAACCCATGTCCGTCGACATGCGTCGCGCGAAACGAAGCGCGGCGCTCCGGTCCAGCGGCAGCATGGCGTTCATGGGCATGATCGCCGCGGCGAGGTTCGCACCGAAGGCGTAGACGTCTTCCGCGCGAGCGTCGACAGGTATCTCACGCCGGGACAGGGGCGATGCGAATCCCGGCGTATGCAGGTCCACCGGATGATCGAGGCCTTCCTCGACCGCCGATTCCAGGTCGATCAGGCGGGTTCCTCCATCGGCGGTGACGATGCAATTGTGGAATGACAGGTCTCCCATCGAGATACCGGCCGCGTGCAGGCGTTCCAGGTTCCGGGCGATGCTGGTGAATACCCCCACCACCTCGTCGAGGAAACCGGCGACGTCGGCGCGGGTCGCTCGCGTCTTCAACCAGGGATACCGGCGTGCCAGCCAACTGCGCAGCGTGTCGCCCTCGACGTATTCTTCGACCAGGTAGCTGTGCTCCCAGTCCTGGAAATAGGCGACGGGTGCCGGTGCGATGCGCAGGGGTGCGAGCCGACGCAATAGCCGGTATTCCTTGCGCAACATCGCCGTCGCGGCATCGCCACCCCCGATGAAGGGGCGCGCTTCCTTCACGATCACGGCACGGCCTTCGTCGAGGTCGTCGGCCAGATAGATGCCACCGGCGGCGGAGAACGATAGCGAACGCGTGATGCGGTAGCGGCCTCCACCCAGGAGCGGCGAGCCGCCGCTCGACCCGTCCATGTCCTCGCGCGGGAACGGGTCGCGCAACCAGTCCGGAAGGTGGAAGTGCGCCTTGCGCTCGTCGGGTTCCATCCGGCCGTCCGGCCGGCGCAGCAACCATTCGGAGCGGCTGTCCGCCCCGACGCGATGCTCACCGGCGATCCCGCCATAGCGGTAATAAAGGACACGCGAGTCGCGATATCGCCGGTCGCTCAGGATATAGGGCCCGGCGTACCCCGATAGCGCGACATGGAGATCGTCGATGATGCCGCGAAAGTCGGCGGCGTCACGCGGATAGACGGTGATGAACTTGCCCGATCCACCGCGGGGCCAGCGTTTTCCGTTCACCGCGGCAAGTATCCGGGCATCGGCGGCGAACTTGAACGCGACACCGGCGGCGGCCAGCGTCGCCGCCGCGATCGAAAGGACGATGCGTGCCGTCGAGGCGACGGACGAGACGTGGATCTTCCAGCCTTGCGCCGGTAATGCGAGACCCGGCGGCGCGCAATGCATCCAGATGCCGGCGCGCCGCATCCGCCACTCGTCGGGGACGACCTTGCGGACGGGCTCGACGAAGTCGGCCGGATCGATGACATGCCGCCCATAGGGCTCGAAGAATTCGCGATCGATCGCCGTGTAATGCAGCAGTTCCGTACGTCGCTCCATGCTTCAGTGCTTCCTGTGAGGGGTTGTCGTCGTGAACCGGTCAGTCCTCGAATCCATCCGAGTTGGCGATCGAGCAGGCCCGGTGACTGCAACTGCTGTAGTTGGTATCCGTCACGTCCGCCGGGTCCATCTCCGCCATCAGTCGCTGAAGATCCAGTATCCGGTCCATGCTTTCCCTCCCGTGGGTGATGAGTTCGCCTCCGCGATGCGCGGGTGCGGTGCGAATCTAGATATCGCAGCCAGGACCTTGCAACGACGGAGTGCCCGTGCGTGGCGGTTTCGATCGGCGCGAGGCCTGTTTCTCGGACGAACTATCGAAAGCGGGCGCCACGCTGTCCGGAAATGGACGAAGACGTCCATTTCCGGACGCGGCGATCCTCAGCCCCCGAGCGGAAGGCGAACCGTGGCGACGGCTCCCGGCCCATCGGCCATGGGTGAAAGCTCCACCGTGCCGCCATGCGCTTCGACGATCATCCGGGTGAGGCTGAGGCCGATGCCCGATCCCTCGGGCTTGGTGGTGAAGTAGGGGACGAACAGCACGTCGCTGGAAGGCAATCCGATGCCCCCGTCCTCTATGACCACCCGGACGTACCGGCCCTCCACACGCCAGTCCACGCGGACGGCGCCGAACACGGGAAGTGCCGCCTCGACGGCATTGCGCAGCAGGTTGATGAACGCCTGCGTCAACTGGTCTTCATCGCCGCACACGGTCACGGCCTCCGCGCCGCCTATCGCGACGGGCAGGCGCTGATCGAGCATGGCCAGCCTTGCAAGTACATGGTCGAGACGGAACGCACGGAGTTGCAAGGGTGGTAGTCGCGCCAGCTTGCCATACCCGGAAAGAAACCGTGCCAACGAGACGGCACGCCGCTCGATGACCTCCAGCCCGATCTGCAACTCCTCGCGCGTCTCGTCGATGCCGCGCGCCTCGAGCAGGGTCGAAAGACTGCCCGCGAGCGAGCCGATCGGCGTGAGGGAGTTGTTCAACTCATGGCTCAACACACGGATCAGGCGCTGCCAGGCCCGCCGCTCCTCTTCCCCCAGCGCGACGCTGAGGTCGCGCAGCATGAGCAGCCTGTGTTCCCGCCCATCGCTGTGCCATGCGGCTCGCCGCATCGACCAACGTCCGCTCCCACCAGGAAAGCGCCAGTTGAAAACGGCGTTGTCGGGCGCGGCCAGGACCTCGGCAAGCCCGAGCGACTTCAATTCCAGGCCTATGACCGTGCTTCTCTCGGCTCCGATCAGCTTGCGGGCGGCAGGATTGATGAGCCGCAACGTGTCTTCGTCATCGACGACGAAGACCGGGTCACCCAGTGCGACGAGCGTCTTGCCGAGAAAGCGCGAGGTCTCGGTCCGTTTCCGTCGGCCTTCGCGAAGCTCGTCGGAGAGAAGGTTCACGTCCGCGATCAGTTCTTGCAAAGGGTCGTATCCAGGACGTACCCGTCCACGCATGCCGAAATCGCCCTCGCGTAGCGCACCGAGGAGATCGGATACCGCGGCCAGTGTTCCCAAGGCACGATGTCCCGCGAGCCAGCCCAGTACGAGCGTGAGCACCAGTCCGGCGAAGAAGGCGCCCGCGCGGACCGCCAACGGCAACCCATCGCAAACCGCGAGGACACCACCCGAAGCAATCATCGGCAGGAGGACGACACCCGCCCACGTCATGACCCCGCGGCGCATCCTGTCGGGATGCCAGGTGTAGGTCATCCTCGCTAATACCGGCGGACAACACGGCGGGCACGGCTCATCCGGTCAACTCCGCACCCTTCGTCCGCTGCTTGCCGAGTCGGCGATAGAGCGCCTGGCGCGAGATGCCGAGCGCATCGGCCGCACGTTGCAGGTTGTGCTCGTTGCGCTCGAGCGCGTTCCGGACCAGGAGTTCCTCGGCCTCGGGCAGGGTCAGGCCATCGAGTGCCAGCGGCGTGTCGCTGGGACGGCGGAGCGCGAGACCTTCCGCATCGATGGTGTCGTGATTGGCGAGAAGGACGGCGCGTTCGACCGCGTGCTCGAGTTCACGCACGTTGCCTGGCCAGTCGTAGCCTCGCAACACCCGTTCGGCGGACGGGGAGAACGTCATGGCACCGCGTCCGCGGCGCCGGCAGTCGCGCAACATGAAGTGACGTGCCAGTGGCACGATATCCTCATGGCGTTCGCGCAAGGCGGGCAAACGCACCTGCATGGCGTTGAGCCGATAGAGCAGGTCGCGGCGAAAACGATCGTTGCGGATGGCCGCGTCGAGATCGGCGTTGGTCGTGGAGATGATACGAACGTCGACGCGCCGTGTACGCATGGTGCCACCGCGCTCGAGTTCGCCTTCCTCGAGCACGCGCAGCAGCTTTGCCTGTTGCAGGGGATGTATGTTGGTGATTTCCTCCATGATCAGGCTTCCCCCGTGGGCCAGCTCGAAGCGGCCGGACCGTGGCACCGGCTTGTCCTCGCCGAACATCTCGTCGGCGAAGCGCGCATCGGGAAGGCTGCCCATGTCGACGCGGATCGCCGGTTGCTCCGCGCGTTTCGACAGCGCGTGGACCTCGCGGGCGAACAACGATTTCCCCGTGCCGTTTTCCCCGAGGATGAGCACGTTGGCGTCGCCGACGGCGATCCGTTCGATCAGTTCGACCACGCGCCGCATGGCGGACGATTCGCAGACGCGCAACATGTCCCCCGGCTGACGAGCCAGGGTGGTTTCCGTGCGCAGCCGCCGGTTCTCTTCGCGGATCTCGCGCAAGGCGATCTGGCCACGCAAGATGTGGATCAGCCGCGCGTTGTTCCATGGCTTCTCGATGAAATCCGCGGCACCCAGGCGCATGGCCTGTACCGCCACGTCGATGCTTCCCCAAGCCGTCATGACCACCAAGGGCAACTCCGGTGCTTCTTCCCGGATACGAAGCACGAGCTCCAACCCCTCGCGCCCGGACGTGGTATCTGCCGAATAGTTGAGGTCGACGACCGCACATGCGAATTCGCGCCGGGAGACGGCATCCAGCGCGGCGGCCGGGGAGTCCACCTCCACGGACGGGATGCCTTCGGAACGCAGCAGCATGCGCATCGCCAGGCGAACGTCCGGGTGGTCGTCGACGACGAGCACCGGCACCTGGTCTTCGTGATCTCGGTACATATCTGTCCCTTCAGTCGCTGCGCAGGACGCGCCAAGGTTCCACCGCGGCCGCCCGCCATGCGGGCAACCCTACGGCGGCGATCGTGGCCACGGTCATCACCGGCACCACGATGGCGAATACCCATGGGTCGCCCATGCCCAGGACGGAGTCGGTCGTGAACAACCAGCGATGCGCGGCGAGTGCGGCGAGCAATCCCATGGCGACGCCGGGTAACGCCCATGCCAGGGCCCGCCGCAGTACTTGCGCCATGAGGTTCGCCGGCGTCGCACCCAAGGCGCCGCGCAAGGCGACCATGCGGCGGCGCGATATCACCTCGACAGCCTGCACCGAATAGTGGCCCACGCAAGCAAGCGCCAGCGCGAACCCCGCGAAGCTGGAGAGGAGCACGGTATCGCGGCGCGGCTCCGCGTATGCCGTCTCCGCCACCTGGTCGAGCGTCCGCGCATTGGCGGGCACGAGGGATGGCGCCATGTCCTCGACGATACGTGCGAAGGCATCGGCGGTCGCGGGGCCCACGCCTGGGCCGCGCAGCACGGCGTACATCGATGTCCACTGGCGAACGATGGCGAACGACGAGGGATCGATTTGCGCGAGCGGAACGAATACGGCCGGTTCGACTTCGGCCGAAACGCCCCCGAGTGGCGTATTGGCGACGACGCCGACGATGCGGGCGGCATGCCGGCCCGATGCCGGGCGCACCACGCCGTCCACACCGCGTCCATCGACCTGTTCGAGGTAGGCCTGGTTCACCACGGCGACGCGCTCCGAATCGCCCCGGTCCCCATCCTCCAGCCATCGGCCATGGGTCTTTTCCAATCCGAGCGACTCGAGCGCACCCGGCGTCACCACCACGTACTGCAGCCGCACCACGGCCCCGCCAGGACGAAGGAAAGGCATCACGAAGCCGTCGCCGACGGGAAGCTGGGTGGACCATCCCACGGTTTCGATGCCAGGCAATCGCAAGGTCCTGGCGCGCAGGCTCGCGGTGAGCCGCTCGACGGCGTCCCGCCCCGGATACCATGCGGGTGGCGCGCGAACCTCCATCACCAGGGCATTTGCGTGATCGAAACCCAGTGGACGCTGGTCTAGGCGCCACCAGCGCAATGAAGCCGCGCTCGATGCGCATAGCAGCAGGGTCGCCAATGCGGTCTGCACCAGGGCCATCGCCGAATACGCCCGGCGTGGCGCGAATGCCGGGGCCGGATAGCCGGACGAGGCGAAATGCTGGTGGGCCGCCGCGCTGCAGGCAGCCAGCAGGGCGGCGAGCAGCGCGCTGGCAAGAACCGCCACCAGCACGTCGCTTCCGGGCGCCAACGGTCCGGCCGATGCCAGCCAGTTATCCGGTACGAGAGGACGGACCGCCATCACCAGGAGGGCACCCACAGGCATCCCTATCGCTACCGCGAGCAGTGCGGTGATCACCGCCGCCGACAGTGCCGGCATCCAGGGACGCCACCCCGTGGCTCCCAGTGCGAACAACAACGAGGTTTCCTGCCTGCGGTCCAGTGCGCGGGACAGCATGAGGCTGGAGACATTCATGGCGGCCACGGTGAGCACGAGCAGTGCGCTTCCCACGCATAGCCAGATGGTCGTGCTGGCCCCCGGAGCCGTCAACGCATCCAGGGACGTCGCGCCGTACCAGTGCCTGTCCGCTGGTTTCAGGTGCAGGCTGGCAGCGTTACGTCCGGCCGTGCCCATGACCGTGTCGGAAAACACCGCGACGCTTCCCGGCGCAAGGAGAGCCACCGCCGTCATGTTCTCCGCGCGGTCGACGGCATCGACGGGAAGGACCAGGGGCAGGATCAGGTCGACGTCGGTGAAGAACCGATAGTCCGCTGGCAGGACACCGCTTATACGCATCGGTTGGCCATCGACCAGCAGCATCCGCCCGACCGCCATCGGATCGGCTCCGAACCAACGGCGCCACAGCGAATGCGACACCATCACTTCCGCACCTCCCGAACGGGACGGCACACGTTCGCCGAATGCTGGGACGACACCGAGCGTCGACAGGAACCCCACATCGACGCGTTGCGTCCGCAGCAGGCCCCGATGACGGCCATAAATGACGTTCATCGCCTCGGGCATGCGGGCGGCGCCACGTGAAAGCACCGGCGCCGGGTTTCCCACCATGTCGTAGAGGCTCGGCGAGGCCGCACGCATGGGATCGTCGGCCGTCCGTCCGCCGTAGACGGCGACACCGGCATGGTTGGGCCAGGGTGGTGGACGGAGCAATACGGCCTCCATCAGCGTAAACGCGCCAGCCAGGGCGGCCACCCCTATGGCGAGCGTTACCGACGCCAGCAAAAGGGAGCCCGGCTGGCGCGGCGAGGCCCGCCAGAAACGCACGATGTCCATGAACCGGTTCATGGGAACGATGCACTGTGCCGCCGTTCGTCCAGACCCGAATCCACCTCGCTCTGCAACTGCCGGAACGTGCTCTCGTCGACGACCCTGCCATCGAGGAGGCGAACGGTGCGATCGGCCATCGCGTTGAAGCGGTCGTCATGCGTGACCATGCAGATCGTCCGGCCGTCCATGTGCAGGCTGTTGAGCAAGGCCATCACGGTTTCGCCATTGTGCAGGTCGAGGTTGCCGGTCGGTTCGTCCGCAAGCAGGATCGACGGATCGCCCGCCAACGCCCGTGCCACCGCCACCCGTTGCTGTTGGCCACCCGATAGCTGCGCCGGATAGTGGCGCATGCGATGCGCCATGCCTACGCTGCCCAAGGCGTCGACGACCCGCCGCGCACGATCGCGCGCCGGCATGTCCTTGCGGAAGCTCAGGGGCAGCGCGACGTTGTCCGCCACGTTCAGGTCATCGATCAGGTTGAACGCCTGGAAGACGAAACCGATATGCCGGTTGCGCAGGCGGGCCCTCTCCGTGCGTCCTATGGCGTGGGCCGCTTCGCCGCGAAAACGCAACTCGCCATGGCTGGGCACGTCCAGGAGGCCCATCAGCGACAAGAGGGTCGTCTTTCCACATCCCGACGGACCGGCGATCGAAACGAATTCGCCCTGTCGCACGGTCAGGTGGATGTCGGTCAACACCTGGCATTCCACCGATCCAGCCTGGAATACCTTGCCGATGCCATGCATCTCGATGATCGCTGGCCGCGTGTGCGCTTGCATCGCGAACCTCCGGTGCGGCGGTTCATCCAGCCTAGCTGCAGTCCACAGCGTTGTCCCGGGCGCTAGACCTTTCTGTGTCAAGAGAACGCCAACGCTGCCGGAAAGACGTAGCGATTGCGCTCGCCAGCGTTCCAGACGAAGCGTCCCCGTGGCCGCCGCGATCGGCCAACCGGCGCTCTTCACATATGTAAAGACATTGTGCCCCAACGACGTAATCGTTTACATGTAACATCATTTACGTGCCCACTTCGTCGTCCGATGCCGGTATCCTTGCCCGCTTGACGCGCCTCCGTTCGCCGTCGCTCCGTCCCCAAGGCCTCGCCCATGAACCGTAACCCCCGCATCGAAGACCTGATCGCCCGCATGACCCTCGAAGAGAAGGTCGGCCAGTTGGGCGTATTCGCCGATGCCGTGCGCCCCTTCGCACCCGATATCAATCCGGAGACCAATGCCCGCGGTGCCGCCGAGGTGCTTGAGCAGGTCCGTGCCGGAAGGGTCGGTGCGTTGTTCAACGGGGTGGGTGCCGCGGAAGGCCGCGAGGCGCAACGTGTCGCCGTGGAGGAAAGCCGCCTGGGGATTCCGCTGCTGTTCGGAGCGGACGTGATCCACGGCATGCGCACCGTCTTTCCGATTCCACTCGGTGAAGCGGCCAGTTTCGAACCAGGCCTCGCCGAGCGCACGGCGCGTGCCACCGCCGTGGAAGCCACCGCGGCGGGCGTCCACTGGACGTTCGCACCGGCGGTGGACATCGCGCGTGACCAGCGCTGGTGCCGCGTGGCCGAAGGTGCCGGCGAAGACGTGGTGCTGGGCTCCGCGTTCGCCGCGGCACGCGTGCGTGGTTTCCAGGGCCCGGACCTGACGGCCGACGATGCCCTCCTCGCCACGCCGAAGCATTTCGCCGCCTATGGCGCCGTCGCCGGCGGCATGGAATACAACGCCGTCGACATCGCGCCGCAGACACTCCGCGATGTGCACCTGCCGCCCTTCAAGGCGGCAATGGACGCAGGTGCGCTCACCTTCATGAGCGCGTTCAACGACATCAACGGCGTGCCGGCATCGGCCAACCGCGAACTGATGACGGACATCCTGCGCGGCGAATGGGGCTTCGAAGGCCTCGTCGTCTCCGACTACACCGCCGACATGGAATTGATCGCGCACGGCTTCGCCGACGATGAACGCGACGCGGCGCGGCTGGCGTTCCTCGCCGGCGTGGACATGAGCATGCAGAGCGGCTTCTATGCAGCGCACCTGGCCGACCTCGTCGAGAAAGGCGACGTGCCGATGGAGGTGCTCGACGAAGGCGTGCGTCGCGTGCTCTCGGTGAAGCAGGCCATCGGCCTGCT
>Ga0136846_1221739_pt1 | contig 11508 bp, 9 predicted proteins | sample HopSoiMetagenom2_FD_96841 | JGI IMG/M metagenome (GOLD analysis project Ga0136846, IMG submission 96841) | Grasslands soil microbial communities from Hopland, California, USA - 2 Assembly 2016 (version 4) | ecosystem: Environmental > Terrestrial > Soil > Grasslands | place: USA: Hopland... | reverse complement strand
GGCGGCACCGAGTAGAACTTGGCCAGCGGCGCGACCTGGCGCCCGGACTCGTTCATGTAGCACCGCGGCTTGGCCAGCACAACTGACCGGCCGCCGAGCCGCCCCGTCGCCACTTCTGTGCCCGACTTCTTGTGCACCTTGAACCCTGAGCCGATGCGGTCCGAAAGGATGTCGGCGACAAGGAAACCGAGGTTGTGCCGCGTCGTGGCGTACTGCGGTCCAGGGTTGCCCAGGCCGACCACCAGTAGGGGTTCGGCCACGCCGAGCTACTCGGATTCTTCGGCGGGCGCCTCTTCGGCGGCCTCGCCCTCGCCCTCGGCGGCTTCCTCGCCCTCGGCGGCTTCGGCTGCCTCGCCGGCACCCTCGCCCTCCATCTCCTCGGCCGTCGGCGCCGCGACGACGTTGACGACGAGCGTGTCGGGATCCGACACCAGCGTCACGCCCGAGGGCAGCGTGATCTGGGCAGCGGTGAACTGGGTGCCGATCTCCGCACCCTCGATGGAAACGGTGAGATGGTCGGGGATCGACTGAACGTCGGCTTCGATCTCGATGGTGTTGGCGTCCTGGGTCACCAGCGAGCCCGAGGCGGCTTCACCCTCGACGACGACGTTGACCTCGACGGTCACCTTCTCGCCGCGACGCACGACCAGCAGGTCGGCGTGCTGGATGTTGCGACGGATCGGATGAATCTCGAGCGCCTTGGTCAGCGCGAGCTGCTCCTTGCCGTCGATGTCCAGGGTGAGCACCGCGTTGGTGCCGGAGTGCCGCAGCACGGCCGAGAAGTCGTGACCGTCGAGTTCGAGGTGCTGCGGGTCGGCGCCGTGGCCGTAGAGGACGGCGGGGACCTTGCCGTTGCGGCGGGCGCGACGCGAGGCGCCCTTGCCGGTCTCGGTTCGGACCGCAGCGGTCAGCTTGTTCGCGGTGGGGGTCTTAGCCATGGTGTTGCTCCTGTATGCCGGTGTCTTGTCAGCACGGCCAGGGTCGCAAACCATCAGATGTGCGGGTTCCCGTCGATAACGGTGGCTGCAACCACCCTCGCCGTGACGCGCCCGCAAGGGTAGCGCAGTCAGCCCCTATTGCGGAAATTTGGTGTCTGTTAGCTGCTCGGATAGCTCCCAGAGCGCGGTCGCCGTCTTCGCGCTGCGGGCCAGGGGGCTGCGGAACGGGGTGGGTCCGGTTGGGCCGCGCATGGCGAATCGGGGGCCGACGTAGGTGTTGCCCGGCAGATCCTGCGAGGCGGCGTACAACGTCTGGCGCGCGCCGAAGTCGGCGGTGGTGGCGACCAACTTGGTGCCCGCGTTCCACACCACGGTGCCGACCCGGTTGCCGGTCTGGCCCTGCAGATTGGTGGCGGAGTAGCCGGGGTGCGCGACCAGCGCCTTCACCCGAGACCCCGCGGCGTCGAGGCGGCGCTGCAGTTCCTTGGTGAACAGCAGGTTCGCCAGCTTGGACTGCCCGTAGGCCGGCCAGGCCAGGTACGGCCGCGACTTCCAGTTCAGGTCCTTGAGGCTGATCCAGCCCAGCAGGTGCATCATCGACGACACCGTCACCACCCGCTCGGTGACCTTGGGCAGCAGCAGGTTGGTCAGCGCGAAATGGCCGAGGTGGTTGGTGCCGATCTGGCTTTCGAAGCCGTCGGCGGTCTGCGCATACGGCACCGCCATGATGCCGGCATTGTTGATCAGCACGTCGACACCGTCGACTTCCTCGGCGAAGGTGCGCACCGACGCCAGGTCCTGAAGGTCGAGCTTGCGGACCTCGACGTCACCGGTGATGGTGGCGGCGGCTTCGTCGCCCTTGGTGGTATTACGCACGGCCAGAATGGTTTTGGCGCCGACGCGGGCGAGCTCGCGTGCGGTGACCAGTCCCAGGCCGCTGTTGGCGCCCGTGACGATAACGGTGCGTCCGGAAAACGATGGCAGATCCGCTGCGGTCCACTCAGTCATGGCGAACACCCTAGTGCGCAGAGACTGTCTTGCAGCTACTTCGGCGGCACAGTCGGCACCTTGACGTCGAAGCCCGCGATGACGGCCTCGATGTCGGGCGCCTCCTCGGCGGCCTTCTCCGCGTACCCCGTCACGGTGAACTGAACGAGGTAGCGCTGGTTTGGCGGAGCCGCCTGGCCGGCGACATTGGGCTTCTGCGGCGCACCCGTCGGGATGACGATGCGGTTGTAGCTGTGCATGCGGCGGCCGTTGAGGTCGTAGCTACCCTCGATCATCGCCGAAGGGAAGCCGTGCCAGTTGTCGGTGGAGGCGTTGAGCCGCTTGAAGTTCTGCGACAGTTCCGCGTCGACGTAGCCGTGCTTGATGGCTTCGTTGACGTCGAAGTCGCCGGTCAGCTTGAGCACGACCAACATCGCGATTGGGTAGGTGTCGCCCTTGGCGATCACCTGCGTTCCCGGTGCGAAGTTCGGATTGTTGTACTGCTGCCAGCCCTTCGGCTGCGGCATCGTCACCGTCAGGTCGCTGAGCTTCTGTGGCGCGACGGGCTCGCCGGTGACGCCCGCGCCCTCGAGAAACTTGGCGATCGGCACGGGCGCCTCGGTGGTGGTGGGCGCAGGCTTCGTGCTCGACGTCGACCACACCGAGTGATAGTCAGGCGATTCCGCGCCGCAGCCCGTTGCGACGAGTACCAGCAGCGCGACGGCGGCCGCGCAGCGGCCGGCCCTCACAAAATCTCGCGAACCGCGTCGATCGGCCGGGCCAGCCGGGTGCCCTTGGGGGTGATGACGAACGGGCGCTCGATGAGGATCGGGTGCTCGGCCATGGCGTCGAGCAGTTCGTCATCGCTGGCCTCGGCGAGGTTCAGCTCGTCGTAGAGCGCCTCCCGCTTGCGCACGGCGGTGCGGACGTCGATACCGGCGTCCTTGATCATCTTGACCAGCTCGGCGCGCGACGGCGGGGTCTTGAGGTACTGGACCACGGTTGGTTCAATGCCGTTGTCCCGTAACAGATCCAGCGTCTTGCGCGAGGTGCTGCAGCGTGGATTGTGGTAGATGAGGTTTCGCGATGTTCCCGCCACTACGCGGACCCGTCGAAAAGACCTGTCACCGAACCGTTTTCGAACACCGCGCGGATGGTGCTGGCCAGCAGCGGCGCGATGGACAACACCGTCAGCTGCGGGAACTGCTTGTCCTCACCGATCGGCAGCGTGTTGGTGACGATCACCTCGCGGGCGCCGCACTCGGCCAGCCGCTGCGGCGCCGGATCGGAAAGCACGCCGTGCGTCGCCGCGATGATCACATCCCGTGCGCCGTCCTGGTGCAGCAGCTTCACCGCACCGGCGATCGTGCCACCGGTGTCGATCATGTCGTCGGTGAGCACACAGGTCTTGCCCTTGACGTCGCCGACGACGCGGTTGGACTTCACCTGGTTGGGAATCAACGGATCTCGAGTCTTGTGGATGAAGGCCAGCGGCACGCCGCCCAGAGCGTCGGCCCACTTCTCGGCGACCCGAACGCGGCCGGAATCCGGGGAGACCACGACCATGTCATGGTCGTGGTAGTTCTCGGCGATGTAGCCGGTCAGCAGGTTCTGCGCCCGCATGTGATCCACCGGACCGTCGAAGAAACCCTGGATCTGGTCGGTGTGCAGGTCGACAGTGAGGATCCGGTTGGCGCCTGCGGTCTTGAGCAGGTCGGCGACCAGTCGCGCCGAGATCGGCTCGCGGCCGCGATGCTTCTTGTCCTGGCGGGCGTAGGGATAGAAGGGCAGGATCGCGGTGATGCGCTTGGCGCTGCCTCGCTTGAGCGCGTCGATCATGATCAGCTGTTCCATCAGCCACTGGTTCAGTGGCCACGGATGCGACTGCAGGACGAACGCATCACAACCGCGGACGGATTCATCGAAGCGGACGAAGATCTCACCGTTGGCGAAGTCGCGTGCGGTCTGCGCGGTGACCGGGACGTCGAGCTCCTTGGCCACCTGCTCGGCCAGTTCGGGGTGCGCGCGGCCCGAAAAGAGCATCAGATTCTTGCGGTTGTCGGTCCACTCGGTGCCCACGGTGCCCTCATTGCTTGGGGATCGATACGGCCTCATCGTACGGGTTGCCGGTTGCCCAACAACCGGCAACCGGCTCACGGCGTTGCGGCGTCGTCCGAGTGTGCTTGTTCGCCGGAGGCCCTGCGCGCGGCCTTATCGGCCTCGGATCCGGGTCGCTTGCGCGACACCCAGCCCTCGATATTGCGCTGCGGACCCGCCGATACCGCGAGCGCGCCGGGCGGCACGTCGTCGCGCACGACCGTGCCCGCCCCGGTGTAGGCACCGTCGCCGACCGTGACCGGAGCGACGAACATGGTGTCCGATCCGGTCCGCACGTGCGAGCCGATCGTGGTGCGGTTCTTGTGCTCGCCGTCGTAGTTGACGAACACGCTCGACGCGCCGATGTTGCTGTGCTCGCCGATGTCCGCGTCGCCGACGTAGGTCAGGTGCGGCACCTTGGTGCCGGCACCGATGGTGGAGTTCTTCGTCTCGACGAATGCGCCGAGCTTGCCATCGGCGCCCAGCACGGTGCCGGGCCGCAGATAGGCGAAGGGCCCGACGACCGCGCCGTCGCCGATCGCCGACTGCCCGCCGTGGGTGCGGACCACCGAGGCCGCGTCGCCGACAGTGACGTCGGCCAGAGTGGTGTCCGGCCCGATCACGCAGCGCCCGCCGATCCGAGTGGCGCCAAGCAGCTGTGTGCCCGGCTGGATCACGGTGTCGCGGCCGATGGTCACGTCGACATCGATCCAGGTGGTGGCGGGGTCGACGATCGTCACACCGGAACGCTGATGGGTGGCGACGATCCGGCGGTTCAGCTCGGCGCCCAGCTCGGCCAGCTGGACGCGGTCGTTGACGCCGGCGACCAGCGCCGAGTCGTCGACGTGCCTGGCCCGCACGATGTGTCCGTCGGACCGGACGATCGAGATCACGTCGGTCAGGTAGAGCTCGTGCTGGGCGTTGTCGGACCGCAGTCGGCTCAGCGCGGAGCGAAGCGCGGCGATGTCGAAGGCGTAGACACCGGCGTTGACCTCGCGAATGGCCAGCTGCGAGGGGCTGGCGTCGGCCTGCTCGACGATGCCGATCACCTCACCGTCCTGGGTGCGCAGGACGCGGCCATAGCCGGTCGGATCGGGCAACGTCGTGGTGAGCACGGTCGCGGCGGCGTGCTCGGCGTTCTGCGCGGCGATCAGGCCGGCCAGCGTGTCGGCGTCCAGCAGGGGCACGTCGCCGTAGGTCACGACGACGATGCCGGTGAAGTCGTCTGGGAGTGCCGCCAGGGCGCAGCCCACGGCGTGACCGGTGCCGAGCTGCTGCTCCTGGACTGCGGTCTGGATCGGCCGGCCCAGGTCGTCGGCCAGTTCGGCGACGGCGGGCGCGACCCGGTCGCGGTCATGGCCCAGCAGGACCACCAGGTGGGTCGGCGCCACCTTGGCCACCGAATGCAGCGTGTGCGACAGGATGCTGCGGCCGCCGAGCGTGTGCAGGAACTTCGGGGTATCCGAGCGCATGCGGGTACCCGCCCCGGCCGCCAGGACCAGGACCGCGGACTCTTTAGATGGGGTCATCACCTTGCTCGTGCTCCGTGCCAATTGTCGCTCGGCGAGCCTCGCTCCGTCGCCAGGACTCGAACCTGAACTTTCTGAACCAAAATCAGAGGTGCTGCCGATTACACCACGACGGACTGATCAACTCGTGATGCTAGTCGAAGGGATTAGCCTCAAAGGCGTGGCAGCACCGGACAAGGAAGTGCGTACACCGCGGCTCAGGATGACCGGCACCGAGCGCCGTCATCAGCTGATCGACGTCGCACGAACCCTGTTCGCCGAGCGCGGGTACGAGGGCACCTCGGTCGAAGAGATCGCGCAGCGCGCCAATGTCTCCAAACCCGTCGTCTATGAGCATTTCGGCGGCAAGGAGGGGCTCTACGCGGTGGTGGTCGACCGCGAGATGTCGGCGTTGCTCGACGGGATCACGTCGTCGCTGACCAGGACCACGAACAACCGGTCCCGGTTGCGGATCGAGCGGGTGACGCTGGCCCTGCTGACCTATGTCGATGAGCGCACCGACGGGTTCCGCATCTTGATTCGTGATTCCCCGGCGGCCATCACGTCGGGTACCTACTCGACACTGCTCAACGAGGCCGTCAATCAGGTGTCGTCGATCCTGGCCGGCGACTTCTCCCGTCGCGGCCTCGACCCCGATATGGCGCCGCTGTACGCCCAGGCGCTGGTCGGCTCTGTGTCGATGACGGCGCAGTGGTGGCTCGACGTGCGCAACCCGAAGAAAGAAGTGGTGGCCGCGCATCTGGTCAACCTGTGCTGGAACGGGCTGACGCATCTCGAGGACGACCCGCCGCTACTCGACGAGTAGGCGACGGCGGCTGAGCCGCCAATTCAACCTGAGCCGCAAGCATTTCGACGCTTAACTACGATGGACACATCATGACCGCATCGGGGATCACCCATGTTCAAACCCCGATCGCGGGGCTCGTTGACCTGGCGCTGCAGGATCCCTCATTGGCGGATGTCGCCCGCCGCGCCTCCGACAGACCCAGCGATCTCACCCTCATCGGTCCGGCCAGTGCCCGGGTGTTCGCGGCGAGCGCGCTCGCGCAGGCCGGCCCGCTGCTCGTGGTCACCGCCACCGGGCGTGAAGCCGACGACCTGACCGCCGAGCTGCGCGGCGTGCTGGGTGACGCGGTCGCGATGTTCCCGTCATGGGAAACCTTGCCGCACGAGCGGTTGTCGCCTGGCGTCGATACGGTCGGCGCGCGGCTGATGCTGCTGCGCAGGTTGTCCCATCCCGATGACGAGCGCCTCGGCCCGCCGTTGCGCATCGTGGTGACCACGACACGGTCCCTGCTGCAGCCGATGGCGCCCGACGTCGCCGATATCGAGCCGGTGACGCTGACCGTTGGTGCGGAGGCGGATTTCGACACTGTGATCGCGCGGCTCGTCGAGCTGGCCTACGACCGGGTCGACATGGTCGCAAAGCGCGGCGAGTTCGCGGTGCGCGGCGGCATCCTCGACGTCTTCCCGCCGACAGCGGAGCATCCGGTGCGCGTCGAGTTCTGGGGCGACGAAGTCTCCGAGATTCGGATGTTCTCCGTCGCCGACCAGCGCTCGATACCCGAGATCGCGGTCGATTTTGTGGTCGCCGTGCCGTGCCGGGAGGTGCTGCTCACCGACGACGTCCGCGACCGGGCCGCCAAGCTGGCCGCCGAACACCCGGTGCAGGAGAACAGCGTGCCGGGCAGCGTCCCCGACATGCTGGCCAAACTGTCCGAGGGCATTCCGGTCGACGGCATGGAGGCACTACTGCCGCTGCTGCGCCCCACTGAGTTGTCGACGCTGTCGGATCACCTGCCTGCCGGCACGCCGCTGCTGATCTGCGATCCGGAGAAGGTCCGCAGCCGCGCGGCCGACCTGATCAAGACCGGCCGCGAATTCCTGGAGGCCTCCTGGTCGACGGCCGCGGTCGGCGGTGATGTGCCGATCGACATCGAGGCGCTCGGCGCGTCGGGTTTCGTCGCACTGGACGACGCGCGGTCCGCCGCCCGCGACGGCGGGCACCCATGGTGGACGCTGTCGCAGCTTTCCGACGAGTCGGCGCTGGAACTCAACATTCGGCCCGCGCCGTCGGCGCGGGGTCAGCAGTCGAATGTCGACGAGATCTTCGCGATGCTGCGCGCCCACGTCGCAACCGGTGGCTACGCCGCGATCGTCACCCCTGGCACCGGCACCGCACATCGAGTCGTCGAGCAGCTCGCTGAATCCGACACGCCCGCAACGTTATTGGAGCCTGGCGCGACGCCGAGGGAGGGCGTCGTCGGGGTGCTCAAGGGCCCGCTGCACGACGGGGTGGTGATCGCGGGTGCCAACCTCGTCGTGATCACCGAGACCGACCTGACCGGCAACCGGGTGACCGGCATCGAGGGCAAGCGGCTGGCCGCCAAGCGTCGAAACGTCGTCGACCCGCTGGCGCTGACGGCGGGCGATCTGGTGGTGCACGACCAGCACGGCATCGGCCGCTTCGTCGAGATGACCGAGCGGGTGGTCGGCGGAGCGCGCCGCGAATATCTGGTGCTGGAGTACGCATCGAGCAAGCGCGGCGGGGGATCCGACCGGCTCTACGTCCCGATGGACTCGCTGGACCAGCTGTCCCGCTATGTCGGCGGCGAGTCGCCGACGCTTTCCCGGCTTGGCGGCAGTGACTGGGCCAACACCAAGACGAAGGCTCGACGGGCGGTCAGTGAGATCGCCGCCGAACTTGTGTCGCTGTATGCCAAACGGCAGGCCTCGGCCGGCCACGCGTTCGCCCCGGACACCCCATGGCAAAACGAGATGGAGGATGCCTTCGGTTTCACCGAGACCGTCGACCAGATGACCGCCATCACCGAGGTCAAGGGCGACATGGAGAAGCCGGTGCCGATGGACCGGGTGGTCTGCGGCGACGTCGGCTACGGCAAGACCGAGATCGCGGTGCGGGCGGCGTTCAAGGCGGTGCAGGACGGTAAGCAGGTGGCGGTGCTGGTGCCGACGACGCTGCTGGCCGATCAGCACCTGCAGACCTTCTCCGAGCGGATGGCCGGCTTCCCGGTCACCGTGAAGGGGCTGTCCCGGTTCACCTCGCCAGCTGAATCCAAAGCGGTGCTTGAGGGCATGAAGGACGGCTCGGTCGACATCGTGATCGGCACCCACCGGCTGCTGCAGACCGGCGTGACGTGGAAGGACCTCGGCCTGGTCGTGGTCGACGAGGAGCAGCGCTTCGGCGTCGAGCACAAGGAGCACATCAAGTCGATGCGCACCCACGTCGACGTGCTGACCATGAGCGCCACCCCGATTCCGCGCACGCTGGAGATGAGCCTGGCAGGCATCCGCGAGATGTCGACGATCCTCACCCCGCCCGAGGAGCGGTACCCGGTGCTGACCTACGTCGGCCCGCACGACGACAAGCAGATCGCGGCGGCCTTGCGGCGCGAGATGCTGCGCGACGGGCAGGCCTTCTACATCCACAACCGGGTGCGGTCCATCGACCAGGCCGCCGCGCGCGTGCGGGCGCTGGTGCCGGAAGCCCGCGTGGCGATCGCCCACGGCCAGATGCCCGAGGATCTTTTGGAGAGCACCGTCGAGGGCTTCTGGAATCGCGAGTTCGACATCTTGGTGTGCACGACGATCGTCGAGACCGGCCTGGACATCTCGAATGCCAACACGTTGATCGTCGACCGCGCCGACACGTTCGGCCTCTCGCAGCTACACCAGCTGCGCGGCAGGGTCGGCCGCAGCCGTGAGCGTGGCTACGCGTATTTCCTGTATCCGCCCGAGGTCCCGTTGACCGAGACGGCGTATGACCGGCTCGCGACGATCGCACAGAACAACGAGCTCGGCGCGGGCATGGCGGTGGCGCTGAAAGATCTGGAGATTCGCGGGGCGGGAAACGTGCTCGGCGCCGAGCAGTCCGGACACGTCGCCGGGGTCGGCTTCGACCTCTACGTTCGGCTCGTCGGCGAGGCGGTCGAGGCATACCGTGCGGCGGCGGACGGGAAAACCATTGCCGCCGTTGAGGAGCCGAAGGATGTGCGGATCGATCTTCCGGTCGACGCGCACCTGCCGCCGGACTACATCGCCAGCGATAGGCTGCGGCTGGAGGGCTATCGGCGGTTGGCCGCCGCCGCCGATGACGCCGCGGTGGACGCTGTCGTTGACGAACTTGTCGACCGGTACGGACCGCTGCCGGAAACCGCGCAGCGGCTGGTCGCGGTGGCTCGGTTGCGGTTGCTCTGCCGTGACCACGGGGTCACCGAGATCAGTGCGGTATCCGAGTCGACGCTACGGCTGTCGCCGTTGCAGTTGGTGGACTCTCAGCAACTGCGGCTGAAGCGTTTGTATCCGAGCGCGCACTACCGTGCGACGACGTCGACGGTGCAGGTGCCGATCCCGCGTGCGGGTTCTGGCGTTGGGGCGCCGCGGATTCGTGATCTTGAACTCGTTGCCATGGTGGCCGGACTGGTGTTGGCCCTCGATGGAAAAGCCCAGGAAGCAATTGATATAACCAAGTTCGGAGGTGCGGTAATGAGTGAGAAGCGACAGGCGACATGACAGTCGTCCTGGTCGACCCCCGCCGCCCTTCGCTGGTTCCCGTCGAGGCGATCGACCTGCTGACCGGAGACGTCCAGTACACCGAGGAGATGCCGGTAAAGGTGCCGTGGTCGCTGCCCGCAGCGCGGCCGGCATACGAGGGCGACGACGCTCCGGTGTTGCTGTCGTCCGATCGCGACCATCCCGCGGTGAAGGCACGCCTGGAGGCGGGCGACAAGTTGATCGCCGCGCCCGACGCCGCGCCGGGGGAGCGGTTGGTCGATGCGGTGGCGATGATGGACAAGCTGCGGACCTCGGGGCCGTGGGAAGGCGAGCAAACACACGACTCGCTGCGGCGCTATCTGCTCGAGGAGACTTACGAGGTGTTCGACGCGGTGCGCGGAGGCGACGCCGACGAGCTGCGCGAGGAGCTCGGAGACGTATTGCTCCAGGTGCTGTTTCACGCACGCATCGCAGAGGATGCACCGCAGCACCCGTTCACCATCGACGACGTCGCGGGCTCGCTGGTGCGCAAGCTCGGCAACCGGGTGCCCGCTGTGCTCGCCGGTGAGTCGATCTCGCTGGACGAGCAGCTTGCGCAGTGGGAGGAGCGCAAGGCTTTGGAGAAACGGGCGAAGTCGCGGCTTTCAAGCATGGATGACGTGCCGACCGGGCAGCCCGCATTGGCGTTGGCGCAGAAGGTTATTGAGCGCGTTACCGCTGCGGGGCTCCCTGCCGACCTGATCCCGGACACCATTACGTCGGTGACCGTGTCTGCGGATTCGGACGCCGAGAATGCTTTGCGCTCAGCGGTTCTGGAATTCATGGACACGGTGCGTCGCGTTGAGCACACAATCGCGGCGGGGCGCCGGGGTGAGGACGTGCCGGAGGAACTCGACGTGGCAACGCTTGGCGACATCTCCGAGGAGGAATGGCGGGCATACTGGCCGCCGGTGGCCCTCGAGGACACACCCGACGAAGCGCAGGCCGAGGACACCGAACCGGCGCCCGACCGAATCCCGGAGCCGACGCCGGCCGACGTTCCCGAACGAGGGCCGGAGGAAGTACCCGAACCCAGTCCGGTCGAGGTGCCGGAGTCCCCCGAGCCGTCGCCCGAGGATTTCTCCACAGAAGAGGCCGCCGCGTCGGCCGAAAAGTTCACCGCCTAGGCGTCAGAACACACACCCACTCTTTGCCCGACTCTGGGCGACAAAGTCGCCCGTGCCGACATTGTCGCCGCGAGGTGGACACCGAACCCGTATAGGACCCGGCGCTCAGCCGAACAGCGTCGAACCCCAGTAGGCCGACTCGTCGCCCTCGCGCAGCCCGGGCGGGCACGCGAACACCGCCGTGCCGGTGTGGGTGATGTACTCGTTGAGCGCGTCCTTGCTCGACATCTGCGCCTGCACCGGAATGAAATTCGTGCTCGGATTGCGGACGAACGC
>Ga0136846_1214200_pt1 | contig 11509 bp, 7 predicted proteins | sample HopSoiMetagenom2_FD_96841 | JGI IMG/M metagenome (GOLD analysis project Ga0136846, IMG submission 96841) | Grasslands soil microbial communities from Hopland, California, USA - 2 Assembly 2016 (version 4) | ecosystem: Environmental > Terrestrial > Soil > Grasslands | place: USA: Hopland... | reverse complement strand
TGTCCCCATTGGTTCCAGCCGCACTATTCGGCGTCATCACCACATTGATGACTCTCGTTGGCCTGCAGCTCGGGCTAGTTATTTCTCGCATAATTCCCGTTCGCCCACGCTGGGATGTCGTGGTCGGCGCGGCACTCATTATCGAGGCCTTCGTACTTACATTTTGGCTATTATCTGGGAACTGACCTCGACGCTGCCGGACGATCTGGGGTAATCCACCACTGAGATCCATGATTACCATGACCTGCACACGTCCGTGCTTGCAGCATTACTGGCCACATACGCACGCTGATTACACCAACTCAGCTTCCTGCCCTTCGCTACCTCGCGCGCATACCAGTCCCGCGCGTGGCATTGGCCGGTGGATTGGGGCTTAGCGCGGCGGCGGCCCGGCGCTTGCGCCGGGATTCCTTGCGACGATGACGTTGTTCACGAGCATGGGTGCGCCGGAGACGGTTGCGGCGTTGGGATTCCCCGGCCAGGAGCCGCCGATCGCGACGTTGAGCAGGATGAAGAAGCCGTGGTCGAAGGTCGAGCGCCACGTGCTGGAGCCAATCATGCCGGCAGTGATGGTCATGTACGGCTTGTCGTCGACGTACCATCTGATCTGCTCGGGATTAGTGTTCCATATCACTGTGTAGGTGTGGAACCGGGGAGCCGCGGTCGGCTGCTCGAGGTGATAAGTGGCCGTCAGGCCGGTGGGTTCATGGCATGGTCCGCCGAGCTGGACCGTCCCGCAATGCAGCGTGCCGTACACCGCAGGCTGGTTGTTGATGTTCTCCATCGCGTCGAGTTCGCCCGCCCTCGGCCAGTCAGTGATGTCGAAGCGAAACGGTGACCCGAGCATCCAGAATGCCGGCCAGTATCCCTGACCGCCGACGGGGAGCTTGATTCTCGCCGTGAACGCGAGGCTCGTCCCCGCGGGCGGCTGGAAGCCGGCGCGAGTCTCAAGCCGTCCCGAGGTCCATTTGCCACGACTGTCCCTGATCGGCCTGATCGCGAGGTCACCACGGCCATCAAGGTAGACGTTACTGGTGCTCGTGGTATAGGTCTCCACCTCGTGGTTTCCCCAGCCGGGCGATCCGCCAGGGTAATGTGTTCCCGTGTCGTAGCGCCAGCGCGCGGACGATACAGGGCTTCCTGGCGGTCCCGTGAAGTCGTCGCGCCATACCTGTGTCCATCCGTTGCTCGCTGCTGCTTGGTCGTGAGCCGGCGGACTCGCGGGTTGCACTCCGCACGCGCTCGCCAGCAGCGCCACGGCGAATACCGGCCCGCGCCGGAGGACATTACCAACAATGCCCATGACCACCCCCAGCCGAATGTGTGCCCGGCGCCGCCGGCGTCTCCCGATGAGACCCTCCGGCTGCGGGATTGCCGACGGCCTCGACGAGGCGGCCCGGGTCACTATGTCGCCTTCCTCTCATAATTCCTCATAACGTGGAGACATCGACCGCCCTCAGCAAAGGGAAGGCCAGGTCAGGTCACGTGCTGCGTCCCCGTTTGTCCCCGGCGCCAGGCGCGGTGGCGGGCACGGTGCGATGCTGGCGGTGCTCTCCGGCGGCTGCTGAAGCCAGGAGCCCATGGGCAGCGCGCACCCCGGGGGTCCCCGGCCGCGCCAGGTCGGCGTAGATCTCGCCGTTCTCGCCGACCCGCAGGTCCGTCACCTGGACGAGGACGGCCGGCCCGCCGCCGGCCCGGACGGACAGGATGCTGCCGCGCTCCAGCACGATCCGCTCGCAGACCGCGCCGCGCATCAGCCGGGCCGGGGCGCTCACGCGTGCCCGCCCGTGCCGGTGTTGTCATCCGGTACGACCCCGCCGGTCGCGTCCGGCCGTACCGTCGTGGTGACGCCCAGGTGATGCGCGTTCATGTACGCGACGATCAGCGGCAGCGCCGCGATCATCTGCGGCGCGGTGCGCAGCCCATCGTGGAACGCGATGATCGTGCCGTCCCGCAGCCGGGGATCGACCCGGGCGGCGATCTGCGCCGCGGTTAGCCCGGCCCAGTCGTTGCTGTCGATGATGTTCGTCCCGGAGTCCAGCACGATCCGCAGGCCGAGCGAAGTCGCGGTCTGCTCGTCAGCCGCGTTGACCGCGCCGTACGGCGGGCGCCACAGCACTGGCTTGGGCGCCCCGGCGCTCACGATCGCGGCGTCGGTCCCGGACAGCTCCGCGCGGACCTGGGCCTGGGTCAGCGGCTTGTTCGTGACGCCGACGCCCTTGCCGGTGAACGACTTGTGATCCCAGGTGTGGTTCCCGACGACATTGCCGCTAGCGATCTCGGCGTGGACCAGCTCCGGGTGCGCGGCAGCCTTCGAACCGATGTCGAAGAACACCCCGTGCAGGTGCAGCTCGTCCAACTCGGCAATCACCTGGGCGGTGTAGAAGTCCGGGCCGTCATCGAAGGTGAGCACCACCCGGCCTGCGCTGGCGTCACTGTGCAGCGGCACGCCCGGCGCCGGCGCCAGCGCCAGCGCGGCCGGCACCGATCCCGCTGCGGCCGGCAGGAGCGGGCTGATGCTCCCGAACGCGGTGATGCCGCTGGCGGCGAGGAAGATCACCGCGATGCACGCGGTATACGCGGCTTTCATCTTCGGCAGCGCCGAGATCGCCGCGACCATAAGGAAGATGATCGTGGTGACGGTCACCGCGACCCAGCACCATTGCAGTGCGGACATGTCGAAATACCCCCTGTTTCTCAGGTCTCGTGCCAGATCGACGGGCCGCCGCGGAATGCCTTGTATAGCGCGGTGACGTAGACGACCTGGGCAAACATGTTGTAGATCATCTCGGGCACGAGCAGCGCGGCGAGCAGCATGGACCCGGTGCCCTGCGCGCGGACCGCGGCCACCCGGTCGGCGATGAACACCAGGGTGAGCAGCGCCCACGGCAGCGACGTCACCACCGTCCCGGCCGAGGCCCAGGTCGCGAGCACGGTGGCGTAGAACAGCCACATGGCCGCCAGGCCGAACAAGATCCACGCCCGGCGCACGTGGAACGGCACGGTGACTCTCGTCCAGCCGTACCGGCGCAGGTCTTCCACGCCGCCCTGCATCCACCGGATGCGCTGGAGCCAGAGCGTGCGCCAGGTCGGCATGGTGTCGGTGGCCGCGTCGCAGCCGAACGGGCTGATCGTCTGCCAGCCCAGCGTCTTAGCCGCCAGTGTCAGCTCGAAATCCTCGGTCAGCGATCCGTACAGGTACACATAGCCGGGTGGCAGCGTGCCGCTGTCACGGGCGGCGATCACCTCGCGCAGCATCGCCACCGGCAGCAGCGTGGACGTGCCGACCAGGATGTGGGTGCGGTCGCCGCGGCGGTCGGTCATCCGGCACTCGCGGGCGAACTCGTTCCGCTGGAGCAGGCCGATCAGGCCGTGCGCGTTCCGGCAGGCGTACCGGCCGGACACTACGGCGCGGGGATTGGCATCCATGACCGCGTTAGCCAGTTCGAACCAGCGCGGGACGACGACGGTGTCAGCGTCCATCACGAAGATCCGGTCCTTGTCGGCCAGGGATGCCAGCAGCGTCTCGATGCCGTAGTTGAGCGCGCCGGCCTTGCGGTGCGGGTTGCGCGGCATCTCGATCACCTCGGCGCCGGCTGCCCGGGCGGCCCCGGCGGTGTCGTCGGTGCAGTTGTTCGCGATGACGACGATCAGGTCCGGAGGCCGGGTCTGGCTGCGCAGCCCGTCGATGGTGGCGGCGATGAATTTCTCCTCGTTCCAGGCCGGGATCAGCGCGGCCACCACGGGCCGCTTGCGGGACGGGCGCATCATGAGCCGGGTGGGGGCCTCGGCGGCCGCCCTGCCAGGCAGCTGCCCGTCCGCGCCCGGGCTCGGATGGGCGTGAGCGGTTGCCATGGCGCCATCGTCGGTGAAGATGTCGTCGTCCTCGTCCGGCTTGCGCGGCTGCTCAAGCAGCGCCTCGGCCGTCTCGCCCTCGTTGTGCTCCGCGAACGTCTTGGCCGGCGCGCCATTCTCCCGGCCGGCCGGGCGGATCTGCTGCCGTCCGTCACCAGGATCCCGCGGCTCGGCGCGGCGGCCGGAAACGGCGAGCCCGGGATCGCGGCGATCCGCGCTCAGGCCTGCGGTACCGGGCGCGGGAACGTCTACGCCGCCGGGCTGGGGGCCACTGACCCAGCAGTGCACGAGGGGCCCGTCTTCTGCGTCCGCGAGCCGGAAGCCGCTGCTGGAGCTGATCTGGCGGATGTCAATCTGGCTGCCGTCGAGGAACGTCCCGTTGGTGCTCCCCGCGTCCTCGAAGACCCAGCCGTTCTGAGCCAACCGCACGACCGCGTGCCGCCACGACACGCGCGGGTCGGTGAGCACGATGTCACACTGTGGATCGCGGCCAAGGACACATGACTGACCGGATCGCAGCCGCAGAGTGGACCTGGACCCCTGGACCTTGATGAAAAGCGTGAGGGTTGAATGCCGCGGGAGGGAGCGGTTGGGCGCCCGTGCGGGAGATGCCGATGGTGGTAGTTTCCACTTCCACCGGGTACTCCTGGTCTCACCCGACGAAGCCGGAGTCGCTCCGCCCGTCCTCAGTGGAGGCAGGGATTCCCACCACTTCCCAGAATCAGGCGTTGCTGTGTCGACGATCATCTCGGGAGTTCCCCTCGTAATATCGAACCTTGACGACGTGATGGTGAGTCCCGCACCACCTATCGCCCCCTGACCGGTACCAGCGACACCGGCTCCTGGCCGCGTCCGCACTACAGGTAGCAGCTTCATGGCAAGATCCCCGACGCGCTGAAAGCGGTCTTATCGGCCCCTTTGACGGGTCAACGACGTGACAGAGTCACAAACCAGACTGTTGATACATCCGGCTTGCCGGCCCTATCCATCTTGACCAGTGTGACGCCTGTGAATCAGGTGATGTGGGTCACCTAATGTCAGACATGAACGTGGTTGACGACCATTTCGACAGGGAACTGGGAGCCAGCGGGGCGGCCCGCTGCGGAATGCTTGTGACCGCAATGTTGATGATCATGCAGAAGCGCTTGCCTGGGCCAAGTGGCCAGTCCGGGACGTGGATTCGGTCGATCGTCATGAAGCGTGCCGTCGAAGGAGAACGTAATCGAGCTGACCGTCCAGTCGGCGCGGTAGACGTGAAACTGGCCGTCCACGGGGAACAGGTCGAGTTGATGTTAGCTGCCGGGCAGTGGGCGGCGGTATGCCACCCGGTTGTCCCGGAATCCTCGAAGAAGTCGATCTCTCCGCCAGCCGCCCATGGCTTGCTGGTGCCGAGCGCCCACCAGGCGGGCCATACACCCGCCTCGGGCGTTACCATAATCCGGCCTTCCCCATGGCCTTGAGCCTGGTTGGACTTCTCCCTGGTGATGAGGCGCGTACTTCCGTAGGTGACGTGCCCTATGGGCCCGGTGTTCTTGGTGACCCGGTTGACCAGGTCGCCATGGCCGTCGAGAAAGCTGTTGGCCCGCGAGCTGGTGCAGGTCTCCAGCTCGCGGTTGCCCCAGCGGGCGTAGCCGATGTCGGACGCCCATTGCGAGGAGCTGGGAGCGCTGCAAAGGTGCGGGTCATCAAACCTCGAGCGGATCTTCCGAGATCATGCCACAATCGCTCTTGCTAGGCGCCCTCTCTCCAGTTCGAAGACGTACCTCCAGCAACTCCCATCGTCACAGCTCAGATGGCACCTTTCGCGTTGACACGCCCGAATGGGCACCTATTTACTCGGTGGATTCAGGCTTAGTGCCGAGACCGAGAAATACCTTGCCGCGATCAGGCGGAAGACGGTAAGGCTGATCGTATAGCCAGGTAGCGCACCCGGAATCGGATGATCTGGACGCCGCCAACCACGCGATCGGAACAGCTGGCAGAAACACGTAATCGGCAGCAATTGTTTGGGCCAGATAAGTCGAGTCCTCTCATCACAGAACGCAACCGGGCGCGGTCTTCACGGCGAAGCGAAGGTTCGCATTCCTCCGCCCTGCACAAGCACACAGAACCGGCCTAATGCACGTCAGCTGGCTATTTGGTGGCCTGATCTGTCGGAGGGCTTCGGGGATATCGGCGTGGCACAGTGGGCCCGGTGGCTGTAGAAGAAGCCACGGTCCCCCGATGATGTGACACATCATCTGCCGCTGCAAACTTCGGCTGCTCGCAAGAAATCGGCAGTTACGACTGGCCCTGCGAAGCGTGCCCATCAGCGATTAACGAACGCTCGACTGAGCCCGCCGCTTGATCAGTCCAGCATGACCTCCGTTTCCCGCCGGTGTGGGTCCCCGGACCCGGCGGCTACCTCGACCCGGATGTGACCTCCCGGAATGTGCAGTCGCCGGGTGCTGACATCCCATCGACCCAGTGGGCGCAGCGATGCCGGCACGGTGAGAACTTGTGATCTGCCAGCCGGGACGCGGACCGGGGCGAAGCCGAGCAGGGCACGTTCGCCGGCCCGGTCCACGTCCAGGCGCACGCCGTATACCTGCACGACGTGTCGCCCGTCGCGGTCGCCGGTGTTGCGGACGGTCGTGCTCACCCGCAGGGATTCCGGCCCGTCCTGCTCGGCGGCGGCGCCGTTGAAGTCGAAGGTGGTGTAGGACAGGCCGAACCCCAGCGGGTACGCGGCTGGCACGCCGAGGCGGTCGAGGAGCCGTTGGCCGTACCAACGGTCATAGGTGATCGCGGTGGCGTTGCGGCCGAACGCCGGCAGGTGCGCCTCGTCGGTGGGGATGGAGAAGGGTAGCCGGCCGGTCGCATCGACGTGGCCGAGGAGTACGTCGGTGAGGGCGTGCCCGCCTTCCGCCCCGCAGTACCAGGCCATCAGGACTGCGGGGACGGATTCCCGCCAGGCCTCCATGAGCACCGCCCCAGCCGCGCGGACGGCCACAACCGTGCGCGGGTTGACGGCGGCGACCGCGCGGATGATGTTCTCGTCGATCGGCCGGAGCGTCAAGCGCGCGCGGTCGCCGCCGGTGGTGCCACCGCCGGCCGGCGAGGCCGCGTGGCCGTCGGAGTTGCCGATCAGCCGGCCGCGACGGCGGCCGCCTCGGCCGGATCGTCGGCGGCGGTGTGGCGGATCTCCACGCCGGGCAGCGCGGCCCGCAGCCCGGTGAGCGCGGTGACGACACCGGGGTCGCGAACGTCGGAGGAGCCGTGGTCGCCGGTGCCCGGGTCGTCGGCGAGCCGGCCGATCACGGCCAGAGATCGCAGGCGGTCGGCGCGGAGGGGCAGCACGGGTGTGTCGTCGACTGGATCGTTACGCAGCAGCACCATGGCCAGCGATGCCGCCTCACGGGCCAGTGCCCGATGCTGCGGCGACGCCACTACCTCCGGTGGCGGCGGTGGCGCTAGCAGCGTGGCGGCGTGCCGCAGCTGCGCGGCGAGGATGCGCCCCCCGGCCCGTTCGACGTCGCTCCAGCTGGCCCGGCCGTCGGCGAGCGCGGCCGGCAGGTGCTGCGCGCGCTGCTGGCGGAACGGCTCCTCGACGTCGAGGCCGGCGCGCAGCGACAGGACCGCGTCCCGCAGGCCCCAGATGAAGTCGGAGACGACCACGCCGCGGAATCCCCACTGGTCGCGCAGGATGCCGGTGAGCAGGGACTCGTTCTGGCCGCACCACTGGCCGTTGACAGAGTTGTACGCGCTCATGATGGCGTACGCGCCCTCCTCGACGACCCGGCGGAAGTGCGGCAGGTAGGTTTCGTGCAGGGTCGCCTCGTCACAGGTGACGTCGACACTGAACCGCGCGTTCTCCATCGAGTTGAGCGCGTAGTGCTTGGCGCAGGCCATGACGTGCCGCTGGGTTCCGCGGGCCAGCGCCGACCCCGTTTCGCCGAGCAAGATCGGGTCCTCGCCGTAGGTTTCCTGCGCGCGGCCCCACGCGGGTGGCGGGGCAGGTTGATGCACACGCCGCCGAAGAAGTTGGCGCCCTGGGCGCGCGCTTCGGCGCCGATGACGTCGCCGATGCGCTCTTCGAGGCCGACGTCCCAGGTGGCGCCGCGCGCCATCGAGACCGGGAAGGCTGTCGAGCGTCCCATGACGACGCCGCGCGGACCGTCGCTGAACCGCAGCCCGGGGATGCCAGGGCGGGCAACAGCGCCGTGGATGATGGGCCGGAGGTTGTACCCCTCCTCGATCATCTCCCGGATGCCGGGCCAGAAGTCCTGGTCCCCGTCGAGCAGGTCCAGGCGCTCGGCGTCGGTCAGCTGGGCATACAGGCCGGCCGCGGCCTTCTCGGCGTCAGCGCCGGAACGGACCTCGACCACGGACTTGTCGTAGCTGCTGGCGGGCATGCCACGCTCCTCGTCTCCCTGCCGCTGCAGGGGTTACATGTGCGGCGGTATTGGCGAGCAGCGAGGCCGGCGCCGATCGCGTCGCCGCCCAGCTGGCCAGCAATTCGGGGCGTCCGGTGAACTCGCCCTGCATCGGGCCACGTCGCTGTCACGCGGCTCGTCTCCCAGCCAGACGCTGGCCAGCTGCGCGGCCTTCTCCTCCAGCGTCATCTGGCTGATCAGGTCGCCGACCCGCTCGGCGGCAGGGCGTGCCGGATCGCGCCAGGCCTGGATTTCCTGCCGGCTCATCGTGCGGGTCGTGCGGATTTCCCGGCGATCGACCCGGCCGGCAGTCCAGCCCGCCGGCGTAGCGACCGGTCCTCGATGATCTCGCCAGGCATCTGCGCAGCCGCCTGGCCCGTCCCGGCCAGCGGCTGGCGCGCCGTGGTCAGCGGCGGGGACAGGACTAGTCATAGCACTTTCCGGGCTCTGCCCTGATCCGATCCGTCCGATCCGATGGCGCCTGCCCGAGCCCGCGGGGATGAAACAGCCCAGATGGCTCGCCAACCTCGGTTTCACGCTGGCGTGGCACGCCGGACGCCGCGAGCGCCGGGATCGCTTCAGCACCCGAAGCCGGCCGCTGAGCCTGGTCAGTTCCGCGCAGGGACCGCGATCCACGCCGCCGCCGCGGCCATGGGCAGCAAGGCCCCAGCCGTCTGCACAGGTCGGCATACGAAGCCGAGCATCACCCGGAATGGCCAGGACTCCGGCACCGCCATCACCTGGCCACCGGCCGGCCGGTCAGCTGGTCGATGGCAACCGGGACGCCGCGGGCCAATGACTGGTTGGCGGCCGCACCGAGCAGGACCGAGGCAGCACCGTCGAGATGGGACGCGGCCCGGTTCCAGGGGTCGGGCGGCGGGCTGGGCGCGAAGAGCTGCTCGAGCATCAGGCTGTCGCCGGCGTGCGGGCTCGTTCCGGCCTCGACGTCGATGTCGACCGGGGAACGGAACATGGGGAACAGCCGGATACGCCGGTCATAGGCGGCCCCGTCAGCTCCGGTTCCCTCGCCGGTCGGGGTCTGCTCGATCACGTGTGCGCCGTGCCGTTCGTACAGCTCGAGCCGGCCCTTGTCCCCGGTGATGGCCACCCGCAGCCCCTCCCAGGGTGAGTAGGCCACCAGCGAGTAGCTGAGCAGCGCCCCGCTGCGGTAGCGGGCCGAGACCACCATGGTGTCCTCGATGGAGATCTCCTCGCCGAACACGTTGCGGTCCCGCAGGTAGCCGGACTGCTCCTCGGCGTCCAGGTACAGGCCGCGCAGCATCGGGCTGCGCTCCAGGTCGAGGGAAAACGGGTCGCCATGGGTCATTGGGCCTTGGCCGGTATACCGGCTGTAGCCATAGGCCTCGCCCCGGCCGACCGCCGCCTCGCGGCCGTAGAAGGAGAGCGAGCCCATTGCGTAGACCGTCTCCGGCCACGAGCCGATCCACCAGTTGACCAGGTCGAAGTGGTGGGAGGCCTTGTGCACGAGCAGCCCGCCGGACATCGGCTTCTCGCGGTGCCACCGGCGGAAGTAGTCGGCCCCGTGGCTGGTGTCGAGCGTCCAGGAGAAGTCGACCAGGTGCGGGGTGCCGATCGCGCCGCCGGCCACGAGCTGGCGGAGCCGGGTGTAGGCCGCCGAGTACCGGTAGTTGAAGGTGACCGTGAGGCGGCGCCCGGTCCGCTCAACCGCCGACAGGATCTGCGCCACCTTGGCCTCGTCGGTGGTCATCGGTTTTTCCGTGATCACGTCGCAGCCGTGCTCCATGGCCGCCACGATGTAACGGTGATGGTAGGCGTCCACGGTGGTGACAATGACCACGTCGGGACGCTCCCGGCCGATGAGGCCGGCGAAGTCGCTGGCCGGGTAGGCCGGCACCGCTGGCCGGCCGTACCGGCCGGACAGCCGGCGGTTGTGGTAGGACATCCGGACCGAGCTGGTGTCGCACAGGGCGACGAGATCGCAGTGCCCGGAGTGGGGTCCGCATAGGGCGTCGATGTACATGGTGGCCCGGCTGCCGGTGCCGACGATGGCGTAGCGCGTTTTGGTCATGGCTCCTCTGGGTCTGCGCCTGGCTGCTGAACTTCGCTTCGCATTAGCCAGATGACCGCGCCGGCAATGGGTAGTCAGGCCACGCAGAAGACGTGGCTACCTAGCCCGGCCCGCCTTCACAGGCACGGACTGGCTCCTGAGTTCCTGCTACCCCGTCGCTACGGTGGCCTGGGGATGGCCGATGGACAGGCCGCTGCCCGGGTCGAAGAACTGCAGGTAGCGGGTGTCGACGGCCAGCTCGAGCGGCTCCCCGTGCCGGACCCGGCTCTCCTTGGACACCCGGGCCGTCCAGAGCGACTTGCCGCCGGCCAGGGCGGCGGTGGCCTCGTCCTCGTCCTCGCTGGTCTCGGTGGCCTGGGCGATGGCAGCGTGCTCGACGTGGGGGGCGTCGATGGTGAAGATCACGTTGATCTCGCTGCCGAGCTCCTCGGTGACGCCCGCGGTGACCCGCATCGTCCCGCGGCTGGCGTCGCCCAGGCTGACATCCTCGAAGTCCGACGGGCGGATGCCGAGGATGACCTTCTTGCCGAAGTAGTCCGCCAGGCCCGGCTTGGCCTGCAGGACCTCGGCGGGCACCGGCAGCTTGCAGCCCGCGAAGCACGCCGCCGGGCCGCCGTCCCGGACCAGCTCCGCGGTCACGAAGTTCATCGCCGGAGAGCCGATGAACCCGGCCACGAACAGGTTCACCGGCGCCTCGTACAGGTGCTGCGGCGTGTCGACCTGCTGCAGCAGGCCATCCCGCAGCACCGCCACCCGCTGGCCGAGCGTCATGGCCTCGATCTGGTCGTGGGTCACGTAGACGGTGGTGACGCCGAGCCGCTCGTGCAGCTGGGACAGCGAGGCCCGCATCGACACCCGCAGCTTGGCGTCCAGGTTGGACAGCGGCTCGTCCATCATGAAGGCCTGCGGCTCGCGGACGATGGCACGGCCCATCGCGACCCGCTGCCGCTGCCCGCCGGACAGCGCGCCGGGCTTGCGCTTGAGGTAGGGCTCCAGTCCGAGCATCTTGGCGGCTTCGTCGGTGCGGCGCTTGATCTCGTCCTTGGGCGTCTTGCGCAGCTGCAGACCGAAGGCCAGGTTCTGCTCGACGGTCATGTGCGGGTACAGCGCGTAGTTCTGGAACACCATCGCGATGTCGCGGTCCTTGGGCGGCAGGTCGTTGACCACCCGGTCGCCGATCGAGATGGTG
>Ga0136846_1232308_pt1 | contig 11510 bp, 8 predicted proteins | sample HopSoiMetagenom2_FD_96841 | JGI IMG/M metagenome (GOLD analysis project Ga0136846, IMG submission 96841) | Grasslands soil microbial communities from Hopland, California, USA - 2 Assembly 2016 (version 4) | ecosystem: Environmental > Terrestrial > Soil > Grasslands | place: USA: Hopland... | reverse complement strand
GGAATCGGCAACGCCGCCAATGCGCACCGCAAAGTCGGCAACCTGTTCGACGTGAAACTGAAAGCGATCGATAACCTGCACGCCGCCGGCGTGGAAATCGTTCCGGTCGTCACCATCGTCAACGGCATTAACAACGAACAGGTGGGCCGCATCATTCAGTTCGCGCTGGATAATCCAAAGAAGATCGGCTTCCTGTCGTTCCAGCCTGTGTCGTTCACCGGCCGCGACGAAGCCATCACTGACGATCGCCGCAAAGCACAGCGCTACACACTGTCTCACCTCGCCCACGATGTTAAAGGCCAGACTGGGCTTGGCGAACCTGCCCGCGACTGGTTCCCCATTTCGTTCATGTCCACCTTCAGCGACTGGGCCGACCTGATGCGCGTCAACGACCTGAAAAACGACTGGGGCCAACTTAGCTGCGGTTGTCATCCTAATTGTGGAACGGGGATGGCGGTGATGATCGACAAGGAGACCAAAGAAGCGGTTCCGGTCACGGCGTTCCTGCACGGAGATCAGCTGGCGAAGGATATCGCTAAGGTCAACGATGCTTCGCGCGGGAAATTTCTGACGGTGTTCGGCATGGCGCTTTGCCTGATGAAGAATTACGATCCGTTCAAGTCCCCGACACACTTCAAGATGACCGACCTGCTCAAGAAGTTCGACAAGAACTTCAATGCGACGGGAAAGAACTACGGCAAGGTTGGTCCGGACCGGACAATTGACGACGTGATGAAGCGGCGCAACGATCGCTGGAACTTCCTGTTCATCGCAGGAATGTGGTTCCAAGACCTGTTCAATTACGACTTCCGGCGCACCGAGCAGTGCATTATTCCGTACGCGACGCAGGAGGGCGAGATTTCATTCTGCGCCTACAACACCGGCGTGGGCTGGCGGAACATTATCGAGAAGATGCATATGACGGCCACGCTCACCAAGTGGTACGAGGAGCATGGGCGGCACGAGATTTTTGCCGGCGGCAAGAACGTGGGCATGGAATCGAACGAGCACTCGCTTTATCTGCGGGACGGAATTGTCACGCAGGAAGAGCAGCGCGATCTGGATAAGCTGGGTATCGCGAAGAACGCGCGCGAAGAGAAGATCCGGGCGCGGGATGCGAAACAGAAGGAAGCACGTGGGCCGCAGAAGAATGATGCTGCCTACGATGCACGCATGGCAGCACTTTACCGGGAAGTGGTCCTGAAAGAGAAGCCGGTGCAATCAGAGGGTGGATTCATCTCCCTTGATGCACTGGTAAAGCCCAACGGAAACGGCAACGGTCATTCTGCTCCGAAACCTGAGGTTGAGGAGACGGTTGCAGGAGACTAGTTGTGAGTTGCTAAGCTATAAAAAAGGCCGCCGAAAGGCGGCCTTAGTTTTTGGATTTTTCACCGTCATCTTGTAACGTGAATTGCGGCGCAAGAAGTACACAGGTCTTCGCTTAGGATCACAATACAGGACTGCGTGATTGACCTACATTCACTTTACGTAATATCCCGAGCGGCAGCGGACGCGGAGGTTGCGGGACGCGAGCACTACGAGCTGATGGAATGAGCGACTCGCCATATTGGAAGGGCGGTAGGCGAGCGCGTATTGATTACGGAGTTCCCGCCGGATCTTATCGAATGCACTCGTCGCGTCGCCATCGGCGTTGACCTGTAAATAGCTTCCGCCGGTCGCGTCCGTGAGCTGCTTCAGAATGCGCTTCCCCTTCTTTTGATTTTCGTCCCAGTCTCCAGGATTGACGTTTACAGTGTAAATGGACGCCTCGGACTTCAATGCGGCGGAGACGCTCTGCTCGAGGTTGCTATGACTTGAGTTCTCCTCTCCGTCGGTGACGAGAATGACGATACGGCGAGCGGGGCGGCGGTCCTGGCCGAGCCAAGAAGAAGCGGATACGATGGCGTCGAAGATCGCTGTTTCGCCGCTCGGCTTGAGGCGTTTTATGCTGCGACGGATCTGCTTCCAATTATCCGCAACAGGCGCAACCATTTGCACGTTCTGGTTGAACGCAAAAAGCGCGGCAGCATCGGTACGCCGTACGACGGTTCGAAGGAAAGCGTGAATGGTGCCTTGCTCAGTATCGAAACGCGCTCCTACGGAAGAACTGACGTCCAGCAACAATGCGATCCGCAGGGGCAAGTCAGTTTCAGTCTGGAAAAAGGTGAGCGCTGTCTGCTTCTCGTTGTTATCAAGCACCATGAAATCCGAGGGCCGCAAGCTTTTCACGAAATGACCCTTGTGGTCAGTGACGCTGAGCACGAGCGCAACTTCTTCGACGCTGGCGCGAAGAGTGCCCGCGTGTGCGACCGGCATCGAACTCAGCTCGGTGAAGTTCTGTTGGGACCATAGCAACGGCGAGACAAGAACAGTCAGGACTGTGACGGCCAGATGTGCAAAACGAATACTGAATCGAAATTGCGGCCCAGAGTTATTGATGAAAGAAGCTGTTATGTGAGAGAAGGGTGATTGCTTACGGCGTGCCATGATTCTTTCCCGGCGCGAGTACTACGAAGTGAATCGCAGCGTCTTGCGGCTATTGCAAGTAAATCGCGGATAGATCAGTCCGTAAATACGGGGACAATACCATTATCGAAAGGAACAACTCGTACGGTGCGAAAAGTTGCGCAGGATGAAGGGGAACGTGATTCCGTCTTCACCCACCTCTAGCAAAAGGAGCGACCAGTGCAGCTTGGGGTGACGAGTAAAGTCGACTTGCTACTCCCCAGCGCGTCGGAAAGAGCTCGAAAAGGGTGGGGCAACGGTCAACGCCATTCGATGCTCCACCCAAAATGCTACTGAGCAGGCTTATGGAAACTCGCCGTCTCTGACTTTCCACCGTCACCACCGTTTATGCGGCGCGGCGGCGAGAGCTGCGGGACGAGGTACCCTGAACGCGGCCTGGCGATTTTTTGCCAGCTCTGGACGCACTGGTTCTTTTCGCGTTGGTTCGCGAAACGCCCCGACCTGTTCTGGTTGTTCTGGAGCCGCCGGTTCGCCCGCGAGAGCTTCTGGTTTGGCTCGAAGTGCCGCGTGCGGTGCGGCTGGAGTTGCGGGTATTGCCAGTGCGGCTGCTACGGGTGCCAGTGCTGCGGGAACGAGTGCGACTGCTCCCTGCTCTGGTCGAACGCCCACCGGTGGTTTGAGTCTGGCTCCTGCGTCCTTGACTACTGCGACCTTCGCTGCTGCGGCCCTGAGCGCGGCCGCTTGGACGGTTGCGTGTCTGACCTGTGGCGGACTGGCGCCGGCGTCCTGCGGTGCTCCGCCGTTGGCTGCTGCGACCCTGACTCGTGCCGGACTCGCTCCGGCGTCTCGCAGTGCTACGACGTTGAGTGCTTCGCGCTTGACCGCTTCGGCTCCGGCTTCGACTGCGATTGCGGCTCTGATTGGCGCTGGTTGAAGCTGAGGAACGTGCTCTGCGGCTTTGACCATTTGCGCTCGCCTGGCGAGAGCGGCTGCGGGTTGATCCTCCACTGCTGTTGCGTTGAACCGGCTCACGGCCAGTCTCTTCGTATTCATTTTCTTCGATCATTTCTTCCTCGATATCGCCTTCACCTTGTCCTTCAAGGCCGTATTCCGAATCTTCTTCGTCAAGATCTTTGTCTTCGAGAACAACCTCAGTGGCAGATGAGCCTTTCCCGCCGCGCTTTGAGGTTCGAGAACTGCTGCGGGACGAACTCCTGCCATCCCCGCTCACGCCGGCCGTTTCCCGGCTGACAAGTTTGTTGAAATTGCTCTTCTGGCCGGAAGCGGTGCGGTCTTGTACCAGGAGAGCCAATCCGCTCTCGTCAAACTTCTGGAACCAGTCGTCCCATGAGATCTCTTCAAGAGATCCCTCGCCGCTATAGCCGGGGAAATCCAAACGGATCATGCCGACGTCATTGCTGCCGCCGGTGTTTCGCACACATGAAGGGCTGGCATTGCGCTGCTCTGCCCAGCGGCGAATTTCATCGTGATCAGTCAACGCTTTGGAAGATGCTGAACTGCGGGCCATACTTTTTTCTCCTGAGGGAAGTCCCGCCGCGCGGGCCAGGCTTTACGATGCCCGTAAGGAAACACAGGTTGGAGTAGGAGGAAGTGCGCGCGAATAAATGTGAATTCGAACCGGCGAGAGTTGCGCGTTGGGTTTCTGGGAACGAGACGCTTCCTGCCAGAATGTTCGGCGCGGCGCTCAACAGCAAGTGCATTGGCCGCATCTTTAATACAGCAGATTTTCAATACAGCAGATTTGTACTGAAGGAGCTCTCATGACGGCAGCAGATGTGCTCGTGGAGTGTTTGATGGATTGGGGAGTGGAGGTCATATTCGGACTTCCGGGAGATGGAATTAACGGAATTATGGAGTCGCTGCGTACGCATCAGGAGAAGATCAAGTTTGTGCAGGTAAGGCACGAAGAAGCAGCCGCATTCATGGCGTGCGGATACGCGAAATTCACCGGAAAGCTGGGAGTGTGTCTGGCGACCTCAGGACCGGGCGGAATACACCTGCTCAACGGATTGTACGATGCAAAGCTGGACAGCCAGCCGGTGCTGGCGATCACCGGGTTGCAGTTTCATGACCTGATTGGGACGTACACGCAACAGGATGTCGCGCTCGACAAACTGTTCATGGACGTGTCCGTTTTCAACGAACGGATCATGGGACCAACTCACGTCGAGAACATTACCGACCTGGCGTGCAGAACTGCGTTGGCCTATCACGGCGTGGCGCACATCACGATTCCAGTTGACTTCCAGGAGATGGAGGTTAAAAAGCAGCAGCGGTCAAAGCGAAACGTTCCTCATCACACATCGGACGTGTATGCACGAAGCGCGCGCCTGCCCGACCGGGGTGAACTCGAAAGTGCAGCGGAGATTCTGAATCAGGGAAAGAAGGTAGTGATCCTAGCTGGGCGGGGCGCACTGGATGCAAGCGATGAGCTTGAGCAAACGGCCGAGCTGCTTGGGGCCCCGATCATCAAGGCGCTGCTGGGAAAGGCGGCGGTGCCGGACAGCAGTCCCTATACGACTGGCGGAATCGGGCTGCTCGGGACCAAACCATCCCAGGAAGCCATGGAAGACTGTGACACGCTGCTGATGGTGGGCACGTCGTTTCCGTATATCGAGTTCCTGCCTAAACCGGGGCAAGCGCGAGGCGTGCAGATTGAGCTTGATCCGAAAAGAATTGGATTGCGATATCCCGTGGAAGTCGGATTGATCGGGGACAGCCGCAATACGTTACGTGAGTTAATTCCACTTCTTCGCAGGAAAGAAGACCGGGGCTTCCTGAATGGGGCGCAGGCCGGAATGAAGGATTGGATGAGGATGATGGAAGAACGCGGCACTAGGCGCGACAAGCCGATGAAGCCGCAGGTCGTCGCCTGGGAATTGGGAAAGTTGCTGCGGGATGATGCCATCGTCAGCTGCGATAGCGGCACCATTGCGACGTGGTGGGCAAGGCAGATCCCGGCAAAGCGCGGACAGATGCATTCCGTCTCGGGAACGCTGGCGACAATGGCACCGGGACTTCCCTACACGATTGCGGCGCAAGTGGCCTACCCGGAGCGGCAGTGCGTGGCGTTTGTCGGCGATGGCGGCTTTTCGATGCTGATGGCGGATTTTGTGACCGCGGTTAAGTATCGGCTGCCGATCAAGGTGGTGATCATCAAGAACAATACGCTGGGGCAGATCAAATGGGAGCAGATGGTGTTTCTGGGAAATCCGGAATATGGAGTAGAGCTGCATCCGATCGACTTCGCAGAATTTGCGCATGCCTGTGGCGGCATCGGATTCACGGTTGATGATCCGGCGAATTGCGGACGCGTGCTGCAGGAATTTCTGAATGCACCAGGGCCAGCGGTGCTGCAGGCAGTCGTCGATCCGCTGGAGCCGCCATTACCGGCAAAAATCAAAGCGGAGCAGGCGCTGCATTTTGCGGAGTCATTGGCGCGGGGTGAGCCGAACCGCAGCAAAATTGCACTGACCACGTTGTCTGACAAGGTGCGGGAACTGATTTAGGTCAACGGGGGACGGTCGGGGGCGAAGTTCAGTTTGCGGCGCGGTCCTACGGCAAGGTGAACGCCTGATAGACGCTCCCGGAAGTGCCTTTCGGATCTTTGCCGCCCCCGGCTGCGATTACAACGTATTGTTTTCCGTCGATCATGTAGGTGGCGGGGGTGGCGACACCCGCATTCGGTAGAGGCGTCTCCCACAGCAGCTTGCCGGTGTGACTGTCGAAGGCGCGGAATTTCTTGTCGTATACGGTTGCGCCTATAAAGAGCAGGTCGCCTGCGGTGACAATCGGACCGCCATAATTTTCCGTTCCGGTATTGGTCAATCCCTTGGCGGCGAGCTCAGGATATTCGCCGAGCGGAATCTTCCAGAGATATTTACCCGTGTTCAGATCGATGGCGTTCAAGGTGCCCCAGGGCGGAGTGATACCCGGATAACCGTCGGGGTCAATGAAGTCGTTTGATCCCGTAATGCGGTACTTCATGGGTGCGCCTTCGGCGGTGCTGGAGTAAAGGGCGTCGCGATCAGGGTCGGCGTCGATGGGATTCTGCGCTGTGAGATAGGCAATGAGACCGCTTACGTCGGTGTCAGCGAGGCTGCCGAACGCGGGCATGAGTTTGCCGCCCTTGCGGATGCGGTCCTGCAACTGGTCGGTGGTGAGGCGCTGGCCGACGCCGGTGAGAGCAGGAAAAACCGGCGGCTTGCCTTCGCGGCGCTCGCCGTGGCATGTTGCACATTTGTCCTGATAGACATTGGCACCATGGCTCTGAGGATCCTGGTTTGTGTAGGCGGCTTTGGCTGCGTCGTCGGCGCTGGTGTTGTCGTTCTCGGAGTTCGCCGGACCGGTTTCCACAAATTTGATGAGCGCCTGCATGTACTCGCCTTGCAGCGCGGGAAACGCAGGCATGCGGCCTTTGCCCTGCATGATCGTGTTCTCGATTTCCACGTGTGAGAGACGCTTGCCGACCTCAATCAGCGACGGATAAGTCGGCGGAGATCCGGTGCGCTTATCGCCGTGGCAGATGCTGCATTGATTGTGATAGGTACGCTCGCCAGTGCTGCTGCGCCCGGGCTTATTTTCCGTGAGGGCGATGACGCATGCCGCCTCATTGGAATTTATGTAAATGATGCCGCGGCGGGGATCGACTGCAGGGCCGCCCCACTCGGCGCCGCCGAGAAAGCACGGGAATACGACGGTTTCTTTGTCGAGCCCGGTGGGAATAAACTGGCCGCCACTGAGATAGGTGCTGAACGTTTTCGCCGCCCACTCGTGGGCTGCGGGCGTGCGCTGCGTGAGGAGATCTTCGGTCAACATCTGACGGGCGAAAGGCTCAGGAGCTACCGGGACCGGCTGCGTCGCGGCAGTGACTTCCCCGGGAATATTACTCCGCGGAAACGGACGCTCATTAACCGGAAACAGCGGCTTGCCGGTCACGCGATCAAATAAAAAGAGATATCCCTGCTTTGTGGTCTGCGCGGCTGCGTCAATGTGTTTCCCGTTGCGCCTGATGGTCACGAGGGCGGGCGGCGCAGGAAAGTCGCGGTCCCAAATGTCATGGTGCACGCCCTGGAAATGCCAAATGCGCTTCCCCGTGTTGGCATCCAGAGCGAGAAGAGTATCGGCGAAAAGATTATTGCCGACGCGGTCGGCGCCGTAGAAATCGAATGTTGGAGCGCCGGTGGGCACGTAAACGATGCCGCGCTTTTCATCGAGAGACATGCCGGCCCAGTTGTTCGCGGCACCGGAGTATGTCCATGCGTCTTTAGGCCAGGTTTCATAGCCGAACTCGCCGGGATGCGGAATGGTGTGGAAGCGCCAGCGTTCGGCGCCGGTATGAACGTCGAAGGCACGAACGTCGCCTGGAGGGGAGGGATGGGATTCGGGATTGCGTCCGCCAACGATAATCAGATCTTTATAGATGATGCCGGGGCTGGTCATCTGAACAGATTGAAGGCGATAATCCCCACGAAGATTTTTGCGAAGGTCGATGCGGCCCTGCTCGCCGAAGTCGGGGACCGGCTTGCCATCCTGAGCATTCAGGGCGTAAAGGAAATTTGTGACGGAGGCCAGGATGCGGCTCTCATTGCCATCTGTCCAGTAGGCGAGGCCGCGCTCGGGACTGTTGCCTTTGATACCGGAATCAAATTGCCAGATGAGTTGGCCGGTGGCAGCGTCGAGCGCAATCACTTTTGAGTTTGCAGTGTAGGCGTACAACACGCGACCGACAATGAGCGGAGTGGTTTCGAGTCCGCCTTTTTCGCCGGCATCGAATTGCCACGCAAGTTTTAACTGCTGGACGTTGCTGCGATTGATTTGCGAAAGGCTGGAATAATGGTCGGCAGCGGCATGTCCGCCGTAAACGGGCCAGCCGGCGGATTGGGCACTGGCAGGACGAGACACTGCGAGAAGCAAAAGAAGGAGAATTGGTCTAACAGCGATGGGCATGTGATTTTTCCACCCTGTCGCGGAGAACGCGCGACAAGAATGGGACAATCGCTTTCTGATGAAAGTGGATTAGAAATGGCCGAGGCGAGAGTGTCTACAGAAAAGGGAGCAAGAAGAGTTGTCTGGCGCGGTATTTCGCACTTTTTCGCATCGAGAGCCCCGTTGTCAGCTACTAAGATCGGACGCTACGCTGCCGAAACTCCGTGGCGTACAATTCACTTCCCTATGCGTGTGAAAACGTTCCTCTTTGTTGCGTTGCTTTCAATGGGCGGATTGGCCTTGGGCCAGGATTATCCAAAAGCCGATATTTCGAATGGCGTGATTCGAGCTGAACTGATGCTGCCTGATCCTCAACATGGGTCCTATCAGGGGACGCGATTCGACTGGTCGGGAATCATTTCAAGTTTGCAATATCAGGGGCATGAGTATTTCGGGAAGTGGTATGAGAAGCACGATCCGAAGATTCACGACGCCATCACAGGGCCCGTCGAGGAGTTTCGATCGAACGATTCCGGCCTGGGATACGAAGAGGCGAAAGCGGGCGGAACGTTTGTGCGTATCGGAGTGGGAACGGTCCGAAAGCCACAGGAGAAGGCTTATCGTCCGTACGATACCTACGAAATTGTTGACCCGGGAAAGTGGACCGTCAAGCGGCACAAAGACAGTATCGAGTTTACACATCGACTGAGGGGCGACAACGGGTATGCGTATGTCTATCGGAAGACGGTGCGACTGGTGAAGGGTAAACCGGAACTGGTGCTGGAGCACTGGTTAAAGAACACCGGCCAGAAAGCGATCGACACGACGCAGTACAACCACAATTTTTTTGTGATCGACCATGAAGCAGTTGGGCCGGATGTCGTGGTGAAATTTCCGTTTACTCCCGTGGCGACGCGGGGATTTAAGGACCGGGCAGAGATTGCGGGGAATGAAATTCAGTTTCCGCGCGACATTGAAGGAAAAAACGGTGTGTTCTCGGAGCTAACCGGGTCGAAGGTTGATGTCGCTGATTACGATTTTCATGTCGAAAACGTGAAGAGCGGCGCGGGCGTGCATATCACTAGCGATCAACCGCTTGACAAGGTTAATTTTTGGGCGATCAACACTGTGGCATCGGTTGAACCCTACATTCATTTGAATATTCAGCCGGAAAAAGAAGCACGCTGGACGGTGCGTTACCAGTTCTACACTTTTAACGGACGAGCGAAGCAGTAGCGCTCAGTTTGTTCTGCGGGACCGGAACGCCGCCGATCCGAACGGAATCAATCTTGCGCGTATTGCGGATGTCCTCGAGCGGGTTCGCGCTTAAAACCACGAAGTCTGCCCACTTCCCTTTTTCCAGCGTGCCTGCGTCCTTGCTGATGTTGAGCGCTTTCGCGGCGCCGCTGGTGGCAGTCATTAAGGCCTGCATCGGCGTGAGCCCGGCCTTAACTTCGTATTCAAGCTCGAGGTGCTCGAAGTAGCCTTGAAAACGTCCGGGGCCGCCACCGCCGTCGGTGCCCATTGCGATGTTGATACCAGCGTCAGACAAAGCTTTCAGGTTACGCATCGCGACTGCAAAATGTTCTTTGTACCAATGAGCCGAAGGGTCGTTGCGGACCGCTTCCTGGTGTTTTGGGTCGGACATTCGTGCGATTTCCGCAGGGTCGGCTTCCTTCAGAAAAAACGGATCACTGAAAAAGGAGGGGACTTCTGAATAAGTGAAGACCGCGAGTTCGCGGGTAAGCGTTGGACAGTAAGAAACATTGCGCTTCTTCATGAGCTCGATGAATTCCTGATCGACATCCTGGTCGCGAACGCTGTGAGCGATGTAATCGACTCCAGCGCGGAGTACGCCTTTTGCGTCCTCGAGATAAACGATGTGGGCGGCAGTGCGAAATCCGTTCTTGTGGGCTTCGTCGATTGCAGCCTGATAAACCTCCGGCGGCATTTTGCTGCGCGCACCGCGGAAGTCGTCGACGCGGACCTTAACGAAATCGGGTTTGTTACGAATGAGTTCATCGACGCTTTTGCGAGCCTGCTCGGGACTGGTCACAGCGACGGCACCGGGGATGGCAGTTGAATCCTGAATCAAACCAGCTACATAAAAATGCGGAAAATCGCCGGGGGAGGATTTCGCAATAGCGTCGCGGATTTCGAATTCTTTCGCGCCGCCGAGACTTTGAACCGTGGTGATCCCGTCACGCAGATAAATGCCGAGTTGCGAAGGTTCGTTAATGTGGCCATGAGCATTGATTAGACCGGGGATGATGGTCTTGCCAGTGGCGTCGATCTTTTGCACTCCAGTCGGAAGCTTCACCTTTGTGCCCACGGCTACGATGCGCCCATTGCGGATGAACAGCGTCGCATTTTCGATTGGGGTCCGGCCCGTGCCATCGATGATGCGAGCACCGATCCAAGCCTGCCCGGGATCGGCTTTAGTTTGCGCATCACATCTTTTTTCGGCGGAGTGGGCTAAGAGAGCGCCGAACGAAAATGAACAGAGGATGATGAGAGAGGCACTGACGATTTGAGTGCGCCTTAGGACACGCATGCAGGTATTATTATACGATTATTGGCTTTGGCGCTATTCAAAATTCAAAAGGCGAGGACCCGATGAAGACTGCATTGATTGCGGTAGTGCTGCTTGGTTTGGCAACAGTGTCGCGCGCGGCTGATCCGGAAGGATTTGGATTGTGGAAAAGCTCTGCAATTCAGAAGTCCGGCCAGGAACTGGCGGGAAAGATCGACGAGCAGAAATTCGCGTTTCAGCAACTGGGAAACTATGACAACCACATGATCGGCATCGCGCACCGTGAAGGCGACGGCAGCGCCGAGGCGCACGAGACGCAGGTAGATGTCTGGATTGTGGAATCGGGCGAAGCCACGCTGGTGCTCGGAGGGAAGATCGTGGAACCAAAAACTGTGAAGCCACATGAGATTCGCGGAACGTCCATCGATGGCGGGACGACTTCGAAACTCACAGCCGGCGACATCGTACACATTCCAGTGAAGACTCCCCATCAGCTAAAGATCGCAGCCGGAAAGGCGTTCACTTACACAGTGATCAAGGTGGACTCGAAGTAGTCAAATTC
>Ga0136846_1209444_pt1 | contig 11510 bp, 11 predicted proteins | sample HopSoiMetagenom2_FD_96841 | JGI IMG/M metagenome (GOLD analysis project Ga0136846, IMG submission 96841) | Grasslands soil microbial communities from Hopland, California, USA - 2 Assembly 2016 (version 4) | ecosystem: Environmental > Terrestrial > Soil > Grasslands | place: USA: Hopland... | reverse complement strand
TCAGGTAGTTGGCCTCGACGCGGTTGAAGTCGTCCTCGGCCTGGGCGTAGACCATGCCGAACACCGCGTCGGCGTCGCTCTTGCCGTGCACATGGGCGATCCCCCAGTCGTCGCGAACGATCTGGACGCGGGCGGCGACGGCGCGCTGCCGGGCCAGGTCGGCCGTGGGCGCGTCGGCCAGGGCGGGCGCCGATAGCGCCGCGTAGGCGGCCGACAACAGCAACAGCTTTCCGATACGCAAGACGCGCCCTCCCGATCCACGGACCGGACCGTCGGACGCCGTCCCCGCCTTGTCCAGACCCGCGCGCGGTCGCGGACGCGATCAGCCGCGCCGCGCGAAAAGCGGGCAGGGCGGCGGTCAGCGGATGTGGGAAGGTCCTTGGTGGAGCCGAGGGGAATCGAACCCCTGACCTCCTCATAGGAGATAATTGTTGGACCGAATTTCCTAGAGTTTCCTCAAGGACTAAAAATCCAAAATATACAATCAGTTGCTGGCGTGTTGTTTCCTGGCGATGCCTGGGCGTTGACCTGGGTCGCTTATCGAGCGCTTATCTGGGAGTTGGGATATGGCTTTGGATAAGCGCGCATGGCGACTGTGAAGTTGACGAAGACGGTCGTGGATGCGGTCGCTCCGGCTGAACGGGACATCTACTTGTGGGACACCGCGCTTCCGCGCTTCGGCTTGCGGGTGACGGCCATGGGCGCGCGGATCTATCTGATCCAGTACCGGGCCAAGGGGGCACCGGGCCAGCCCGCAAAAACGCGACGGATCACGATCGGTCAGCACGGCCAGCCTTGGACGGTAGATAAGGCGCGGGACGAGGCGAAGCGCCTGTTGGCGGCCGTCGATCTGGGACGAGATCCCTTCGCAGACAGGGAAGATGAGCGGGAAGCGCGGCGATTGACGGGCGAGGCGGCCACGTTGCAGGCCGAGCAGGCGAAACTCCGCCAACGCGACAACTTCCAGGCGGTCACTGAGCGCTACATCGAGGCGTGCCTGCGCGCCAACCGCAGCGGAGGGGAAACGGCTCGGCTATTGCGGCATGGGCCGGTTCCGGCTTGGCGAGATCGCCATATCGGTGAGGTGCGCCGTGTCGATGTCGCCGACCTGATGGATGCCATCAAGCAGCGATCGCCGGCTGTCGCCCGATCGACCTATGACGCCCTTAGAGGGCTCTTCGGGTGGTGCACCGAGCGCGAACTCATCGCCGTGTCCCCCTGCGCCAATCTCACCGCTCCGCCGCGCCCTGAGGCGCGCGACAGGGTGTTGGCCGACGACGAGCTAAAGATCATCTGGCAGGCGTCGGATGACCTGGGCCTGATTTTCGGATCGGTGATCAAGCTCCTCATGCTGACGGGCCAACGTCGGGCCGAGGTGGCGGGCATGGCGTGGGCGGAGCTGGATCTGGAAGCGGCGACTTGGCGCATTCCCAAGGAGCGCAGCAAGAACGGCAAGGCTCACGAGATTGATCTCAGCCCCAGGGCGCTCGAACTAATCAAGGCCATGCCTCGGTCGGGACCTAACGTGTTCCCCGCGAGAGGCGAGGGGGGCGTCCGCGGCTTCTCGGCGACCAAGCGGAAACTCGACGCGCTGATTGCGGCGCGCGCGTCGGGGAATGGCGATCCCGCGGTACCGGCCTGGCGCCTGCACGATCTACGGCGCACGGCCGCCACTGGCATGGCGGCGCTGGGCTGCGCGCCACACATCGTCGAGCGGGTGCTCAACCACATATCAGGTACTCAGAGCGGTCTTGTCGGTGTGTATCAGCGCCACGAGTATCGCCCCGAGCGTCTGGCGGCGATCACGGCCTGGGGCGCGCACATCGACGCCGTGATCACGGGGCGTAGACATGGTGAGAATGTCGTGGCGCTACGGGCGTGAGGCCGGGGCCCGCATCGACTTGGCGCGCGGCGCTAGCCCTCCAGCGGCTTAGGCGACAGCAGTAGCCAAGCCGGTTTGCCGAACGCCGCAGCGATCCGTTCGATATTGTCGATGGAGACGTTGCGCTCCGCGCGCTCGATCGAGCCGATGTAGGTGCGATGCAGGCCTGACAGATCCGCAAGCGCTTCCTGGCTGAGACGTGCGACTGCGCGAGCCTCGCGCACGCGATCCCCAAACACTTTGCGAAGGCTCTGCGCGGCGGCATGGCTCATGACCGGAAGGTCCGGCCATGATGACTTTACATCTACAGACTATGCGTAGCGGTTTGATGACGATAAGTAGCGTCATCAACAAAGCTTAAGGGGGAGCAGCATGCCGAGCGCGAGGTCAGGCGTCGTTGGCGTGGCTATTGTGGGCGCACTAGTGGTTATAGCGATTTCAATTTCGCGCGGTTCGCCGTCTGCGCCGGCATCGGATGCAACCGGCTCCCAAGCCCCGTCGATGGGGAGCGTTTCCGTCGCGGACACCAAGCCCGCTGAGCAGGGGCGCCGGGGCTCATACGGTGAAGAGGTGAATGATCGGTCTGGCTGTGTCTGGATCACCTATACGTTCTCGCCGAACTCCGTGCACGGCCTTGCCTGGAACCGATGCGGCCGGGCGTTGGGCTACCTCGAAGTGAACTTCAACATCATGTTCGAGAACTCTGTTCGGCAGTCGTCATACTCGAACGTCACCAACCTCGGCGACGATCAGACTTGGTCGTTTGACGTGGCCTTTCAACAATGGGGCGATCACGCTGTGCTGACAGAAGTCCAGTCACGATGACGGCGCGCAGGGAGGGTCCAGGTGACGGCGAGGCGGAGCCGAGACCCCAGCGTTGGTGTGAGCAGCGCTATTGGACCGACGCGTTAGAGGCGTTTGCAGTCCTGCGTAGTGAAGGCGTTCGGCGTCTCGAACTGGATCTGGTCGCAATAGAAAGCGCGGTGGTCGCGGGCGATGGGCCGGCTTACAGGGCGCTCGAAGCGTTTGCGGACATCCATCGGCATGAGGGCTTCGACTCATATCGGAGCGCCTCCAGATTGATGATGGCTTTGGTTCTTCGGTTGGCCATGTGCTCGGAATCGGAAGCGATCAAGCCACCTGCCTAGACTGGCGCCTCGCGCGCGGTCGCGCGCCCGCGCGCGAAGAGGCCCGCGCGCGGGCGCGCATTGGCTCCCCTTCATCCGGACCGATTTTTCTGGTGAAGGCCGAATTTAGCGGCTGGTTACCTGAGGTTTGGCTGCTTTCATCTCAGCCCCATGAGATCGATCAATCACGACTTTGTGAGGCCGCGTCAGGGAGCTAAACAAAAGCAACAGCTTAGATTTTCGAAGTATCAGTGTGGTTACACGCCGACGCGGGGGGAATTATCACTGTGCTGATACATCATTTTTGCTCGGTGATGGACGGAGTTGTCCTAGAAATCGCGCTATGTATTCTCCCGTCGTTGCCACTTCTGGCGAGCAAACTCGGAGGTAAAATTGTCAATCTCGGCCAACCTTGTCACGGTTCGACAAGCGGCTGATCGCCTCGGAGTAAGCGTGAGCTTTTTGAACAAGGCGCGTCTGACCGGCTCAGGTCCAGGTTTCGTCAAGCTCGGCAGAGCGGTTCGCTACCGTATCGCCGATCTGGAAGCCTTTATTTTGGCCGGTTGCAGGTCAAGCACGTCGAACTATTGAACCAAGGTACAAAATTAGAGGCGGCCGCATCGCCGGTTAACGACAGGGTGCGGCTGTAATTGAGATACTGGGGGAGCGGCCAAATCTCACGCGTAGTCCGAAAGGTGCAAGCGCGGTCGCCGACGAGATGCATCGTCGAAAGTAGGCACTAAGCTGGAACCCGCATCGGGAGTTCGAGCACCCGAAACGACGGGCCCGGCTCCGGTGAGCTGTCTGATCGACTAGGGTCGGAACTCCCAGGGGCGCTTCGGTGCCCTTGGGAGTTCCGTCCTAAACCCAGCCCCAAACCCGACACCAGCAAGCTGTACCTGCAGTAAAGAATACTGAGACTCAGAACTACCACTGATGTTTCCCTCGGGACATTCGGAAACAACACACAAGCGAGCACTTGGTTGTTCCACCCGGTGATCGAATGCGATTTCGCGGCGCAACGGCTGGTCAACGGCGCAAACGAAGTTCGATTGCGACCACGAAGCTAGGACGCCTCAAGAATGCGGCCCTCGCGCATCTCCAGCACGCGATCCGCGCGGCGCACAAGCGCCGGCCTATGCGCCACCACCACTCGCGTGATTGGCAACGCGCTGATGAGGTCGCCGATCGCATTCTCGGTATCTTCGTCGAGGTTGGCCGTGCCCTCGTCCAAGAAGAGAACCGCAGGCTGACGGTACAGCGCCCGAGCCAGCAGAATCCGTTGCTTCTGCCCTCCGGAAAGCGAGGAGCCCATATCTCCGACGAGGGAGAGGTACTGCATCGGCATTCGAGCGACGTCCGCGTGAATATGGGCGGCTTCAGCGGCAGCGATCACCCCCATCATGTCGAGGTCCGGATCGAAGAAGGCGATATTGTCCGCGATCGTGCCTGAGAGCAGGCGATCATCCTGCGCCACGACGCCGACGCTCGAACGCCATGCCCTGATGCGCTCAGGTGTCGCTGGCTGACCATCGAGCAGGATCTCGCCGTCCGTTGGAAATTGCAGACCCAGCAGAAGCTTCAGAGTGGTTGTCTTGCCTCCACCGGAGGGGCCGACGAGCGCGACGAATTCGCCAGGTGCTATGTCGAAGCTGGCCTCGCGCAAGATAAAAGGATCCGATGACGCATAGCGAAAGGACAGGCTGCGGGCCTGGATGCCGCCGGCGACCGGCGCACTGAGCGCGGCCGCCTCTGTCGTTTCCGGGGTCGCGCCGACGATGTCGCCCAGCCGCTGCAAGTGCAGACCTAGGAGTTGGAATTCGACGCCCTGATTTATTAAGGAGAAGCAACGGTCTGTGAAGGTTTGCCGAAAGGACAGGAAAGCCAGCAGCATGCCCACGGACAGACCCTGGCCATCAATAATGAACCGCGCGCCCAGAAACACGACCAAGATGAACTGAACCGCGACTACACTGTTCTGAAGCCAGTCGAGGGCGATGTTGAATTTGCCGACCGAAACCGAGGCGTTGATGGTGTTGGCGTAGTGATTGCGCCAAGCTCCCTCACGCTCGACCTCTCGTCCCATTAGCTTGATTGTGGCGGCCGCCCTCACCGTCTCCATCAGATGGGAGCGCTCCTTGGCTGAAGCGATCAACTGCTCCTCCGTCCTCGATCTCACAAAGGGATAGAAGGCGGCGGCCAGGACCAGCATCAGAAGGACGGAGGCACAGACCACGCCGGCGAGCAACGGCGAGTACAGGAACAGGATAACGGCGGCGAGCAGCGCCATCACCCCGTCAATGATCGAAGCTACCAGGCCGCGGGTAAGGGCGTCCTGGATCGCCGAAGTAGAGCCAAGACGGGAGAGAATGTCGCCCACATGGCGCTTCTCAAAAAAATCCGCCGGCAGCCTCAATAGCTGATGAACCAAGTTTCCCACGATCTGGTAGGTCAGCATGCTGCCGAACACCTGCAGCATCCAAGATCGCAACGCCGCCATGCCCAACTGCAGCAGCATGAGGCCGCCGAACCCCAACGCCAATACAGTCAGGAGGCTCTTGTCCATCCGCCCGATCGCTTCATCCACGACGAGCTGAATTTGGAACGGGCCGGCGAAGGCGACGATCTGGAGCGCCAGGGAGAGCGAGAGAATCTGGACGAAGGCTGGAACGAACCCCTGCAGTCGTGACCACAGACTCGAGATCCGCACGTCCACGCGGGCCTCGACCTTTTGAAAGCCGGCCTTCGGGGCGACTTCGAGCACAACGCCCGTGAAGTGGTTCGAAGCGTCCTCGAGGCTGAGCGTTCGCGCTCCGCGCGCAGGGTCATGAATGTCGATCTTGCCGCGGCGCACGGCTTTCAGCACGACGAAATGATTTAGGTCCCAGTGCAGAATGGCCGGCGTCTGCACTTTGGAAAGGGCGACGGCGCCAACGCGCAAGGGGCGGCTTTCGAACGCGAGCTGATCGGCCAGCGTCATCAGGTTCCGCAGCGTAGCGCCTGCCAAGGACATCGAAAAGCGCTGCCGTAGACCGTTGAGATCAACTTCATGGCCGTGATACGCGGCGATCATGGCCATACAGGCCAGGCCGCACTCGGCGCCCTCGGTCGCCAACATGATTGGCAATTTTCGGCGGCGCTCGAAATTCAGCGTGTCCATGAGGTTGGTCATCGCCTGCCTGCTGCGTAGACTGGGTCGAGGAGCCATTCGACCAGCGAGCGTCGGTCCAACACGACATCCGCGTTGGCAAGCATGCCGGGGCGCAGGGGCATGTCCTGGCCGTAAGCGCTAATGGTTTGGCGATCGAGTTTCACGCGGATGCGGAAGACCGGCTCCTGCAAGGTCAGACCGGGGACGGAAAGCTCGCTCGGCGCGAGCACCGTCCTGGAAACCGTGCGTACCCTGCCGCTGGCGGCTCCGAATTTCTGGTGCGGAAACGCCTGATACATCAGACGTACCTCCTGGCCTGGTCGTATGAAGCCCGCCGCCCGGGAGGGCGCAAATAGCTCTGCCTCTATTCCATCCCCGGCCGAGACGACGGCGATCGTGGCGCCCGGCGACAGAGTCTGGCCGATGTCGACTGGGATCGCGCCTACGCGGCCGGCGATTGGCGCGGTGGCCACGTAGGTGGCCTGTAGCGCGGCGGCGGTCCCTTTCTGTCTAACCTCTGCGATCGCAGCCTTCGACTGCGCTGTGGCGGCTCGCGCATCCAGCGGAACGGTCTGCAACTGGGCGTCCAGATCACCGATCTGCCGCTCATAGCTCAGGACCAGGGTGCGAACCTCGGCGGCGTCCTGGGTCGTCATCAAGGCCGTCGAGCGGGCGGTATCGAGATCCAGGCGGCTGAAGTACCCTTTCGCGGCGAGACTCTCGAAACGCTCGACATTGGCGTTCGCCAGCCGCGTTCGCTCCTCTAGGGCCGACAGCCGTCCTCGAGTCTCGGTCAGCTCTCTTTCTAGCGCCGCGCGCTGCCTCGCGAGGCGAACGGTCTGGACCGACAGACGGGCCTGGGCGGCGTGATCCTGCGCCTCGAGGGCGTCCGACTCGGCGGCGACGTCGCGCACCATCGCCGATCCCGCATCGCCTTGAGGCAGGTCCATTGACGTCCGTAGAACCGCCAGGGCTTGGCCTTGCCGGACGATTTGGCCTTCGGCGATGTCCAGGACTTCCACCATACCGGCCTGACGCGCGGTGACTCGAATGAGGCCAGCTTGCGGAACGAGCCAGCCGGCCACCGTCTCACGCCGGGTGTAGGTCGCCGTAGCGCAGAAGACCGCGACCACGATGACGATGCCTACGCAGGCCCAGGCCAGTACGCGTGTCGAGGGCCGCGAGGCAAGGATAACCTCGCCCTCCAGGCGACGGCTCGCATGGGTGACGGCTTGATGTCGAAACAGGCCATAGTTCACCTTGGAAATGCGCCCCCGCTCATGGAGTTCGGCCGGCGGTTCTCCCGCCGGCCTCACCACTAGTTGCTCTTGTCGGGATTTTCCTTGTTTCCGTCCGGGTGCGAGGATCCGCCGCCACCGCCGCCGCCGCCGCCGCCACCGCCACCGCCGCCGCCGCCGCCAGCGGGAGCGCCACCGTCGGTCTTGGTGCGAGTGACTTCGATACTGCCGAACGGGATGGTGATCTTCACGGTGACAGTCGTGCCTGTCGTTCCGCCACCTGCCACGAAGTCAATTTCGTCGTCGTTCAGCGCGCGGAAGTCGGCGTCCGCAGCATAAGCCAGGTTCGAATTACGCATTGTAACCTCTAGCGATCACCCCGAAATTGGGGATTCAATCTTAGATTACATTTTTTACCTAAATCAACTCAAAATATTCTCTCTCACCGCTCATAGTGCTGGTGCGGCAACATCGACCGAAGCGAACGGGCGATCGATAGCCGAGTTCGGCGTGAGTTGGATCTGTCCGGAGGGGTAGTCCAAGACCAGCCCAAAGCGCGAGAGAAGAGGAAGGCCGATATTGCCGGCGAGGTTCTCCATTCCCTTGCCCTTGTCCAGGTCGACGAAAAGCGCCGGCAGGTCGCGAAACCTCCACTCGCCGAGCGCCGCCGCCGTGATCTTCGCTTGCCTGGACGCGCGAGGGCCCGACACGTCGATACTGCTGGTAGTTGACCAACGACGATGCGCCAGCATGCGCCGAGGCTTCCAGAACGACCCGTACAGGATCAGCGGCGCCGCAGCGTTTCCCAGATCAATGGCGAAATCCACAAGGCCGATATCCTCCAGGCGCACTTGCACCGTAGGGACAGTTCCGATCCTGCGGATCGGGAGCGATCGCGCCTCGGCCGGCGCCTGGAACCGGGAAGGCGCGATGAACTCGAGGCTTCCCGCTTCGAAATCAATTGCCGCCACGACATTGTCGAGCACGTCTTGGCCGAGGATGATCTCGATGGGGCGGCCCACCGACCGTCGAACCACGGAAAGATCGCTGAGGCCGACGATCTGGCCGGCGATCGTCATGCCTGAGACGAGAATCGGCGGCCCTTCGGCGGCCTGGACGGTGATCGTGTCGCCGCTCGTGCCGGGCGTCTCGAAGGCTCCCGCGCCATGGACGCCGATATCGCGGGCGAAGGCCGCATCGAGGTGGGTCACCGACGCACCGCTGTCGAGCAGCGCCAAGACCTGGCGGCCCGCGATCTCGACCACAAATATTAGGTCGGTTCGCGGACTGAAGGCTATCGGACCGGTCCTCTGAGCGGGAGTTTGAAAACTCACAGTGGTCCGAAGCCGCGGCGGCGCGAAGATATCGGCTGGCATCGGCCGATTGAATGTGACGGCGGTATACGAAAACGCCTCAAGGGCTTCCGAACCATCCTGCTCGAGATTCACAGCCTCCGTTTTCTCGACGAATGGCGAGCGGACTCCGTCGATCAAGCGCCAGTCCTCGAACCGGGAAAAATGGCTTCCTTCCGGTTCGGCCACGCGGACGCCGCCGAGTTCGCCGCTCTCGGAGGCGATGAAAAGACTGATCGTTAGCTGCCCCGGAAACCGAGCCGTAACCACGCTCCAAGCGCGTCCGTATCGCCGCTCTGTCCCATTGGATCGCCAGTTGGCCCGTAGGATCCACGGCGAGAGGATGCTGGCGATCCAGTAGCGACGGTCGCCCGTCGCAGATCGTTCGACCCGACCGTCCGGCCCCTGAGACCAAGCGTCCGCCTTGGTCGCCACGAACTTGGTTCTGATAGGGCCGGCGTCGAGCGTTTCCGCATAGCGCCCCGTCGCATCCACCCAGGTTCCTCGGGTTGCATCGAGGTCGGCGATCCTAATCTTCGCGACCGCCGCTATAAGCGTCACGTCATCGAAGCCCCGGCCTCCGCGCCAGGTTCGGTAGCGCTCCAGCAAGGGCGGGAGCCGAGTGAGAGCTTTCGCCCAACCAGGGATAGCGGTGGCGGAGATGCTGGCGAGCAATCGTCGTCGAACAAGCGAGAGTCTCTCGAACTGCAACTCATGACCCCCAAACGTGTCCCGCGCGAGCTTTGGCACCCAACTCCAGGCTACCCAGGCGGGAGCCGGAGCGTCAACACCTCCCCATGGTTGGGAGGCAATCGCCGCGTCCGTGTCATCGCTCGGGACGACGCTACCATCAAAACGAAGTGGTCTCACAAGTAGGCGGTCAGGCTGACCTGCGCGCCAAAGTCCGACTCGACGTAAACAGCTCGCCGAGGCTTCGACATCCTTCGTCTCAAGACCGAAGCGGTCTCTAGCCAATCCCCAAAAGCGTCGTCGTCATCGGAATTCGCCAAGTCTTCCCAAGCATCGCGGAGCGTCGCCAGCAACATGGCCAGGGCGCTGTGGGCTTCCTTCTCTTCCGGCGCGAGCGCTTTCCCCGCCAGCGCGGCGGCGCTCTCCAGTCCTTCCACCAGTTTCTCGTGACCATCTCAGGATCTATTGTAGGCGGCTCGGATCGATTTCTTCGAACCACATATTCGCGCTTGGGAAGCACGACCAGCGCTGTGCCTTCCGTGGTGACCCCGGGGCCAGCCGGCGCGTCCGATGAGATTGGAGAACTCATTAACGGACACGCTATTTGCCCTGTAGACGCTGGGGACGAGGAGCGTGTTGACCGGAATGTTGATACCTTCGGAAAGCGTCGAGGTGGCGATCACCACCCGAACATTTCCTTGGTCGATCGCCACCTTCAGGCGGCGGGCGAGCAACGCCGACATCTGCCCGCGGTAGGCGGCGATTCCCCGGTGATGATCTGCTGAGAGTAGGGCTGGCGCTTATCCGGCGCTTATCGGCAGCTTCCAGGAGGCTATTCCAGCAAGGTTGTGCCAGCTAAGTGATTGTTTTTGAAGGTCCTTGGTGGAGCCGAGGGGAATCGAACCCCTGACCTCCTCATTGCGAACGAGGCGCTCTACCATCTGAGCTACGGCCCCAAGGAAGCGCGGAGATACGTTGGGGCGGCGGCCTCGTCAAGCGCTCGGTTGGCTGTCGTGACGGCGGTCGCTTGCCAGGGCTGTCGCGGCGCGGCAAGAAGCGATGTCACTGGACGGGAAGCTCATGGTCGCCATCCTCAACTTCGTCTTCTTCATCGCCGGCGCGCTGCTGAGCCTGCTGTGGTGGGCGATCATCATCTCGGCCGTGCTGAGCTGGCTGGTGGCCTTCGACATCATCAACCTGCGCAACCGGGCGGTCTATCAGATCAGCACCTTCCTCGACCGGGTGACCGGGCCGATCCTGCGGCCGTTCCAGCGGATCATCCCGCCGCTGGGCGGCGTCGACATCAGCCCGATCATCGTGCTGCTGATCATCACCGGCGTCAGGGTCATCCTGCTGCCGGCCCTGCACCAAGCGCTGATCGGCCTGGTCGGCGGCGGCTACTACTAGCGGCCAAATGTCCTCGACGACCCGCCTGGCCATCCGTCTCACCCCGCGCGGCGGGCGCGAGGCTGTCGACGGTTGGGCGGTCGACGGCGACGGCCGGCCCTATCTGAAGGTGCGGGTCGCGGCCCCGCCGGTCGAGGGCGCGGCCAACGCGGCGCTGATCGCCTTCCTGGCCAAGACCCTGGGTGTTCCCAAGTCATCGGTGACCCTCGCCGCGGGCGCCGGGGCGCGGCTGAAGCTGATCGACGTCACAGGTTGCGACCCGTTGTCGCTGGAGCGCGCACTGGGCCGCGCGCCCGACCACGCGGCCTGATACGTCCGGACAAGATCGGCTGAAAATCCCAGCCTGATCCGCGCGGCGTCCCGGAAATATCCGGTTGCGACGCGAAAACATGTGGATTTCGGCTTCTTCGGGCCAGAAAAAGCGTCAGAGAACCCGGGTTTTTCATCCCCTCTTAGCGACGATGTTTCATGCTATGGGCTCTGCAACGCGTGGCGGGGGCCGCGGGGCACGGGGGACTGTGTGAGCGACGAACGGCATCGGTCGGGAGAGATGAGGGTGGCGCGCGCGCGGCGCGGCAACCTCTATCTGCGCGTCGTCGCCACGGTGATGATCGCCATCATCCTGCACGTCTTCATGAACGCTGGCTGGGCCTGGCTGTGGGT
>Ga0136846_1209062_pt1 | contig 11511 bp, 12 predicted proteins | sample HopSoiMetagenom2_FD_96841 | JGI IMG/M metagenome (GOLD analysis project Ga0136846, IMG submission 96841) | Grasslands soil microbial communities from Hopland, California, USA - 2 Assembly 2016 (version 4) | ecosystem: Environmental > Terrestrial > Soil > Grasslands | place: USA: Hopland... | reverse complement strand
GGTCACCTGCCTCCCTACAATTTGCAGCCGAATGGCACGCCGGACGCGCGAGCGGAGACGCCGCTCGCATACCTCGAAGTGGAAGAAGGTCACGATCCCGCTGGGAATCGTGCTTGGCCTGGGCGTGACCGCGGCCGCCGTTGCCGGCAGCTGGGCGGTCAACGTCTACGAGTCGGCGCCACCGCTTTCCAGCCTCAAACCGGTGGAGAAGGGCCGCTCCTCGGCGATCTACGCCGCCGATGGCAGCCTGATCGGCTTCATCCACGCCGAAAACATCCGCCAGCCGGTCTCCTCGCGGGCGCTGCCGCAGACACTGCGCGACGCCACCGTGGCGATCGAGGACAAGAACTACTTCAATCACGGCGCGCTGGATCCGACCGGCATCGCTCGCGCCGCCTGGAAGGACCTGCTCGCCGGCGGCAAGCCGGTCCAGGGCGCTTCGACGATCACCCAGCAGCTGGTCCGCAACCTCTACATCCAGAACCCCGAAGAGACGCTGGAACGAAAGCTGATCGAAGCGCACCTCGCCTATGAGGAGGAGGAAGCCCACTCCAAGGAATGGATACTCACCGCCTACCTGAACACGGCGCCGTACGGGACGGTCGAAGGGGAGACCGCGGTTGGCGCCGAGGCCGCGGCGCAGACCTACTTCGGCAAGCCGGCCAAAGAGCTGAACCTGACCGAGTCGGCGCTGATCGCCGGCCTGCCGCAGGCCCCTTCCGAATACAACCCCTTCCTCGATCCGCACGCGGCCCTGCAGCGCCGCGACGAGGTCCTGGCGGCGATGCACGATCAGGGCTACGTCAGCGGTGCCGAATACCGCGAAGCGATTCACAGCGGCCTCGGCCTCAGCCCCGGCCACAAGTACCGGATCATCCGCGACCCCTTCCTCTTCGACCTCGTTCAGCAGGAGCTGATCGACAAATACGGCATCAACACCGTGCGCTACGGCGGCCTGAAGGCCTATACGACGATCGACCCCGAACTGCAGGAACGCGCGCAGGAAGCGGTCGACTCCTGCAGCGTCTGTTACCCGGAAGGCGGCCCCGCCGCGGGCCTGGCATCGATCAATCCCTCCAATGGGGAGATCGTCGCTCTCGCTTCGACCGAAGGCTATGAAAGCGAAAGCGAATTCAACTACGCCTGGCAGGCCCACCGCCAGCCCGGCTCGTCATTCAAGACCTATGTGTTGACCACGGCGATCAAGCAGGGGATCGACCCCGACACCACCTATTACAACGGCACCTCGCCGATGACACTCGATGTTCCCGGCGGCGGCACCTGGACCGTCAACAACGCTGAGCCCGGCGGCGGCACCATGTCGCTCGCCTCCGCCACCTGGGAGTCGGTCAACGTCATCTTCGCCCAGCTGGACCTCGACGTGGGTCCTGAAAACGTCACCCAGACGGCACATGAAATGGGCATCGAAGCGGACCTGGAATCGGTTCCAGCGGAGGCGATCGGCGGTCTCCGGGAAGGGGTCACGCCGCTCGAACAGGCAGATGGCTACGCGACTCTCGCCAGCGGCGGCATCCACCACGACCCGACCGCGATCAGCCGGGTTGAATTTCCCGGCGGCAAGGTCGACGAGACCGATACCGGTGAAGGCAACCGGGTGCTCACCGAGGGCCAGGCCTACGAAGTGACGAGGCTGCTCGAGGGCGTGATCACCCAGGGGACCGGCGCCGGATACACCTACATGGGCTGTGGCGCCGAGGCCGGCAAGACCGGCACCTCGGAGGACCTCTCCGACGCATGGTTCGTCGGCTTCACGCCCCTCTACTCGACCGCGGTCTGGGTGGGCCACCCGCAGTCACGCGAAGAAACCGGCTTCGGCGGTCCCACCGCCGGCCCGATCTGGCGCTCTTTCATGGAATCCGCTGTCGCCGGCGACTGCCCTGAATTCCCCGAACCGTCGAGCCTGCCCGAACTCTCCGGCCTCGATAGCGGACATACCTCCGGCTCCTATTCCTCCTCGCCGAGCGAATACGAAAGCGAATACGAATACGAAGAAGAAGAATCGACGGAAAAGCCGTCGAAGGGGGCGGGCGAAAGCAACGAAGCAGCGCCCGAAGGGGAAGCGGCTCCTGAGGCCGCGCCGGCGCCTCAGGCCCCTGCATCGCCGCCGTCTGTCGGCGGCGGCATCAGCCCCGGCTGAGCGCGCTTGCCCGCAGCTAGTTCGCGCTTTTCGACTTTGCCGATCGACATTGTGCTACCTTGCCAGGCTCGCTTTTAGAAGTAAGTCAGTCAGAAAAGCAAGGTAGTCAACATAGGAAGGAATCCGTTTATGCGGAACGCTCGCAAGGTAACCCGGCGGCGAGGCGTTAACGCGGCCCCCATGGCCGCTCTTTTCGCGCTGCTCATTGCAGTTCTCGTCGCTGGTTGTGGCAGTAGCTCGAACGACTCCAGCTCAGGCTCGACGAGCGGGGGGAAGCTCTCCGTGGTCGGCTACTCCACTCCCGAATCCGTCTACCAGGAAAGCCTGGAGCCGGCGTTCGAAAAGACTTCGGCGGGCAGTGGCGTCAGCTTCAGCAACTCGTTCGGCGCCTCCGGCGACCAGAGCCGCGCCGTCGTGGCCGGTCAGCCTGCGTCCGTCGTCCACTTCTCTCAGGCCGGCGACATGGAACGGCTCGTCGAAGAAGGCGAACTCGTCTCCAAAGACTGGGAAAAACAGCCTTACGGCGGCATCGCCACCGACTCGGTTGTCGTGCTTGTGGTCCGCAAGGGCAACCCCAAGGGCATCCACTCCTTCGATGACCTGCAGAGCAAGGACGTCGGCATCGTCACGCCGAACCCGTTCAGCTCCGGCTCCGCCCGCTGGAACATCATGGCCGTCTACGGAACAGCGATCAACGAGGGCAAATCGCCCGCGCAGGCGCTCGAAGCGGTGAAGACGGTGCTTGAAAAGACCGAAGCGCAGCCCGGCAGCGGCCGCGACGCGCTCGCCGCCTTCACCCAGGGCGAGGGCGACGTGCTGCTCAGCTACGAGAACGAGGCGATCAAGGCCGAAAAAGAAGGCGAAGACGTCGAATATGTCGTCCCCTCCTCGACGCTCCTGATCGAAACCCCGATCGCGGTCACCGAAAATGCCTCGGAGCCCGCGGCGGAAGAATTCCTCAAGTTCCTCTGGTCCGACGAAGGCCAGGAAATTTGGGCCGAAAACGGCTACCGCCCGGTCAATCCGAAGCTGGTCGACGCGAAACAATTCCCGACGCCCAAGGAGCTGTTCAAGATCAGCCAGTTCGGCGGCTGGGGCAAGGTCAACGACGAATTCTTCGACGACGAAACAGGCTCCGTCGCGAAGATCGAGGGTGAACTCGGAGTATCCACCTCGGGCTGATCGATGGAGGCGCATTCGGCGACAGCTTCAGCACCCCGGGCGGGCCTGCGCCTGCCCGGGGTCGGAGCCGGCCTCGGCCGGGGGACGGTGGTGCTCTACCTGAGCCTGATCGTCCTGCTGCCGCTGGCCGCGCTGACGAGCCAGTCATTCGAAGAGGGGTTCAGCACCTTCTGGACTCAGGTCACCTCACCGCAGGCGGTTCGCTCGCTGGAGCTGACCGTGATGTGCTCTTTGATCGTCGTCGCGATCAACGCCGTCTTCGGCACGATCATCGCCTGGCTGCTGGTCCGCGACGAATTCCCCGGCAAGTCAGTCGTCAACGCGGTGATCGACCTTCCCTTCGCCTTGCCAACGATCGTCGCCAGTCTGACGCTGCTGGCGCTCTACGGCAACGACAGCCCGGTCGGAATCGACATCAGCAGCACCCGGATCGCCGTCGTCGTCGCCCTGCTGTTCGTCACCCTGCCGTTTGTCGTCCGCGCCGTGCAGCCGCTCCTGATCGAGATGGATCGCGAGATGGAGGAGGCCGCCGCTTCGCTCGGCGCCGGCGGCTTCACCGTGTTCCGCCGCATCATCTTCCCCAACCTCCTGCCCGGCCTCGCTGCCGGGGTTGCGCTCGCCTTCGCCCGCGCTCTCGGCGAGTTCGGCTCGGTGCTTCTCTTCGCCGGCGGGCTGCCGCAGACGATGGTCTCCTCGGTCTTCATCCGCCAGCAGATCGAGTCAGGCAACGACATCGGCGCCGCCGCCGTCTCGGTGGTCCTGCTCGTCGCCGCCCTGTTGATGCTGGCGGTGATCACCTGGGTCCAGCGCTGGGGCAGTCGCCACGAGCGCAGCAGCGGTGGCGGCCTCACCGTGATGCCGATGAGCGGCGAGAACTTCACCAAGGTGGAGGACGACGATGAGGGCCACTAGCTCGGCGCGAAGCCGCTGGGGCCTGCGCACGCTCGGGCTCGGCTACCTGACGGTGCTTCTGCTCGCACCCCTGGTGATGATCTTCTACAAGACCTTCGAACACGGTCTGGCACCACCGATCGACGCAATCACCTCACCGGATGGCTTGCACGCGCTGAAGCTGAGCCTCTTGATGGTCGCGATCGCAGTGCCACTCAACACGGTCTTCGGTGTCGGCTGCGCCCTGCTGCTGGTCCGTCACAAGTGGAAGGGCAACGCTGTGATCGACGCAATCATCAACCTTCCCTTTGCGATCTCGCCGGTTGTGATCGGGCTCTCGCTCTTCCTTCTTTACGGGACCCAGGGCTGGCTTGGCCCGAGCCTCTCCGAAGCCGGGATCAAGGTCCTCTTTTCGGTGCCGGGGATGGTCCTCGCAAGCGTCTTCGTCTCGCTGCCCTTCGTCGTTCGCGAGACGGTGCCGGTCCTGCAGGAGATCGGTACCGAGCAGGAGCAGGCCGCCTCGACGCTCGGCGCCAACGCCTGGCAGACCTTCTGGCGCGTCACGCTGCCGGCGATCCGCTGGGGCGTCGCCTACGGCGTCGTCCTCACCACGGCACGCGTGCTCGGCGAGTTCGGCGCGGTCTCGATCGTCTCCGGCCAAATTTCCGGCGAGACGGAAACGCTGCCGCTCTTCGTCGAAAAGCAGTTCGCGAACTTCAACACCGCAGGCGCCTTCGGAGCTTCCGTGGTCCTCGCCCTGCTCGCTCTCACAACCCTCCTGGCCATGAACGTCCTAAAGAGAAAGGAGGACGCCTGATGGGAATCACAGTCGAGGGAGCCACGAAGAGCTTCGGTGACTTTCAGGCCCTCAATGACGTATCGATAGACGTGCCCAACGGTTCGCTGACCGCCCTGCTGGGGCCGAGCGGCAGCGGCAAGTCAACCCTGTTGCGCGCGATCGCAGGGCTGGAGACGCTCGATGGCGGACGCGTCCTGATCGATGACGAAGACGTCTCGAAAAAGCCGACGCAAAAGCGCGAAGTCGGCTTCGTCTTCCAGCATTACGCCGCCTTCAAGCACATGACGGTCTTCGAGAACGTCGCCTTCGGCCTGAAGATCCGCAAGTGGGACAAGGACAAGATCTCCGGGCGGGTGCACGAGCTGCTCGGCCTGGTTCAGCTCGAGGGCCTGGCGGACCGGTATCCGTCGCAGCTTTCCGGTGGCCAGCGCCAGCGCATGGCCCTGGCCCGGGCGCTCGCGGTGGAGCCGCAGGTGCTGCTGCTCGACGAGCCCTTCGGCGCGCTCGACGCCAAGGTCCGCAAGGACCTGCGCACCTGGCTGCGGCGCCTCCACGACGAGATGCACGTTACGACGATCTTCGTCACCCACGATCAGGAGGAGGCGATGGACGTCGCCGGCCAGCTGGTCGTGATGAACGAGGGCCGGGTCGAACAATCCGGGAGCGCGGACGAGCTCTACGAGCAGCCCGCGACCGAGTTCGTGATGAGCTTCGTCGGCGAGGTCAACCGGCTCGGCGAGCAGTACGTGCGGCCGCACGACATGACGGTCGCGCTCGACCGCGACGATGGCGCCGAGGAGGCGATGGTGCAGCGCATCGTCGCCCTCGGCTTCGAGATCCGAGTCGAGTTCGTGCTCGGCGACGGCACTGAGGTCTGGGCGCAGCTGACCCGTGCTGAACTGCAGAAGCTGGAGCTGCGCGAGGGGCAGATCGTCTACCTCCGGCCGGGCGAGATAAAGAGCTTCAACGGTGATGTCCCGTCATCCGATGGCCATGGGGCCTCGACTCCCCATAGCCCCCCGGATGACGATGACGCAGAGGTCTCTGCAGCCGTCTGAAGAGGCGAGGGGCGGGGTGCGCTTTGCCGGGTGGCGCCCCGCCCCAATTCGCCGTTGAGTTCAGGGTAGGACTTTTGGCACAGTCGCGTCTTGTTTTGCGCGCCCACCAATCCGAGAGTCGGGTGGTGCCACGGATAAGCAGCTTCTACGGCATCACGATCTGGATGTACTACGACGAGTTGCATCACATCGGCCGACCGCACTTCCATGCGCGCTATGGAGATGACGAGGCCTCGATGGATATCGAAAGCCTTGAAGTGATCGCAGGTGAACTGCCCGCGCGGGCCCGCCGCCTGGTGGTCGAGTGGGCGGGAGCAAACCAGGATCAACTTCGCGACAACTGGGAGCGTGCACGCGGCCATCTTCCCTTGATCCCGATTGAGCCGTTGGGGTGAGGAACTATCATCCAGCCATGCGCAGTACGCCACTGCTTGTTGACGCCAAAGCTCGGAATGATCGCCGTGTCCACGTCAAATTTGAGGACGGCTTGGCTACCGAGGTAGATCTCTCCTACCTCCTCGACTACGGCGGTGTCTTCGAGCCACTTAGGGACATTGGCTACTTCAGGCAGCTTCGTGCCGATCCCGAGGCGGGCACAATTGTCTGGCCAAACGACGCTGACATAGCCCCGGAGTCGTTGTACGAACGTGCCAAGCTGAGCCTTTAGAGCGGCAGCAGCCTCAAGCCAGACGACGCTCGAACGTCTTCTCGAGCTTTCGCTCATCTTCCTCTCCGGCAACCGTCTTGTCGAGTCGGGCAGTCGCGGTGCGGCCGTCGAGGTGCAGCGTGCCGACCTGGTTGTCGAAGTGCGGCCCCTCGAGCAGGCGCCAGCGGATGCCGGGGTCCGGCGCCCCCGAGAGGTGGGCGAGCCCGCGGGCGACCTTGGCGAAGGCGGGGGAGAAGCCGGCCTCGACGACCTTTCGCTCGCGCGCTTCGAGTGGGTTGCGGTAGGGCGAGCAGACCGCCTGGTACACCGCGCTCTGCACACCAGCGCCGGGCTTGAAGGCGATGTCGCAGAGGTAGGCATGGTGAACGTCGCCGGAGAGCAGCACGATCGAGGCCGGCGGTTTGCCGCGCCGGCCGGAGCCGACCTCTTCTAGCAGTCCGCGCAGGCGCTGGAAAGAGAACTGGAAGGCAGCCCAGTGGTCGAAGTCGACCGCGCGGCGCAGCTTCTCGCTGCCGCGGGCAATCGTCTCGCCCCAAGCGCCGTCGCAGAGCTGCTCGTTCCAGGCCTCGAGGTGGTGAAAGCCGGGGGAGAGGAGGTAGGGAACGGTGGTCGAGAGGATGAGGTGGTCGAAGTCGCCGCTGGCGTGGTCGACGATCCAATCCCAGGTCTGGTCGTCGAACATCGAGCGGCGCTCCTCGGTCAGGACCCGAGCCGCCCGGGAGTCGAGGAAGAGCGCCCGCACGCCGTCGATGTCGCGGCAGAAGCTCCACCGCGTTCCAGCCGCGGTTGTGTCGATTTCCCTGGCCCAGCCACGCAGGACCTCGGTCGCATCCGGATTCCCCCTCACCTCGGCGTAGAGCTCGTTGTCGTCGAGCTCGCGCGGCGAGAGATTGCCGAGGTGCTGGTAGATCCAGTATGTGGCGATCCCGTCGACGGCACGTTCGTGCCACCAGTGCTTGCGATCCATCTCTTCGTGCCAGGAGCGCGAGATGTTCCAGTCGTCGCTCATGTCATGGTCATCCCAGGCCATCGAGGTGGAGACGGTCGAGAAGAGCCAGCGGATCATCGGGTCGCTCCAGCTCTCTTCGTAGAGCCAGCTGTACTCCTCGAAGTCGATGACCTCTTCACCAGGGGGCTCGGAGACGTCGCGGCGGGCCCGGATCCGCTCCCGCGTCTGCGGCGAGGCCTCGTCGACGTAGACCTGGTCGCCGAGAAGGAAGAGCAGCTCCGGCCACTCGTCGCGGTCATCGCTTGCCATCTGCGTCGCCAGCACATGCAGGGCATCGAACTCGCAGCCCTTGGGATCCCGATCCTTGCTTTCGGTGTAGGGCGCCGCATGCGGCGCCGCCACCCGGCACGAGCCGAAGCAGATGTCGAGCGCCTTGTCGGACGAGAGGGTGCGGATCACGCTCGGCGGCAGGTCTTGGTCGGCTGCGGGCCAGCGACGCTCGCCGTCAAGCGCTACCTCGTACTCGTAGAAACCGCCGGCCTTCAGGCCTTCGATTCGCACCAGCGCGTAGTGGCGCCCCGCGACGGAGAAGGTCGGCTCGACGCGGCCGAGGATCGCGACCTCGCATCGCTCGCTGGTCTCGACCCAGACCGTCGCCTCGGTTTCGGAGACGTAGCGGAGAAGCGGACCGAGGACGAGTTGCGGCATCTCATTCCTCGCTACCCAGATCGCAGTGGCGCACACAGGATGCTAATCTTGACTTAGATGGTCAATAAAACCAAGAAAGGAGACGCGGTGAGTGGTCCACCCCCCCACACGACGTTCGTCTCGCGTGGCAGGCTGAATGGCGTTCTTCGCCAGGGACCCTCGGGAGGGGGGCCGGTCGAAGGCAGCACCACCCAGCCTGGGCGTGAGCAGGCCAGCGTCGACGATCTCGATACCCAGACGTTCGAAGCCCTCCACTACCGGGCTCGCCTGATCCTCGGCGAGCCCCTGCAGCGCCCCGGTCGTTTCCAGCTCCGCGGTCACTAGCCCCTCGAGACCTGACCGCGCTTGGCCGCGGTCAGGTCTGCCGATGGGCCTGAAAGCGGCCTGTGTGGTCGCCTTCAGGCCCGTTGGCTTGGGGTGCTCGTTATTTGCCCGCTTTCGCGGTGGCGGTCGTTTCGGTGGGAATTTCTTCCGGGCGCTGGGGGTAGGCCTGGACCGCCAGGTTCCAGTTCTTCAGCGTGAAAGCGACGTTTTTCGCTCCTGCGTACTGGATCGCGACGGTATGGCCGCCCTTCTGCAGCACCGTGGTCTGCATCACCGTGTAGACCATCGGGACCGGCGTCGGGGTGGCCGCGGTTGCCGGCGCAAAGTTGATTTTGCCGGTGGTCTGGCCATCGACCAGGATCTGAATCGGGCAGGCGAGTTCCGCGGTCGGTTTCGCCGCCGTGCAGGTTGCGTTGCCTGAGAACGTGATCACCGCCGAGCCGGTGCCGGGAATCCCAAACGAGGTGAAAGCGGTGGGAATGTACCCGGGCGCGGTTGCAACCGAGGGTCCGAAGACCGCCGTGCCGGCCGCGATCCCGGCGACCGGGGTGAACGGAGCGTCGACCTTCTTGACGAAGGTGTTGTCGGCGACTTTTTTCCTCAGGTAGAGAGTCGAGGCTTTCTTGTTGCTGATGTAGACGTGCGAGGCGGCCTTCTTGGTGAGGAAGGGCCCGGCGATCGACGAACCGGCGAACGACGGGGTCACAGCAACCGCCGCGGCCAGCACCGCTGCCAGCGCTACCGCGGTGATGGCGCGGGGCGTGGGGATTCTTCTTCTGAGCAATGGAACCTCCGTATCCAGGGCCGCCGGAGTGCCTCCAGGGCCGCCGGGTGAGCCTTTCTTAGTAAAGAGGTCAATAAAGTACAGAAGCTGGTAGGGTGATGTCGAGTAAGGCAGTCAAGAAACTTCGCAACCTGGCAGGAAAGGAAGCAAATCGAGATGAGAATCAAGTCCCTTGCCATATCGGCGATCGCCCTGGTGGCGCTTGCCGTTCCGGCTTCTGCCGGCGCCGTGACCCTGATCGGGTCCGGCTCGGTCGCTGCACAGCCCGTGCTGTCAGCCCTCTTCAGCACCTACACCAAGACGGTCAACCACAAGGTCCACTTCGTCTACACCGCCAACGGAGGAAACGCCGGCGTCAAGGACGTCCAGAACGGCACCAGCCAGTTCGCCGGACAGGCCCGCACGCCGCTGCCCAGCGACGCCGGGACGACCTACATCAAGATGTTCCTCGACGGCCTCTGCATCGATGTCAATCCCAAGAACAAGCTCAGTGACATCAGCATTCAGCAGACCCACGACATCTATCGGGGGCTGCTGACCAGCTGGAGCCAGGTTCCCGGCTCGGGCCTCGATACGACGATCGATCCGGTCGGCCGCGATACCAACGGAGGGACCTACAACTTCTTCCTCCAAGCGGTGCTCAACAACGAACTGCCGTCCTCGAACGTCAACGCTCTGACCGCAGACGGCCTTGTCGTCAACGCGGTCAAGCAGGACCCGAGCGCGATCGGCTACGACGGACTCGCCTGGCAGGGCAAGGGTCAGAAGGCGCTGAAGGTCAACGGGGTTCCTTGCCAGGCCAAGAAGATCAGCGTCGAGCCGCTCAAGTACCCGCTCTCGCGCTACCTCTTCCTGGTCCTGCCGACAGGAGTCAACAATCCGGCGCTGACCAAGTTCATCGACTGGGCGCGCCGTGACCCGGTCGCCGGTGAAGTGATCTCGAAGGCCGGCGGCGTTCCCGCCTTCAACAAGAAAGCCAAGAAGCACTAGATGGAGGAGGAGTACCTCCCGGAGTACGGCCCGAAATGGTCAGACCAACGCGCCGAGCGATTGCTCGGCGCGTTGGTCTGTGCTGTCGTCGGCCTGCTGCTGGCGATGATCATCACCGTCTTCGTACGGGCCTGGCCGTCCTTCGCCCACAACGGGCTGTCCTGGTTCGGGGCGGGGGGGAGCGTCGAAGAAGAGCTCAACCAGATCTACCTCTCCGGCCTCAGCGGCGCCGATTTCGTCTACACGTTCCACGGCTGGCAGCTGATCTGGAGCACGCTGCTGATCACCGGTGGCGCCGTCCTGATCGCGCTCTTCTGCTCGCTCTTCGTCTCCGTCTTCATCGTCGAGTTCGCGCCGGAGTGGATGCGCAACATCCTCCAGCCGGTGGTCCGTTTTCTCGCCAGCGTCCCGTCGGTCATCTACGGCCTGCTTGGGGTGCTGGTCATCGTCCCCTTCATCGGCAACCACCTTGTGACCGAGTCGCAGAAGGCGTCGGTCGCCGGCGTGATCTCGCTGAGCGGCTACAGCCTGCTTGCCGCGGTGCTGATTCTGACCGTGATGATCGCGCCGCTGATGGTCTCGATTTTCTCCGACGGACTGCGCTCGGTGCGGCCGGGCTGGCTCGAGGGTTCGCTGGCGCTTGGCGTCAACCGCTGGCGCACGACTTGGAAGATCGCCGTCCGCACGGCCCGTCCGGCGATCGTCGCCGGCACCGTCTTGGCGGTTGCGCGGGCGATCGGCGAGGCAGTGATGCTGGCGATGGTCTCCGGCTCGGTCGCCTTCGCTCCCAACCCGGCCGACGGCGTGATCTTCATCTATGAGCCCTCGCGGCCGCTGGCGCCGACGATCGTCAAGAACATCGACTCGCTCGGCTCGCCGCCGGCCAACGCAACGCTGTTCGCGATCGCCGCAGTTCTGCTCTTCTCCGCGGCGTTCTTCTCGCTGACCGGCTGGGCGGCACGGCGGGCGATGCGGAAATACGGAGCTACCGCCTGATGGAG
>Ga0136846_1225876_pt1 | contig 11516 bp, 14 predicted proteins | sample HopSoiMetagenom2_FD_96841 | JGI IMG/M metagenome (GOLD analysis project Ga0136846, IMG submission 96841) | Grasslands soil microbial communities from Hopland, California, USA - 2 Assembly 2016 (version 4) | ecosystem: Environmental > Terrestrial > Soil > Grasslands | place: USA: Hopland... | reverse complement strand
TGGCACACGCTGCCGAACACGTCGCGCATCAACGCGTCGAACCCGTGCTCGGAGTACATGTCGATCGACGACAGCGCGTGCAACCTCGCATCGCTGAACCTGATGAAGTTCCGCCGCGAGGACGGCGAGCTCGACGTCGAGGCGTTGACGCACGCTGTCGACGTGCTGTTCCTGGCGCAGGAGATCCTGGTCGGGAACTCGTCCTATCCGACGCCCGAGATCGAGCGGAACGCGAAGGCGTACCGGCAGCTGGGCCTCGGCTACGCGAACCTCGGCGCCCTGCTGATGGCGCGCGGCCTGCCGTACGACTCGGAGGAGGGCCGGGCGTACGCCGCCGCGATCACGGCGTTGATGACCGGTCGCGCATACCGCAAGTCCGCCGAGATCGCCGGCCGGATGGGCGCGTTCGCAGGCTACAAGCCGAACGCGGCCGCGATGATCGGCGTGATGGCACAGCACCGCGCCGCCGTCGCGAACATCGACGGCGCGTCGTCGGTGCCGTCGGATCTGCTGACCGCGTGCCGCCAGGCGTGGGACGACGTCCTGAACCTCGGCGAGGTGCACGGCTACCGGAACGCTCAGGCGACGGTGCTCGCGCCGACCGGGACGATCAGCTTCATGATGGATTGCGACACGACGGGCGTCGAGCCGGACTTCTCGCTCGTGAAGTCGAAGAAGCTCGTCGGCGGCGGCGAGATCACGATCGTGAACAAGTCCGTGCCGATGGCGCTCGACAAGCTCGGCTACGCGCCGGCTGAGGTCGAGGAGATCGTCGCGTTCGTCGACGAGCGCAACACCGTCGTGGGCGCGCCGTACCTGAAGGCCGCGCACTTCCCGGTGTTCGACTGCGCCGTCGGCGATCGCGCGATCCACTACACGGGCCATGTGAAGATGATGGGCGCGGTGCAGCCGTTCATCTCGGGCGCGATCTCGAAGACGGTGAACCTGCCCGAGACCGTGACGGTGGACGAGGTCGCACGGCTCTTCTCCGAGTCGTGGAAGCTCGGCGTGAAGGCGATCGCGATCTACCGCGACAACTGCAAGGTCGCGCAGCCCCTGTCCGGCAAGAAGGACGACGGCGCGCAGGAGACGCTGGTCTCGGCGCTGCCGCCTGCTCCGCTGACGCAGCGCCGCCGCTTGCCGGACGATCGCGAGGAGGTCGGCCGCAAGTTCCGCGTCGGCGACTACGAGGGCTACATCCACGTCGGGCTTTACGAGGACGGGACGCCGGGCGACATCTTCGTGGACATCGCGAAGGAAGGCACGACGCTCGCCGGGCTGATGAACAGCTTCATGATCTCGGTCTCGCTCGGCCTGCAGTACGGCGTGCCGCTCGAGGTGTACGTCTCGAAGTTCGCGCACATGCGTTTCGAGCCGAGCGGGCCGACGAACGATCCCGACATCCGCGTGGCGAAGTCGATCGTCGACTACGTGTTCCGCTGGATGGGCAAGCGCTTCCTGTCGGTCGACCAGCAGGAGGAGATCGGGATCATGTCCGCGGAAGTGCGGGCCCGGCTGGCGGACGGCTACCGCAACGGCGGCGATGCGCCGGCTGCGACCGCGACGCCTGTCGAGGCAGCTCCTCCCGGACAGACGGCGCTGTTCAACGCCTTCGAGGACGCACAGGAGTGCGCGAGGTGCGGCGGGCGGATGGTGCGGACGGGCTCCTGCTACACCTGCAGGGACTGCGGAACCAACACCGGCTGCAGCTAGATCGCCTTTGGGACTTGGAAGCGGCGCCGCTTAGGCGGTCGCCGCTTCCATGTTCTTCGTCACGACTTCGACCGTCTGCTGCAGTTCCTTCGTCGGGCTGAACTCCACGACCTCCGTCTCCGCGTACAGGACCGGCGTATGCCCAGGCCCGACGTAGTACGCGTCGCCGGCCTCGAACGTCTCCTCGCCGTCGGCGGTCTTGAACGCCACCTTGCCCTTGATCACGTAGCCCCAGTGCGGGCACTGGCAACGATCGTCGGGTAGTCCCTTGAACATCTCCGCGGCGTCGGCGTCCTGGGTGTAGGTCTCGAACGCAACGGTGTATCCGCCGTCAAAATTCTCGTAGTGCCCCTCGTAGCCTTCGACCTGCATCGAATCCGACGCAGTGGCCTTCGATGCCTTCGGCATTGCAGAACCTCCCCGGTTCGATTCAGACGACCCTAACGGGTTGTCAGCGGCGCCGGACGGTCAGGCTGTACGTCATCGCCGCTTTCGCTCCGAGCGAGTCCGTGACCGCAACCGTGAAGCGGAACCGGCCGGGTCGCCAGGCCGTCCCCGAGATGACACCGGTGGCGGGGTCGAGCACGAGCCCGAGCGGAAGCACGCCCGCGGCAAGCGTCCAACGAGGATCGGCGACGCCGCCGCTCGAGACGAGCGCGAGCCGGTAGCGCTTGCCGACGCGGGCGCGGCCGACGCCGAAGGTCCTGATCTGCAGCTTCGGCACGACGGTGAGCGGCAACGTCACCTGTGCATTTGCACCGGCCGAGTCCCTGACGGTGAGCACGATCGAGAACGTCCCAGCTTCGGCCGGAACGCCCTGCAGGAAGCTCGTCGAACCGTTGCCCTTGTCGCCGACGAACCCGGTGTGAGCGGGAAGCGACCCCTCGAGCTGCCAGCTATAGCCGGGGACTCCGCCTTTCGCGTCGATCGCGATCTGCAACGGCCGCCCGACCTCCCACGTCTGGCCTGCGGGCGCGGTCGCGGTCAGCTTCTGCACCACGACGAGGTCGAACTGCTTCGACGTCGAGCGGCCGCCGCCGTCGACCCGCACCGTGAACGTGTAGCTGCCGGCGCTCGTCGGCGTGCCGGAGAGGACTCCGTTCGAGCCGAGGCTGAGGCCGGCGGGAAGCGAGCCCGCACTCACCGTCCAGGACAGGCTGCCGCCACCCGAGGCGGCGAGCGTGGCGCTGTACGCCGTGCCCTCGGTGGCGCTCGGCAGGCTCCCCGTCGTGATCTGCAGAGCCGGCTGCGGTGGCGGCGCAGGCGCGGGCGGCGGCGTGGGCTTGGGAGCGGGCGCCGGGGCGGGGCCGCCTCCGCCGGTCACGGTGAACACGAACTGCCGTTCCGAGTGGTTGTCGCCACCGCACCAGGACGGGCCGCCTTCCGTAGCGGTGAGGTCGTGCACCCACACCCACGGCTGCGTGGTGCCCGCCGTTGTCGGCGTGCCCGTGATGAGCCCGCTCGACGACATCGACAGGCCGGCCGGCAGCCCGCCGATCACGATCTCCCACCGGTAGGCATCGCAGCCGTCGTGCGCGAGCAGCTGTAGCTGCACGGGCTGGCCGACGGTCATCGTCGGGCAGACCAGCAGTGGGCCGTCGGCGGGGCACGGCGCGCTGTCGTTGAAGCTCGCCGTCGATCCCGGTGTCGCTACGACAGCCCCGACGAGCGCGGCAAGCGTGACGATGAGGGCGAGACGTTTCATGTCGCTGTCACTTCAGCGGGCAGCCGGATAATCCCGGCGTGGTCGCATGGGCCATTTTCGACCCTTATCGCCGCCAGCTCAAGCACGAGCACGGCAACGAAGTCATGGCTGCAGCGTCGACGATCAAGCTGTTCGTCTATTCGGCTTTTCGCCGCTCGGGGCTTAACCCTGCTCAGCCGGCTGCCGCGAGGACGACCGGCGGCTCCGGGGTCGCCGAGTTCCTCGAAACGCGGCTGACTCTCGCCGACCACGCCTTCCTCATGCTCGCGGTCAGCGACAACGCGAGCACGAACCTCCTGCTAGACCGGCTCGGGCTCGATGCCGTCAACGCCGAGATCGAGCGGATCGGCCTCGAGCGCACACGGGTCCGCCGCATGATGATGGCCGACGGCCCCGACAACGAGACGGCGGCGGCGGACCTCGCCGTCGGGCTGGCTCGTCTCCTCGACGAGCCATTCGCCGACGACATGCTGCAGGCGCTGCTCGTCGCGGCCGACCTGAGCTCGTTCCTACCGCACCTGCTGCCCGATGCCACGATCGCCGCGAAGTCGGGCAACACGAAGACGGTGCGCCACGAGGTCGCGTACATAACGCACGGCGACCGTCGCCGCGTCACGGCGGTCTGCTCGTCGCCGCCGGAAACGCCCGACGTCCTCGCACGCGTCGCGGCCGACCAGTTCGTGGCCACGCGGCCTTAGTTCACGACGTCCACGTCGGTCGACTTGAAGAACGCGAGGCGGTGGTTGAACGAGACACGCACAGGAGTGCAGCGCACACGAGGGCTCGTCTCAGCTTCGCCATCACAACCTCCCCGGTTGAGGACACGACGGTCCTCCTTCAGCCGGGGGATGTCAATCGCAGGCTAGTCCGGCGAGATGTTGTGGTTGAAGCGGAAGCGGTTGTCCGGGTCGTAGCGCCGCTTGACATCGCGTAGCCGCGCGTAGCGCTCCGCGCCGTACTCCGTCTCCAGCCCGTCGCCGACCGACTCGCTCGCGTAGTTGATGTAGCCGCCGCCCGTCGCCCACGGCGCGAGCAGGGAGGTAAAGCCGCGCGCGGACGCGATGCGCTGCTCGTCGTCGGCCGCGTCCTGCCACACCCCGAGGAAGGTCGCGTTGTACGCTGCTTCCCGGCCCGCAAACGCCGTCGCCTCCGGGGGAACCCGCGCGGCCGCGCCGTAGATCGGCTCGAACATGATCGAGCCCTCGACGCCTTCACTCAGATGATCCGCCGCGAGCCGGATCAGCTCGTCGGGGAGCTCGCGCAGGAACCGGCCCGACCAGTAGTTGCGCAACCCGAACGGCATCCGGCCGAAGATCTCCTGCAGCTCTGCGTAGTACATCGGCCTGAGCGTGTTGACGAGAGGCTCCGGATCGTCGAGGAGATCCGAGATCAACTCCTCACCTTCCTGACGGTCCTCGCCGAAGTACGCAACCGCGACGATCGCCCCCTCCTCCTCGCTGACGGACGAGCGCGCTACGAATCCGAAGCACGCGAGCTCGTCGGGCGCGCGCTGCATCAGGTCGCGCCACTTGCTCAGAACGGCGACTGCGTCTGCGGTGGAATAGACGAGCTGCCCGGCGAGCACCTGCCCGACGGGATGCAGGCGGAACGTGAAGTCGGTCACGACGCCGAAGTTCCCACCGCCGCCGCGCACCGCCCAGAACAACTCCGCGTTCTCGTCCTCGGTCGCGCGCAGCACCTCGCCGTCGGCAGTCACGACCGTCGCAGCGAGCAGATTGTCGAGCGTCAGGCCGTGCAGGCCGATCAGGTGACCGATGCCGCCGCCGAGCGTGAGCCCCGCGACACCCGTGTCCCCGAACGTTCCGCCCGGCGTCGCAAGCCCATGACGCAGACACGGCGGATCCAGGTCCTCCCAGAGCGCACCGCCGCCGCAGGTCGCGACACGCGCCTGCGGGTCGACCGTCACGTCGTGCATCAGCCGCAGGTCGACCACTACGCCGCCGTCGCCGATGCAATGGCCGGCGACGCTGTGGCCCCCGCCGCGCACCGCAATCGGTAGATCCGATTCGACTGCGTAGCCAATCGCCGCAACGACGTCGTCCACGTCCAACGGCCGCGTGACCAGCGCCGGCCGCCGGTCGATCATCCCGTTGAAGGTGATCCGCGCCGGGTCGTAAGCAGCGTCATCGGGCCCGATGACCGGGCCCCGATGACGCTGTCGGAGATCCGAGAGCGAGTCGGTCTTCACCCGACGACTTTACGCCGCCAGGTCGAGAACCGGCTCGTCGACGATCTCGGCCCCCTGCTCGAGCTCGTCGCGACGGATCAGGGTAAGAGTTGCGATGACGCCGACCGCGGCAACGATCGCCCCGGCCCAGAAGGCGCCGTGGAAGCCCGTCACGAGCGCCGACGACTTCGTGGCGCCACCTGCGACGGCGTCCGTCGTCCGCGAGGTCGCGATCGCCGACAGGGCGGCGATGCCGAGCGCTCCGCCGATCTGCTGCGTCGTGTTGATCAGGCCGGAGGCAAGCCCCGCCTCGTGCGCCTCGATCCCCGCGAGCGCGGCGATCGAGATCGGCACGAACGAGAAGCCGAGCCCGACCGCGACCAGGAGGAAGCCGGGCAGCAGGTCGCGGACGTACGAGCCGTGCACCGAGACCTGCGTGAAGTACAGGAGCCCGGCCGTGAGCGACACCATGCCGATCAGCAGCGCCGGCTTGACGCCGATCCGGTTGACGAGCTGCGCCGCGATCGCCGACGTGATGATCGCGCCGCCGGCGACTGCGAGGTACGCAACCCCTGTCTTCATCGGCCCGTAGCCGAGGACGTCCTGCATATACAGCGTCAGCATCAGGAAGACCGAGAACGTCGCGGTGCCGAGGATGAAGCCGGCCACGTTCGCGCCGCTCACCGTCTTGATGCGGAGGATGCCCAGCCGCATCAGCGGCTCGGAGTGGCGCACCTCCCAGGCGACGAAGCCGACGAGCAGGGCGACGGCGGCCGCGAAGAACGAGAGCGTCTTCGCGGACGTCCAGCCGTTCGTGCCGCCCTGGGTGATCGCGTAGACGAAGGACGACAACCCGGCCGTCACGAGCACGGCGCCGAGCGCATCGAACGACTTCACGGACGCGTCGCGGCTCTCGCGGAGCAGCACAGGCGTGAGCAGGAACGCCGTAATGCCAACGGGGATGTTGACGAAGAAGATCCACGACCAGCTGAGAACAGAGGTGAGGACGCCGCCCATCAGCACGCCCGCCGCCGCGCCGAAGCCGCCGACGGCCCCCCAGACGCCGAGCGCGACGTTGCGCTCGCTGCCCTCGGTGAACGTCGTCGACAGGATCGACAGCGCGGCCGGCGTGATCACGGCTGCTCCGAGACCCTGGAACGCACGCGCGGCGATCAGCGACGTCTCCGACCAGGCGAGCCCGGCCAGCAGAGAGGAGACCGTGAACACGACGATGCCGATCAGGAAGATCCGGCGGCGCCCGAGCAGGTCCGCAGCGCGGCCGCCCAGGAGCAGGAAACCGCCGAACACGAGCGCGTAGGCGCTGACGACCCACTGGAGGTTCTCCTGCGAGAACCCGAGGTCGACCTGGATCGAAGGAAGCGCGACGTTCACGATCGCGATGTCCAGGACGACCATGAACTGCACAGCGCTCAGCAGCGCGAGCGCGAACCATTTCTTTCGATCTGAGTTGACCATGTACTCAGGTTGCCGCTCGCGCACGAGGCTGCGGAAGGTTGTCACCCGGCGAATCGAGGTACGGTTTTCCGCACCCGTGGACTGGTTCGTGGTCAACGCACGCGAGGCCCGCTGGCTCGACAACGAGAGGTTCGGCGCCTACACGCGCTTCGAGCCGGAGGGGACGCGCTTCGAGCAGGTCGGGATCAACATCAGCGTGCTCCGGCCGGGCCAGCCGATGGCGCTCTACCACGCGGAGGAGGACCAGGAGGACTTCCTACTCCTCTCGGGCATCGCGACACTCCTGATCGAAGGCGAGGAGCGCAAACTGAAGCAGTGGGACTTCGTCCACTGCCCGCCGTGGACGGAGCACATCATCGTCGGCGCGGGCGACGAGCCTTGTGTCGTCCTCGCCGTCGGTGGACGGTTGCACGAGGGCGTCGTCTACCCCGTCGCGGAGCTTGCGCTGAGGCACGGCGCCGGCGTGCGCGAGGAGCGGCGGCGCGGCGCCGATGGTGAGGCCGGCGAAAGCCCCTACAAAGGCTTTCCAGAGGACCGCGAGCCGGCCGGCGAGCTCGATCTCCCGAGCCTGACGTAGCGAGCGATCGCATGAACTTGCCCGAGATCACCGCCGGCGAGTTGCAGCAGAAGCTCGCGCGCCGGGACGACTTCGTGCTGGTCGACGCGCTCGCACCGATGATCTACGCGCACTCGCATCTTCCCGGCGCGATCAACATGCCGCCGAGCACGGTCGACACGATCCGCTGCGCGCGGCGCATGCCCGATCTCGCCACCGAGATCGTCGTCTACTGCGCGAACCCGAGCTGCGACGACTCGGTCGTGACCGGGCAAAAGCTGCGCGAGCTCGGCTACACGAACGTGCGCCACTACCCGGGCGGAAAGGACGAGTGGAAGCAGCTCGGCCTGCCGCTCGAGCGCGCAGGGAAGCCCTTCAGCGCCCGTTGACCGAGAAGTGCTGGTAGTCGGGCGCCCCCGTCCAGCGGCCGCCCCACTTCCAGCCCACGGATTCGAAAGTCCTCACGAGCACGCCGCCGCGGACCGCCATCCCGCTGCGGACATGGCCACGGTCGACGTAGGCGCGGCCGGCAGGCGGGAGCGCGCGCCCGTTCAGGACGTACGGGTTCTCGACGGGATTGACGTCGATCGCCAGCCCGTAGGCGTGCTGCGACCAGCCGCCGGTCGCCGAGCCGACGGCACGCCGGCAGTTGAATGCCGAGGTGTTGTCCGCCGCCATCGACGCATCGTCGCTGCCGCGGTACGCCGAGATCGGAGTCATGCGCCGGATCGGGAAGCGCGCGGCATAGAGGCGGCGGAAGATCGCGACGACGTCCGCCGCAACGCGGCGGTGGACCACGAGCGCGCCGACGCGCGCGCTTCCGTCGAAGCCGCGGTACGACACGTGCACGACGCGAAGATCGCGGGGTGCGACCGGACACCCGGCACGGTACGAGTAACGGACGTCCTGCTGCCGCACCGGCGAGATCGTCCCCACGAAGGCCAGCAGGAGCGCGACCAGCTGCATCGCCCGCAGCGTACTCTGGGCGCCGATGACGCTCGCCGTCCACGTCGTCGCCGCAGCGCTCGCTGCGTCATGCCCTTCCTTTCCCGCGGTCCCGCCTGCCACGACGCAGGTCGTCACGGTGAGCGCGCCGCGGCTGCGCACGACGTCGGCGACGCTCCGTACCTGGCGGCGCACCGGCGACTGCTGGCTCCCGGTCGCAGGCCCGTACACGGCGCGCGTCGGCTGGAACGGCCTGCGCACCAACCGCCGCGAGGGCGACGGCACGACGCCGATCGGCACGTTCCCGATCTTGCCGCGCATGTACGGCAACGCAGCCGACCCGGGTGTCCGGTTCCGCTACACGCGACTGCGCTGCGGCGATTGGTGGGTCGAGGATCCCGCGTCGACGGCGTACAACACGTTCCAGCGCGTGGGCTGCGGCGTGAAGCCGCCGTTCAAGGTGACGACACCGGACATGTCGAAGAGCGTCCACGCCTACGCGTACCTGGCGGTGATCGGCTTCAACACGAGCCCGATCGTGCCCGGCCGCGGTTCCGGAATCTTCCTCCACGTCCAGGTGCACAACTCGACGAACGGCTGCGTGAGCCTGCCGCGGCCTCAGCTTCTCCGCGTGTTGCGCTGGCTGACGCCGTCCCCTGCCCCGCAGATCGTCATCGGCATCAATTTAAGTTGACACTTACGTAAGTGTCTGCTTAACTATGACGCGTGGAGGCCGCACTGAAAGCCATCGCCGAGCCGAGGCGGCGTGCGATCCTGGGTCTCGTCCGTGAGGACGAGCTCAGCGCCGGCGAGATCGCGTCGCACTTCGACGTCACGAGGCCGGCGGTCTCTCAGCACCTGAACGTCCTGAAGGAGGCGGGGCTCGTGAGCGAGCGACGCAACGGCACACGACGCCTCTACCGGGCGCGTCCCGAAGGGCTCGTCGAGCTCCGGGATTTCCTCGAGGGGTTCTGGGACGTCCGGCTCGAGGCACTCAAACGCGAAGCAGAGAAGGAGGAGCGCAAGAAGCATGGACGCAGTCACTGACACCGCTGTATACGAACGCACGATCGGGATCGACGCCAGCCCCGAGACAGTCTGGGAGTTCTTCGTCGACCCGCAGAAGCTCATGCGCTGGATGGGGATCGACGCGGAGCTCGATCCGCGCGCCGGGGGCATTTACCGCTGCAACGTCATCCCCGGCAACACGGCCCGAGGCGAGTTCGTCGAGGTCGACAAGCCGCACCGCGTCGTCTTCACGTGGGGCTGGGACGGAAACGACACGCTTCCGCCCGGATCCTCGACGGTCGAGGTCGAGCTGACGCCGGAGGGGGACGGGACGGCCCTGCGCTTCGTCCATCGCGACCTGACGACCGAACAGGCCGCGTCGCACGCGAAGGGGTGGGATCACTATCTCGCACGGCTGGAGATCGCCGCCGGCGGCGGGAGTCCCGGCGACGATCCGTGGGTCACGAACGCGCCTTCGATGTAGTCACGTAGCGAGCCGGGCCTCGAGGCCTGCGTGCAGGAGCTCGAGGCCCCGCTCGAACGCCGCGCGGTTGCGCTTGCCGTGAAGCTCCGGCGCGACCAGCGCGAAAGTCATGTTGCTCAGCTGGTCATGGAGCTCTCGCACCTCGGCGCCCGAGAAGCCCGCATCCTGGAGGGCTCGCTGCAACGCCTCGTCGACGGCGTGGGCGTGCGGGCCGCGTAGCGGACGAGCGAAGAGGGGCGCCGCCCACGGCCGCTCGAGCAGCACCCGTCGCGTCGAGCGCGCCAGCTCGGCGAGCGCGTGCCACCACTCCCCGGTCGTGTCGGGCAAGGTCAGGCTCTCGTACAAGCGATCTGCCACGGCATCGAGCAGATCGTTCTTGCTCTCGACGTAGCGATAGAGCGCCATCGGCGTCACGCCGAGACGTGCTGCGACACGCCGCAGGCTGACGGCATCGAGCCCCGCTTCGTCCGCAACCGACACAGCCGCGTCGACCACAGCTTCGAGGTTGAGACTTGCCACCGGCTCAGTATACGGTGTAAACTCGTCGGTATACGATGTATACGCTCAACGACCTCAACACCCGCCGCTACATCAGCCTGACGACGTTCAAGCGCGACGGCACGCCGGTGTCGACTCCAGTGTGGGTCGTCAGCGACGATGGCGAGCGGCTGCTGGTCTGGAGCGCGGCGAAGACGTGGAAGGTGCGGCGCATCAGGCGCAATCCAGACGCGCTCGTGGCTCCGTCGAACTTCCGCGGGAAGGAGCGCGGGGACCGGCTCGAAGCGACTGCGCGGTTGATCGAGCACCCGCGCATCGAGGAGCTGTTGCATCAGAAGTACGGCTGGCAGAAACGCGCGCTCGACTGGCTCAACCGCGACAGCGGCACGGAATGGGCGACGATCGAGCTCACGGGCCGAGCGTCGCGATGACCTCCTCCGCCTCGGCGACGATGCGCCGCACGACGTCGCCCGCCGGCTCGACCGAGTCGATCAGGCCGGCCGACTGTCCGATCCACATCAGGCCGTCGTCGGCGTTCGACTCCTGGAAAGCGGCGACCTCCTCCCACAGCCGCGCGCGGCGTCGCCGTAGCTCGGGCTCGCGGCCGAGCCATTGCTCGACGAAGCGTGTCCGTTTCAGCCGCGCCCACGCACCCGGCCAGTCCCGGCCGCTGAGCGAATCCGAGAGGGTCGTCACCACCGTGTCCGTCCCGTCGCTCGCGACGATCGCGTCCTTGTAGGCCTGCTCCACCGGCGCCTCGTCTGTGGCGAGGAAGCGCGTGCCGAGCAGTACGCCGTCGGCGCCGAGCGCGAGCGCCGCCGCGAGGCCGGCGCCGTCGACGAATCCTCCTGCGGCGAGCACGGGCAGCGGCGAGACGGCCTTGACGACCTGGCGCACGATCACGGTGCTCGCGATCTAGCCGATGTGTCCCCCACCTTCGTTG
>Ga0136846_1227093_pt1 | contig 11518 bp, 8 predicted proteins | sample HopSoiMetagenom2_FD_96841 | JGI IMG/M metagenome (GOLD analysis project Ga0136846, IMG submission 96841) | Grasslands soil microbial communities from Hopland, California, USA - 2 Assembly 2016 (version 4) | ecosystem: Environmental > Terrestrial > Soil > Grasslands | place: USA: Hopland... | reverse complement strand
CCACTTGTTCCTGAACGATGATAGCGGGTGTTTCCAATTTACCGGCTTTCAGGATGTTGGCAAGGTCATTGGCTTCCGTGATCACCAGTTGCTGGTTTTTACCGCCAGAGCCCATGGTAACGCGGGAGTGGCCGCCTTCGATCTTTTGAATTACGTTAGGAGCGCTGTATACGATGTCATCCAGCACAATGGCGATGGGGTGGCCTACATTCCTTCCGGTAAGGGTAGCCCAGTTTCTGGCACCGGTGGGGTTCATTTCCATGGCAACAGCCACTTCATTGGTAACCTGGTCAAACTCCTGGCGGGCATCTTCGATAGCGTCGCCTTCCAGGAAGGCTTTGTCTCTGCCAGGAATGGTCTTGATCGCATATAATCTGAGGAAATTGCTCAGTTTGCCTTCGTCGTCGCGATCTTGTTTACCCCACAGGAACCTGATGTTAGCAGGGAAACTATTGCGAACGGCCGGAATGTTCAGGTATTTATTAACCGCAGCAGTATCGGCTAAAAGGGCAACACCCAGTGAAGGAGAGTAGCTTACTTTGCCGCTATTGGGATCCTGTTGAGGTGGAATGAATTTAATTTTGCTAACCAGCAGATTCTTGGTGGTAGTATCTTTTTTAGCAACGCCATTCGAATCTGTAATAGTAGCAGCCATGTAGTCGTCGAGCGCTTTTGAGGCACTCATTACAGAGTTTGACAGCTCTTCCAGGGTATACACTTCCCAGAATTGCAGGTGGGCTGTTGATTGCAGGTATTTACGAACCCTTTCCGGATCGCTGGCGCCGGCCAGTTCAACCGTGATGATACCTTTGTTTTCATCGAGGTTGATGTTGGGCTGGGCAACACCGAATTGGTCGATACGTTCGCGCAGCACCTGGAAAGTTTGTTTCATGCCGGCAGTGGCCTGGTCATGAAGGTAGTTCAGTGCCGCGTTGTCAGAAGCGGTTCCGCTCAGTTTGTTGTTGGCGCTCACAAACAGGGGAGCCAGTCTGGCGCCCGGGTTTTGCTCGTGGTAGGCATCAGCAAACAGATCGATAAAGTTTTTATCGCTGCTGAGCTTTCTTCTTTGTGCTTCAGCGATGGCCTTTAGTAATTGGGGATCTTTTGGATTGTTAGCCAGTCCTTTGATCAGACCGTCGAGGGCTATATCCATAGTTACGTTGATACCACCTTGCAAATCAAGACCCAGCAACAATTCGCTTTCTTTCGCTTTCTGGTAAGTTTGACCCCACCAGGTAATTTTTTTGTCTCTTGTAGCAGTCAGCAAGCTATCGAGATAAGCGTCATGTGCATTGTCCACGGTATCCTTGTAATAGGCGCGGGCTTCAGAGTTAGTGGGGTACTTCTGTTGAGGAGTAAGGGGATAGGTCCGTTTAACATACACCTCTGCTTTCTTACCCATTTCTTTTTCGTGCTGGTTTACGAACCAGGTAAAGGAAAGCTGGTATAAAGAGATCAGTATCAACAGACCTGCAAAAATGCTAACCAGTGCTCTCATTGGATTGTTTCGATTTATTTTTTTAGAGTTGGCAAAGATAGTGTTTTCGGTCAGAAACTCAGGAGATTGTTGCCTGTTGCCGGTTCCCGGATGCCGGTTATTTCCGCATTTCTGGCCTAATACACAAGTTTTTGTCCCCAATTTCCGGATTTCAGCCGTTTCGGGAACTTACAACGTAATTACCCTATTATAAATTTTAGAAAATCTGCAATTTCAAATTAACTACTTTTGCGGCACAAAAAAACTACCAACCTAATTATTAGTTATTAGTATGCAACTATCATCCCGTTTACAGTTATTCAACGAGCCGGAAACATTGAAGATGGCTAAGTTGGGCCGTGAATTGCGCGCCAAAGGTATCGATGTGATTGACCTGAGTCTCGGCGAACCAGATTTTGATACGCCTGAGCATATTAAAGAAGCTGCCAAGAAGGCAATTGATGAAAACTGGAGCCACTATACACCTGTTGCCGGTTATCCTGAATTGCGTGAAGCGGTTTGTACCAAACTGAAGCGCGACAATAATTTGTCATATAAGCCTGAAAATATCATTGCTTCTACAGGCGCCAAGCACAGCCTGGCCAATGCCGTATTTGCCACCGTGAGCAAAGGCGACGAAGTAGTGATCCCTACTCCATACTGGGTTACCTATTCCGAGATCGTGAAACTGGGCGAAGGGGTGGTAAAACTGGTTCCCACCAAAATTGAGAACAAATACAAATTGACGCCTGCCGAGCTGGAAGCAGCGATGAGCGATAAAACAAGATTGTTTATCTTCTCTTCGCCCTGTAACCCCAGCGGTAGCGTATACAGCAAAGCTGAGCTGGAAGGCCTGGCTGGCGTATTCCGCAAATTCCCTAATTGCTATATCTTGTCTGACGAAATTTATGAGTACATCAATTTCGTAGGCAAACACGAAAGCATTGCGCAGTTTGAAGACCTGAAAGACCGCGTAATTGTACTGAACGGTTTAAGTAAAGGTTTTGCCATGACCGGTTACCGGTTAGGTTACCTGGCTGCTCACCCTGATGTGATCAAGGCTTGTGAGAAATTACAGGGACAGTTCACCAGCGGTACAAACAGTATCACCCAACGTGCTGCTATCACCGCACTGACTACCGACCTGAAACCTTCCATGGAAATGACGAAGGAATTCGAGCGTCGTAAAAAACGCGTGATGGAACTGATGACAGCCATCCCCGGTTTAACTTTCCCCGAGCCTGATGGTGCTTTCTACGTATTCCCAACCGTTAGCGCTTTCTTTGGAAAGAGCGATGGCGAAGAAACGATCAAGGATGCCGATGACCTGTGTATGTACCTGCTGAACAAAGCACACGTATCTACCGTTACCGGCCGCGCCTTTGGTGAGCCTCAGGCTATCCGGATCTCTTTTGCCAACAGCATGGAGAAGATCGAAGAAGCCTGGAAGCGCATTAGTACAGCTTTGGCGAAATTGAAGTAAGTTGACGAGTTAACAAGTTAATAAGTTATATAGCCCCAATAGCGGAAACGTTGTTGGGGTTTTTATTTTTTGTAGCCCTGATAGCAGGACTATATGATAAAAATATAACATGTCAACTTAAGCTCGTCAACTAGTTAACTTGTCAACCCTGTCAACTTTATCAACCTTATCAACTTCTTAACCAATATTAGTGTCTATTCGACAATTGCCATATCCCTATTCATTTTAACCGTATATTTAGTGGTATAAAAACGAACGCTTCCATGCTAAAACAATCCCTGTTTGCCTTTGGTATTCTGGCTGCCAACAGTATATTGGCCCAACCAAAAAAAGACTATCCCGTACAGGCGGTAAATTTCACGGCCGTTCACTTTACCGATAACTTCTGGTTGCCCCGGATGAAGATCAACCACACCGTAACCATTCCGGCTTCCTTTGCCCGTTGTGAAAGCACGGGCCGGGTAAAGAACTTTGAAATGGCCGCTGCCCATAGCGGTAAGTTCTGCACCACCTACCCATTTGATGATACCGATATCTACAAAACCATTGAGGGCGCTTCCTTTTCATTAAGCCTGTTCCCTGATAAAAAGCTGGAAGCCTACATCGATTCCTTAATAGATAAAATAGCTAAAGCGCAGGAGCCTGATGGTTACCTGTATACCGCCCGCACCATCGATCCCACATCGCCTCACGAGTGGGCCGGACCTGAACGCTGGGTGAGAGAACGCGAGCTGAGTCATGAACTCTACAATGCCGGTCATTTGTACGAAGCGGCCTATGCACACTATTATGCTACTGGTAAAAAGAACCTGCTGAATATAGCCCTGAAAAATGCCGATCTCGTTTGTTCGGTGTTTGGTCCCGATAGGCGGCACGTGGCCCCGGGGCATGAGATCGTTGAAATGGGACTGGTTAAGTTGTACCGTATTACCGGTAAACCCGAATACCTGCAAACCGCGAAGTTCTTTATTGAAGAACGCGGTCATTACGATAAGTACGATGCTAAAAGCAAAGACCCGTGGCAGAATGGCGCCTACTGGCAGGACGAGATTCCGGTAGTGGATCAGCGGGAAGCGGTAGGACATGCCGTTCGCGCCGGATACCTGTATTCGGCCGTGGCCGATGTAGCAGCCCTCACGGGCGATGAAAAATTATTGCAGGCCATTGATTCCATTTGGGAGAATGTGGTTACCAAAAAGATCTATGTGCAGGGCGGACTGGGCGCTGTTCCTTCGGGCGAACGCTTTGGCGATAACTACGAACTGCCTAATGCCACTGCCTATAACGAAACCTGTGCAGCCATTGCCGGGGTGTATTGGAATTACCGCATGTTCCTGTTGCATGGCGAATCGAAATATATGGATGTGCTGGAAAAAATGTTATACAACGGCCTCATCAGCGGAGTAGGGCTCGATGGCAAATCCTTTTTCTATACCAATGCCATGCAGATCAAGAATAATGTTTCGCACCACAGCATGGAACCGGCACGTTCTGGCTGGTTTGAATGTTCATGCTGTCCCACCAACCTTACCAGATTGATCCCATCCATCCCCGGCTATGTGTATGCATTAAAAGGCGATGCAGTATATGTAAACCTGTTTGTGTCTGGTAATGCAGCCATCCAGGTTCATGGCAAACCGGTGACTATTGTGCAACAGAATAACTATCCCTGGGAGGGAGCGCTGACCTTTACCGTATCGCCGCAAAAGAGTGATGCCTTTAGCCTGCTGGTGCGCATTCCGGGTTGGGCCGGCAACCAGGCCATCCCTTCTGACCTGTACACGTTTAATGACAATCAAAATGCGAAGGTGACTATTTCAATAAACGGGCAACCGGTTGACTATACTGTTGAAAAGGGGTATGCGGTAATAAAACGTACCTGGAAAAAAGGCGATGTGCTGAAGGTTGACCTGCCGATGGAAGTTCGCCGGGTAGTGGCCAATGAAAAAGTAAAAGACGACCAGGGCAAAGTGGCCCTGCAGCGCGGCCCGTTGATCTATTGTGCCGAATGGGCCGATAACAATGGCAAGGCGGCTAACATTTTGTTGCCGGCCGATGCCAGCTTCCAGGCATCTTTTAAGCCAGATCTGTTAAATGGGGTGGAAGTGCTGCAAAGCGACCTGCCTGTAATTATGGTTGATGAAAAAGCACAAACGGTATCTACCACCCGAAAAACGGTAACAGCCATTCCTTACTACGCCTGGGCCAACAGGGGCAAAGGGGAAATGATGGTGTGGTTTCCGGTTAAGGTGAAAGATGTAGATATTATTGGGAATTAGTGGATCTATTGAAGGCTTTTCCATGTTTGAGGTTCCAGGGTTCAAAGGCTTATATGGATGCCCCCCCTGCAACCTGAAACCTGTAACTGTTTCTTATTTCTCAGAAATTTCACGTTTAACAACAATCAACTTATTACCAGTGGCATACAATTTTAATTAATGGATAGAGATTACCAGGACTATTCTTTCCATTAATAAAATTGACACCAATGAAGAGCGGAACAGCAAAATCAGTGATCGACGTCAACTGGTTTACAGTAGCACCCGGGGTATGGGGCCTGCGAGATGGCTTTGTAAACGTATACCTGATACATAACGCCGTTGAAAAAAAGTGGGTGTTGGTAGATGCAGGGTTAAAAAGGTCGGCTTTAAAGATCAAAGAACTGGCAGAATATCTTTTTTGGCCCGATTCAAAACCCGCTGCCATTATTTTAACCCATGGCCATTTTGATCATGTGGGGGCTGCACAGGAGCTGGCCAACGATTGGGATGTACCGGTGTTCGCCCATGTGATGGAGGTGCCCTATTTGTCGGGAATATCGGCTTATCCACCTGCTGATCCGTGGGCAGGCGGTGGTTTGTTCTCGGCTATTTCGTCGGTTTTCCCCTCCGGACCAATCAATATCAGTGAACATCTTCAGATATTGCCCGATGATGGCAGTCTGCCCTTTTTACCCGATTGGAAATATATTCATACGCCGGGGCATTCACCTGGTCAGATCAGTTTATGGCGGCGGCGCGACCGCGTGCTGCTGGCGGGTGATGCCTTTGTGACCACCCAGCAGGAGTCGGTTTGGTCGGTAATGCGGCAAACCCGCAAACTGACTGGTCCGCCCAAGTATTTTACCTACGATTGGGCGGCAGCAGAAAAGTCAGTCAAAACGCTGTCGGCCCTGGATCCGGAGATCGTTGCCACCGGGCATGGAATGCCAATGAGAGGCGAAGAAATGCGGAAAATGCTCCACAATCTGGCTGATAACTTTAGGGAGTTGGCTATACCATTAAATGGGCGCTATACCAATGAGCCGGGCGTTGTTGGCGCCGAGGGTGTTACATATATTCCCAGGGCTGTAAACAAGATCACTCCTATAGTTGCGGTAGCAGCAGGAGTTGCGGTGTTGGGGTTTACGGCGTGGCTGGCTTATAAGAGTAGTAGCAAGTTGACGAGTTAACGAGTTAACTCGTTGATAAGTTAACGTGATTGAAGAAGGGTTGTTGGAATCAAGTAGGAGGTTGATCGTGTTGACAGGGTTGAAAAAGTTAACACGTTAACGAGTTGACAAGTTGACTGGTTTATATAATTGGCCCTTTCGCCAGCTGGTGGAGGGGCTTTTTTCTGCCCGCTGCGGGCTGCCTTTCTCACTGCTTACTGCTTACTGCTTTGCTCATTTGAATCAACTGCTCGTGTAAAGAAAGAACCTGCTGAATAACCGGCTTCAGCTCATCATTAAAGATAACAAAATCGCATAACCGCATTTTAATGGATTCCTGGATCTGTTTGCTCATGCGGGCGAGTACCTGTTCGCGGGAAGAACCATCGCGTTTCATGGCCCGTAAAATACGCAATGGAGTAGGGGCCGATACCCCGATAATATAATCATGCTGGTCCTGGGTGCCGCTTTCGAAAATAATGGCCGCTTCCTTTATGGCATAAGGCGTGGTTTGTTTTGCCATCCATTCGGCCGCATCGCGAATGGTAACGGGGTGCACCAGGGAATTCATTAACTCCAGCTTTCCTTTGTCATTAAATACCTGGCTGGCAATATAGGAGCGATCGAGCTGATTGTTTTTGTAAGAAGAAGGCCCAAAATGCTGAACGATCAATTGCCGCAGCCGTTCGTCTTCATTCATAAGTCGCCTGGCGGCTTCATCGGCAGAATATACCGGAATGCCAAGTACCTCAAATACTTTAGCCACAGTGCTTTTACCACTGCCAATACCACCGGTTAAGCCAATTCGTAATGCCATAGGGGAGGCAAGTTATATAAAAAGTTGGCAAAGGGCAAAGGGCCCTCCTACGCTAAAGCTTCGGCGGGCGAGGCAGAAGGCAGAGAATTGCCGGCGGCGCAAGGTAGTTATTAACTACAAAGTTGGCGAGCCATGTTTGCCGTCTGCCTTCTGCCGTTTGCCTCGCTTATAAAAAAGAAAAAGCAAGTCCTTTAAAAAGACTTGCTTCATTTATATTATTTCCTTTCGGAAATTATTTCGCAGGCGTAGTAACTGCAGGCTTATTTACATTAGCGGTCATCTCCATAGAGATTGCGCTTTTTTCAATCTTTAAATAGCTGCCTGGGCTGGTTTCGATATCGATGGTGCCATCTTCGTTCATTTTATTTACCCGGCCATGAATACCGGCAATAGTAACGATTCTGTCGCCTTTCTGTAAATTCTCCTGGAATGATTTGGCCTGTTTGGCTTTTTTAGCTTGCGGACGGATCATAAATAACCAGAATACGAGGATCATGCCTACTAAAAGAATCAACTGCATGTATCCGCCTCCGCCACCTGTAGCCTGCAATAAAATAACTGCTGTCATTGTTATGTGAATTTGAAAATTTTAAAATTGGTAAATTAACATCTAAGGGAATTATTTCCCTTTTTCTACTTCAACATCAAAATGCACTTTATGGTTCTGGGTGCCTTTGGTATTTGCTTCTATATAAATATCCTTGCTGTTATGTCCTTCGCGGCCCTGGCTGTTGAACGAAGCCTTGATAAGGCCTTCCTCGCCCGGTGCTATAGGTGCTTTGGGCGGTTCGGCGGCTGTACAACCACAACCCGGCCTAACTGTACGGATAATCAGCGGTTTATCGCCCGTGTTCTTGAAACGGAAAGAAACATCCAACTTTTGCCCTTCAGTGATCTTACCATAATCCTTTGTTGAATCTATCCATTCAATCGTCGTGAATTTAGTACTGTCGAACGCTTCTTTAGGGATCACAGGGGTTCCCGGAGGCGTTTTATCTGCATAGTCGCAGCCGATAAAGGTGGCTACAGCTATAAAGGCCAAAAAGTATTTCATCAAGGGATAAATTTTTGCAAATCTAATCAAAGCAAGTTAATCAGGAAGGTTTATTCGCTGATTGCTGTGGCTGTGTCCCATTGGGCGTAAATGCCACTTTGTGCATTTGATTATCCCGAACCAGGTCTTTATGTATATTGTCCAGAATACCATTTACAAACTGGCCGCTTTGCGGAGTACTGTATTCCTTCGCCAGGTCAATGTATTCGTTAATGGTAACTTTTGGGGGAATGGTCTCAAAGAATAAGAATTCGCATACGCCCATCCGCATCAGTATCATATCCAGAGCGGCAATACGGTCGGGGTCCCAGTTCTTGAGTTTAGGCTTTATATATTGCAACGCCAGTTCTTTCTTTTCCAGCGTGGTTTGCAACAGGTTTTTGGCAAATTGCCATTTTTCCGTGCTCAGCAATTCCTGGAAGTTGTAGCCGGCAGGTTTGTTCAGGAAGTTCTGCATCAGCACTACCAGCATATCGGCATCATCGTCCCAGTTGCTGAAATACTCTTCTATGTAGCTGGTAAAAGTTTCATTGGGTAACAGCAGGGTGTTAAAAATGTACTCCAGCATTTCTTTTTCGTCTTTCTTATCCCTGCCCTGTACGGCAATGTATTGCTGGTACTTTTCCGATTCAACCAGTTCCTGGTAGATCTTTTTCAGCATGTCCTGGTCAACCCAGCCTTCAGGCTTGTCGTCTTTAACGGCCTGTTTGTAGGAAGGGTGTTCAAGGATCTTCCACAGTAATTCGTTACCGGCTAATTTAATATTAACGTTCAGGTCTTCTTTCGTAGGCAAGTGTTTGGAAGCGCGGTTGCGGGCATCGGTTTCAGCGTAACGGGCCACTTCTGTAACAAAGTGGATCAAATAAATAAAAAGCGAATGGGTTTGATCAAAATGCTTCTGTAAAATCTTCACGGTATCAACTGGTTTGGCAGGTACTTCGCCACCAGATTCTGCGATCTGACTTTCTACAGAATAAATGGTTTGCATAACCTTCACACGAATGTTTCTTCTGCTGATCATTTTGCAAGAACTTGTTTTTGAGGGCACAAAGCTAAACGATTTACAGGGTACCCCCAAAATCGTGTTTACCATCTTTATTATAATATTAAAATCCTGTTCAACGACAATTTATTGGGTTAGAAGCAATTGGGTGCTGCAAAAATGGCACATTAAAATCCAATAAAGGGGATGGGTATCTTCCTTTTTCTGCCATAGTTTGCCAAAAACACTGAAAAAATGGCCTTAGTAAAGGATTGGTATAAAATTCGTTTACTTTTGCCGCCCGGCTTTTTGGCAGGCAAAACCAAAACCGGCACCTCATATCAACATCATCTAAAATCAAAAATTAATACATTATGGCTAAGAAAGTAGATGCTATAAACGTTACCCCACTGCACGACAGGGTAATCGTTCGACCAGCTAAAGCGGAAGAGAAGACCGCAGGTGGTATCATTATCCCCGATACTGCTAAAGAAAAGCCTCAACGTGGTACGGTTGTAGCAGCCGGTCCTGGTAAAAAAGATGAGCCGGTTACTGTAAAAGTTGGCGATACTGTTCTGTATGGTAAATATGCAGGCACTGAGATCCAGATCGAAGGCGATGACCTGCTCATCATGCGTGAAAGCGACATTTTAGCTATCGTTTAATATGAAGTCTGCAGTCAGACTTCCCATTTTCAAATTTATCCATTTTCACTTTTTCAAATTAATCAAGATATGGCAAAACAACTTTTCTTCGATATCGAAGCCCGCAATAGAATGAAAAAGGGTGTTGATGCTCTGGCCAATGCTGTAAAAGTAACTTTAGGTCCCAAAGGCCGTAACGTAGTACTGGAGAAAAAATTCGGTGCTCCTTCTGTAACAAAAGATGGTGTTACTGTAGCAAAAGAAATTGAACTGGAAGACCCCATTGAAAATATGGGTGCTCAAATGGTAAAAGAAGTAGCTTCTAAAACTGCTGACATTGCAGGTGATGGAACTACCACTGCTACCGTACTGGCACAATCTATCATCGGCGAAGGTTTAAAGAACGTAGCTGCCGGCGCCAACCCAATGGACCTGAAACGTGGTATTGAGAAAGCTGTTGAAGCAGTTATCGAAAACCTGGCTGGTCAGTCACAAACTGTTGGCATCAACAGCAAACAGATCCAACAGGTTGCTTCTATCTCTGCCAATAACGACGAAAACATTGGTAAACTGATCGCCGAAGCTTTCTCTAAAGTAGGTAAAGAAGGTGTTATCACTGTAGAAGAAGCAAAAGGTACCGATACTACTGTTGATGTGGTAGAAGGTATGCAATTCGACCGCGGTTACACGTCAGCTTACTTCGTTACCAACAGCGAAAAAATGCACGCTGAACTGGATAACCCATACATCCTGATCTATGACAAAAAGATCAGCGCGATGAAAGATATTCTGCACATTCTGGAAAAGGTAGCTCAAAGCGGCCGTCCTTTACTGATCATTGCAGAAGACCTGGAAGGCGAAGCACTGGCAACCCTCGTAGTGAACAAACTGCGTGGTACTTTGAAAGTGGCTGCTGTTAAAGCTCCTGGCTTTGGCGATCGTCGTAAAGAAATGCTGCAGGATATAGCAGTGCTTACCAAAGGTATCGTTATCAGCGAAGAACAAGGTTACAAACTGGAAGGTGCTGACCTTTCTTACTTAGGACAGGCTGCTTCTATCACTATCGATAAAGACAACACTACTATCGTTGGTGGTAAAGGTAAAAAAGACGAGATCAACGCCCGCGTAAACCAGATCAAAGCGCAGATCGAAGTAACTACTTCAGATTACGATAAAGAAAAATTACAAGAGCGTCTGGCTAAATTAAGCGGTGGTGTAGCTGTACTGTACGTAGGAGCTGCTACCGAAGTTGAAATGAAAGAGAAAAAAGACCGCGTTGACGATGCCCTGCACGCAACCCGCGCTGCCGTTGAAGAAGGCATCGTGCCTGGTGGTGGTGTAGCTTACATCCGCGCTATCGCTGGTTTAAATAAACTGAAAGGTATCAACGAAGATGAGAACACCGGTATTGCCATTGTAAAAAGAGCATTGGAAGAGCCGATTCGTCAAATCGTTGCCAACTGCGGTATCGAAGGTAGCATCGTGGTACAAAAAGTAAAAGAAGGTGAGAACGATTACGGTTTCAATGCACGTACAGAGAAATACGAGAACCTGCTCCGCGCTGGTGTAATCGATCCTACTAAAGTTACCCGTATTGCTTTGGAAAACGCCGCTTCTATTGCCGGTATGGT
>Ga0136846_1208091_pt1 | contig 11518 bp, 14 predicted proteins | sample HopSoiMetagenom2_FD_96841 | JGI IMG/M metagenome (GOLD analysis project Ga0136846, IMG submission 96841) | Grasslands soil microbial communities from Hopland, California, USA - 2 Assembly 2016 (version 4) | ecosystem: Environmental > Terrestrial > Soil > Grasslands | place: USA: Hopland... | reverse complement strand
CGTTCCGCGCGGCCGACCATGCCCTCGGGGCTGACGACGTCGAGAGCCTGGTTCGACCGTGACAGCGGCAGCGCGCGCGCGAACCGGTATTGGGGCAGCGTCTTGCAGCCGCCGAGGACGAGCGAGAAGCCCGCCAAAAGCAAGACCGCCCACCGGTCGGTCGACCGGTGAGCGGACCGCTTCGTGGATACCTGACGCGAATGTATTTCGAGGGGAGGGGCTCGTCGCGTCACGCTTCCACATCTCTCCACTAGACGGGCGGAGTATCCACGAACGGGACGCACGGCGGGCGCAGCGGCCGTGACATGCGCGTGTCGGTGGATTCCTACATTCCGTGCGCTGCAAATCTTAGTGTGACGTCTCTGGTCCGGGTCCATCCTCGCCGCAAATCCAGGAGATCAGCATGCAAACCGCCAACGACCCGACGTTCCCGTCCGGCGCCGAATCGACCGTCGAAGACCTGAATCGCATCGTCGCACAGGCCGAGTCATTGCTGAGAACGCTCGGCCAGGAAGGCGGTGAGGCCGCGGAAGCCGTCCGGGACCGCGTCACTGAAACCCTCGCACAGGCGCGCGCCCGGCTCGCGGCCACCGCGGTCGAGGCCGAAGCGGTGGTCGAGTCGCTGGCCGAGCGCACCGACAACTACGTGCGCAGCAACCCGTGGCAGTCCGTGGCCATCGCCGCGTTGTTAGGTGGCGTCGTCACGTACCTGATCACGCGGACCTCACGCAGTTGATCATGGAATCGAACGCGGCGCCCCACGAGCCACCGCCAAGACCGCCCGACCCGGCCGCGGCCAATGGCGAGGACACCGATTCGGGGCCGGGGCGCGCGCTGACCTTGCACCTGTTGCGCATGCTCGAGACGCGCATGGACGCGGCGGGCATCGCGCTCACGACGGAAGTCCAGACGTTCGGCACGCGGATCCAGCTCAAGATGCTGGCGGGTGCCGCCTTCTTCCTCGCGATCTGGGGCGGCATCGTGCTGCTCGCCATCGCGTTGCCCGAGGCGTACCGCGTGCCGGTGCTGGCCGCCGTCGTCGTGGCCTTCGTCATCGCCGCGATCTGGGCGCTGGTGGTCGCCAATCGCCGCGTGGCGACCACGGAGGTGGGATCGATGCGCTGGTTCCTCGATGGCCTCAAGCAGGACATCGAAGTGCTGTCGCGCAGCCTGCACCGGCGCGCTGAACCGCCTCCGGCGCCCCATCCGGAGTCCATGCAATGATTTCGTCGACCGATCGTGCGCGCGTGCTGGATGCCGAGATGCAGCTGCAACGTGCGTGGCTCGAGCTGTCGCTGCGCGACCTGTCCACGCGCGCGCGGCAATCACCGTTTGGCGCGTTCAGCGCGTTCAATCTGGGCAAGCTCGGCGTCTCGCTGCTCAAGCATCGCTCGCTGTGGTTCGCCGCCATCAGCCTGCTGCTGAATTTCTACCGCCGCCACGCCCACAAGGGGAAATGACCATGTCCAGCAATCTCAAGGAAATGCCCGCGTCGGGCGGCGACCAGGCATTCATGTCGGACCTCACCGCGCTGCGCAATCGCGCGCGCGAGCAGATCATGCGCGGCGCCGTCACACCGAGCTTCGCCGAGAGCGACCGCAAGGCCATCGTCGAGTTGCTGAACACGGCGCTCGCGACGGAGATCGTGTGCGTGCTGCGCTACAAGCGCCATTACTACGCGACGCACGGCATCCGCGCGAAGTTCGTGTCCGCGGAATTCCTGGAGCATGCGAACGAAGAGCAGGCCCACGCCGATCGAATCGCAGAACGCATCGTGCAGCTCGGCGAGGATCCGGATCTCAATCCGGCGACGCTGCTGAGCCGTTCACATGCGGAGTACGACGAGCAGACCTCGCTGCGCGACATGCTGGAGGCCGATCTCGTGGCCGAGCGCATCGCCATCGAGAGCTATCGTGAAATGGTGAACTTCATCGGGTCCAAGGATCCGACGTCGCGTCGTCTGCTGGAGTCGATCCTGGCGCAGGAAGAAGAGCACGCCGAAGATCTCGTCGATTTGCTCGAAGACCTGCCGAAAGATTAACGTAAGGCAATGGAGAGCACGGCCCATACGCCGGATGCGAGTCCGGCCGCCGACGCGCGCACCTCCGGGAAGGCGGCCGATCTCGAAGCGCGCGCCGCGGAGCTGTCCGAGCTCGCGACGCACCTGCAGGCGAGCAGCGAGGCCGAGCGGTCCGCGCTCGCGAAAGAGCTGCACGACGAGCTCGGTGGCCTCATCACCGCGGCGAAGATGGACATGGCGTGGCTGTCGTCGCACATCGGCAATTCGCTCGATCCCGCGGCCGACGAGAAATTCCGCTCGGTCGTGCAGATGCTCAACCAGGCGATGATCCTCAAGCGGCGCGTCGTGGAATCATTGCGGCCGTCGTTGCTCGATCACTTCGGCCTGCCGGTGGCATTGCGCAGTCATTTCGACGAGAACTGCGGCCGCGCCGGTCTCGAGTACGTCGCGACGCTGCCCGAGGAGACGATGGATCTCGTGCCCGACTCGCAGCTCGCGCTGTTCCGCGTCGCGCAGGAAGCGCTCGCGGGCGTGCTCGCGCGCGGCACGGCCAAGCACATCGAGGTCGTGATCGAGGCGGAAGAAGAGGGCTATTCGATGTTGATCGGCGACGACGGCAGCGCCTTCGACACGGCGATGCAGCGCACGCTCGTGGGCATGCGACACCGCATCCACAGTGCCGGCGGCACGCTCGACGCCGATACCCTGCCCGCCGGGCAGGGTAACCGCATCAGGGTTTACGTCCCGCGATCCCCAGCAGGATAGGGATCAGCTGGTCGATCTCGCGCATCTTGTCGAGGAAGTGATCCGCGCCGGCCTGCATGCAGCGCTCGCGCACCGTCGGCAGGTCGTAGTTGGTGAGCACGACGATCCAGACGTGCGAACCGTCCTTCGGATCCTTGTTGCGCTGACGGGCCTGACGGATCACGCCGATCCCGGAACCCGGGCGCAGCTCCACGTCGACGACGATCACGTCGTACGGCACGGAGTCGAGCTTCTCGATGGCCTCGGCTTCGGCGGCCGCGAGACCGGTCACCTTGAACGCGGCGTGCTGCGACAGCATGTTCTCGAGGCGGCCGCGCAAGAGCGGCGAGTCTTCGACGAGCAGGATGCGCAGGGGTTTGCCGGGCGCGCCGTTCTTGCGGAGCGCCCCGGCCGCCGCGGCCTTCATGCCCGGCGGCGGATTTGTGCCGGTAGTTGGCGGATGGTGTTGCATGACCTCGTCCATGAGTCCCGAAATGCGAACTAACTACTGAACGAGGTTATTCCGCAGTGCATAAGTGGTGATGTCGGCATTGCTCTTCATGGACATCTTCTCGAGGATGCGACTCCGGTAGGTGCTGACCGTCTTCACCGACAGGAAAAGCCGATTCGCGATTTCCGACACCGATTCGCCCTGCGCGAGCTTGCAGAAGATCTGGAACTCGCGCTCCGACAGGATGCTGTGCAACGGGGCGTTGGGGTCACCGCGCACACCGGCCACGAGCAGGTCGGCAAGATCGGGTCCGACATACCGTCCGCCGCGCGCCACGGTGCGGATCGCGCGGAACAGCTCCGATTCCTCGGTGCCTTTTCCGACGAAGCCGCTGGCGCCACCGCGCAACACGTTCAGGCCGTACTGCGCTTCGGGGAAGGCGCTGAGGATCAGCACACCCACCGATTCATAGTGCGCCTTGGCGTGCTTGAGCACGTCGAGACCGGACACGTCCGGAAGCGAGAGGTCCAGCAGCAGCACGTCCACGGTGTGCTGTCGGAGTTGTTCCATCGCTTCACGGCCCGAGCTCGCCTCAGTCACCACGCTGAGGTCGGGTTGTCCGTTGATCAGGGTTTTCAGGCCGGCGCGAACGACCTGGTGGTCGTCGACTATCATGACTCTGGTGCGATTCATGGGCCGGGACGTCTCCACGACATTCTGTGTTCTCTCTTGCATGTGTCGAAGAATACCTTCGCAAGTTATACCGCCTGTCCGGCGTTACGACGGGATCGGCGTCAGAAGTTTCCTACATATGGGGTGCAGTGCACCAGAGCGGAAATCACCTAGCAGCCGGGTCATTGGCCGAATCGTCGTTCGGCATATTCCCAATTGACGACGTTCCAGAACGCCTCGATGAATTCCGGGCGCCGGTTCTGGTACTTCACGTAGTACGCGTGTTCCCAGACGTCGAGTATCAGCAGGTGGTTCATGCCGCGCGGGATCACGGTTTCGTGATCCTTCAGATCCACGATTTCGAGCGCGCCCGAATGCGGGTCGTGCGCAAGCGTGACCCAGCCGCTCGCGAAGTGTTTGGCCGACGCGTCCGTGAACTTCTTCCGGAAGTCGGCGAACGAGCCGAACGCGGTCCGTATCGCCGCGGCGAGGGCGCCGCCCGGCTCGCGCGCGGGCTGCCCGCTCATGCAATTCCAGAACACGTCGTGCAACAGGTGACCCCCGCCGTTGTTGCGGACCGCGGCGCGGATCGCCTCGGGTAGTTTGTCGAGATCGCGCAGCAGGTCCGCGAGCGTCTTCGAGTGCAGGGCGGCTTCCGTCGCGACGGCCTCGTTGAGCTTCGTGACGTAGGTCTGGTGATGCTTGTCATGATGCAGGCGCATCGTCGTCGCATCGACGTGCGGCTCGAGCGCTTCATAAGCATAGGGCAGCGGCGGCAGGCTGAACGGGTAGGTTTGTCGGGAGACATCGGTTGACATCGGGTGGAATCTCCTCGCGCGGTAGCTAGGGGCGCGTCGCGAGCATGCGACGTGGGCTCATGAAAACACAGCGTCGGACGACGACACATCCGGGTCGGAATCCTCTGTCGGCCGAAGCAATCCCCGTATGCAAAGCGCAACGTTTTTCGCATGCTCCGACGGAGCCGCCCCACGAGGAACGGCCGACGGAGAGGGACCACAGGGATGCCTCGTGATGCCCGGTGTCCCGGCCCCGTCGCCCGCCCCAACATGCGCACGTTGTTAGCCGAAAGAGGACTCGTCGCATGAATTTCAAGATCCCCGCAGCGCTCGCCGTGATGACCGCCGCACTGGCGCCCGCTGCCTTTTCCCAGGAGCAGACGGAGACGTCGGGCTTCTATCTCGGCGGTGGCGTGGGCCAGTTCAATGCGAAGATCGACGACGTCGACCAGATCGACAACACCGTCGACCGGTGGAAGGACGACGACACGGCGTACAAGATCTTCGCGGGCTACCGGGTCAACCGGTTCCTCGGACTCGAGGCGGCCTATCTGAATCTCGGCAAGCCGTCGGGTGCCGTGGTTCCGGGCTTCAACGTGAAAGAGGCGGTCGACGGCTTCGCGCCGTACGTCGTCGGCACGATCCCACTGGGCCCGTACTTCGAGCTGAACGGTCGCGTCGGCTACTACTTCTATGACGCGAACATGCGCCAGACGAGCACGCTCGGTGGCGACGTCCAGTTCAAGGAAGATTCCAGCGCGCTCGCGTGGGGCGCCGGCATCGGCGCCAACATCGGCGAGAAGTTCAACGTCAAGTTCGAGTACGAGCGCTTCGACATCAAGAATCTCGATGGTGCCGATGCGTTGTGGCTCAACGCCGCCTGGCGTTTCTAGGGAACGAGGTCAGTCCCCGATTGCCCGGAATCGGGGACTGCCTCTTCAGGGTGACAGCGCGACGTTGCCCGTCCGGCGGTCGCGGATCGCATCGAGCAACAACTCGTAGTCCCCATTCTTGGGCACGTACGCGTCGGCACCGGCAGCGAGCGTGTGCCGGATCATCTCCGGATGCGAATGGCCGGAGAACACGATGATCGAGATCTTGTTCCCCGCCTTGCGGACCGCGCGCAGCACGTCGATGCTCGAACGGCCCTGCAGTTCCAGGTCGAGAACGATGACGTCGGCATGTTGTTCCGTCGTGCTCGCGATGGCGCTGTCCACGTCCGAGGCGGTGCCGACGCATTTCATGTCGGGCTCGGCCGAGATGATCGTGACGAGCAGATCGCGAAGATCGTCATTGTCTTCGGCGACGATTACACGGAGCGGAGGCGCGGTCATGGCGCGGAGCGTACCTGCGGTGTCCCGGGGCCGCGAATTGTCGCAGGCCGCCCACGAGGCAGGCAATCAGCTTGTGTGATGGCAGCGCCAGCACTCGCCAACGGGCACAAGTGCTACTGGCGCGAGCGAGGATCGCGAACGGCGAAGTCGTGCGGATCCCCGGGGCCGTGCTCCGACCGCAGCGCATCGATGACCGCGCGCAGCTCGAACAGCCGCTCGAGCTTGAACTGCTCGAGCGCCGCTGGCGAGGTGCTCGCCGCGATGTCGCGGAACGCGTATCGACCGAATTCGCTGGTGAGGATCCTGGCCATATGAGTGTTGTTCAAGGGAGCTTCCTTGCCCGGTTAGTACAGTCTGCGGTTCCGGAAGTTCCGTCACAGCTTCGCGCCAGCTGAAATTCGCGTAGGACGGTGCCGTTCGTCGCGTTCCCCGGGCCGTCCGTCGGGTCTAATCGAATACGACGACTAGGTAGTTCGCGCAGGAGAACACGCCATGGAGAAGGATCCGAAGGTGCAGGGCGAAGGCGATTACGAGGCGGCGCGCCGGCATCGCAAGCGCGTCAGCGAGTTCATCGAGAACAACGACGTCGAGAAGGCCGCGGTGCGCGCGGCGCCGGAATCAGCCGCCGAGGCCGAGGAGATGGAGGATGCGGAGGCGGAGGGCAAGAGCCACGCGAAGGGCGAGGACCCCGCGCTCGAGCGACGCGGCAACTAGCTAGGGGTCGGCCGACTCAGGCGAAGAACCGGCGCAGCGCCTGGTATGTCGGGTCCGGCGCCTCTTCGGCCAGCATGTGCCCGGCTTCGATCTCTTCGCCGCGCACGTCGCTGGCCCATTCTTTCCAGATGCCGAGGGCGTCGTACCACTTCGGGATGACGCCCTTGGTTCCCCACACGACGAGCGTCGGGCACGTGATGCGGCGCGTGCCGCGGTCGGCCTGGTCCTGCTGGAAGTCGACGCTGATCGCCGCGCGATAGTCCTCGCACATCGCGTGGATGCACGCAGGATCCCGCGCGTTGTGCAGGAAGTCCTCGTAGGCGTCGAAATCGGAGCTGCCCTGGCCGTGGCGGAACAGCACCGACATCGGATCGGCGCTGATCATCTTCTCGGGAATCGGGTGCGGCTGCGCGAGGAAGAACCAGTGCCAGTAGCCCATGCCGAAGCGCCAGTCGGCGCGGCGCAACGCATCGCCGGTCGGAATGATGTCGAGCACGGCGAGCTTCGTCACGCACTGCGGCGAATCGAGCGCGAGCCGGTATGCGACGCGGCCGCCGCGGTCGTGACCGCAGACCGCAAAGCGTTCGAAGCCGAGCTTCTTCATCAACTCGACCTGGTCGCGCGCCATCGCACGCTTCGAATACGTTTCGTGGTTGGCGCTCGACGCGGGCTTGCTCGAGCCGCCATAGCCGCGCAGGTCGGGACAAACAACCGTGTAGTGCTCCGCGAGCCGCGGCGCGACCTTCGACCACATTGCGTGCGTTTGCGGGAAACCGTGCAGCAGCAGCAGCGGCGGACCGGATCCGCCGTGCCGGAGCCGGATGGAAACTTCGTCGGTCTCTAGCGTCTCGAGCTTGAAGCCATCGAACACAGCACCCTCGTGAGCGACCCGTCAGCGCGTGGCCAACACCTGGAATTTCCGGGCAATCCGGTCACCGGTGTCATCCACGAGGGTCAGTATGTGCTCGCCGGGTTCGATGTCCAACGACTGCTGGTGAAAAGTGTGCGTTTCGCCCAGGTATTGGCCGTCGAGATGCCAATAAATCGTCGCATCCCGGCGCCTCGCCACGGCCTCGAAGACGGTGCGACCGCGGTGCCCGTCGAGCTCCTGGGGGATCAGCACGCGCGCGTCGGCATCCGGATAGAGCAGCGCGAGCGCGTTCTTTCCGGGGTCGCGCGCGCCGGCGCAGTCCGGACGCGCGTTCGGCAGCGTGCGATATTCCGCATGAGAACGCCGGTAGTAGTACTCCTGCGCGGGCGGCAGCACGAACCACGTGGCGTGCTGCATGGCGAACGGCGACTCGCAGTCGCTGTCCACGCGGAAGCTCCCGCTCGCGTCGAGATGCACGCGCAGGTTGTGAGGCGAGAGCAGATCGAAGTGGCTGTTGCGCGGGATCCAGGTGCGCTCGGTGTCGCAGTCGGCCGTGCGCAGATAGCCGTCGTCGATGCAGGTGTCGATGGAGCGCAACGCATACGTCGGCCGATCGAACCATGGACTCTCGGGCAGGCCGTTGAACAGCCCGAACATGAGCGGCGCGGCCATCGTCGAGCCCGTCAGACCCGGGCGGCCTTCACCACTCGCATTGCCGACCCAGACTCCGACCGTGTAGTGAGACGTCGAGCCGATCGCCCAGCCGTCGCGCAGGCCGAAGCTCGTGCCGGTCTTCCACGCGATGCGCCTGGACGTGGCGAAGCTGCGCCACGCGGCTTCGTCGCCGGGACGCGGCACCTCCAGCAAGGCATCGAGCGTGAGCCAGGCGCTGCCGGGCGTGATCGGGGTTTCGCCGCGCGGCGCGGACTTCTGGCCGGCGAGCACGGTGAGGTCGCGAAAGCGCGGCGCGGATTCCGCCTCGGTGGTGCGCGCCATGCCCGCGAGACTCGCGTACATCGCGGAGATGTCCCAGAGACTGCCTTCGGCGCCGCCGAGCACGAGCGTGAGGCCGTAGTCGTCGGCGGGGCGCGAGAGCGTGGTCATGCCGGCGTCGCGCAGCAGGTCGGCAAAGCGCGCGACGCCGTAGGTCTGCAGCTCGCGCACGGCGGGGATGTTGAGCGAGTGCGCGAGCGCCTCGTCGGCGCGCACGGCTCCGCGGTACTGGCGGTCGAAGTTCTCGGGCGTGAACCCTTCGAAATGCGTGGGCACGTCGGGGACCAGCATGCGCGGGTTGAGCGCGCCGTCCTCGAGCATCGCCGCGTAGAGGAAGGGCTTGAGGATGCTGCCCGTGCTGCGTGGGCGGCGGATGATGTCGACGGCGTTGGCGCGCGCGTCCCGGGCATCCGCCACCGCCCCGTTGCCGACGTACGCGAGGACCTCGAAGGTCCGGTTGTCGATGACGATCGACGCGGCGTTGTTCACCTGCTGACGCGCGAGCAGCGCGGTGTGCTCCCGCGTCTGCTCCGTCACGCGGGCCTGCAGTCGGGCGTCCAGCGTGGAGCGCAGCCGGTGGCGCGCGGGGTACTGCACGCGCAGCGTCTCGAGCAGGTGCGGCGCGAGGTCGGGGAGGTCATGGGGCTCGGCGACCAGCGGCTCGGAGAGCGCCAGGTCGAGATCCATCGCGTTGAGCACGCCGTCCGCTCCCATGCGTCGCAGCAGCTCGTCGCGTTTCCCGCGCAGGCGGTCGCGGTTGCGCGTGACGTGCACGAGCGCGGGATTGTTGGGCAGCACCGCGAGCGTCGCCGCCTCGGCCCACGACAGCTCGTCGGGCCCGCGCCCGAAATAGCGCCACGACGCCGCCTCGAGGCCGACCACGTTGCCGCCGAACGGCGCGTTCGACGCGTACAGCGCGAGGATCTGGTCCTTGTCGTACGCCAGCTCGAGTCGCTGCGCGAGCAGCATCTCGGCGAGTTTCTCGCGCACGCTGCGGCCAGGATTGCCGGCAGCCGGGCGGGCGTCGCGCGCCGACGCGCGCGCGAGTTTGGCCAGCTGCATCGTGAGCGTGCTGCCGCCGCTCACCACGCGGCCCTTGCTCACGTCGAGCTTCACGGCACGCGCGAGCGCGAGCGGATCCACGCCGCGATGCTGCTCGAACCGCTTGTCCTCGTACGTGAGCAGAGCGCGCCGGAACTTCATCGGCACGTGCTCCGCGGCCGGGAAGCGCCACTGCCCATCCGACGCGATGCGCGCGGAGAGCAGGGTGCCGTCGCGCGCCTCGAGCACGTAGGACTGCGGCGTCGAGAACAGCGGCTGCGGCAGCAGTCGCCACCAGAATACGCCGAACGCGAACCAGGCGAGCGCGATCGCGCCGACGAGGCGGCGACGCGCCGGCGGCTGTTGCCGCCAGTGGGTCCGTGCATGCGCGGTGCGCGTTGCGGCTGTCGTTCGGAAGAGGGCCATCATCTGCCCGCCACCACCTCCACCCACTGGCCCTTCTGGCGCGCGTGCTGGGTGGCGTCGTACATCGCCTCCACGGTCGTGCCGGGTAGATAGAACCGGCCGAGGTACGCCGCGTTGAGGCGCGTCTCGAAGAAGATCTGCTCGCCCGGGTTCAGGCTGAAGAAGCGGTTCACGCGGTCGTCGCGGATGTCGGTGTATTCCGCGCTGCGCATGCGGTTGCGCCATTCCCCCGGCACCCACCAGAAGTGGCCGCGGCCGGCGTTCGGGTCCTGCGTCCGCTCGCCGTCGGTCGGTGCGTCCTCCAGCCGGTCGTTGCGGATCTCCCAGCCCGCCGGCACCAGCTGCGTCAACGCGAGGTTCTCGAGCAGCCGCTTGCCGGTGTTCTTCACGGTGACTTGCGCGATGAGATCGGAGCCCTGGGTCAGCTTCTTCACGTCCACCGCGTCGCCGTCCGCATTGGTGTAGCCGAGGGTGATCGTCAGCCCGTTCGACGACGCGTCTTCCTCGCCGCTCGCGGGCACGGCACGCATGGCCGCGGTGACGAAGACCTTGCGGTCGGACGTGTTCCTGACCATGAGCGGCAGCCCGGTGGCGGGCGGCGCGGGCAGCGTGATCTTCGACAGCGCCGACTCGCTCGCGACCGTCTGCATCTTCGGGTTGCCTGAGGTCCAGTCGAAGCTGAAGCCCTTGAACGGCTTCGTGCCCGTGTTCTGCGCCACGGCGACCAGCGCGGACGACACCGACTGCGTGCTGTACCAGTCGCCGCTCGAGAGATCCGCGGACACGTCGTCGAGGATCGGACCCGTGTTCGCGTCGCGGCCGAGCAGCGTCATGCCCATGAGCACCACGGCGCGGTCGCGCAGCAGCGAGCCGAACGTGTACGGATTCGCATCGGCGAACACGAACGCCTGCACGCGGCCCGCGTCGTCGGCGAGCGCCTTCGCGACGTCGTCCTTGCCGGCGAGCTTGTATGACGACGCCAGCATCCAGCGTTCGGCAAGGGTCAACGGCTGCTCGCGCATGCGGTTCATCGCGCCGAGCTCCGGCGCGCCGGCGAGTGCGAGCGTGAACAATCGGTAGTTCTGCGCATATCGCGACGCCTCGCGCCACTGTTTCTTGTCGTACTCGGGCGGCATGTCGTCGTCGTTCGCGCTCCACTGCTGCGCGGCGTTCTTCTGGAAGCGCAGCCAGTCCGCCTTCATCGTGCCGGGCAGCGTGTAACCGAGCTTCTCGGCCTCGAGCATGAAGTGGCCGGCGTACGTCGTGCCCCAGTTGCTGCGCCAGTCGCGGTTCGGGCTCGTGTTCCACACACCGGGCCAGTAGGCGAAGCCGCCGCTCGGATGCTGCAGGCTGCGCAGGCGTCCGAGCCCCGCGCGGATGTTGTTCGCGATCTCGAGCCGGTGGTTCTGGTCCATCTTGATGAGCGCCGGTAGATAGAGCTGCGGGAACACGCTG
>Ga0136846_1219170_pt1 | contig 11519 bp, 6 predicted proteins | sample HopSoiMetagenom2_FD_96841 | JGI IMG/M metagenome (GOLD analysis project Ga0136846, IMG submission 96841) | Grasslands soil microbial communities from Hopland, California, USA - 2 Assembly 2016 (version 4) | ecosystem: Environmental > Terrestrial > Soil > Grasslands | place: USA: Hopland... | reverse complement strand
CAGGCGAATTGCTCGAGGAACGGAAAGCCGAATACGGTCGCCTGATGACGCTCGAGATGGGCAAGACATATAAGTCGGCGGTCGAGGAGGCGGCGAAGTGCGCGCTTGGTTGCCAATACTATGCCGACAACGCCGAACGCCTCCTCGCCGACCGGCCGGTCGCGGGAGAGAACGAGCGAAGCTTCGTCGCGTTCGAGCCGCTCGGCGTCGTACTGGCCGTGATGCCGTGGAATTTCCCCTTCTGGCAGGTGATTCGTTTCGCGGCGCCGGCGCTCGCGGCAGGAAATGTCGGACTGCTGAAGCACGCCTCGAACGTTCCGCAGTGCGCGCTCGCACTCGAGCAACTATTCGGGGAAGCGGGCGCACCTGGCGGCGCGTTTCAAACTTTGCTCATAGGCTCCGACGCGGTCGAACGCGTGCTCGGCGACGAACGCGTGGCGGCAGCGACATTGACCGGCAGTGAAGGCGCCGGGAGCAGCGTAGCCTCGATCGCCGGGAAACACATTAAGAAGACGGTGCTCGAGCTGGGCGGCAGCGACCCATTCATCGTAATGCCGAGCGCGGACATCGAGGCGGCGGCGCGAACGGCGGTCACGGCGCGCACGATCAACAACGGTCAATCGTGCATCGCCGCGAAGCGCTTCATCGTCGTGGCCTCAGTCGCCGACCGTTTTACACGCGCGTTCGTGAATGGGATGCGCGCACTTGTCGTCGGCGACCCGATGGACGAGCGCACGAACGTCGGCCCCCTCGCAACGGCGCAAATTCGCGACGATCTCCACGCACAGGTCGAGCGGTCGATCGAGTGTGGAGCGACCCTGCTCACCGGCGGTCATCGGAGAGACGGCGCCGGGTTCTACTACGAGCCGACTGTGCTCGGCGGCGTGACACCCGAGATGCCGGCGTTTCGCGAGGAGACGTTCGGTCCGCTGGCCGTCATCGTCGTCGCACGAGATGCGGATCACGCCATCGAGCTGGCCAATCAATCGCGCTTTGGATTGGGGTCGGCAGTGTGGACGCGCGAGCCCACCGAGGTCGAGCGATTCGTTCGGTCGCTCGATGCGGGCAGCGTGTTCGTGAATGGAATGGTTGCGTCCGATCCGCGCTTTCCATTCGGCGGCGTGAAGAAGTCAGGGTACGGCCGCGAGCTCGACGCCTTCGGAATTCACGAATTCGTGAACGTCAAGACAGTTCGAATTTTCGGCGAATCCAGCTCGACCCAGTCACTCACCGAGTAGGGAAGGTCGTCCGTCCGCCGCGTTCAGTTCGATGGCGACTACTGCTCCCTGCCCCTCCTCGCTCTCGACCCGGATTACACCGCCCCAGCCCTCGACGAGTTGACGGCTAATGGCGAGTCCGAGTCCGCTGCCACTCGTACGCGTAGAGAAATGCGGCTCGAAGATTCGCGGCAGTACGTCGGTGGGGATGCCGTGCCCGTTGTCGCGAACCGTGACGCGCACGAGACGAGCCCCAGCGTCGCGAGCGCCCGGCGTCACGCCAATCACAACGCGCGACGCGCCGGCGTGCCGCGAGTTCTCGAGAACGTTGAGCAAAACTTCTTTGAGCTCGTCCGCGCGCGCCATCGCTAACGCGGGCGCGTCCGTCCCTTCCTCGATCCACGACGGGCCTTTCTCCTCGCCCATGCGCTCGAGCGCGACCACTTCTCGCGCCACGGCGGCGACGTCGACCGCGGCGGGGCGGGCGCGCTCGTCCGGTGCCGCGCCGTATCGACTGAACGCACGCGCAATCTCGTCCAATCGGTCGATCTCGGCGAGGATCTGATTCACGTTTTGATCGAGCACGCGATCGAAATCGACACGCTTGTCGGCACGAGCGCGGCGGAGATGTTGGACGCCCAGTCGAATTGGTGTGAGCGGATTCTTGATCTCATGAGCGACTTGACGCGCCATCTCGCCCCAGGCGAGCACGCGCTGGGCACGCGCCAGCTCTGTGACGTCGTCGATCGTGACGACGGCGCCCCCGCGCCCAAGACGCGTGAGCGTGCCGCGTAGCTGACGCGACTCGAGCGTGAGGGCGAAGTCTTCGTCTCCGCGGTCCGACGACAAAAAATTCCGCACGACCTCACTCACCGGCTCGCCCCCAACGCCATCAAATGGTGCTCCCGTGGCAAGCGAAGTTCCAAGGAGCGTTTCGGCACGTGGATTCGCGAGGAGCACGTGCCCTTGCGTGTCGACGGCGACAACGCCGCTCGCGACGTTGCGCAAGACCGCCGCGGTGCGTCGCTGCGCTTCCTCGAGCGCGGTGCGGCTTGCGTTGAGATCCGACCCCATGCGCCGAAACGCCGCGAACACCGGGTGGAACTCGCTGGTCGGTTCTGTTTCGAGCGGCGGCGTTCGCGCGCCGCTGGCGATGGACAGCGCGGCGTTGCGGAGTGTGCCGATCGGCCGAGCGAGCTGGCGCGCGGCGATCCCACTCAGCCAGAGCGCGGCGAGGGCGCCAACGGCCGTGGCGAACATCACGAGGACGCTGAGGTCGCGGCGGCGACGACCGAGTGTCACCTCGCCGGACCGCGCGGGCGCCGCGATCACCGTAGATCCATTCGCCGTGGCGAACGCGCGATATCCAAACAGCGCTACGCCGCCGTCCACACGTTCGACCGACGTCGTCGTCTCCTCCGACCGATCGGTGAGCGTCAGCTCGATGGGGCCGCGGAGGAAGCGGCCGATCGGAGCGAGGTCCTGGTAAAGGGCGTCGCTCGCGTCGAGAAGCTCGCCCCGGCGGTACAAGAGCAAAGGTGTATCGAGGCGATCGCTTTCGGTGGGCAGCCACGTCGGTACCGATGGCTGCTCGAGAGCGCGCAACGTCTCGCTGACGAGCAACGCACGCGATTGCGTTGCATCGGTCGCCAGCTGGCTGTACGACCAAATCGCGAATGCGATGGCAGGAATCACGAAGAATGCAAAGAGTGCGAGCGACAATCGCGCTCGAAAGCTTCGGCCCCAGGTTCTGCGTCGCGCGCGCAGCCAGCGACCCGCGCCGCCGTCGGCAACGACGCTCGCGAACCACAGTAAGCCGACGATGGTGAGGTCGAGAAGAACCACCAGCGAGCCGCGCTGAAACAGGGCGTCGAGCGAACGCAGTTCGACTTCGACGTGCGCAGAGGCGGCGCCTCTCCCTGTCGGAACATTCCAGTCTCCGTGCAGCTCGCTGCCAAACCGACGCCATCGGACTCCGCCAGAATCCGGCGCGACAGCGCCGCTTTCTCTGAGGCGGACCGTGTACGGCGGCTCGACATCGAGATCTGATTCGAGACCAACCAACCGCACGAATGGATCGGGATCGAAGAGGCGACTCTTTGGCGCGAGAACCGCGGCGGTGACGCCGGTGACGGACGGCGCCGCCATCACCAACTCGACCGCCGTGTCCGTCGGCACGGGTTCGATGATCACCATCCCCGTTCGCCGCGCCGTACTGACGACTCGCGCTATGTCGCGACGCGGCGCTGGAATATCCGACGTCCGGAACTCGGCGACGGGCCCGGTGTCGCTCGGCCAAGCGGAGATGATTATCGGATTGCCGGCCGACGCAATGTCGGACACGACGTATTGGCGAAGCAGCGCCTGCCGGCTGATCGGCGCGGAGTCTGATTGAAGATCCAGACCGAAACGTCGCAGCAGCGTAGCGGAGACGGAGTCTGCTCGACTGAGTCCAATGAGATCCCGCTCGGCCGCATCGACGCGACCTTTCGCGGCACGTCCCCAGACGAGTGTCGTGGCGCCGACGGCTGCAACTGTCGACGCGCTGAGGATCACGAAACGGCCACGCCGGCTGAGCGCGAGCATTCCGATCGCGACGATCCAGATCGGAGCGTACCACGCGGGCCAACGCCCGGGCGCTTCCCACACGACTGGCGCCAGAATACCCGCGACGCATGCCACCGTCGGCGCGACCCACGGCGGCAAACCGCGCCTCGTTCCGAGCACGTTGGCTCCGGCGAATGCACCGAGCAAGAGTACCGATACCGCGGCGAGAAAGAGCGGCACCTCCCAGATCAGCCAGAGCATCGTGTCCACGCCGCGCACCGGCGCCTGAACACCGCGCGCCAAGTCGCGTAGCAGGAACGGCCCCAGCCCGACGACGAGCAGAATCGTGACGATGGAGGCCCATCGCGAAACGCGCCGAGCGCTTCGCCGGAAGAGGGCGAGGATGAACAGGAGGGCAAGAGCGCTCGTCGCCGCGAGAGCGCCGGCGTTGCCGGTAAGCGGGCCGCCCTCCGGCGTGAAGTAAATCGCCGGGTCGAAGAGCCGCGTGATATTTGAGTACTGGCTGAGCGGCACGAGCGCCGTGCACGCAAGACCGACGGCGAGCGCCGCCAGCCGCTGACCCGCTGACCGCGTGCCGCGCCAGACACCTATGATGAAGCAGACGAGTGCGACGACGAATGCGACGCCGGCTCGCGCACGCACGGACTCAATTGCACGCTGCGCCACTTCGCCCTGCTGATATGAAATCGCCCGGATATTGAATAGCCGAGCTCCGCGCGATGTGTAGTGAAGTACCTCGCCGTTCGCCGAGTCGCTCGGAGGGAAGAAAAAGAATCCGCGCAGGCCTGCGTGCTTTGCCACTGGTCCGGTGATGGTCGACGCCAGGCGATCGGCCGGCGGCGCGGCGTCGAGCAGGATCACCGCAATTGCGCGCAGGTCCCCGCGGCGCTCCGCAGTCTGGAGAGCGAGATAGAAGGGCGTGGGAACGATCGTTGTTCCGTCGTGCGCGGCGTCGATGGGCGGGCGTATTGTCCCCGACCACGCGAGCGCCGAATCGGCGCGATACAGCACGACGCCTTGATCGCTACGCTTTCCGAACATGGCGTCGAGCGCGTCGAACGCGCCGGATCGACTATCGGTCGGCACCAGCAGTGCGTCGTGCACGGCGCGCGACGACGAGGCTAACGCCTCGTCCAGCTTCTGACGCAGCTCGTCGAGCCCGCGCCGCGCAGCATCGCGGCGCCAGTCATCCCATTGGTGCTGGACACGCCAGAGCGTGCGCTCCGCCGGGATAGCGAGGACCGCGGCCACGGCGAGCGATATCGCGCAGGCCAACGCCCACCATCGCTGCGGCCGGCTCACGAAGCCCGTGGCCACCGTTGTCGCGACCGTGGCGACGATTAGCCAGACCAGATACTCTACGCTCGGAGCATGGAGCCACTGGCTGGTCGCGAGCAGCGCAACTGCGGCTGCTACGGCCCACCATGCCCATCGCGCCCGGCGCACGGTGGCCTCCGTCGTACGCGTTTGATCTTCCGATTGCTCGCCCGAAATGACTCAGCCTCCTGTGAGCGATGCGTCGCCGCGTCGCCTGAAGCAAATGCGCCCAGCGGACATCGCTGCCGTCGTCGAGCGCGATCCGCGTCTCATCATCCCCGTAGGCACGTGCGAACAGCACGGGCCCCACCTCCCACTCGGCTGTGATACGATCATCGTCGAGCGGTTCGCCGCCGACTTCTCGGCCGAGTCAGGAGTTCTGCTCGCCCCCACGGTCGAATATGGCGTGAACGTGGAGACAGAACGCGGATTCGCCGGCAATGCTTCGTTGCGTAAGAAGACGCTCCACCGGATGCTGAATGACTTGATCGACACTTGGGAGTCCACGGGCATCCGCGAATTCATCTTATTGACGGCTCACGAACACGATCCGCATCTGGAAGCCCTTTCGACGGTGATCACGTCCGGCGCGCGGGTACGAGTGGTCGACATCTTCGGCGTGGATTTCAGCGATCTTCTCCAGGGCCAAGAGGAGCCCATGCACGGCGATGAAGTTGACACGTCATTGCTGCTTTACATCGCGCCTGAGCTCGTCAATCTCGGAATCGCTCAGGATTATATGATGTCCCGGGAGGAGTTGCGACGTTACCGCCGCGGCTGGTTGCGCGTCCCGCGCGGGAGTCCGGGCTCGATTGGTCGTCCGAGTCTGGCCACCGCCGAGAAGGGCCGAGCCATCTACGAGCGAATCCATGGCCGGATTCGCGAACGGATTTTCGTTGCACCCCCGCCTGAGCCGTGAACAGCCTCGCCTGCCTGGGGTACTTAAACCTGCCATGCACATCCGTTCCGCGACTATTGCGCTGCTCGTAAGCTCGGCGGCCCACGCTCAAGGACGCATCATCGACGAGGGCACCTTCACGGTGACCAAGCCGGGCGCGCCGCCCTTGGCGGAGAGCTTCCGCATTACCAGGATGGAGAACAACGTCATCCAGGCTACGGCGCAATCTTCGGCCGCGAGCCGAAAAATCACTTCCAGGCTGATTGCGGATGGAGCCGGCCTGCCGACCGACTATGGTGTCGTGGTACTCGAAGGCCGAGACACGGTATTCAAGGTCCGGGTCGCGGGTTCGGGCAGCCGCTTGTCGGCCACCAGTTCCAACCGGCGCGGGGATGAGTCGATGCGCGAATACCCGTCGCCCGCGACAACGATCATCGTCGATGACGAGCTCGTTCACCTCGCGTACTTCGCTGCGCTCAAGCAGCGGACGGGCAGCGTGCATTTGATCAATCCCCGAACGGGTACCACGGCGGCCGCGACGGTGAGCTCGCAGGGTCTGGAGCCAATCGACGTTGGCGGTAAGACGGTCACGGCCACCCATTTTGTAATGACTGGGGGGCCCGTTCGTCGGGATTTTTGGCTAGATTCGTCGGACCGGCTGCTGCGTCTCGAGACGTCCACCGGCCTGAAAGCGATTCGCGAAGAGCTGCCTCGGTAGCCCCTCGCTTGGCGGCGGCCCCGAGCCGTTGCGCCCACCGTTCATTCCCCTTCGACCGGCTTGAAACCCGGGTCGCCAGCACGCCGTACTCCCCGCAGAACCCCATCCATAGGATTTCAGGACATATGCGTTCGTTGACGCTCGTCGCCGTCTTGGCGATTCCCGCCCAGATCGCGTCCGCGCAGCAGGCTCCCGCCAGCGCGCGCGGAAATTCGCTGACTCTCGAGGACGCGATCACCACGGCGCACCGAAACAACCCGCTGTTCCTGCAGGCCAGGAATTCGGTCCGAACATCGGAGTCCACGGTCCGCCAGGCGTATGCGGCGCTCCTTCCGAGCTCCAGCGTCAGCTTCAACACGCTCTACCAGCAGGGCGGTACCCAATTTTTCCAGGGCGTCGCACTGGGCGGCGGGAACGCTGATTCGCGACAGTCTTCCTATCGGCTGAATCTGAGCTACAACGTCAGCGGCGCGGCGATGTTCGCGCCGCGATCGGCGCGCGCCAGCCGCGATGCCGCCGAGGCAGACGTCAACAGCCAGGCCGAGGCGCTTCGCGCTCAGGTCACGAATCAGTACATCACCACGCTCCAGCAGCAGGCGCAGGCCGCGCTCCAGGACACGCTCGTGCTCACGGCCGCCGGCCAACTTGATCTTGCCCAAGCCCGAATGAAGGTCGGCGCCGGAACCATTCTCGACGTTCGCTCGGCGGAGGTCGCGGTTGGTCAGGCGCAGGTTGCCGCTCTCACCGCGCACAATCAGGCGGTGATCGAGAAGCTTCGCTTGTTCCAGTTCATGGGAGTGGCGGGCGACACGGGCACAGCTCTGACGACGAAGTTCACTATCGCCGAGCCGGGCTTCTCGCTCGACTCGTTGTTGTCACTGGCGCGGCGCGTGAATCCCGACGTCGAGGCGCGGCGGTCGCGCGAGTTCGCCGCGGACATGAACGTCCGCGCGGCCCGCACCAGCTATTTCCCGACATTGTCGCTCGGCACGGGCTGGGGCGGTAACTCCTTTGAGTATGTGAACTCGGACATTCCGGTCGCACAACAGCAGGCAACGGCTGCGTCGCAGATGCGGTCCTGTTTGTCGCTCGATTCGTTGCGTAGCCGCGCTGGGCTTCCGGACCTCACCTGCGGCAGCGGCACGCTGTCTCAGGAACAGATCAACGCCATCCATGCGTCGAACAACCAGTTCCCATTCAAGTTCAACCGCAACCCGATCGGCGTGTCCGCGACGCTCTCCATGCCGCTGTTCAACGGCTATCAGCGCGAGGCGCAACTCGAGCAGGCCAGAGTTCTTCGCGACAACGCGGCGAACGACGTGCGGGGACGCAGCCTCCAGCTGACAACTGAGGTGACGCAGGCGTACCTCAACCTCGTGACAGCGGTCAAGACGGTGCAGCTGCAGGAGCAGAATGCCAGCAAGGCAGCCGAAGAGCTGGCGTTCGCGGAAGAGAGCTATCGGGTCGGTTCGCGCACGTTCCTCGATGTGACGACAGCGCGCGGATCGTTCGAGCGCGCACAGAGCGACCGCGTCGATGCCATTTACAACTACCACAAAGCGTTCGCCGCGTTGGAAAGTGCGGTCGGACGTCCCCTTCGCTGAGGCTGAATTACTTCCATGGGCAAGAAATCGAAGTGGACCGTCGGCATAATTGCGATCGCGGGGATCGCTTCCGTGCTCGTATTGAGCGCCGCGAAGCGTGGCAACAAGGCAGTCGAAGTGCGCATGGAGCCGGTGCAGAAGCGCGATCTCGTCGCGTCGGTCACGGCGAGCGGTCAGGTTCGCCCGCAGACCAAGGTTGACGTCGCTTCCGACGTGAGCGGCAAGATCACCAAGCTCTCCGTGAAGGAAGGTCAGATCGTCACGCAGGGTCAGTTCCTGTTGCAGATCGATCAGGCGCAGGCGGAAGCCGCGGTTCAGCGCTCCGAGGCGGTGTTGGCGTCCTCCAAGGCGCAGCTGGCGCAGACGCAGGCCAATCTCGAACAGTCGAAGAAGAGCTTCGAGCGGTCAGCGGCGATCAAGAAGACCAACCCGCAGCTGATGTCCGACGAGCAGCTCGATCAGCTTCGTACGGCGGTGGACGTAAACACAGCGCTCTCTGAAGCCTCCAAGCACGCGGTGGATCAGGCGTCTGCATCGCTCAGCGACGCGAGGAGCGCGCTTTCCAAGACGACGATCTACGCTCCGATGTCTGGTCGGGTGACCAGACTCGCCGTGGAGCAGGGTGAAACGGCCGTTCCGGGGACGTTCAACAAGGACCAGGCCACGCTGCTCACGATCAGCGACATGTCGGTGCTCGAGACGCGCGTGAAGGTGGACGAGACCGATGTCGCCCGGATCAAGGTCGGCGACTCGGCGCAGGTTCAGATCGACGCATTCCCCGACACGACTTTCATCGGCCGGGTAACGAAAATTTCAAACAGCTCCGTGAAGGCGGCCGCTGCCGCCTCGACGGACCAGGCGGTCGATTACGAAGTCACGATTCAGCTGCTCAACGCGCCAAAGGAAACGCGGCCCGACTTCTCGGCGACGGCCAAAATCATCACGGATTCGCGCACCAACGTGATGTCGGTGCCGATCATCGCGCTGACGGTACGCGAGAATCAGGCGATGCAGCAGGGTGATACGGCGGTTGGCCTCGGTAAAGCCAAGCCCGCTAAGGACATCGGCAAAAAAGACGTGGAAGGAGTGTTCGTCGTCGGTTCGGACAACAAAGTGACCTTCCGAGCCGTAAAGGTAGGGATCGCCGGTGAGAAGCATTTTGAGATCCTGAGCGGTCTCAAGGACGGCGAAAAGATCGTTGCAGGTACCTACCAGGCTATTCGCGAGCTCAAGGACGGAACGATGGTGCGTGAAGCAAAGGTCGACGCGAAGAAGCCGAATTCGGGGACAACCAAGTCGTGAGCCAAAACACGGTTGAATTACCGCTCGGCGTTACGGCCGAACGGCAGATTGTCGTAGGGCAACAGGGTGCGGCGCCCGATCCGAAGTGGGTGATCGTGACACGCGGCATCAAGCGCGAATACGACATGGGCGGCGAAATCGTCCGCGCCCTTCGGGGTGTGGACGTGGCCATAGGCCGCAACGAGTACGTCGCGATCATGGGACCGTCGGGCTCGGGCAAGTCGACGCTCATGAACATCATCGGCTGCCTCGACACACCCAACGCCGGCGAATACTGGCTGAACGGCCAACTCGTGTCGACAATGAGCGACGATGCGCTGGCGCGGGTGCGAAACAAGGAGATTGGGTTCGTCTTCCAGACGTTCAACCTCCTTCCCCGCGCGACCGCGCTGCATAACGTCGAGCTGCCGCTCGTGTACGCCGGCGTCAGCTCCGACGAGCGCCGCCGACGCGCCAAGGAAGCGCTGGAAAAAGTGCAGCTCGAGAACCGCATGGACCACCGTCCGAACGAACTCTCCGGCGGTCAGCGGCAACGCGTCGCGATCGCGCGCGCACTCGTGAACAATCCGTCGATCCTTCTCGCCGACGAGCCGACGGGGAACCTCGACTCGCAGACGTCTGAAGAGATCATGCGGGTATTCGAGACGCTGGCGACCTCCGGGCAGACGGTCGTAATGGTCACGCACGAGCCAGACATCGCCGCGCACGCGCGACGCGTCGTCGTGCTCCGAGATGGTCTCGTGTCCACGGATGAGCGGCGGGAAGCGTTCACCTCGCGCATCGGGGTGTAACCTCAATGCGGCCTTCACCGTAGTAGGGCGAGGGTCCTCCCTCGCCCTTCTTCTTTTCATGCTCCTCTTTCTTCAAGCCGTTCGCATTGCCTGGGACACGATTCGCGTGCAAAAGCTGAAAAGCTTTTTCACGGTGATCGGCGTAACCATTGGCGTCACCTTCCTGATCGCGGTCGTGTCGATCGTGTCCGGGATGGGGCGTTACATGAAGGACGACCTCGTCGGCAAGCTGATCGCGGTCAATTCCTTCAACCTGCGGAAGCAGCCCGACATTCAGCTGGGCGACGTCACCGAGGCCGAGCAACGCGAGTGGCGGCGTCGGCCGCGCATTCACGAGTCGGACGTCCCCGCCGTCGCCGCGGCGCTATCGAAAGAAGTGGGTTGGGCCACGGAGAGCAGCGAGAATCTGAACATCGAGTCGTTGTATGGGTCGCCGCGACGAATTCAGTGCATCACGGTGTCGAGCTCCTGGTTCGACATCAAGAAATGGGGAGTGAGCAAGGGACGACTCATCGCGCCGCAGGAGTATCAATTCGGCGCGCCTGTGGTCGTGATCGGACAAGATGTGGCGGACCATTTCTTTCCCAATCTGGATCCGGTCGGTCGCCAAGTTCGCATTCAAAGCATTCCCTACACCGTCGTCGGTGTAGTGGAGAAGCAAGGGAGCGCGTTCGGCATATCACTCGACAAGTTCCTGGTTGCCCCGGACAAGTCTCCACTGAACCGTTGGGTGAACCCTCACGGTGTGGTCGACCAGGTAGTCATCCAGGCAGCTGACGACATCGGGATGAAGGAAGCGATGGAGGCCACGCGCGCTGTGATGCGTGGCCGCCATCATTTGCATCCGTCGCAGCGCGATGACTTTGCTCTCGAGACGGCAGACTCGGCGCTCGAGTTCTGGAACAAGCTTCAGGGCTATTTGGTGATCGCCGGTATCGCTCTCCCCACCGTGGGCCTCGTGGTTGGCGCGATCGTGATCATGAACATCATGCTGGTGGCGGTTTCCGAGCGCACCCGCGAAATCGGTATCCGGAAATCGCTCGGCGCCCGTCGGCGCGACATCTTGAATCAGTTTCTCGTGGAGTCCGCGACCCTCGCCACTCT
>Ga0136846_1218854_pt1 | contig 11519 bp, 11 predicted proteins | sample HopSoiMetagenom2_FD_96841 | JGI IMG/M metagenome (GOLD analysis project Ga0136846, IMG submission 96841) | Grasslands soil microbial communities from Hopland, California, USA - 2 Assembly 2016 (version 4) | ecosystem: Environmental > Terrestrial > Soil > Grasslands | place: USA: Hopland... | reverse complement strand
CGTTCGACGTGTTCGTAGCCGACGCCCATCACCTGCGGAACGAAAAAACCGAAGATGCCGACGACTAGTCCGCCGGCGACGGGCTGCAGCCAAAGCGTCGAGGCCGGCAACTTTTGAAACTTCGATCGGAGCCAAAGCAGCATCTTCACGAAGCCGACGGCGACGAAGCCGCCGATGATGCCGAGCAGCGCGTAAATCAGGAGCTCGTAAAGGCTGACGAGTCGATAGCTCGCGACCTGGAAGAGCGGATTGTCGCCCAGGACCAGGTGCAAAACCATCCACGATGTGGCGGATGCAATCACCACCGAGCCGAGTACGAGCGCGTGTAGATCGCCCATGATTTCTTCGAGGGTGAACAACACCGCGGCGATCGGAGTGTTGAATGCCGCGGAAAGCGCAGCGGCTCCCCCGACAGGTAGCAGCCACCTGATCTGGTTTCTGCTCAGTCCGAGGCGTCGTCCGATGCTCGACGCGAGGCCGGCACCCATGTAGACAGACGGCCCTTCGCGACCGAGCGGGATTCCGCTGGCGAGCGTGAGGGCCGTTACGATGAACTTGCCGATGACGGAGCGGAGAGAGATTCGTCCGTCATGGATGAAAACAGCGGCGCGGGTTTGCGGAATTCCGCTGCCGCGCGCGAGCGGGAAGTAGCGGAAGAGCAGGTAGCCCGCGATCAGGGATCCGACGATCGGCGTGACGAGTCGTCGCCACCCCGGTCCGCCCGCTGGATAAGTGTGCGCAGCGAGTCGGCCGGTGAGCAGGATGAAGCCGACGACAACGAGTCCAACGAGCGCGCCAATGAAAAGGCTGAGCGCGAGCGCGAGACGATCTTCTTTTTTGCGAAGATCCTCGACCAGCTCAACAAGTCGCTTCGGAACGCGGGGGAGCTTCCGTCGTGGCATGGGCAAAAACTAAGGGTTCAGCGGTGCCGGCTGCAGTCGGAAGACTCCCTTTTGGGTATGCAGGTAAAAGTATGGCTCGCTGTCATCTCTCGCGTCGCGCTGCGCACGGCCGCGGTTGAGGCCCGGAACGGGCTAAGGAATTTCCGGCCAACCCTCGAGCGCGAGCAGAGTCGGTCGCCCGCCAAGCGAGTCACCGCGCACGCGATCCGTCTGGAAATCGATGGTGGTTCCCTTGGGGCGATCGCTTGACCTTGCCTTCGACTGTTTCATCTGAATGCCGCGTACTGCCGGGTACTGATCGACGTTCAGATTATAAGCGCCCCAGTAGTGCGTGAACCTGACCGAGCGATAGAGGCCACTCGGAGTCAGGCCGGCGCGGTAGCCGACGTATACGCCGGGCACATAGCCGGCACCTGAAACCGCGGAGTGCCACGCGTTGCAGTAATCGGTGACGTGTTGAGATGGAGTTCCGGGTGCGACACCTTCCAGATCGCACCAGACGGTGACACCCCACGGCACGCCCATGAGCTCGCACTCGCTTGCGGCCACGCCGCCGTTCCTGGTGCCCTTGGCACCGCTTGGAATCCAGGCAGTTTCGGATTCGACGTATTGCACGATCATCACGCCGATGCCGGCACTCAGCAGCGACTTCGCTTCATTCACCTTGAGGGCAGAGGCGTGCGGCTTGTCGCGTCGCACGTAGCGAACGCAAAAACGGTAGCCCGCGCGGCGGAAGGCAACGGCCGTGGTCGGCGTTACGCTCTCAGTGGTATCGAACCCGCGCACGCCGTCGGGCGCGGAGAATACGTGACCCGGCAACGACATGTCTCATCTTACAAAAACAACCGCCCCGAAAGTTCCCCGGGACCCAATGGAGGCATGCTGGTTGCCCTAAGATGGATGTTGTCCCCTGACGGAGGCTGCGATGACAGAAACGCTGGTAAGGTTCGACGCGCCAATCCCGCGAGGTGATGGGACGCTGTACATCGTGCAGGCGATGACCTGCCGGCGGGACGACAATCTGTGGGAAGGCTGGCTGGTTTTTACGCCAGCGAGGGGCGGAGGTGAACCAGTGTCGTCCGGACGTGAGACCACGCAGCCGAATCGAGACGCGGTGATGTACTGGGCGCAGGGTCTGTCGCGTGTCTACCTAATGGGCGCGCTCGAGCGAGCGCTGGTGCCGACGGCTGCTACCGCGCGGGAGCGCCAAGCATTCCCGAGCTAGATGCTTGAATGCCATTCGCTTAGCGGGTAAAACCCGTTCCGAATCCAGACATCGTTCGGAACGGCCTTGGCGAGGTTGGCCTGCTGAACGAGATAATCGTCCGACAACGCGGTCAGACTTCTGAAGTCCGGATAATCGACGCTCTCCAATCCTTCGCGGATGATGTGGGCGATAAAGGCGATCGCGCCGACCGTAGGAAGCGCGCCCTGAAATTCACGGACGATCTGCGACGGAGGCACCGGGCCGGTCGCGATCATTGGAATGCGGATTTTTAGGCTGGACACTATTGGCTAGGATGCCGCCTGGCTGTCTCGTTTCCACATCAGGAACGCAAGCCAAAACATAAAAACACGATTCGCCAAGGGCCATTCCCTTGGAAGATCGATATTCGCGCGCTTGCTGAACATTCCCTTCGGGTAAATCCCGCCAAGCTGAGTATCGCCGTCGAACAATCCAAACTTTCGCGTCGCCCAGCGCAGTTTGCGGAGCTCGACAAGTCGATCGCCGACCTGCACCGCGAACTTGTCCCGAAACACACTCAGCTTTGACGCTCGCGCTACTATCGTCCCATTGTGCTCCAGCAGATAGTCACCGCTCAACAAGCTCTCGCGGTACAGGTTGTAGGTGCCGTCCTCGAGCTCGAGGGTAGCCTTGCAGCGCCAGATCGATGGATCGAGCTCACCAACGAGCTGATTCTCCTGCTCGAGTCGGAAGTTGGTCGAAAAGGTGGCGGTCGGAATCGCTTCAAGCATGTCGGAGACCCGGGCGAGTTGTACTAATAAATTACGACAAGTACGGTGGAAAAGTTGCAGCCACTAACACTCCTCCCGACATCTCCCTATACTCAGGTTGTAGAGTCTCCGGAGGTGGATCGTGTTGCAGAGTCAGCGATCCGGGTCAGAAAGCAGCAGCAGCAGTAGACGCGGCACCACGTCTTTACGCGCGGCCACCTTGCAGCGCCTCGTCGCCGCGCTCCCCAATCGTTACGAGTTTCGTAGCGAAATCGGTGCAGGCGGCGCCGCACATGTCTTGCTCGTTCACGACAGCGAGCGAAAACAACTCGTCGCGATAAAGATTTTGCGACCGGAAGTCACGACTGCGATCGGACGAAAGCGCTTCCTGCGTGAGATCGAGATCATCCACAAACTGCAACACCCGAACGTGCTGCCGATGCTCGACTCGGGCACCGTTTCCGGTCAGGTTTTCTTTACCACGCCGTACGTCGAGGGCGACACTCTCGAAATGAAGATTCGCCGCGAGCAGCGATTGACGCTGGCGGACACCGTGTCGATCGCCAGTGATGTTGCGGCTGCGCTCGACTACGCGCACTCGCGCGGGCTGATCCACCGCGACATCAAGCCCGCCAACATTCTCCTTAGCGGCAATCAGGCAGTCGTCGCAGATTTCGGAATTGCGCGTGCCGTTGCCGTCAAACGCGACGATGCCATCACGATCTCCGGCGTGTCGCTGGGCACCGCGCAGTATATGAGTCCCGAGCAGTGCAGCGCCGTACGGGAGCTCGATCAGCGAACCGATGTCTACGCATTCGGCTGCGTGGTCTACGAGATGCTCACTGGCGACCCGCCGTTCACTGGCGGGTCCGAGCAGGCCATCCTCGCCCGACATTGCGCCGAGGCGCCGCGCTCGATGAGAATAGTGCGGCCAGAGCTGCCGAGGCGCGTGGACGGGGTGGTGATGAAATCTCTGGCCAAGGTTCGTTCGCATCGCTATCGCAGCGCTGGCGAATTCTTCGACGCGCTCGACGCTGGCGCGCGGAGCTAGCGAATAAAAAAAAGGCCGGCGCTTGGGCCGGCCTTTTTTTTATTGATGTCCTAGCTGTTCTTGGTCTTGGTGACGTCGATCACGTGACCGCAAAACGATCCCTTGATCGTCAATGTCTTCGTCGAAGGATCGAAGGTTCTGGTTATGTCGACGTCGCAGGTGCCCGAGCCGCCGGTGCGCGACCAGGTGAAGCTGCCCTTGTGCGACGCGGTCTGCAGCCCTGACAGCGCTGCGTTCACGATGTTCAGGTGAGCAGCGTAGGTAAGACTGCCGCCGAGCGTTAGAACGCCATCGCGAGTGTCGAAGGCGCAATCGGTGTCGGTGCGGGTTGCATTGGCATCGAGCGTCAGGTTGTGTGCGACGCGGTCGCCGGTTCCTGTGACGCTGCCCGAGAGCGCGCTCTGTCCACCGCGCGGGCATTGCCTCGTTACCGAGAACTGGGTGTTGATCGGGAACGGCGTCGAAGCGACGGCAGCCGACCCGCTCGTTCCATCGGTGTTGATGGAGAATGAAACGCCGGGCCCGAAATCCGTAGCACTGAGCGAGGCGACGTTGTCGAAGTCGGTGGCGAGCTGATTTGCATCGGCCTGACTGATCACGTTCTTCAAACCAGTCGAGTCGCTACAAGCAGCGGCTGCAACCAACATGGCTGCGCCACCAATCAGGTAGAATTGTTTACGCATTGATACTCCGGGGTGGAGAGGTTTGGTGATGAGACGGCTCCCGAAGGCCCTCTGTTAATCGAAGACTTTCCGAAAGCCGCCGCAGGTCACCTTAACCGCGTATTACCGGCCGCCCCCGCCCGAAGGTTCCCCGTCGGACAGGTGCGGCCGCCGGTTCGCGATCGGTCAGGGAAGCCTGCCGGTCCCGACCCTGAGATTGTCGACCCACATGTATTGATCAGCAGGTGATCCGTCCCCGATATAAGGAGCTATCAGGAACTGATTCAGCTGCATGGTCGCGTGCGCGCCAGTGCGATAAAGAATGTCGTGCCGATCGATGATCAGCTGGCCGTTGAACCAGTACTGCATCACACCATCAGCATTGCCTTTTCCATTCGTGACCGTGTTCAGCTGCACGTATGCTTCAACAAAATTCCAGCTGTTCTTGTATCCCGGCCCCGCACTCGGCTGGAATGCCACCGGACCCGTAACTTTCTTCGAGTTGTAATAGGTGGAACCGTCGGGGAAGCACTCATGAGGGATGTTGGCCTCGACGGTACCGTTGCACCCGGAGGTCGATCTGTTCTCTGTCACCCCAACCAGATTGTTCGGCAACGCGCCATAGCTGTAGTTGATCGACTTGTTGTCCTGTATGGCGATCACCGGACGACCGCCGTTCAGATAATTCTGCTCGATATAGATGTCCAGATAGCTGTCGGACGGTCCATCCCACTGCCCGTCAAGCGTGCTGAGGATATAGAACTCGTGCGGATGATATGCCTGGCCACTGCCGACGTAATTGGCGCTGTACTTCACCCAATAGCTGACATAGACCGAGCCGGTCGGGGTGAACTGGTGGCGTTGCGCGTTGCCGGAAGTTGGCGTGCTTGCGCCCCTCAGCCAGTGATATTGCGCCGACGCAGTGCTGCCTGGAATGTGCTCTACGCTTGAGAGCTCGACGCGGGTGTTGTCGTACCACCCACGAGAAGCGATGTTGGCGTCGTCGAAGTTCTCCTGAAAGAGCAAGGTACCGCCCGGCGGGGGCGGTGGCGGTGGGGGCGGTGGCTGCGACGAATCGGTTGCCGCGAGAACTACGAGTGGTGCGCTGCCGCTGATGCTGTTGTTAGTGGCGACGATCGATGTCTTGCCGGCTTTTACGCCGCGCACCACTCCTGATGTATCGACCGTTGCGACGCCTGGATCACTCGAGCTCCACTTCACGGGTCTACTGATCGGCCGGCCGCGACGATCCTGTTCGGTTACAGTCGCCTGGGTAGTTTGCCCTGTATTGATCGTATCGCTCGCCAGGTGGACCTGAATTGCGGCGAGTACTCTGTATTGATCTGCGGAGAGATCGTCACTGCTGATTCCGTTCGGCGAAGTTGAGTCCGAGCAGGAGAGCGTGGCGAATATCGCTACGGCGGCTACCATTCCGCCTGTGAGAATGCGGTTCATGATGAGGTCCATGAATCGCGCAGCAGGCTTCAGTTAGGTCGTGCAGTCCTCGGCGCGGTGCAGCACGCGCCCGGGCCATGGACCAGCGAATTGTGGCACAACCGGCAACGCCGTAAAGACGGCGCGCATCTATATGCGTCAGGCGAAACGTTCGAATCGCCATTGTGTTCAGCGTTGATTTTTTAGTGAAGCTGCTGCGCAGTGTTTCGCGCGCATTTGCAGCGGTTGCCATTATCGTGCCCTCGCATCACGGTTCAGTCGAACTGTAATCGTGCGCGCGAGGCTCGCGCATCGCGAGTTGTCGTCGTAAAGTCATGCAAGCGCGTCATATCGCGCTCATCTGAAGGTCAATTCGTAACAGTGTCGATTTTCTTTGGCAAAACCGCCTGGCCCTATCCAACGTTTTGTCGCTGCACTGCCGCAGCGCTACACCTTTCGGTCACTGATTGGGAGGGGTAGTGCCGCGTACGTGATCCTCGCCGACGATCGAGACTCCGACACACAGGTCGCCGTGAAAATCCTGCGGCCCGAAGTCGCGACAGTCGTCGGCGAGAAGCGATTCGAACGCGAAGTCGAGATTCTCAGCAGCCTGGAGCATCCCAACATCCTGCGTCTGCTCGATCACGGCACGCTCGAACATCACGGCCTGTTTATGGTGACACCATTTGTGAACGGCGAGACGCTGCGATCGAGACTGCGTCGCGAAAAGCAGCTGCCGTTAAACGCTGTGATTGCGATCGTGCAGCACATCGCCAGCGCCCTCGATTACGCGCACGGCCGGGGCGTAATCCATCGCGACATCAAGCCGGCAAATATTCTGCTGCCCGAGGGCTCGGTGATTCTTGCTGACTTTGGGATCTCCCGCGCGATCACCGGCGAACAGTCGACACAGATCACTGTCACCGGTGTTTCAGTTGGTACGCCGGAGTACATGAGTCCCGAACAGATCGGCGCGCACGGCAATCTCGATCGGCGAAGCGACGTCTACTCACTCGGCTGCGTGACTTACGAGCTGCTGGCCGGCAAGCCGCCGTTCACCGGCCGCACTTACCTGGAGATTTTCGCGAAGCACAACAAGGAAACGCCGAAACCGGTGACCGAGGTAAGGCCTGATGTGCCGGTGCGCGCGGACGCCGCGATCATGAAGTCCTTGTCGAAGGCGCGCACCGACCGTTTCGCCAGCGCCGGCGAATTCGCACAAGCGCTTGCTGCGGGACGAAAGTAGCCTTTACCCGCCTCCCGCCTCCCGCCTCCCGCTAAAACCCGCTTCCGCCGCCACCACCGCTTCCGCCGCCACTCGATCCGCCGCCGCCGGAGCCCGATGATGACGGGCTGGACGACATACTGCTTGCCGCCGCATTTGACATCATGCTGATGCTGTGCCCGAAGCTCACGGCGTCGAAGCGACCGGTGCCCGTGTACCAGTTCGGCGCCTGGTGGTAGATGTCCTTGAACGCGTTCGCCCAGTTCTCTTCCACTTCGAACGCCATCGCGTAAGGCAGGTACTTCTCGAACAGCTCCGGCGAAGTGATCATGCGCTTGTAACGATCTTCTTCGACGCGCGAAAGAAATTCCTTGAAGCCGAGTCCCGCTTCACGCGCACGCGCACCCTCGGTAGTCCGGGCTGGCATCAGTTGCGCGAACACTACCAGGATCAGGAAACTGATCGCTGTCGCAAACACCAGCGAGGCGGGCGCGAATAGCGAGAATCCGCGACTGAGCGACAGTATGGTGAGGCCGCCCAGCACAAAAGTCAGCAGAACGGTAATGCCCCACGCCTTTGCCCTCGCGCGATCCGGACGCTGGACGTAGTAGCCCGACTGCACGAGCTCGTCATAAACGGCGTTGGTGATTTCCGGCAGGAATTTGTAGAAACGATTCCGGAGCTCCGACATGTTCACCTGGTACTGGTCTCCTGGCGCGCACTGTCTGAGGGCATCGAGATAACTCAGCTCGTGTGACTTGAGATTGGTCCACTCCGATCGCTTCTTGAGAATCTCGAAGCAATAGTCGGTGCTCCTGGTCAGGCCGAAGAGATGTTCTTCCGTCAGCTCGTTGATGTGGATGTACCCGCGCACCGCGAGGTCGACGAGTGTCGCGGTGATGTCCCGGATGTCGGCGTTGTTGTCGACCAGCGCGCCGAGCTCCGCCGGCGTTGCGCCCGGGACCGGTTCGTACCGAACGACGTAAGAGCCTTCGACGGGATCTCGGCCGTATTTGTCCCAGCGACGATACGCGAACCAGAAGACGAGGAGCGGAATCAACAGCGGAATCCAACGAAGGATCTCCATCAGCTGTTCGTGCGCCTTGCTCGGTCGACCGGCGATGTGTCCCGCTGGCCAGCCGACGCCAAGGGTCATTCCGTTGTAGGGATAAAGCGGATGACGCGAGTCGAACTCGACCTCATTGCCGTCACGGATGATAGATGCGTCTGATGCGCGAGAGTCCTGGGGACCGGTGTAGACGGCGACCTGGGTTGGCCGTACGTCGTCGGGGAGAACGACGCGTGCGTGAACGGTGTCGATGAACATCGTCCAGGCGTTGCCGGTGACATTCCAATAGAGCTCGTCGAGCTCGCCGGCCTCGCTCGATTTGAAGAAGAAGCGAATCGCGTTCTTCAGCCGATAGCGGATGACGATGGTTCGATCGGTGTCAACGGCGCCGGGGATGTAGATGTGATAGCGGCTGGTCCAGCCGGCATCCTGGCTCTGGTGTTCGACGACTAGCGGATTGCCGGCCGCATCGGTGATCGGGCCGTCCTCGACGTCGAGTTTGACCTGTCGGCCCTGCGCGGTGTTATGGCGCAGCAGAAGATCGCGATTGAGACCGTGCCATTCGCCAGTGAAGTGAATGGTCAGCTGCTCGACGACGTCGACCGTTCCGTCTGAATGAACAGTGAGTAGTGCGCCGTAATCGCGAATGCGGATGTCGTGGGCCTGCGCAGTCGCGGAGCTCGAGACACCGCACAACAGCAGAGCCGCTGCGTACGCAACGCGTTGACATTGTAAAACCTGCGCCAGAATTCTCGCGGCTGGTCGTGTCAGGAAACTCATTCGCTTGGGAGGTCGTACAGGTCGATAAGGCCAGAAGATGTCCATCGACTCGATGACTTGCAAAAAAAACTTCCGCAACGTTTCAACCAGTCGGGGAATCGCTGTGTCGAAAGGGAAGGAACGCGTTCAACCTCCGGAGGCATCATGTCCTACTCCGCTCGAACCGGCCTCCAATTCGCCGCACCCGTCGTCGCAGTTGCAGTACTGTTGTCCTGTGCGCCGCAAGCGAACACTCGCCTGACTCCGCAGAGGTCATTCACGAGTTTTTCCGAGACCCAGATCTCGGCGGTGCGACCGATTACGGCATATGACGCCGTTCTCAGGCTTCGTCCGACCGCGCTGAATCCGGCCGGCGGTCGCTCCTTTGAGACATCAGTCTATCTCGACGGGCTGCGACTGGGCGGACCCGACGAGCTCAATCGTATCTCGGCGATCGATCTGATCGGGATCGAAGTCCTGACTCCGATCGAAGCGTCGGCCAAGTTTGGTCCGACGGGCCGGAATGGTGGGGCGATCCTGTTGACCAGTAGGATCGGTCGCAGGACGAGGCCGTACTAGCGGGCTAACGAGCCGCTGGCGCGATCAGTCCGAATTGATTCGGACCCGTTGCCAGCGGCCCACCAACCCAAACGCGCGCTCCGACGAGATTCCTGAGCGGGGCGGGCGGGTTTCCGAGTGCAAGTCGCCCTTCGGGTGTCTCGATCGAGAGTTTGCCATCGTCGTCGCGAACGAACCCATCCACTACCGCCGCACCGGAGACGGTCATCGCTCGGAACGAAGTCACCCGAAATCGATTGAGCTCGCGGGTGCCGAACACCCTCACGTCGATTCCACCCATGCGCGATAGCGCGGCCGAGTCAGCCGCGTTAACACCGAGCGCAATGGTGCCTTTGTCGGTGCGCAGCATCACCGACTGCTCGAATGACGTTCCGGTGATTGACACGATGCCTCGCATCGAGTCCTGCGCGGCGGCCAATGGGGCAGTTTGTACCGCGCGGTGACAGTTCGTCGTTGCGGCGACCAGTGGCAAAACCGCCGCGATGATCAACAGTCGGCGGATCATTGTGTCCTCACCAGCAACATATCCACGAACGATGGCACTGTCTGGCCCGAAGCAGTCGTGACAATGCTCGCTGAGAGATTCGCTGCGACGCTGAATCGAATGTACGCAGCGGTCGCTCCGTTCAGGTTGAGATCGACAGGCGTGCTGGTTAGCGGATGAGTGAGCAGCGGGAATTTGCCGGAGTTGATCCCGGGCAAAACGCTGCGGAAATTCCAGCTCGGATGCGAGTAGTTGGCAGAGGTTCCGAGACCGGCATCGTCGAGGAACTGCGTGAGTGACCAATCGCGCGCCTCCGCGATGATATCGCCAAAAACAGCATTGAAATTTGCCTGGCCCGCTGACGTCGAATTCACCAGGGCAGACCAGGTAGCTGCTTCCGAACCACCCTTCCTGTCCGCGGCGTAGCGCAGCAACTGCCAGATCGCGCCACGCATCTCCAACTGGTCGGACTGCCCGATGGGGGAATAGTTTTCCGGCAAATCCATGTAGATGCTCAGGCGGGACATATTCTGGAACTCGTAATTATTGAACGCATCGATCTGTGGTTGGCTGGATTGAATCAGCGGCAGGTTGATGTTCGATCGCGGTGCGTTGCCAGACATTCTATAGTAGAGCAGCTCCTCGGCGATGTGACTGAGACCCTCATTCAGCCAAATCTCTTCGCCCGGCGCATTGTTCACGTACAGGCGACGGCCGGCGTTGATCAGGTGCTGAAACTCGTGGACAAGGACGGAGACGATGCTGCTTGCGAGCCATGCCTTGTCGGAATAGTTGCCGTTGATGGTCTTGTTCGGGTCGGGCACCGGCACGTAGAACATCTCGCCTTCGTTACTCGCCACGCACGTAGTGACCGGATAGAGATCCCTGTTCGCAAACATTCCCAGGAAGACGCCATTTGCCGGCCCTGGTATGACGTTGACACCCGGCGTAAACAGAATCGCGACGCGACCATTCGAGTCGATGTCAGTCGGTGTCCCGAAATTCGCGATGTCGAGATCGTAGCCGAGTGTATCTAACTGCTGGCCGAACGAAGTCATCTCGGCGGTGGTGTATCCGCCGGCAGGCGACGTCGTGTCTGACAAGACAATTGTATGGGGCAACACTGCTACCACGACCGCACCGTGAATTTGCTTTGGTGAAGTACAGGTATTGCCGCTGATGTTGCTGTTGATGTCGACAATCGATCCGACGGTGGGACTTGCAGGAATACCGGTCAGGGGTGAAAGACCAAGCCCGCTCGTTGTTTTGTTCGAACGCTGTCTCTGCCCGGTGTGAGCGCCCCGCAGATCGCGCTGCTCGCGTAGCCTGAATGACCACTCGGCGACGTCGGCTTTCTTCGTGCGTGAGGTGGCGACCGTCATGTTTCGCGACGGAGCT
>Ga0136846_1223591_pt1 | contig 11520 bp, 10 predicted proteins | sample HopSoiMetagenom2_FD_96841 | JGI IMG/M metagenome (GOLD analysis project Ga0136846, IMG submission 96841) | Grasslands soil microbial communities from Hopland, California, USA - 2 Assembly 2016 (version 4) | ecosystem: Environmental > Terrestrial > Soil > Grasslands | place: USA: Hopland... | reverse complement strand
GGCGTTCGAGATGGACGAGATCCTCTACGAGCTTCGCGACCACGCCGCCGGATTGAACTGCGGCCGCTGGGATTACATCTTCTCGTGCATCAAGAAGCTGCGGCGCCACGACTTCGTCCTCGCCGACCGCGCCCAGGTCACGATGACGAGCGGCTTCCTGCGCGCCTATTGCCAGCTGCTGGTGAAGACCTGCCACCGCCGCGGCGCACACGCCATGGGCGGCATGGCGGCGCAGATCCCGATCAAGAACGACGCGGCGGCCAACGAGGCCGCCATGGCCAAGGTGCGTGCCGACAAGGAGCGCGAGGCCAACGACGGCTTCGACGGTACCTGGGTCGCGCACCCGGGCTTGGTCCCCATCGCCAGGGAAGTGTTCGACCGCATCATGCCCGGCGCGAACCAGCTCGCGAAGAAGCGCGAGGACGTGTGCGTGAAGGCCGCGGACCTGCTCGCGTTCTCTCCGGAAGCGCCGATCACCGAGGCCGGTCTGCGCACGAACGTTGCCGTGGCGCTGCGCTACGTGGCGTCGTGGATCGGCGGCAACGGCTGCGTGCCGATCAACAACCTCATGGAAGACGCGGCCACCGCGGAGATCTCGCGCTCGCAAGTCTGGCAATGGATCCGCTCGCCCAAGGGCGTGCTCGACGACGGCCGCAAGGTGACGCTGGAGATGTTCCGCCGGACGCTCAAGGAAGAAACGGCGCGGGCATCGGCGAGCCCTGGTGCGTCTGCCTCGCATTGCGACGAGGCGGCCTGGCTGCTGGACCGCCTGGTCTCCGACGACGAGTTCTGCGAGTTCCTCACGGAGCCCGCATACGACATGGTGTCGGCAGTGGCGCAGCCCACCGAGTGCGCGGTCGGATCGGAGCTCGCCGCATAGCGAATCGGAACCTTTCCGCGGAATCGTGGGCCACAACAGATCCCTTGATGCCGGAGGCCACGATGCCCGCCACGAAGCGTTCCGCGCCCGAGCGCGCGCAGGTCCAGTCGATGCCTTTCCCGGGCGAATCGCCCACGGTTTCGCTCGCCCTCGCGGCGGGACGCAGGTACGGAATGCAGCCCGAGGACGAGAAGCCCACGAAACGTCGCTCGCCGGCGACGAAGAAGAAGCCCGCGAAGCGCGGCGCGAAGACGAAGCGGCCTTCCAAAGGCGGCGCGAAATCCCGCTCCCGGGCGCGCTGAACCTACTGCCCGAGCAGCTCCCCAACGGCGTGGAGGGGCGTGACGCGATCGCAAATCGCCTTGGCGATCGCGAGCAGGGGAGCGCCGAGCAACAAGCCCCAGACGCCCCACAACCAGCCGAAGAACAGCAGCGCGATGAACAGCACCGCCGCGTTCACGCGCGCGAAGCGGCTTTGCAGCCATGTCATGGCCACGGAGCCCACGGCGAAGGCGACCGCGAGCGATGCACCGGCCACCGCCAGCGCCGGCCACATCGCGCCGAATTGCATGAAGGCCGCGATGCCGCTCGCCCCTGCGAAGAGCGCGGGCCCCAGGTAAGGCACGAAGTGGAGCAGGCCCGCCGCCGCAGCCCAGACGCCGGCGCGTTCCACTCCGAGCGCCTCGAAGGCGAGCCAGGTGCCAAGCGCCACCAGCACGTTGCCCGCCACGATCCCCAGGAGGTAGCGCTGGACCTGCAAGTCGATCTCGTCGAGCAGGTGCACCGCTTCCTTCTTGCGGGAGAGTGAGGGGCCGACCAGCTGCACCAGCTTGCGGCGAAAGTGGGGCCCCGCGGCGAGGAGGAAATAGCACAACAGGAGCACGACCGGCGCCTGGGCCGCCACCGTGAAGAGCAATGCCGACTGCGCGAGCATGAAGTCGCGCAGCCACGCGCTCTCCGGCTCGCCCGGCCGAGCGCGCGCATGCGCGGTGACGGGCTTTGCCTCCGCCGCATCGGTGGCGGCACCTTGCAGCTCGGTGGCCGCTTCCTGGATCTTCGCCATCGACGTGGGGCCGCTCACGGTGCGCGACTCTCGCAGGTGCTGGCGGACCTTGCGGGCCGCTTCCGGCAGGCTGCTCACCAAGGCGCTTGCATCGTCTTCCATCGCCATGACGGCCCACAAGCCGGCGCCGGTAAGCACCAGCAGCACCACGGCCGCGCCGATCGCCCGCGGAATGCCGCGAGCGCCGAGCCCGTCCACCAGCGGCGCGAGCGCATAGCTCGCGAGGATCCCGAGCAGGAGCGGCACGAAGAAGGCGCGCGCGAGGTAGAGCGCCGCGACGATCGCGATGGCGCACAGGATCATTACGGCCACGGCGGTGGCGGAGGCGCCGGCCGCGGCCTCGGGTGTCGAGTCGGCGCCCGAGGCCTTGGACGCGGGAATGGAATCGCCTATCGGGTCGGGGTGCACAGCCGTCGTCGCGCTCATCGAATCGAGCATGGACCCCGATGCCGCCGCGGTCTGTACGCTTGCGCACATGGCCGGGCAGCGAGCGCCTATGTACGCAAGCGCACCGACAGGAGCGGCACAGGGGATCACATTCGGCCATCGGACGCCGAAACCGGCGTCCTTCGCCCGGCGAGACACCGACGTGAAGAGCTTCATCATCGAGCACCTCGAGGAGATCCTGTCCGATTGGGAGGCCTTCGCGGGAACGCTCTCCCCCGCCGCCGACACCATGGACGTCGCCGCGCTGCGCGACCACGCCAAACAGATGCTGGAGACGATCGCGCGCGATATCCAGACGTCGCAGTCGAGCAGCGAGCAGGACCTCAAGTCGCGGGGCCTCGCGGCGGGGCAGGATCCGAATTCGGCCGCGAGCGCGCACGGCGCGCTGCGCCAGCAGGTCGGATTCGACCTCAACCAGCTCGTCGCGGAGTTCCGGGCGCTGCGCGCCAGCGTGCTGCGCATCTGGCTGTCGAAGAAGGGCTACGGCGACGGGCCGACGGCGTACGAGATCGCGCGGTTCAACGAGGCCATCGACCAGGCGCTGAGCGAATCGGTGGCCACCTATTCGGTCGAGCTCGGGCGCGCGCGCGATACGTTCATCGGCATCCTGGGACACGACCTTCGCTCGCCGCTTTCCGCGGTGTGGGGGGCGGTCGAGATCCTCGCCAAGTCGACCGGCGAAGCGCCGCGCTCGAACGCCTACAAGGCGGCGAATCGAAGCCTCGCCGCGATGACCACGATGATTCGCGACCTGCTCGACTACACGCGCACGCGCCTGGGCAAAGGCATCCCCATCGCCCCCGAGGCGGCGAACCTCGAGGAAGCGTGCAGGGCGTGCGTGGCGGAAATGAGCCTTGCCCATCCCCAGTCCACGTTCGTCTTTTCGTGCAAAGGGGCGATGGACGCGACATTCGACCGCGCGCGCTTGCAGCAAGTCATCTCGAACCTGCTCGGCAACGCAGTACAGCACGGGGAAGCGGGCTCGAACGTGCAACTGCATGCCGCCGTCGAGGGCGGGGCGATCACGCTCGAAGTGACCAACCGCGGCCCGGTGATCGCGCAAGACCAGCTGCAATCCATCTTCGACCCCCTGGTGCAGGGGGTGGTGGAGGACCCGTCGCGCCAACGCTCGACCAGTCTCGGCCTGGGCCTGTTCATCGCCCGCGAGATCGTGATCGCACACGGCGGAGCAATCACGGTTTCTTCCTCGAAGGCGCGGGGAACGACGTTCGCCGTGCGCTTCCCCAAGGAGCGGGAAGCCGTGCCGGCCTGAGCCTCGCCCGCGTTACGCGCGCCTTGCCCGCGATCGATGCGCCGGGACCTGGAACGCCACGGTGTACGCGTCGAGGTCGGCGCGGTAGCACTCGCACGATGCGCGCTCGAGGCCTTTGCGGTCGAGGATGGCGACGACGCCGCGGCGATAGGCGATGAGCTTCAAGCGCTGCAAGCCGCCGGCCGCGTTGGTCACGCCCACGCGGCGCACGCCGAGCGCGATCGCGACCATCTCGTGCGTCATCGCGAACGTGCGCGAACGCACGCGGTCGGCGGTCATCAGGATCCACCGCGCGACCCGTTGCTCGACGCGGTGGTAACGATTGCATCCCACGGCGCGTGCGAGCTGCGCCATCTGCGCCGTCATGTAACCATCGACGGCGTCCGAGAGCGAACGGCTCGTCGCAAGGCTCCTGCGGAAAGCCGGAGTCGCCATGCGCCAGGCCAGACCGGGCACGTGGACCTCGGCGCGCACCATCGAAAGCGCGCTTCCCCACCCGGCGGCCGCCCCGTACAAGCCCTCGTGCCCGGTGAGCGAGATCTCGATCACGTGGCCACGGTGCATGGGCAGCAGCGAGGAGATCACGCTCGCCGTCGGAAAATACACGTGGGTCACCGCCGCTCCGGGTTCGTGGATCACGGCACCTGCGGCGAGGTCCACGAGCTGGGACGCTTCCAGCACGTGGCTGCGCTCCGGGGCTGGAACGCGGTCGAGCAACTGGTTGCCGGTCGGCGCAGGGGAAACGGGTCGGGCCACGTGGCGAACCTATGCCCGGCAAGGTGTGCCGTCTGCGCGGTAGCGCACGTTCGAGCCGGCTTCAGCCGGGAGCGTCGAGGGGCAGCAGCCTCGCAGTCTCGCGGCGCACGACGGAATAGCATTCGCACGCCATGGCCTCGAGCCGCGGACGGTCCAGGACGGTGATGTTGCCGCGGCTGTAGCGGATCACGCGGGCCTTCTGGAGCTTGCCCGCCGCCTCGGTCACGCCTTCGCGGCGCACCCCGATCATGCTGGCGATCAATTCCTGCGTCGTGACGATCTCGGGCGAGGGCAGGCGATCGAGGCTGAGGAGCAGCCAGCGGCACAGCTGCTGGGCAACCGAGTGGTGCCGGTTGCACACGGCCGTCTGGCCCATCTGCGTGAGGAGCGATTGCGTGTATCGCAGCAGGAGGTCCTGCATCGCGCCGCCGCGGCGGAATTCCGCCAGGACGTCGGCAACCGGCAGGCGCAGCGCTTCACCCTCGCTCTGGACCACGCCGCGGCTGGGCGTGCTGTCGCCTCCCATGAACGCGGACACGCCTACGGCACCCTCGGCGCCCACGACGGCGATTCCGGACGAAGCCCCGCTGCCGAGGACGTACATCACGGAGACGATGCACGAGGTCGGGAAGTACACGTGCGCGAGCGGCCGGCCCGACTCGTAGACCACTTGCGCCAGGGGCATGTGCACCCGCTCCAGGCGAGGCTTCAGCCGCTCGGTTTCCTCCACCGAGAGCGTGGCGAGGAGTCGATTGTGTTTCCAGGGGATCGGCATGCCCCCCGATTGTGCTCCCTTGGGGCAGATGGTGCGGCAACGCACCGACGGGCCCGCGCGACCGGGCCACCATCCGTCGAGCTGGATACCAGCCCCAACCCGGAGAAGCCGATGAAACCCGCCGCCCCCCGAACCACGCGCGAAGACCTGATCAACGATTTCGACGCCGTGATCGGGGAGACCGAGCAGTTGCTCAAATCCGTCGCCGGTGCGGGGCAGGAGCAGGCCGCCACGCTGCGCATGACGATCGAGGAGCGCCTCGCCGATGCCACCCAACGCCTGGCGCGCCTGCGCGCCGACGCCACCGAGCACGCCGTCGCGGCGGCGCAGGCGACCGACCGCTACGTGAAGGACGACGCGTGGCGGGCGCTGGGGATCGGCGCCCTCGCTGGAGCGATCGCGGGCGTCGTACTGGGCGCGTGGATCGGGCGACGCTGACCGTGGCAACCCCGAGTGCGGCGCCCAGCGTTCCATGAGCGCCCTGGCCGCCATCGGTTCGAGCCTGCGCGAGCTCGCCCGGGTGCGCGCAGCGCTCTTCGGCCTCGAGCTGCGCGAGGAGGGGCGTCGCGGCGCCGAGCTGCTCGTCCTGGCGGCCACGGCGGCGGTGCTGCTGCACCTGTCCCTGCTCATGGCCGCGGCGTTCATCGTGATCGCCTTCTGGGATACCCATCGCCTTCTCGCTGCGGGCGCGACGGGACTGCTCTATGGCGCCAGCGCCCTGGCGATCTTCCTTCGGCTGAGGATTCGCGCCGCGGGGCTGGCGGATGCCTTTCCGGCGACGCGCGAAGAGTTCCGCCAGGATTTCGCCGCGGCGCGGGCCCGCCCGTGAAGGACGAGCTCCTCGCGGCACGCAAGCTTGCCCTCGTCGAACGCGCGGCCGTGGCACGGCTGCACCTCTACCGCGACACGCGGACGCTGCGCTCATCCTTCATGCCACCCCCTGCGGTCCCCCGTCAGGGCGCGCGCTTCGCGATCGGACTTGCAGTCGCGCTCACCGGGCTCGCCCGTGGCGCCCGCATCGTCGCGTGGATGCGGCGCGGGCTCGTGGCCGCCAATGTTTGCCTCGCGGTGGGCGGCTTCCTCGCTGCGCGTGTACGCAACCGCACAGACGTTGTCGGGGGTTGCGCCCATGCTCGACCTTCAACCGGAGAACAACCTTGAAGAAGATCCAGACCGTTTCGACTTTCCTCGCAGCCCTCGTCGCCGTCACCGCGCTCGGCTGCGCCTCCAGCCCCAAGTCCGAAGGCACCGGCGAATATGTCGATGACTCGGTGATCACCGCGAAGGTGAAGACCGCGATCTTCGAGCAACCCAACCTCAAGTCCGCCGAGATCAACGTCGAGACGTTCAAGGGGACCGTGCAGCTGAGCGGTTTCGTGAGCTCCCAGGCCAACGCCGATTCCGCCGTGACGATCGCGAAGAACGTGGGCGGCGTGAAGCTGGTCAAGAACGACATGCGCGTGAAGTAAGCCGGAGAATCCCATGCTCTATACCGTCGTCGTCGTCCTGCTGATCCTCTGGGCCCTGGGCCTGGTCACCTCCTACACCATGGGGGGAGTGGTCCACCTGCTTCTCGTCGTGGCCCTGGTGATCATCGTCGTCGACTTCCTGCGCGGGCGAAGGTCGATATGACCACGGCCGCCCATCCGGGCGGCTGCCTCGTCCGTCCGGACCGCTTGAATTAGGGGCTTTTGCGCCCTAGTTCGATGGGATAGTCAAGGTGCGCCTCCGCTGCTCGCGGGAGCGCCCCAACCCCCCTCGCAGCCATTAAAATAGAGGGGCTTTCCCATTTTCCACGCGCCCTTCGCCGGCGCGCCTTTCCGAGACCCCATGAACGATCTTTCCGCCGCCCCGGCCGGCGAAGCAACGGCATTGGAGCCGTCCCCGGACGCCATCCGCATCCGCGGCGCGCGCCAGAACAACCTGAAGAACCTCGACGTCGACATCCCGATCGGCGAGCTCGTGGTGGTGACCGGCCCGTCGGGCTCGGGCAAGTCGTCGCTCGTGTTCGACACGCTCTACGCCGAGGGCCAGCGGCGCTACGTCGAGACGTTCTCGCCGTACGCGCGCCAGTTCCTCGACCGGATGGACAAGCCGCAAGTCGATTCCATCGAGGGGATCCCCCCGGCGATCGCGATCGACCAGACGAATCCCGTGCGGACGTCGCGCTCCACGGTGGGCACGATGACCGAGATCAACGACCACCTGAAGCTGCTCTTCGCGCGCACCGCGAAGCTGCATTGCAGGCGTTGCGGCCAGCCGGTGCGCCGCGATCATCCCGAATCGATCTACCAGGAGATGCAGGAGCGCGCCGCCGCCGCGGGCGACCCGCGCCTGCAGGTCACCTTCCCGATCGACGTTCCGGCAAATTTCAGCGAGGAAGAGGTCACGAAGCTGCTGCAGGCGCAGGGCTACACGCGCATCCACTCGCGCAAGGGCCAGCGCCTCGAGGTCGTGCAGGATCGGATCAAGATGGCGGGCGCCGAGAAGGCTCGCGTGGTCGAGGCGATCGAGGCCGCGCTACGCGTGGGGGTGGGCCGCGTGAATGTGTTCGTGGGCGACGAAGGCACCGAGGTGTGGCGCTTCTCGACCGACCTGCACTGCGCGACCTGCGACATCCACTATTCCGATCCCACCCCGGCACGCTTCTCGTTCAATTCTCCGCTCGGCGCATGCGAGACGTGCCGCGGCTTCGGGCGCGTGATCGGCGTGGACTACGGCCTGGTGATCCCGGACGAGTCTAAGACCCTGGGTGACGGCGCGGTCAAGATCTTCCAGTCCAAGAGCTACGGCGAGAGCCAGGACGACATCGTGAAGTACGCGAAGCGCCGTGGCGTGGCGCTCGACATCGCGTGGCGCGACCTTCCCGAGGAGCATCGCCGCTGGGTGATCGGGGGCGACAAGGAATGGGTGAGCTGGCACAAGACCGGCAAGACCCACTGGTACGGCGTGCAGCGCTTCTTCGACTGGCTGGAGACCAAGGCGTACAAGATGCACGTGCGCGTGCTGTTGTCGCGATATCGCGCCTACACGCCGTGCACCACCTGCAACGGCACGCGCCTCAAGGAGGAATCGCTGCTGTGGAGGGTCGAGAACCTCGCCATCCACGACATGATGCTCATGCCGGTCGAGCGGCTGCGCGAGCTCTTCAAGGCGATCGAGCTGCCCAAGCCGCTGGACGAGGCGACCGAGCTGCTCGTGGGCGAGATCCGCTCGCGCCTGGGCTACCTCTGCCAGGTGGGCCTGGGATACCTCACGCTCGACCGCCAGTCGCGCACGCTCTCCGGCGGCGAGGTGCAGCGCATCAACCTCACCACCGCGCTCGGCACGTCGCTCGTCAACACGCTGTTCGTCCTGGACGAGCCGTCCATCGGCCTGCACCCGCGGGACATGGGGCGCGTCATCGACGTCATGAAGCGCCTGCGCGACGCGGGCAACTCGCTCGTCGTGGTCGAGCACGACCCGCAGATCATGCTGGAAGCCGATCGCCTGCTCGACATGGGGCCGGGACCCGGCGAGCGCGGCGGGCAAGTCGTCTTCTTCGGCCCGCCGGACGACCTGAAGCAGGCCGATACGCTCACCGCCGAATATCTCTCGGGCCGCAAGCGCGCCGACGCGCGCCGGCCGAGCGAGGAGCTGCGCATCCCGGGGATGCAGGTGCCGAACGACCTGGGTGAAAACCCGCTCATCGGCACGACTTGCATCGGCATCCGCGGCGCCGCCGAGCACAACCTCAAGCGCATCGACGTGGATTTCCCGCTGCGGCGGCTGGTGTGCGTCACCGGCGTGTCGGGCTCCGGCAAATCCACGCTGGTGCAGGACATCCTGCATCCGGCGCTGCGCAAGCACCTCGGCAAGCCCACGGAATCGCCCGGCGCATTCGGCGAGCTCGTCGGCGCCGAGAACGTGAACGACATCGTGTTCGTGGACCAGTCGCCGATCGGCCGCACGACGCGATCGAACCCGGCGAGCTACGTGGGCGCTTTCGACGCGATCCGCGAGCTCTTCGCCTCGGCGCCGGACTCGAAGGCGCGCGGCTACACGGCCGGCACCTTCAGCTTCAACTCGGGCAACGGCCGCTGCCCGACCTGCAGCGGCAACGGCTTCGAGCACGTCGAGATGCAGTTCCTCTCGGACGTGTACCTGCGCTGCCCCGATTGCAACGGCACGCGCTATCGCGACGAGGTGCTCGAGGTGAAGGTGGACGGCCGCAGCATCGCCCAAGTCCTCGAGCTCACCGTCGCCGAGGCGGTCGCGTCGTTCAATCCCGCCTCGGAGATCGTCCGGAGGCTGCGCCCACTGGTGGACGTGGGCCTCGACTACCTCAAGCTGGGCCAGCCCGTGCCGACGCTTTCCGGCGGAGAGGCGCAGCGCCTCAAGCTCGCGGGGCATCTCGCCGAAGCCGAAGGCCGCCCCATTTCCATGCTGCCGAAGCGTCCCGGCGCCGATAGCTACAAGAAGCAGACGCGCCTCTTCCTCTTCGACGAGCCGACCACGGGCCTGCATTTCGAGGACGTGTCCAAGCTGCTCGCCTCCTTCCGCAAGCTGCTCGCCGCGGGCAACTCGCTGGTGGTGATCGAGCACAACCTCGACGTGATCCGCGCCTCCGACTGGCTGATCGACCTGGGCCCCGAGGGGGGCGACGCCGGCGGCGAGGTGATCGGGGTGGGCACTCCCAGGCAGCTGATGGAAAACGCTCGCTCCCACACGGGTCGCGCCCTCATCGAGTACGAAAAGGCGCTCACCACCGATCGGCGGCAACTGGCGCGTCCCTCGGCGGTGGCCGAGGGACGCATCCCCTACAAGAAGCCGAACTCGATCCAGGTGAGGCACGCCCGCGAGCACAACCTGAAGGGCATCGACGTCGACATCCCGCGCGAGAAATTCACCGTGATCACCGGGGTTTCGGGCTCGCGCACGTCCACGCTCGCCTTCGACATCCTCTTCGCCGAGGGCCAGCGCCGCTACGTCGAGTCGCTCAACGCCTACGCGCGCCAGTTCGTGCAGCCCGCGTCGAAGCCCGACGTGGACGCGATCTTCGGCATCCCGCCGACGGTCGCGATCGAGCAGCGCACGAGCCGCGGGGGATCGAAGTCCACGGTCGCCACGCAAACGGAGATCCATCACTTCCTGCGCTTGCTGTTCGTGAAGCTGGGCACCCAGTACTGTCCCGAGTGCGACGTGCCCATCGAGCCGCAGAGCATCGACGCCATCGTCGCGCGCCTCATGAAGGAGCAGCGCGGCCGGAAGGTCGCGATCCTCGCGCCGCTCGTGACCAACCGGAAGGGCTTCTACACGGACCTCGCCAAGTGGGCGCTCGCCAAGGCCGTGTCGCACCTGCGCGTGGACGGCGAGTACCTGCCCACCAAGGGCTGGCCGCGCCTCGACCGCTTCCGCGAGCACACCATCGAGCTGCCGGTGGGCGAGGTCGTGCTCGAGCCCCAGAACGAGAAGCAGGTGCGCCACGCCGTGGAGCAGGCCCTCGAGATGGGCAAGGGCGTGCTGCACGTATGCTGCGGCGGCTGGGGCGACCGCGACACGCAGATCTTCTCCGTGAAGCGCGCGTGCCCGTCGTGCGGCCGCAGCTTCCCCGAGCTCGACCCGCGCCTCTTCTCGTACAACTCCAAGCACGGCTGGTGCGCCGCGTGCTATGGGACGGGCCTCAAGCTCGACGAAGTCGAGTGGGACGAGGAGCGTTCGCGGACCGGCACCGAGGACCACGTGCTGGACTCGTGGGTGGAATGGCTCGAGCTCGACGAGGCCTGCCCCGAATGCGACGGCAGGCGACTCAACAAGGAAGCGCTCGCCGTGCGCTTCCGCGGCGAGAACATCGCCGACATGAGCGCGCAGCCGATCTCGAAGGCGCACACGTTCTTCGAGAAGCTCGCGGTCGCGGGCCGCGAGCAGGAAATCGCCCGCGACATCCTCGCAGAGCTGACCGCGCGCCTCGGGTTCCTGGAGCAGGTGGGCCTGGGCTACCTCTCGCTCGACCGCGGCGCACCCACGCTTTCGGGCGGCGAGGCGCAGCGCATCCGCCTCGCGGCGCAGCTGGGCTCCAACCTGCGCGGCGTCTGCTACATCCTGGACGAGCCCACCATCGGGCTGCATCCGCGCGACAACGCGATCCTCCTCGACACGCTCGCGCGCCTGAACGCGAAGGGCAACACGCTCGTGGTGGTGGAGCACGACGAGGACACGATCCGCCGCGCCGAGCACGTGATCGACCTGGGTCCCGGCGCCGGCCGGCTCGGTGGAACCATCGTCGCGCAGGGCCACGCGGAGGAGCTCAAGGCCAACCCCGCCTCAGTCACCGGCCACTTCCTGCG
>Ga0136846_1229734_pt1 | contig 11521 bp, 9 predicted proteins | sample HopSoiMetagenom2_FD_96841 | JGI IMG/M metagenome (GOLD analysis project Ga0136846, IMG submission 96841) | Grasslands soil microbial communities from Hopland, California, USA - 2 Assembly 2016 (version 4) | ecosystem: Environmental > Terrestrial > Soil > Grasslands | place: USA: Hopland... | reverse complement strand
TCGGGCGGGGCCGGATTGCGCGAGGCCAAGGTGAGAATGCCGACGATGCGGCCCTCGGAGCGCACCGGACAGATGAACGCGGCGCGCGACCAGCCTTTCAAGCGGGCGCGCGGATCGAGCTGCGCGTCGGCGACCCAGAGCGGTTCGCCGCTTTGCCACACGGTGCCGACCAATCCAACGCCTGGGGCGAACTGGAGCTTGCGCGATTCGGCGATGAAGCGCTCGGCTTCCGGCGAACTGTGGCTCCAGGCCTCCTCGAGGCGCATGGTGGCGGCCGCCGCATCGATGGTGAAGTACCGCCCCGCATCCCAGCCTTCCGCCTCGCAGATGGCGCGCAACACGCCATGCAGCGCGTCGGACACGCTGTCGTTTCCGGCGAGCACGCGCGTGACCGCGTGCTCGAGCCGCAGGCGCTGCTCGGCGCGCTTCTGCTCGGTGATGTCGCGCCCGACGCCGCGGTAGCCCTTGAACTGGCCCTCTGCGTCGAAGATCGGCTCGCCGCTGATGGCGAGCCAGCGGCTACCGCCGCCCGGCGAGGGGCGCTGCATCTCGAAATCGCGGAACGGCTCGTGCCGCTCGATCTGCCCTCGGTGGCGCGCCCAATCGGCTTCGGTGAGGTTGAGCGCCGGCTGCTCCCAGCGCCGGCGCCGGAGGTACGCCGAGGGGTTGCGGCCGGTGGTCGTGCCGAGGAGCGTCGACATGAAGGTGAGGCGAAAGTCCGCGTCCTGCTCCCAGTACCAGTCGGAGGAAAGCTCGGTCAGCTTGCGAAAGCGCTCCTCGCTGCGGCGGAGCGATTCCAGCGTGCGCGCCTGCAGCGCGGCGAGGCGCACCGGACGCTCGAGCGAGCCTTTGCCGAGCTCCGACTTGAGAAGGAAGTCGAACGCACCCGCGTCGATCGCCCCGCGACGAAGCTCGGGGTCCTCGTCCACAGTCAGCGCGATGACCGGGTGGTCGCAGGCGCGTACGAGGGCGACGATGGTGTCCGCGGCTGCGCTATCGGGCAGATGCAGGTCCGCGAGGACGAGGTCGTAGCGCTCGCGCCCCAGGCGCTCGCGGGCGCTGGCGAGCGTCCCCACCACATCCGTGCGGCAGCGCACCGAGCCGATCGACGCCAGATGCTGCTCGATCACCAGGGCGGAAGCCCGCTCGTCCTCGACGAGCAGCACCCGCACGGCGCCGATCAGGTTCCCTGCCTGATTCCCTCCCATCCTGGCAGGATACCTGCGCTTTCAGCTTCCCGGGACGACTCCGGCCTGCAGCTTTTCACAGAACCTCGCTACGTCGCGCGGTCGTGTAAACCATACATGGGATGCCTTCGGGTGGCGCAGGCAGTGCCGCAGAGCGCTACGCAGGCGCCGGAGGCGGAACGGTTGCCCGAACACATAGGTGTGAACTGAGACATTCATCACGAGCGGGTGGCGCTCGCACTGCTCCACCATCTCGTCGAACTGGTCGACGATCATGTCGGCGAACTCGGCGGCGCCGCTTCTACGGTGCACGACGTGCTGCGAGTCGTTGAGCTCGATCGGGTAAGGAATTGAAAGAAGCGGCCCGCTGCGGGTCCTGAGCCAGACCGGCTGATCGTCCATCGGCCAGTCCATGACGTAGCGGTAGCCAAGCTCCTTGAGGAGGTCGAGCGTATGGCCCGTCTCATACGCCCCGGTGCCCATCCATCCTTCGGGCGGTTTTCCCTCGTGCCGGGCGATGGTGTCCGTCACCTCGCGCAGGATCCGCTCCTCGTCGGGCTGCCACAGACCGCGCAGGTTTTCCGCGTTCGTGCGCCCGTGCGCGACCACTTCGTCGCCGCGCTTGCGCATCGCTCCCATGATCTGGGGCGCGTATTCGTAGAGCAGGCTGTTGGTGTTGTGCGCGATGGGAAGCTGGAGCTCGTCGAACAGATCGAAGAGCCGCCACACGCCGATGCGGTTGCCGTAGTCGCGCCAAGAGTAATTGCGGTGCGTCTGCGGCTCACCCGCCTTCGCCGGGTCGTGGCCCAGGCCTGCGCCGAAGGCGAACCACTCGACGTTGGTGGTGATGACGAAGGCGAGCCGTTTGCCATCGGGCCAGCTGTAGTCTTTCCGCTCCGGCAGCGGGACGAAGTCGTACCGGCTATGCTGCGGCAGCAGCGGCTTAGTCAACCTTCGCCCCGGACGCTTTGACCACCGGAGCGAGCTTGGCGATCTCGCGCAGCGTCGCTTTCTCGAATTCCTCCGGCGTCATGACGATCGCGTCGGCGCCGAGCTCGGCGTACACCCTCTGGATCTCGGCGGCGCGCACCGTGGCGGCGAAAGCCGCATTCAGCTTCTTCACCACCGCCGCATCCATGCCTTTCGGGCCGAGCACACCCGAATAGAGCACCACGTCGAAATCCTTCAGGCCCGACTCGATCATCGTCGGCACGTCCGGTGCGGCCGCGACCCGTTTTGGCGTCGTGACGCCGAGCGCGCGCAGCTTCCCGGCCTTGGCGTTCGAGATGGCGGGCGGCATGGTCGAGAAGACGAAAGTCACCTCGCCGCCGAGGATCGCCTGCGTCGCGGGGTTGCTGCCCTTATAGGGCACATGGAGCACGTCGACGCCGGCCGCCTGCTTCAGCATCTCGGCCGCCAGATGGACGATGGTGCCGTTGCCGGAGGAGCCGTACGACATCTTGCCGGGGTTCGCCTTCACGAGCGCGATGAGCTCGCGCACGCTGTGCGCGGGGGTCGTCGGGTGCACCACCAGCATGAGCGGCGTCGAGGCGATCATCGCCACGTAGGTGAAGTCCTTCACCGAGTCGTACGGCAGCTTCGTATAGAGCGCGGTGTTGATGGCGTGCGTGGTGATGTCCTGCAGCCAGATGTTGTAGCCGTCGGGCGCCGAGCGCGCGGTGAAGTCGCCGGCGATGGTGGTTCCCGCGCCGGGCTTGTTTTCCACGATGACCTGGTGGCCGAGCTGCTTCGACAGCGTGATGGCCACCGCGCGGCCGAGCACGTCGGAAATGCCGCCGGCGGCGAAGCCGACGACCATGCGCACCGGCTTGTTCGGGTAGTCGGACTGCGCATGTGCGAACGGGGCCGCGAGTGCGGCGGCGATGACGATCCATTTTTTCAAAGCTTGATCTCCAGGCAATAGAGGCCGCCGGCATGGCGGTCGACCGCGAACACGACGCCACGGTCGTCGACGAACACATCGTTGATCTGCGCCGTTCCGGCCGGCGCACCGTTGGGCGCGTCGGGTATGAAATGCGCGACCTCGCGCGGCTGGTACGGATCGCGTACGTCGTAGGCGCGAACGCCGGCGTTGAAGAAGGTGCCGAGCACGAAGTCTTCCGAGCGCCAGGCGCCCTTGCCCGGCGGGTTCTCGTGCACGTTGTGCGCGCCGCAGCGGCCACCCTTGTGCAGCAACGGCGTCACCCCGGTTACCGGCAAGGTTCCGATGCTGACCAGGTTTTTCTCATCCCGCGCATCGACGAGCCACATGAGCTTCGGCCAGTCCTTGCCATCGTCCTGCACCGCTTCGTCGGTCACGACGAATAGACCGCGCCCGAAGAGCGGCAACACCGTGTGAGTGAAACCGTTGTACGGCGGCGAGTTCATCCAGCGCGAGACGAGCTTAGGCCGCGCACGGTCGGAGATGTCGAGCACCATCATGCCGCCGTCGAGGTAGCCGAGGTAGCAGCGGTCCGGGCGCTGCGGATACACATTGGTGTTGTGGGCGCGAAAGCCGGCGTCGAACTTCGCCGGCAGGCGCTGCGGTGGCGGCGCGTCGTCCCCCTCCATCGTGCCGGGCAAGTGCCAGCGGCCGAGCGGCACCGGCTGCGACGGATTGCTCACGTCGACGATGCGGTATACCTGGTCGTCCTTAAGGTCCCGTGGCTTCAAATCCGGATCCGAGCAGGCCATGTGCACGGTCTTGCCGTCGGCGAACCAGAGCTGGTGGCAGCCGCGGGAATAGGGGCCGGAGGCGTCGAATCGGGCTATGGAGCGCGGGCGCTCGGGCTCCGAGATGTCGAACAGCTCGAAGCCGGCGGGCTTGCCGCCCCACTCGGTGACCTGGTAGGCCACCGCCATCAGGTCACCGGAGGTCTCGAGCGAGTTCGAGCGCATCTTGCCGTGCGGCAGGTCGGTCTGCACCACGACCTTCGGGCTGCGCGGGTCGGTCACATCCACGGCGGTGAAGTTCTTGGGCGCGCTCTCGTGCGCGAGCCACAGGATCCTTCTGCCGCCTTTCGCGAGCTGCAACGACATGCCCTCGCCCATGCCGCCATGCCCGTTCAGCGTGTGCTGCGCGAGCAGCTTCATGTTGTTTGCTTGCATGTCCCTACGATATCGAAGAACGGCGCCCCGCGGCGCGCGCCGCGGCCCACGTTTCGAAAGCAGCCGCATCGAGCGGCTGCGACACGTGGTAGCCCTGCATCTGGTCGCAGCCGAGCTCGCGCAGGAGCTGCGCGCTGGCGCCGTCCTCGACGCCCTCGGCGACCACGACGAGACCCAGGTTATGCGCGAGATCGATGGTGGAGAGCACGATCGCGCGGTCCTTCGGATCCGACACCAGGGTGCGGATGAACGAGCGATCGATCTTGAGCTCGTCGACCTTGAGCTGCTTGATGTAGGCGAGCGAGGAGTAGCCGGTGCCGAAGTCGTCGATGGCGCAGCCGACGCCCACCTCGTCGACGCGCTTCAGCATCTCGATGGCTCGTGCGGCGTCGCGCATGACCCCGCTCTCCGTGATTTCGAGCAAAAGCTGCGACGCGGGAAGCCGGTGGCGCTCGAGCGAGGCCGTCAGCACCTCGACGAGCTCCGGATTCTGCAGGTCGTGCACCGAGATGTTCACCGACACCTTGAGCGGCCGCCCGGCGGCGCGCCACGCCGCCGCCTGCTTCACGGCAGCGTCGATGACCCACGAGGTGATCGTGCGCACGAAGCCGGTCTCCTCCGCGAACGGGATGAAGCGATCGGGCGGCACCAACCCCTTGGTCGGATGTTGCCAGCGTACCAGGGCCTCCACGCCCATGAGCTCGCCGCGCGAAAGGTCGACCTTCGGCTGGTAGACCAGCCGCAGCTCTCCCCAATCGATCGCCTGGCGCAGCTCGGACAGGAGCGAGAGCTCCTCCTCGCGCCGCTCGTGCATGTGCGGGTCGTAGACGGCGACGCCGATGTTCGCGCGCTTGGCCGCGTACATCGCGGCGTCGGCATGGCGCATGAGCGTATCGGCATCTTCGCCATGCGCAGGGAAGCCGGCGACGCCGATGCTCGCGCTCACGTCGAGCGTCTGCTGGCTCACCTCGATCGGCTGCTCGAGCAGCGCCACGATCTTCTGCGCCACCGAATGCGCTTCCTCCACCCCGGCGCTATTCAGGAGCACGGCGAATTCGTCGCCGCCGAGGCGTGCAGTGGTGTCGGACTTGCGCACCAGCCCGGTGAGGCGCTGCGCGACCTGCTGCAGCACCAGGTCGCCGATATGGTGGCCCAGCGCATCGTTGATGTTCTTGAAGCGGTCGAGGTCCATCAGCAGCACCGTGACCGCCGTGGCGGAGCGCTTCGCCACCTCGATCGCGACGCGCAGGCGATCGTTGAAGAGCGTCCGGTTAGGCAGATCGGACAGCGGATCTCGGTAGGCGAGCCGGGTGACCTGCGCCTCCCGCGCGGCGATCGCCTCGCGCATCAGATTGAAGCGATGCGCAAGCTCGCTCACCTCGTGCGGCCCGGTGAGCTCCACCGGCTGAGCGTAATCGCCTTGCTCCATGCGCCGCGTCATCTCGCCGAGCGCCGACAGCGGCCGCGTCACACCGCGCGCGATGAAGATGCTGCCGACGACGCAGGCAGCGAGCGACCCCGCCACCAGCACGACGAGCAGGGTGCCCAGCTGCTGGAAGGGCGCCATGGCCTCCTCCATCGACGAGGACAGCACCGCGACGACGTCGGCCTGGTAGGCGGTCAGCGGGATGACGAGCGCATGGTTCTCGTCGAGCTCGAGCACGGTGCGCTGCGGCGCCTCGAGCGCGTGGGCGAAGCGATCCTGCAGCGAGGCGGAAACCGTGGCGCCGAGCGGCGTCCACGGCTCGCCCGCGGTGCGGCCGAAGAAGGCGACATCAAGGGCGGAGACGGTGCGCACGTCCTTGGCCAGGCGATCGTCGACGAGCAGGCCGAACATCGCCCACGCGATCGGGGTCGGTGCGAGCACCGGGACCAGCACCACCTGGTAGGCGCGAGTGCCGTGCATCACGATGCCGGTCGCGCGCCCGTCGCGCTCCGCAGCCTCGACCAGCTGCGGCAGCGCAAACGCGCGCCCGGCGCTCTGCGGATCGAGGCTATCGGTGATCAGGCGCCGGTCGAGCGCAATGAGCGCCATGCGATCCGCCTGGATCCGCGCGCCGTGGTTGAGAAGCACGGACTGGATGGTCGGCAGGTCATGCGTCGCCACCGCCTGCCGGAAGGCGAAATCGAGCGCGAGGATCTCGACCGCCTGCGTGAGCCGCCCCGCATTCTGCTCGGAGAGGCGCCGGAAAATGCGCTCGCCGACGGCAAGCTCCTGGCGGATGTGCTGGCGGGCATTGCGCTCGTTCGCCTTTTGCAGCAAGGCGAGCGCCACGCCCTGCACGAGCGCGAGGAGCACGAGGAAGAAGATGACGATCCGGCTCTGCAGGCTTTGCAGGAGCCGCACGATCAATACCGGCCGCTGCCGCGGGACGTCGGCGCACGCCGGACGCGCACTTCCGGCTTGAGCGCGAGCACCCATTCCAACCGCCCCGCCTCGGCGAGCTCCATCCGCCGGCGGGTGGTCGCCTCGGGCGAGGCGAGCTGCGGATGCCAGGCTCGCACCGTATAGGCGCCGCCCGGCAGGCCGGACAGCCGGGCGATGCCCTTGGCGTCGGTCGTCGCGTAATACGGCGATTCCGCCACGTAGATATAGCCCACCATCCAGTCGTGGATGTTGCAGCCGATCGTCACCACGCCCGGCGAGTCGAAGATCACCGGATTGGCCGGCGTGCCCACATAAAGCGGCAGGTCGAAGCGCTTGGCGGCGGAGAACGAGTAGACGTGGTGGCGTACGCCGTCACGGTTGGGAAAGGATACCGCGGAGCCGACCAGCACCGCTTTCACGCGCGGCACGAACTCCTGGTCGATCTGCTCCACCTGCTCGGGCTTCGCTCGCGCGGGCTTCGGCGCCGGCACGTCGGGCACGGCGACGACCACGGCTTCCGCCACCGGCTCGCCGCGCTCGTTCTTCACCACCGCTTCGAGCTCCGCGGCGGCGGCTGCCCGGACCAGCGCGAAAAGGATCAGGACGCGAATCATGGCCGATAGACGAAGGTCACGGCATAGATGCGATTCACGTAATCCAGCCCTTCGCCGGCGGCCGTGTCGGCGCGCGCCGCGCTCGCTTCTAGCGCCGCGTGGCGCGCGAGCTGCCACGACACACCTGCGCTGAGCAGAACGGTACGCGCGCCGGAAACGCGGTAGGCGATGAAATCCGGCCCGAGCGAAGGATCGTTGGCGATGGCGTTCGAGGCGCTGAAGATAGTGAAGTTGCGACGCGAGCTCGACTCGACATCACCGTTGCGGACCGTGGCGGAGCCGAGGAGCGCGATCTTGTCGCTAACGGCATAGCTCGCGCGGCCGAAAAGTGCGCGGCCCTGCAGCGAAAAGGGCTTGCCGCCGAAGCCGGGCACCACCGCGAGCTCTTCGCGCTGCACGCGACGATCGTAGGCGAATCCGGCGGCGGCTTCGAATCTTTCATCGAAGCGGCGGCCCGCCGTGGCCGTGAAGGCATATCGCAGGGCATCGCGCACCGTTTCGCGCGCGTTCTCGACGCCGGCCGCAGCGCGCGCCGAGAACCAGGGCGCCGCAGGCCCGAGCCCGAGCTTGCCGCGCCATGCACCGCTCACGTTCGCCGTCGCGTAGCTTGCGCCATCGGAGTGCACATACTGGGCGAGCCTCGCATCGGCGCCGACCCTCAAGTCGGCTGTCGTAGGCAACGAACGTTCGGCAGCCGCATCGACGGTGAGCGCAGTATCGGCTATCCGATCCTGCGCGCGCTGGGCGCGGGAGAAGTTCGAATCGTAGACCGCGCCAGCCTCGAAATGCGGATTCCATTGCGCATGGGCGCTTAGCGGAAGAGCGGCCGCGAGGGCAGCAACCCGGTGAAGACGAAGCGTCAAGCGAATTTCTCCCCGCCGGGCATAGTATTCTTCCGAGCGAAACTTACCAGATGCGCCGCGTAAACTTTCTTTCGCACCTCTTCATCGCCCTCGCGCTTATCTTTTCGGCAACCGCAGCGGCGCAGGAGTGGCCATCGAAGGCGGTTCGCATCGTCGTCGCGTATCCGCCCGGCGGCGGCATCGACGTCTTGGGCCGCCAGCTGGCGGAGAAGCTGACGCGCACCTGGGCGCAGCCCGTGGTGGTCGAGAACAAGCCGGGCGCGAACACCATTCTCGCCACCGATGCGGTGGCGAAATCGGCGCCCGACGGGCACACGATCCTCCTCACCACCGACGCCACCTTCTCGATCAACCCGCATCTCTACACACACCTGCCGTTCGACCCGCAGCAGGATTTCGTCCCGGTGACGATGCTCGTTCTGCTGCAGCAGCTCCTCGTCGCCAATCCTTCGCTGCCGGCGAATTCGCTGTCCGAGCTCATTCGGCTGGCGAAGGAACAACCCGGCCGCATCAATTACGCCTCCTACGGCAGCGGCAGCCAACCTCATCTCTCCGGCGAGATGCTGAAGTACAAGGCGGGCATCGATCTCGTCCATGTGCCCTACAAGGGCATCTCGCTCGCCGTACCGGCCGTCATGGCGGGCGAGGTACAGCTCACCTTCGCCGGCATCGCCACTTCGCTGCCGCAGCTGAAGAGCGGCCGCATCAAGGCGCTCGCCATCGGCGGCGCCAAGCGCTCGCCGCTGCTGCCCGAGGTGCCGACGTTTGCCGAGCTCGGCTACCCCGAGGTCGAGACGCACGCCTGGTTCGGCCTCTTCCTCCCCGCCGGCTCGCCGCGCGAGGCAGTGGAACGCATCTACCGCGATGCGAGGAAGATTCTCGACGAGCCCGAGTTCCGCCAGAAGCAGCTGGTCGAGAAAGGCTATGAAGTCGCCGGCAGCTCGCCGCCGGAGTTCGCGGCCTACATTCGCAAGGACTCGGCAAGCCGCGCACGGGCAGTGAAGATCTCCGGCGCGAAGGCCGAGTGACCGCCACTTCCTTCGTCAGCCCTGCGCCGAGGCTCGCCGTCTCGTACGCGGGCGAAGGGCCGCTGGTGTTCTTCCTGCACGGCATTCGCGGCAACCGACACAACTGGGACCGGCAGGTCGAGGCGTTCGCCGCGCAGGGCTTCAAGGCCTTGGCGTGGGACGCGCGCGGCTACGGCGACTCCGACGACTACGACGGCCCGCTCAATTTCCGCGATCACTTCGTCGGCGACGTGCTGCGGGTGGCGGAGCATTTCGCAGCGAGGAAATTCCACCTGGTGGGGCTGTCGATGGGCGGGCGCATCGCGAGGAACTTCGCCATCCAGCATTCCGACCGGCTGTATTCGCTCACGGTGGTCAACGCCAACCCCGGGTTCAACTCGATGTCGGCGGACGACGTGCGCCGCTTCGTCACCGAGCGCAAGAGCCGCACGCCGGAATCGATTCGCAAGCTCCTCGGTCCTGATCCGCGCACCGGGGCGTACGAGGAGCTCCTGCGCAGCATCGACGCGATCCGCGACGAATCCTATCGCAAGACGCTGGAGGCATCGGTCGCCCAGGATCGCGACGCGCCGATCGAGAGCATTAGCGTCCCGACGCTAATCATCGCGGGCGAGAAGGACACGGTCTATCCGCCGGCGCTCGCGCGCGGCATGGCGAGGCGCATTCCGGGCGCCGAGCTTGCCACCATGAAAGACGCCGGCCATCTTGCGAATCTCGAGCAGCCCGAAGAATTCAACCGCATCCTGCTGCAGTTCCTGAGGCGCAACACCCCCTAAAAGGAGGAAAGCACATGGCACAGAAGAGAGTCGCGCTCGTCACGGGCGCGGGCACCGGCATCGGCAAATCGGCAGCGCTGGCGCTTCTCAAGGACGGCTACCACGTCGCGCTGGTCGGGCGACGCGCGGACATGCTCGAGAAGACCGCCGGCGAGTCCGGCGCCAAAGAGCGCGCCATGGCCTGCCCCGGCGATATCACCCGGCCCGAGGTGGTGAAGTCGATCTTCGCCAAGGTAAAAGACAATTGGGGCCGGCTCGACGTCCTCTTCAACAACGCCGGCATGGGCGCGCCCGCCGTGCCGATGGAAGATCTGCCGCTCGAGACCTGGAAGGCGGTTGTCGACATCAATCTCAACGCGATGTTCTATTGCACGCAGGAAGCGATCCGCATCATGAAGGCGCAGGAGCCCAGGGGCGGCCGCATCATCAACAACGGCTCGATCTCCGCCCACGCGCCGCGCCCGATGTCCGTCGCCTACACGTCCACCAAGCACGCGGTTACGGGCCTCACCAAGTGCATCTCGCTCGACGGGCGCAAGAACGACATCGTCGGCAGCCAGATCGACATCGGCAATGCGCTCACCGAGCTCGCGGCGCGCATGGCTAAGGGCGTGCCGCAGGCGGACGGTTCGGTCAAACCCGAGCCGCTGATGGATGTGAAGCACGTCGGCGATGCCGTCCTGCAGATGGCCAACCTGCCGCTCGACGTGAACGTGCAGTTCATGACCATCATGGCGACGAAGATGCCCTTCGTCGGGCGCGGGTAGTGCAGACGCTCGAGCGCCCGCATCGCGCACCGGCCCAAGCCCTGCCGCCGCATGCGGCCGACTGCCACATGCATGTCTTCGGCCCTTTCGACCGATTCCCTCTCGCCGCCGAGCGCGCCTACAACGTGCCGCCGGCACCGCTCGAGGCGCACGAGCGGATGAAAAAGCAGGTCGGACTCGAGCGGACGGTCTTCGTGCAGGGAAGCGGTCACGGCACGGACAACCGGGCGATGCTCGCCGCGCTTGGCGCCATCGGCTCGCGCGGACGTGGGGTAGCAGTGGTCGCGCCGCAGACGCCGCTAGCCGAGCTGCAGAAGCTGCATAAGGCGGGCGTGCGCGGGTTGCGGCTCAACCTCTACACCTTCGCGGCGCGGCACAAAGGCGAGCCGGGCGACCTGCTGCGGACCTACGAGCGCCTGATCGCGCCGCTCGGCTGGCATCTCCAGCTCTTCTGCTCTCCGGACACGCTGATGGCGCTCGCGCCGCACATCCCGCGCGCGAGCGTGCCGATCGTCATCGACCACATGGGCCTGCCGGACGCGGCGCAAGGCCTCGACCAGCCGGCGTTCCAGACCATGCTCGACCTGGTCTCCAAAGGTGCCTGGGCGAAGGTCGCCGGTGCGGACCGCATCACGCAGAAGACGGGTCGCTTGGACGATGCGCTGCCCTTCATTCGCGCCCTAGCCGCCGCCGCACCCCAGCGCCTGGTCTGGGGCTCCGATTGGCCGAACATCGGCTTCCACAATCGCGAGCCGGTGACCGACGACTCGCACATCCTCGAGCACCGCGAGCTGGACGCGGGCGAGCTCC
>Ga0136846_1229953_pt1 | contig 11523 bp, 8 predicted proteins | sample HopSoiMetagenom2_FD_96841 | JGI IMG/M metagenome (GOLD analysis project Ga0136846, IMG submission 96841) | Grasslands soil microbial communities from Hopland, California, USA - 2 Assembly 2016 (version 4) | ecosystem: Environmental > Terrestrial > Soil > Grasslands | place: USA: Hopland... | reverse complement strand
CGCTGACCCTCTACCAGAATCCCGAAAACAAGGGCGACAATCGCATCTATCCTGATCCGCTGCTGAAGGGCGAGGAGACGATCGGCGCCGATACGCTGGACAACATCTGCCGGCGCCACGGCATCTCGACGGCGCAGTTCATCAAGGTCGACGTGCAGGGCGCCGAGGCCAAGGTGGTTCGCGGCGCGAGCGGCCTGCTCGCCGCGAGCCGCGACTGCATCCTGATGAGCGAGTTCTGGCCGTACGGCCTCGCGCGCTGCGGCGCCGATGGGCTCGAATATCTGGAGATGTTGCGCGACTTCGGATTTCAGCTCTGCGAGCTCACGGACAAGAGCGGCGTGCCGACGCCGGTCGCGAACCCGCGCGCGCTGGTCGAGCGCACCCAAGGGCGCCGCTACGCCAACCTGGTCGGCCTGAAAGGAACGCTCGCCACTGCCTGATTCGCTCGCTCCAGCCGCTCGCCCGCTTCGGGTCACCTTAGTCACCCATTATTTCCCAAGCCACCGCGGCGGCGTCGAAGCGGTGGCCTGGGAAATCGCCTCACGCCTCGCGGCGAGCGGCGCAGCCGAGACCACCTGGTATGCGAGCGATACGGATCGCGCCCCATCCGAGGTGCCGGGGCTGCGCTGCGTGCCGGCGAGCGCCTGGAATGTCGTCGAGCGCTTGCTCGGTTTTCCATTTCCGCTCTGGAGTCCGGCTGCGCTGGCGAAGCTCTCGCGCGCGGTGCGTGAAGGCGACGTCATTCACCTTCACGATTGCCTGTATCTGCCGAACGTCGTCGCTTGGCTGGCGGCCGCCATTGCGCGGCGCCCGGTCGTCATCACGCAGCACATCGGCAACATCCCGTTCCGCAACCCGCTGTTGCGGGCGACCCTTGCGGCTGCGAATCGCCTGCTGGGGAAGTTATTGCTCGGCAGAGCAGCCCAAGCCATCTTTGTAAGCGATGTGGTACTGCGATACTTCCAGCGCTTCGTGCATTTTCGTCGCGCGCCGCTGCGGGTAGCGAACGGCGTGGATTGCGCCATGTTCCACCCGCTCGATGACCGGGCGAGAGGGTTGCTTCGCGCTCAACTGGGCGTTCCCGCTGGAACCCGGCTCCTGCTGTTCGCGGGCCGCTTCGTCGAGAAAAAAGGCCTGCATGTTCTGCAGCGCCTCGCGCGTGAGCTGCCGCAGGTGCGCTGGATCTTTGCCGGCTGGGGCCTGCTCGACCCTACGAGCTGGGGGCTCGCCAACGTGGCGGTACACCGCGATCTCAGCCAGGCGCAACTCGCGCCGCTCTACCAGGCGGCCGACCTGCTGGTGCTGCCGAGCGTCGGCGAGGGATTCCCGCTCGTGGTGCAGGAAGCCATGGCGTGCGGCACGCCCGCCCTGGTGAGCGATGACACCGCAGCGGGCTGTCCCGAGGCGGCCGGCGTGCTGCTGCATGAATCGCTCGCCGTGGACGATCCAGCCTCGCAGTGGCGCGCGCGCATTGCGGAGCTGCTGCGCCAGCCCGATACGCTCGGCGCGTTCAGGCCACGAGTCGCGGAGTTCGCAAGCGCGACCTGGTCCTGGGAGCGCACGGTCGAGCGTTACGGCGAGATTCTGCGCCGGGCGGCGCGGGCATGAGCGCGCAAAGCAGCGCTCGACGCTTGCCCGGGATCCCCTGGAACGGCGTGCTCGCCGCCTCGACCATGCTCGCGGGCGTGGTGTCGATCATCTTCATCCTCGACGACACCAAGTGGCCGGATGCGGTGTGGCGCCTGCGTGCTTTCCAATACTTGCTCCGTGAACAGGACATTGCCGGTTCGATCCTCGCGATCGCGATCGTTCTCGGCGCCTGGGTGCTGAGGAAGCGCAATCCGACTGTGGATCCCGTTGGCATCCTCGGGCGCAATCCGTGGCCCACCGCGGCGATTACGTTCGTCGGCCTGTGCGCGGCAATGCTCACTGTGGCGCATCACCATGCGCTAAGCGGAGACGAGCATCTTGCGCTGTTTCAGAGCCGAATCTTCGCCGCCGGCCATCTGACGGGACAGTTTCCGTCGGAACTGGTGTATCGCCTGATTCCCACCAATTACATCGACCGTTGGCTGATCGCCTCGGAATCCGGTCGCGTGGCGTCGGTGTACTGGCCGGGTTTTTCGCTGATTCTCGTGCCGTTCACGCTCCTCGGGGTGCCATGGGCCTGCAATCCGCTGTTCGCATCGCTGTCGCTCGTTCTCATCGCAAGACTCGCCTCGCAGCTCACTGCGGACACCCGCGCCGGCGGCTGGGCGATGCTGTTCGCGCTCGGCTCGCCGGGCTTTGTCGGCATGGCGCTTTCCTATTTCTCCATGACCGCGCATCTCTTTCTCAACCTGCTTTTCGCCTGGTTGCTCCTCGAGCGCAGCGCGCGGCGCCTCGTTGCAGCCGGGGTTGTCGGTTCCCTTGCGCTCGTGCAGAGCAACCCGGTGCCGCATCTGCTCTTTGCGCTGCCATGGATCGCGTGGATTGGCCGGCGGCCCGCCGCACGCCGCGATTTGCTCTTGCTCGGCGCGGGTTACGCACCGCTCGCGCTGATCCTCGGCTTGGGCTGGTGGCTTTTCTTGCGCGAGCTGCAGGGGAAGGCACCCATGCTGCTCTATCCGCCGGACAGCGACCCGCTGCATTACCTGGCCAACCTCATCTGGTACCTGTCACTTGAGTTCAGGGCGGTTTTTTCGCTTCCCGTGGACGAAACCCTCGCCAAGCGCATCGGCGAGCAAGTGCGGCTCTGGAGCTGGGCGGTGCCCGGCTTACCGCTGCTCGCGCTGGCCGGCTGGTGGACGATCGGTCGGCGCGTCGCCGGGTTGCATCTTTTCGCTCTTTCGCTCGCGAGCACGCTCGTAGGTTATCTCTTCGTCAGCTTCGACCAGGGCTACGGCTGGGGGGCGCGCTACGTCCATTCTGCGTGGGGCGCATTGCCGCTCCTCGCGGCAGCGGCAATGGTCTGGGCCGAGCGCAGCGTGCAAGACCGCCAGCTTGGCAACTACGTCGTGCGGGTTGCCGTGTACAGCGTGGTATTCGCAACGGCGTTGCGCTTCTTCCAGATCCATCTTTTCATGCAGGACCAGCTGGCGCTGCGTCCGCCATTCGAGAAAGGCGTGCGACAAATCGTGTTCATCGCGCCGAATTTCGACTTCTACACCCAGGACTTCGTGCAAAACGACCCGTTCCTGCGAGCGCCGGTGATCTTCATGATGTCGCGCGGGCGCAAGCGCGACTACCAGCAAGTGATCGAGCGCCGATTCCCGCGAGCGCGCTTGACCTACGATGGTCGCGAGGGCCAGGTCTGGCGCCTCGATCCTTAGTTGGACTTTCGCTCGATTCGGAGACAAATTTCCAGTCGATTCGGAAAGCAGCAGGCCTCAAAGCCTGTGCGGTACGCGGAGACCGGCAGCATGTCCCCGCTGCACCCCAGTTCGCGCAACAGACCTTCCCACTGCAGCGCTCCTAGGTAGCTCGCGGAAATCATTGCTCCGCGCGGCGCATTGCCGAGCACATCGAGAAGCCACAGGCGCAATCCATCCATGGGCGTCGCCCTCAGATGGTCCTTGATCACCAGCGGCCCGCCACCGGTGACACGCAAGGCCTCGCGCAGCAGCGCGGCGCGGACTTCGGGCTTAACGTGGTGCAGCACATTGCAAAACAAGGCGCAGTCGAAAGACTGATCGGCAAACGGCAGCCGGCATCCGTCATACCTCACCAACGGGACGCGCAAATCCGCCAGCGGATTAGGAGCAATGTCCACGCCGGTCACGGACTTGCCCGGAAAAAGCGCCGCGATCGTTTCTGCGATCAGGCCGCTGCCCGCGCCGACGTCGAGCACCCGGCAGCGATCGGCAGGCAGCAAACCGGCCAGATCCTTGAGCATTTGCAACTGATAGCGCGGCTTGCGGTAGCGGAACCAGGGATCGCGGTCAACCAGATGACGCACGATGGCCGCATCTTCGGGAAGCCAGCTTGGGCGCGCGCAGCGCTGGAGGCGGCCCAGCCGGCTCATGTGCGCCACAACGGACCGGCCACCTTCAGCGCCCACCTTCCGCCGAGAAAGTTGAACAAGACGAGCAGCACCGTGACGAGCGGTGTAGCGAGCGGCACGGAAACCCCGCCCAGATCGACGAACGCGAACATCGCGGCGAGCGAGAGCGGCAGGTTTGCGCTCGCGATCAGGGCATAGCGCGCGAATGGCGTGCGACCGCGCTCGGCGTTTGGAAAGGACCATGTGCTGTGCAGCCAGTAGCCGAAAGCAACGACGATCGCGAAAGAGATGACCGAGGACACCGCGTAATGCAAGCCAAGCCAATAGCCGCCAAGCATGATCGCGTTGTGCAGCAGCGCGCACGCGAATCCCACGGTAAGGAAGCGGCTGACGAGCCGCAGCGCTAGCCTAGCCATCGCGGTTAAACAAGCCAACGTAAACGCATGCATTGTTCGCGGTGATGTGCTCGGGCGTGACCTGATCCTCCAGCCATGCCCAAAGATTGAGTGCCACGGTCACCGGCGGCAGGATCAAAGCGCCGATCAGCGGAATGCGTCGAAGCAGGTGCGCTGCAGCCAAACTACGAAACACGGTGGTCCAGGCGAGCGGCCCGACAAGCGCTTCCATGCGCGCCAGGCGAAAGCCTTGCGCCTCGACCTCGCGCCGCAGCCCTTCGCCGGTCCAGCGCCGGTAATCGTGAGGATGCGGGTGATAGAGCCAGGCGCCATGGGTGGAAAGCAGCAGCCAGCCGTCCTTGCGCAAGGCGCGACGGGCTTCGCGCAGATAAGTTACGACGTCCCATACGTGCTCGAGAACCTGGAACGAAGCGACCATGTCGTATTCGCCGTTGCCGCAATCCAGCGTGCCGTCGGCGCGGATTCCGACTTCGTGCGCGCCTTCGATATCCGCACCTCGGTAACGGGCTCCCAGGTCGGCGAACCAGCGCTCATAGGGCCTAGCGCCGCAGCCGAAATCGAGCACCCGCGCATCGTTGAGCCGGAGGGCCGGCTCGGCGAGCAGGCCGCGCAGCACGCGCGCCATCGCCCGCATCACCAGCCAGTCGGGCTGCCAGATGCGCGGCGCGGCGCGCGCGTTTTGATGCATCTGAGCTAACGGCACGCGGGCGGCACTGCGGCGTCTGCGCGCGCCCATTGGGAGAACCGTCCGAGCTCGACCTCTTTCGCCAGACGGTAGCGATTCAGAACCACGCGGTCGGCGTAGGCTTCGAGACGCGCATCGAGCCCGGCATAGTATCGTGCCCATCCGGAACCCAAGGGCTCGGTCACGGCGGTTTGTCCGCGAAACAGCCGAGGGCAGGTCTTTTCGATGCGGTCGAAGCGCAACGACGCTTGCCGCTCGCGTTCGATGTCGGCCGGCTCGCGCGGCGCGGCGACAAGTGCGCAGCTCACGACGGAAAGCGGCTCGTCGGACTGCGGACGGCCGGAGAACCAGTTTGCCGCGCGCGAAAGCGCGTCGTCGTCGTCAGGGCGCCATGGAATTGCGAAGCAGTCCGCCGCGTCGAGGCGATAGCCGAGGCGCCGCAGCGCCGTGTCATCGATGCGCACCTGGTCATGCGTCGGCTTACCGCCCGCCAGCTCGAGGCCGCGACCCAAGATGCGAACGTGCCCGCGATAGCGCTCGAGCAGCAGCGCGAGGCGCGGCGAATCGGCCGGGAGGCTGTGCTGGCCGCGAAAGTTGACGAACGAAGACTGCGGATGGACGAACGGTGCCAGCACCGCCATGGGAAGTATTTCGACGCTGAGGTAAAGCGCAGGCTCTCGCAGCGCACGTTCCGGCACCACGTAAGGCAGCCAATGCCGCGACCAGCGCTCGGCAAGGAACCAGCGCGTCGGGGCCGCGATAAACGTCATTGCGATCTGAACGAGGAGAAGCACAGCGAGCGCGATGCGTGCCAAACGCGCCGGCAGTAGCCGCTCCGCCGCTCGCGCGAGGCATACGCCCGCAAGCAGCAGCACGATCATGCCGTAGCGGCCGTTGGCCGAGCTTGCCAGCCACAGGGCGAGCGCGATAGCAAAGAACGCGAGCACACACCAGTCGGGGCTGAGCAGCGCACCATGGGCAGGCGCGCGCCGCCGGGCAGCGAGCACCATAAATCCCAGCACGATTAGCAACAGCGCGGCAAAGCGGAGATCCGGCGAAAAATTTTCCGAATAGATTTGCGGGTCGAGCGTCGCCATGCGGAAGGGAAAGGCGAGCAGAGCAACCGGGTCTTGCAGCACGAAGCGCTCGCCGATCATGTTGAATTGAAGGGCATCGGGCGAACGGAACCACGCGTTCATCAGCGGAAACACCGGATTGCCGAACTCGCGCAAGAGCAGCACGCACCACGGGCCCGCAAGGATGCCGACGGTCGCGGCCGCGGCCGACACGTACGCGAGGCAGGCGCGCAGGCGCGAACCGAGCGCGCGCCCAGACATTGCAAGGGTCAGCGGCAGCGCCGCCAGCGCATAGATTGCATTGGAGTACTTGAGCGCCGCGGCAACGCCGAAGAGTGCACCCGCTCCCGCCGCACGGCTGGCGGCATGCCCGTCCTCGGCCAGCAGGAGGAGCAGCGCCGCGAGCATCGGCGGCACCAGCAGCGGGTCGAGGAAACTGCCGCCTACCGTCATCCAGTACACGCCGCTCGCCGCGCCGAGCGCCGCTGCGAGAATCGAGAAGGCCCGCCGCTCGCGTGCCGGTAGATGGACAAACAACCGCCACGCGATCAGGTAAAGAAGGCCGATACTCAGGCTGTGCGCCAGTGCCAGCAGGATCGACACCAGGACGCTGTGCCAGTCTTGCGACACCATCAGGTAGAACGGCAGGTAGCCGATCGGGTTGAGGTAGCTCTGCGCGCTCGCCGCAAAAAAATCCTGCGCGAGCCGCCTGCCAAGCAGCTCGTAAGGCAGGTAATAGTGGTAGTTGAGCAGATCCCAGCTGACATCCTTGCCGGCGTACAACGTCCACCCCGCGCAAACGAGGGCCGGCAGGCCGAACACCAGCCAAGGCGACGTGCGGGGAGCGCGCCTTTCGGCTATCGGCTCTTGCGAGATTTGAGCTGCCTCACGCGCTCCTCGACGGCGCTCGCCGCCTTCTCGTCGCCGTCTCGGCGGTACTGGTTCTGGAGCTCCTTGAAGGCCGCGTTCCCCGGCGAAGGCCATACCGATACTGCGGTCTCGAGGTCGCGCGTCGCCCCCGCGCTATCGCGCACGTTGGTGCGCAGCACCCCACGGATGTAAAAGAAGCGCGACAGATTTTCCTTCGGCACATCGGAAGGCATCGCTTGCCTCGCCTTCTCGAGGACACCGGCCACCACGCCGGGCGCGTAGCCCTCCTTGTTTGCGAGCAGGCCCTCCGCAATGCCCAGCGCGCCGTAGAAGTCCTTTGCCAGGAGGTCGAGATCGCGCGCCGTGCGCTCATCGGGCGGATGGCCGCGCGACAGCGTCCGGGCGAGGAGCATCGCGTAATGACGGCGCAGCTCCCCCTGAATGAAGCCGACCCAGGCGTTGACGTCGTAAGTGCCGAGGATCGACTGCTCGAAGAACCGCACCGCCTCCTCCGGAACCTCGACAGCGACGCGCTCCGCATCCGTGGACGATTTGTCGACCTCGACAAACAGCCAGTGGTCGCGCTGCGCATAGCGCGGATAGGTGTCGAGCGTAAATACGACTGGCTTCGCCTGCTCGTCGATCATCCGGTCGACCACGCGGCGCTTGGTATCGGCGTCGGTCCTCAGCGGCTGACACAGTCGATTGCCGAGAATCATGCCTTTCGGATCGTAGAGCGTGATGTCGGGCCGCTGGTTCTCGATCATGTGGAAATAGCCGATCGGTGCGAGGTCGGGGTCGCCGGTGGTAATGACAACGGCGTTCGCGGGCAGAGTCTTCAACACCGTCTGCGCGTAGCGCGCGCCCCAATCGTCGCTCGCGAAGAAATTGATTCGCGCGCCGACCACGAAGATCACCGCCACGAGGACCCCGCCAGCGGCGAGCTCGTGCGCTGGCCGCAGCGCGTAACGCTGTACCGCCCAGGCAAAGACGAGCGCCATCCAGAGCGCGCCGATCGCATAGGCCGGCAGCGGATAGACGTGAAACACGTGCGCCCGAAACGAGTCGTAGTCGAAGCCGAGAAGCAGTAGCAGGACAACCGACGGCATGAGGAAAGCCACGGTCAAGAAACCGGCGACGCGCTGCCCAAGGATGCGCCACTGCACGGCGAATCCGGCCGCGGCGGCGAGCGTGCCGATGACGGCGAACTGCCGCAGCAGCTCGCGGCAGAAAAATTCGAAGAACCGCACATGGTCGAGCCAGCTCGCCGACACCGAATGATCGACGTCGGCATAGCCGGCGCGGCTCAGGAAAAAAACGATCTCCTGGATGCTTTCCAGCGGGCCGTTAAAGCTGATCGGCAATGCCATCCATGAGCGCCGCACCATCCACACGTAGGGCAAGAGGCCGAGAATCACGAGCCAGGCCAGGGCACCGAAGCGCTGGAGCAACTCCCGGCGCAGCGGCCAGAGCAGGATGACGAATGCGGGCGCGACGAGCAGCATCAGCGGATAGTGATTGCTCAGGCTCAGGCCGAAAACCAATGCCATCCAGGGGAGGAGACGGCTGTACTGCGTGCTGGTGGCGCCCTGCAGGGACGGCGGGCAGGCCTGCAGCCCCATGAAGACGAGGGACAGGAAGAAAAAGGTGTTGAGCGTGTAGACCTCAGCGATGATCGCCTGGGACCAGAAGACCGGGGAAACGCCAAGAGCGAGCGCCGCGAGGTACGCCGGCCACCGGCCGGCAACCAGCGCACGCGCGCACAGCCACGCCGCGCCGCAAGTCAACGCGCCGAACATCGCGCTTGCGAGGTGCACGCGGTAGGCAACCGCGCCAAACGGCAAGTAGGTGAACAGGTGGCCGATCAGCGTGAAAAGCGGATAGCCGGGCGGATGCTCGATGCCAAGGAAATAGCTCGACAGAATGAATAGGCCGTCGTCCTCGAGCGCTACGCTGCGAGGAGCGCTCGCCGCATACAGCGCAAAGAGCGCCGCGGCGACGATGCCGGCCTGCAGCCAGTCCGACCGCCGGGGCCGGAAAGGCTCTGTTGGGATCATCAGCGCTTTGCGGCGGCCGAGCCGCCCCAGGTCAACGAGGCCGTCATGAAGAAATTCCAGAGCGCGGCGATGACCGCGCCGCCGAGTCCTGCCACCCAATAAGGCAGCGCCTTCACGAACAGCCACTCGGCCATCGCCAGATTGATGAGAGCGCCAACGCCGCAGGCGGCGTAGAAGGTGAGCAGGCCGCGCCACATCGCTCGGCCACGCAGCCGCTGGTCGCCGTAGGTGAAGACGTTGTTGAGGAAGAAATTGCTCGTCATGGCGGCCCAGGTGGCGACGCCCTGGCTGAGCAGGAAATTCTGCGACAGCGCGAAAACCGGCCAGAGCACGCATAGATGCACGCCGACGCCGGTCACGCCGACCGCGGCAAAGAGGAAGAAGCGCGCCGGCAGCAGCCGTCCCGTGAGGTGATAAGCGAGCAGCATGAAAAATTCCGCTACGACGCGCGCGCTGAGCTTGCTTTCGCCGTACGCGCGGCTTCGCATACGGTAGGGCAGCTCGACGACCTGGATTTCGCCGCGCGCGGCGGCGATCAGATCGAGCAGGATCTTGAAGCCACGCCCGTAGAGCTTGCGCACGACCCGGTCGAGAAACGTCCGGCGCACGACGAAGAACCCGCTCATCGGATCGGTCAGACCTTTGCACAGGGTCGTGCTCAAAGCGCTCGCCAAGCGACTCAGGCACACTCTTGTCGGGGCGAGCTCACCCGTGCTACCGCCTGCCATATAGCGGCTCGCCACGACGATATCGGCTTGCGCGCCCCGCGCCGCAGCGAGGAGCTGCGGCACCAAAGTCTCATCGTGCTGCAGATCGGCGTCGATCACCACAACGTACGGCGCGGTGCTGGCCAGCATGCCCTCGATGCATGCCGAGGCCAGCCCGCGCCTGCCGATGCGATGAACGCAACGCACGCGGCGATCCTGCTGCGCGCGCTCGCGGACCAGCACTTCGCTGCCATCGTAGGCGTCGTCGACCACAATAATCGTTTCCCAGTCGAGGCCGACGAGCGCCTGCTCGAGCGCTTGCAGCAGCTGCGGAATGTTCTCGCGCTCTCGAAACGCGGGAACCACGACGGACAGTTCAGGCATTTGCCGCCCGCGAGTCGCCGTCCCAGCTTAGCAGGCTCAGGAGAAACGAGGCGAGCATGACCTCCATTCCGCCGACCATGAGCGCCGCCGCCGGAATGGTGTCGCGCATTACGACCCTCGGATCCAGTGCGCCGAAGCCGGCTTCCCGCCACTGCCAGAAAGCCGCAGCGCTCCAAAGCAGACCGCAAAGCGCTACCGCCAGACCGAGCAACAGGCCGCGCTCGAGCGTGAGAATCCTGAGCAACCTGTCGACAGACGGCCGGCGCGGCAGCAGACCAGCGTTTTGCGCCGAGACGCGCGCGAACAATGCAAACAGACAGAGCTGCATGCCGAGGAGCGCCGCGGCCGACGCGTACAGCATGCTATGAATATCCAGCCCCGCGCCGAGGAAATGCAGCGGCGCGAAATACAACGCGGTGGTCAACGCAATGCCGACGCCGAGCAGCGCAAAGCCTGGATAGAGAAATAGCCAGCGCGGGCTGAACAGAAGAAGGAACCGAAGATGGCGCCAGCCGTCGCGCCAGCTGCGCAGATGCGGCGTTCGACCGCGCCCGTCTGGATATAGCGTGACCGGCACTTCGGCGATGCGCCATCGCGCGAGGGACGCCTTCACCACCAGCTCGCTCGCGAACTCCATTCCGCTCGTTCTGAGCTGAAGCGATCCAATCGCCTGGCGATCAAAGGCGCGCAGCCCGCAGTGGAAATCGCCGACCTTGGCATGAAACAATAGCCGGCCGAGGAAGCTGAGGATGGGATTGCCAAGGTATCGGTGCAGCAAAGGCATGGCGCCTTTGCGGATGCCGCCGCGAAAGCGATTGCCCATCACCAGCGGATAGCCTTCGCGCAGCTTGGTTAGGAAGGCATCGAGGCTGCCGAAGTCGTAGCTGTCGTCCGCATCACCCATGACGACGTAGCGGCCGCGCGCGGCAGCGATACCTGCTGCCAGCGCCGCGCCATAGCCGCGCCGCGCGACTTCTACAACCCGGGCACCGGCGCGCTCGGCGACCAGCCGAGAGCCGTCGACCGATCCGTTGTCGGCGACCAGCACTTCTCCGTCAATCCCCGTGCGCTCGAGAAAGCCACGCGCCTTGGCGATGCACTTCGCGACCGTCGCGGCCTCGTTGAGGCAAGGCATGAGGATCGTCAACTCGGCCACCTCTTTTGCCCCCCAGCAAAAAAAAGGTACCCCGAAGGGTACCTTCTTCCTGAAGCTAAGCTCGGCGATTAGCCGCGGCAGGAGCCCGCCAGATACTTCGGGCTGACCGTCGTGCCGTCGCCCGACGCTCCGCAGCGCCAGCCATACAGCGTCTGGCTCGCGCCGGCGGTAAACGTGGACGGCGTCGTCG
>Ga0136846_1210701_pt1 | contig 11524 bp, 8 predicted proteins | sample HopSoiMetagenom2_FD_96841 | JGI IMG/M metagenome (GOLD analysis project Ga0136846, IMG submission 96841) | Grasslands soil microbial communities from Hopland, California, USA - 2 Assembly 2016 (version 4) | ecosystem: Environmental > Terrestrial > Soil > Grasslands | place: USA: Hopland... | reverse complement strand
TAAGGCGCGGCGCGACCCTCGCCTCCTCGGCCTTGAGCCGCAGCAGCGTCTTCAGAAGGTCGACCGCCGACGGCGAAGGCTCCCGCCGCCGCCGCGGCCGGTCTATTTCCAATACCTTGGGCGGCGGCGCGTTCAGGCCCTGCTGAAGCGCCTCAAGCAGCGCTTTGCCAGAACGCGAGGCGGCAAAGCCCTTCGGCACGGCACGAATGCGCTCTAGCCCTGCGGCGTTCTCCGGCGGATGCGCGGCGATCTCGAGGAGCGCCTCGTCGCGAACGATGCGTTGCCGGGGCATGTCGCGTGTTTGCGCCTCAATTTCGCGCCAAGCTGCCACGGCCGCCAGCACCCCAAGGAAACGTTTGTTCGTGGTACGCGGCTTCAAGCGCTTCCAGGCGTTCGCCGGATCGAGTTCGTAGAGGTCTTCGTCTTTGAGTGCGGCGATCTCCTCTCGTACCCAAGCTTCGCGTCCAGTGCGCTGAAGCTCGCGCGATAGCTTCTCGTAGACTTGGCAAAGGTGCGTGACATCGCCGAGCGCATATTCGAGTTGCCGCGGACTGAGGGGTCTGCGGCTCCAGTCGGTGAAACGCGCCGACTTGTCGAGTTCGGCATTGGTGAGGCGCCGCACCAGTGTTTCGTACGAAGCTGAGTCGCCGAAGCCGCACACCATGGCGGCGATCTGCGTATCGAACAACGGGTCGGGAATGACATCGCCTTGGTGCCAGAAGATTTCGATGTCCTGCCGCGCCGCATGCAGAACCTTAACCACCTCGGGCTTCGCGATCAGCCGGTAAATTGGCGCAAGGTCGATACCGTTGGCGAGAGGATCGATGATGGCGGCCGGTCCGCCGGGCGCCGCCACCTGCATGAGGCAAAGCTTTGGCCAGTAGGTCTGGTCGCGCATAAATTCGGTGTCGAGCGCAACATAAGGGGCGTGCTCCAGTTCGCCGACCAGTTCCTCAAGGGCGGCGGTTGTCTCGACAATGCGCATCATCTCGCTAATAGCGGATTCTCTCGTCTTATACCTTGGCAAATAACACTAGTGCACAAGCAACCCGACTGTCCGGCCGGAATATCCCGCCGCATCGAAATAGCGTGTGCTACCGACCTGCTGGAAATTGAGGACCGTCCTTTGGCCGCCGGGGGCAGGCTTTGATGCAAGCCAGCCTCGCGTGACTGACACGGGGCGGCCCCCCGGGAGTGCCTCCGTTAGCACACGGCCAGTCAGCCGGCCTTTCGGCGTGATGCTGATATGCAGGATGCGAGCGAGGGTAGGTGCGATGTCAGCATTGCCCACCGGTGCGGGGTCTGTAAACCGAGCTTTGAAGTCCGGTCCCGCTGCGGCCATGAAATTCATGGTATCGGCGCGGCTGAAGCTGCCATGCATTCCCTGACCGGTGGCCAGCGAGGTGTCCGCGATTTCGACCGCGCACATTACCGCCGCCATGCAGCCAGCTATCGCAAAAGATCGGAAGTTAACCACCAAAGCGGGGACGGGCGTGCGCGCAGCGCCTTTGAGATTCACCGCGCTTAACGGCAGCGTTCCGGGAATCTCACCCAAGTCGTCGTTTGAAAAGATGCCACTGACGTAATCTTCCGCCGCGAGAATTGTGACGATTCTCCTTGCAATGTCGGACGCGCCGGGGTCCGGCAGCCAAATTTCATCGGAGCCGCCGTTTGCCGCGACGATGACATTCGGGGAGGCTGGATCGTTGCCGATGTAACCGTTGCCGTAGGACGGATGTTCGCCGTTGGCGAAGTCCACCTGCTTCTTTGTGTTGGGATCGAACAGTGGCAGCTTCAGTGCGTCCGCAAGATCGATAGCCAGAAAGCCTTGCGGCAGGTCGTATCGCCGGATCGGCGGCGGCGCGTCTTGCGGATCGGCTGCATCTTCATCGCCAGCGGCCGTTTCATACCGTGCTGCGGCGCTGGTCTGGCTGCGCTTCTCGATGGTGGAGAAGCCGTGGTCGGCGGTAACAAAGATATCGGTTGTTTTATCGAGCCCCAGCGACTTCAACGCGCCCAACAGACCTGCGAGCCTGTCATCGGCGTCCTTGATCCCTGCCTTGCTAGTGTCGCCATTGATGCCGACCGACAGCTTGCCAAGGCTGTCCTTTTGCGAATGTTGCGTGCCGTCCGGATCGCGTGACCAGAAGACGATTGCGAATGGTTTTCCGGTGCGCCTAAATCTTGGAAGCACGATTTTCGTCGCGACATCGAGCAGGTATTTCTCCTGCGTACTGTTCGGCGCCGCAGATTTCGGGGCAGTTGGTGGAATTCCCGCTCTTCGCATGGCGGCCTCGATCTCCGGCGAGACGGGAATGCTTCCGGGTGTTCCGATCGAATCGTCGATGACGATTGTTTCAGTGCCGTCACGTGCCGTGACATCCTGGATCGCGGCTGCGCCGGTCTTGCCGAACGCGGCCGTCTGGAAACCTGCCTTGCGCGCCGCTGCCAGCAAAGACTCTTCGTTTAGGTAATTCCCGCCGAAGTGATCGTTCATCTGTCCGAGAACGGCATCGCTTTCGAGGAACGGCGTCATGGCGCCGCCGGCATCCGGCGAAGCAAAACCGGTGTACAACTGATTGCCGAAGTTGCCGGTATCGCCGATGTAATGGCCGGTTGCGATGGCTGATGCATTCACGGTCGTGACCGTTGGATATATCGAGTGATGATTTACGAACGACACCCCACTCTTCTTTAGCGCCCACATCGTCGGGGCGTTCTTCGGATTCACGCTGTTCGCGCGTAGCCCGTCCGCGACGAAGATCAGCACGTTGTGCTGCGCCGGCTGTATCGCCGCAAGAGCGGGCAGGGCAGAGGCCACTGTCATCACGGCGGCTAATAGATAGGAAATTCTCATACACAGGTCCTTCGGTGGCGAGACTTTTAGCTGGTTTACCCAGCATTTGAAGCAGTCTTGACCCGGCTAAGGCTTCCCGCCACATACGCGCTTTCCCGAAGGAACGTAGCCCTTGTCGACCGGCAATCCTTATCGCTCGCGCAAATCCGATGGCGTGCTGGACACCTGTGGCAGCCTGGGCAGCGCCGATGTCGGCCGGGCCGTGACCATTTCGGGTTGGTTGAACCGGCGCCGCGATCACGGTGGGCTCTTGTTCCTCGATCTCCGCGACCATTACGGCATCACCCAAGCTGTGGTGGAACCGGATTCACCGGCCTTCGCGGAAGCCGACAAGTGCCGCTCCGAATGGGTCGTGACGGTGACGGGTCCCGTGGTTGCGCGCACGCCGGAAACTATCAATCCAGACATGCCGACAGGCGAAATCGAGATTCGCATTCAATCCATTGCCGTGCAGTCGGTAGCCCAGGAACTGCCGCTGCCGGTTTTCACCGACATTGAATATCCGGAAGAGACGCGGCTGAAGTACCGGTTTCTCGATCTGCGCCGCGAGCGGCTGCACCGCAACATCACTTTGCGCTCGAAGGTGATTTCCTCCATTCGTAGGCGGATGATCGAACAGGGCTTTGCGGAATTCCAGACCCCGATTCTGACCGCGAGTTCGCCGGAAGGCGCTCGGGACTTTCTGGTGCCGTCGCGGCTGCATCCCGGTAAGTTTTATGCGCTGCCGCAGGCGCCGCAGCAATTCAAGCAACTCATCATGGTTGCGGGCTTCGACCGCTATTTCCAGATCGCGCCATGCTTCCGCGACGAGGATGCTCGGGCCGACCGCTCGCCCGGCGAATTCTATCAGCTCGATCTGGAGATGAGCTTCGTCACGCAGGAGGACGTGTTAGCGGTAGTCGAGCCGGTGCTGCATGACACCTTCCAGGAATTCGCCAGTGGGCGGGCGGTTTCGCCCATGCCGTTTCCGCGCATTCCCTATGACGAGGCGATGCTGAAATACGGCAGCGACAAGCCGGACCTGCGCAATCCGATTGTCATCGCCGAAGTTTCGGACGTCTTCGCGCGCGACGAGGTGGAGTTCAAGGCCTTCAAGAATTCTGTGGTCCGCGCAATCCCTGCACCGGGCGCCGCGTACCAGCCGCGCTCCTGGTTCGACAAGATGGTCGATTGGGCCCGCGACGAAATGGGCGCGAAGGGGCTTGGTTACATCGTTTTCGAAGAGGACGACGGCCGGCTCACCGCCAAGGGTCCTATCTCGAAATTCATTCCCGCGGGAGCACTTGCCGAACTCGTCGCGAACGCCAAGGTGAAGGCCGGCGATGCGCTGTTCTTCTCGGCCGATGCGAAGAAGGATCGCGCGGCCGCGCTGGCGGGGCAGGTGCGCACGCGTCTGGGCCGCGACCTCAATCTGATCGATCAGAACCGCTTCGAATTCTGCTGGATCGTCGATTTTCCCATGTACGAATGGAACGAAGAGGAGAAGAAGATCGACTTCTCCCACAATCCATTCTCCATGCCCAATTTCGACCGCGCCAAGTTCCTTGCCCTCGACGACAACGGCACCGAGACGATCCTCGCCATCAAGGCCTTCCAGTACGACATCGTGTGCAATGGCGTAGAGCTGTCGAGCGGCGCCATCCGGAACCACGATCCCGATGTGATGCTGAAAGCATTCGAAATTGCCGGCTATCCGCGCGAGGTCACCGAGGAGAAGTTCGGAGGTATGCTGAATGCCTTCCGTTACGGTGCGCCGCCGCACGGCGGCACCGCACCCGGTATCGACCGTATCGTGATGCTGATCGCGGGTGAAGAGAACTTACGCGAAGTCATCCTGTTCCCGATGAACCAGAAGGCAGAAGATTTGATGATGGGCGCGCCGTCGGAAGTTTCCCCGCGCCAGCTCCGCGAACTCCACATCCGCACTGTCAAACCGGAGTAGTATCTTTTTTCGCGGCGTGTTCGTTAATTTACCGTTGGCTCGAAGGCCATTATCGTATCGCTGCCAGCCTGGATCCGTTCGTACAACATGGCGCATTCCGGCATCATGCGTTCCATCCAGTACCGCGCGCAGTTCAATTTGGCATCATAGATCGAAGTATTGCCTTCCCTTGCAGCGGACCTTGCAAGCGCCAGCTTCGCCATCTGAGCCCACATCCAGCCCACAACCACTATGCCCATCAGGCGCAAGTAATCCATGGCAGCGGCACCCGCATCGTTCGGCTTCTGCAATCCGTGCTGCGCGAGCCACATTGTGGCCTGCTGCAGCGTATCGAGACCGCGCCGCACAGGTTTGGTGAATGCCGCTAGGTCTTCGCTGTCATTCTTCCCCAGCCAGTTGCCTATCAGCGAGAGCAGCGCGATCGGCGCCGCACCGTTCTTGCGGGCCAGCTTGCGCCCAACAAGATCGATCGCCTGCACGCCGTTTGCGCCTTCGTAGATCTGGTTGATGCGGGCATCGCGCACGAACTGCTCGACGCCGTTGTCGCGAATGTAGCCATGACCGCCGTAGCACTGCATGGCGAAGTTGGCCGCCTCGAAGCCCATATCCGTGAAGAAGGCCTTGATCACCGGCGTCATCAGATCAACGAGCAGCGCGGCAGTTTCCCGTTCCGAACGACTGGAGGATGCGATGGCTATGTTGATGGACGTCCACAACGCCAAAGCGCGCGCGCCTTCCACGAAAGCGCGACAGTGCAAGAGCATGCGGCGTACATCCGGATGGACGATTTCGAGGTCGGCGGGTTGATCCGGCTCATGAGCGCCGTCGAGTGCCCGGCCGACACGACGGGTTAGGGCATAGTTGAGGCCGTTCTGGTAGGCGACCTCTGCGGCCGCAACGCCCTGCAGACCGACACCGATCCTCGCGGCATTCATCATGGCAAACATGCCCGCCATCCCGGCGGAAGCGGGCGCCTTTTCGCCCGCCTTGGCCGCAGCGGGTTTCGGCCCCAGCCGCCAGGCGACCGCATCGTCGAAATTGAGCACACAGGTCGCGTTACCCTTGATGCCCATCTTCTTCTCGACGCCACCGGTGGCGACTCCGTTGCGCGCGCCCATCCTGCCGTCTTCGCTGACGACGTACTTCGGCACCATGAAGAAGTTCACCGCCGAGAGATCATTGGCGGCACGCCCGTTCTCATCCAGAATTTTTGCGATCACCATGTGGATGATATTGTCGGCGAGGTCGTGATCGCCCCCGGAAATAAAGATCTTCGTGCCGGTCATGCGGTAGCTGCCATCCGGCTGCTCGACCGCGCGCGTCTTCATCAGGCGCAGGTCGGTGCCGCAATGCGGCTCGGTCAGGCACATGGTGCCGGACCATTCGCCGGAGACCATCTTCGGCACGACATGTTCTCGCATCCATGGCGTGCCGGTGGCGTAAAGCGCGCTGTAGGCCGCGCTTGTCAGCCATGGATACATGGATAACGAGTGATTGGCGGAGGCCTGCATTTCGGCGACGGCCATGGTGATGACAGGTGGAAGATTGGAGCCGCCCACCTCTTCCGGCGCGCCCAGCCCCCCCCACCCAGCCTCGTAATACTGCTTGTAAGCCTCAGCGAACCCCTTCGGCGTCCGCACCACCCCGTTTTCGAAGTGACAACCCTCTTCGTCACCAGATTGGTTCAGGGGCTGCAGCACTTGCTCGCAGAATTTGCCGGCGTTGGTGAGGATGTCATCGATGGTATCCGCCGAAAGGTCGGCGAAACGCGGCAAATCGGATTGTTTCTCGACCTCGAAAAGCTCGTGCAGCAGGAATTTGTAGTCGTCGACAGGCGCGCGATAGACCGGCATAAAAGCCCCAGCGAAGCGAAACGGCGAACGGCGGAGTGTACGTGAGCTCTCCACAGTTCGCCATCCACTGGTGGGGCTGTCGCTAGCGTTAGAGGCCGTTGTCGAAAATATGAGCTTGAGCAAGGCACCCTCAGATCTTAAGGGGCCAGACGTGGCCCGTCTCCCGTAGCGGATCAACATGCGCTCTTCACATGGAAACCATACCGTTCTGATAGCGGCTACAGTTCTCGCCACTATCGCTGTGATTACGCTGCCAGCGCGTGCGGACCGGCCACACCGAATCGTTTCGGCATTTCTATGCACGGATGAATATGTGCTTCGGCTTGTGCCGCGGAATAGGATCGCGGCGGTATCCTATCTCGCCGCTGACACGCATCCGGTCGTTTCCACCGTCGCCGAGCAGGCCAAAGGAATTCCGGGTGTGCGCGCCTCTGCCGAACAGGTGCTCGCCCTGCACCCCGATCTGGTCGTGACCTATGCAGGCACGAACGCGCGCCAGACTCAGCTTCTGCGCGCGGCGAACATACACGTGTTGGAGATTCCATGGGCTCAGTCGTTGACCGATGTGCGGCGCATCACTCTGATGCTTGGCCGGCAGCTTGGTGCAGAGCCGCGGGGCGCGGCGATGCTCCGCGAGATGGATGTGCAGTTGCGAGCCGCGCGGTTCATAGCAGCGCACCCGCCGGTGCGCACGCTTATCTACGAGCCAAATGGCTACGCAACGAGCGGCGGGGTGACCGATGAAATCCTGTCGGCCGCCGGTCTGCAAAATGTCGCAACCGGGCCGCATCTCACCCGGTCCGGGAGCTTGCCGGTCGAATCGGTACTAACGACGGCGCCTGAGCTTCTGGTCTTGAACGGCGAGCATGAGGCGCAACCTGCCAAAGCGGATCTTGTGCTCAAGCATCCGGCACTCCGCGCGCTCCACGGCAATACGCTGATAGCCCGCGCCTCACTTGTGCCGCTGCTGTGTCCTGGTCCGTGGTCCGCGGGGATTGCCGGAACTCTCGCGACGCTTGGCCGTCAAGCCTCAGCCGTTGAGGGAAACCATACGGCAAAGTGACAGGAGCCCGTCGTTGTCACCTCTCCTGTTGGTATTGTAAGACGTGGTGTGGCGGAGGGGTTGGGCAATCTCATGATGCATTTCATGTTGCGCGCGGCTGTTGCTATGGCCGCGACCCTGTTGGCTGTTTCGGCCTTGCGGGCCGCAGAGGCGGAACATCCACTGCCGGTGGCGACGCAGGCTTCCATCGCCACCGCAGTAAATGCGGAGCTCAAGGCTTATGGCGGCAAAACGCCGGTGCCCGGTGCGGTGGTCGGCGTTTGGGACCCGAAGCGAGGCATGATGTTCCGCGGTTTTGGTGTCTCCGATCTGGCTGCCGGCAAACCCATGGCAGTCGACGACAAGTTCCGGATCGGCAGCAACACCAAAACCTTCGTTGTTACGGTGATGTTGCAACTGGCCGATGAGGGAAAGCTTCAAATCGATGACACGCTCGACAAATTCAAACTGCCGGTGAGAGTGCCGAACGCAGCGCATATCACTTTGCGCCAGCTTGCCGAAATGCGCAGTGGCCTCTTGAATTTCTATGCGCTTCCCGCCTTTCAGGCTTACGACAAGCCGGCCAGCGTTCCGTTCGAAGTGAATGCATGGATGCAAAAAGGGCTGGATCAGCCGGCGTTGTTCCCGCCCGGAGCAAAGTTCGACTACAGCAACACGAACTATATCCTTCTCGGAATGGTGATCGAGGCGGTGACGCATAACAGCGTCGCCGCCGAAATCGAGAACCGGATTATCAAGCCGTTGAAGCTCACGAACACCACCTACCCGGTCACCGATCCCAACATGCCGTCGCCGTATGCCCACGGGTATATGTTGAACGGAAAGGGCGGATGGGACGATGAAACAGTGGCATTGAACCCCACCGTGAGCGGTGCCGCAGGTGTGATGGTTTCGGACGCCGCGGATATGCGCCGTTGGGTAGAGCTTTACACGACAACAGGGATGGTCAGCCCGGCCTCGCAGAAGGCTCGCCTGTCCTGCTTGCCTGTTGCGGGTCGCCACGGTGGCTTCGGGTTGGGCATCGGCTGTTCGGCGGGATGGCTCGGCTACACGGGTGGAATTACCGGCTACAATACATCGGCCTATTACCTGCCGTCGCACGAGGCCACGGTGATCGCATTTGTGAACAGCCAACGCGAGCTGAAGGGCAAGCCTGACGTGTCGCAGGCGATCCTGCGCGCCATCGCGCGAATTCTCTATCCGCAGAATGTGCCTCTATAGCTTGCCGACGCGGACCTTGCAGAACCATTTTCCGCTAAATGTACTTACAGGAATGCTTGCCCTGCTGGCGCTTGTGCTGGGTTTCGCATCGCTGTTGATGGGACCTGCGAATCTCCCGGTTTCCGAAATTGTCACCGGATTGTTGTCGCGCGACGGGATAGCGAGCGTGATTGCGCAGCAAATTCGCTTTCCGCGGGCCGCATTGGCGTTGCTTGTGGGCGCCGCACTGGGGGCGAGCGGCGCTGCCCTGCAAGGCCTGTTTCGAAATCCGTTGGCAGAGCCCGGTGTCACAGGCGTGACGTCGGTTGCCGGACTAGGTGCGGTGATCGCCTTCTATTTCGGTTTCGCGAGCGCACACCCAGTACTGCTGCCAACTTTTGCAGTTGTCGGCGCGCTCGCATCTGCATGCATCTTATATTTGCTGTCGCGGGCCGGTGCTGGCGCTGTGGCTTTGGTGCTTGGCGGTGTGGCAATTGCCAGCTTGGCGACGGCGCTCACGGCGCTCGCGCTATCACTGTCGCCCAATCCGTATGCGATGAGCGAAATTGTCGTCTGGATGATGGGCTCCCTCAAGGACCGCACACTGTCCGACCTTGCTTTTGCTGCGCCCTTGGTGGTGTTTGGTATAATCCTGCTGCTCACGGCCGCGCGCGGACTGGATGCTTTGATATTGGGTGAAGAGGCGGCGCACAGTCTCGGCGTAAACATCCACGGAATTCGTCGCCGCGTGGTGCTGGGTGTGGCACTGGCAACCGGCGCGGCGACCGCTGCAGCCGGCGCGGTAAGCTTTGTCGGATTGGTCGTGCCGCATCTGTTGCGGCCGTTCTATGGCTATGAGCCGGCCAAACTGATCTTTCCGTCCGCGTTAGGCGCCGCGGCGTTAGTGACGGCAGCCGATATCGCCGTCCGGCTGATCTCGCCGGATGAGAAATTGCCGCTCGGCGTACTGACTGCGTTGCTCGGCGCGCCGTTCTTCGTCTGGCTCATTCTCGGGATGCGGAGAGATAGATGACCGCGCCGCTGGTCTTCGAGGGCGTAGCGGCCGGCTACCGGGGCAGGCCAGTGCTGCGCGACATCAGCTTGTCGTTCGCGGCGGGCGCGGTGACAGGACTTGTCGGCCCGAACGGTGCAGGCAAGACAACCCTGTTCCGCATCGCATTGCGGCTGCTTACGCCACAAATTGGCACCGTGCGCCTCCAGGATAAGGAGCTGGCGAGCTGGTCGGCAACGGCGCTAGCGCGGACGATTGCGTATCTGCCGCAGGAGGCGGAAGCGCATTGGCCGGTACAGGCTCGCAAACTGGTCGCGCTGGGGCGCCTGCCGCACTGTGCCGCGTTCGCTTCACTTAGCGGCGCAGACGAGGCGGCGATCGACGATGCCCTGAGTCGTTGCGATGCCAAGGAATTCGAGGGGCGTCGGATGGATGAGCTCTCTGCCGGCGAGCGGGCGCGCCTCCTTTTCGCCCGCGCACTGGCCGTCGGTGCACCTGTCTTGCTGGCGGATGAACCGGCAGCGCATCTTGATCCCGCGCACCAGCTGCGACTCATGGAATTGCTGCGCACGGAAGCTTCCCGCGGTACTGCGGTGATCGTAACGCTGCATGATCTGTCGCTCGCCTCGCGGTTCTGCGACAAGGTGGTGGTGATGAACGACGGCCAAGTTGTGGCAGACGGCGCGGCGAATGAGGTTCTAGACGACACAGTCCTGCGATCCGTGTTCGCGATTAGCGCGCGCCGGCTGGAAAACGGCATAGTGCCATGGCAGAGGGTTTGAGCATGACGAAAGCGCATTCGGACGACCACTACAAGAAAGCTCTGTACGAGCTGCAGATCGAATTGGTGAAGCTGCAGCGCAATCTCATCGCCAGCGACGCCCGCGTGCTGATTATTCTCGAAGGCCGCGATGCCGCCGGCAAAGACGGCACTATCAAGCGCCTCACAGAACATATGAGTCCCCGCGAGACCCGCACCCACGCGCCGGGCAAGCCGTCCAGTCGGGAGGAGACGGAATGGTATTTCCAACGTTTCGTCCCATTCCTGCCGGCAGGCGACGAATTCGTGATCTTCAACCGGTCTTGGTACAACCGCGCCGGCGTGGAACGCGTGATGGGTTTCGCCAGCGAACAGCAAGTAGAGGCATTTTTCCGTTCTGTCGTTCCGTTCGAGCAGATGCTCGTTCGCGACGGCATGCAGATCCGCAAATATTATCTGGATATCACCAAGAAGGAGCAGAAAAAGCGGTTGGACGACCGCGAGGAGGACCCTCTCACGCAATGGAAGGTCTCGCCCATTGATGAGGCGGCGCAGAAAAAATGGAGTGCCTATACGCGTGCGCGGGACGATATGCTGAAGCGCACCACGCACGCCGATGCGCCTTGGCGGATCGTGCTGGCCAACGATAAGAAGGTGGCGCGGCTGGAATTCATCCGCGATTTGCTGGACAGCTTTTCCTACAGTGCCAAAAGCCGAAAGCTGACCCAGGCGGACCGCAGCATCGTGTTCGAGTGGACCGGCAGTCTCGCCGACCGGCTGGCAAGCTGACGCGGCGTTTCAAGCGCGCGCGTTGCGCGGTTCGAACTTGGCGATCAC
>Ga0136846_1223770_pt1 | contig 11525 bp, 12 predicted proteins | sample HopSoiMetagenom2_FD_96841 | JGI IMG/M metagenome (GOLD analysis project Ga0136846, IMG submission 96841) | Grasslands soil microbial communities from Hopland, California, USA - 2 Assembly 2016 (version 4) | ecosystem: Environmental > Terrestrial > Soil > Grasslands | place: USA: Hopland... | reverse complement strand
TGACCGAGGAGGAGATCGAGTCGAAGGTCTCCGAGTTCAAGCAGTTCCTCGAGCAGGTCACGCCCGACGAGTTCGCCGTCGACCCCGAGGACGACTAGCTAGGTCTCCTCGCCGCGCTGGACCTCGCGCTTCGTCAGGTCCAGGATCTCCTCGAACAGCTCCCGCAGCCCGTCCCCCGACAACGGGCCGCGATTCGCCCTCGTGAGGTACTGCAGCATCCACTCCTCGCGCTCCGGGTCGACGAAGTCCATCCCGCGCGACTCCTTGTAGCCCTTCAGCCGCGCGACCAGGCGCAGGCGCGCATTGAACGCGTCGACGATCGACCGGTCCGTGTCGGAGATCTGCTGGCGGAGCTGCTTGATCAGCGGGTCGTCGCTCATGGCCGTCCCAACCATTTCAGGTGCACCGGCTCGTGGCTCTGCAACGCGAGCAGGCGGAAGGGATACGTGACGCGCGGCCGGACCGGATCCCCGAGCGACGGCGTCCGCTCGCGCACCACCACCTGTACGTGTCCTCCATGCTCGTAGACCCGCACGACGCGCAGAGAGTAACCCGTGCTCGACCGCGGGCCGGCCGCGACGACGAATGTCTCCTGGCGCGTGTAGTCGATCGGCGGCAGCTTGATCCTGACGCCGGGATTGTTCCGCTGCAGCACCTCGAGCAGCTGTGCGCGCGAACGCGAGACGTCGACCGTGATGTGCGTGAACTCGAGCCCGCCGACCTTCGCCGTCAGGTCGTCGTAAGCCAGCGGGCGGATCTTCGCGCCGCAGCCCGCCAGGAGCAGGAGCGCGACGCTAGTACACGTACACCGTCTCGCCGTACGGATTCGTCGCGTAGAGGCGCGACGCGATCCACATCGGGACGCGCACGCAGCCGTGACTCGCCGGGTACGGCGGAACGGACGGGTTGCCGTGAATCGCATAGCCACCCGTGAAGTACATCGGGTCGTAGAGGGTCCCGAGCGGACTGGGGTCGAAGCCGACGACCTTCCGGTAGATCGCGAACCGGCCGGCCGGCGTGAACTTCCCGGGTAGACCGGCGGTCGACACCGGGACGATCAGCGCGACGCGTGAGCCACGGACGACGTACAGGACCTGGCGGCCCTTGTTCACCTCGAGGTGATTCGCAGGCTGGGCGTGCCGCGGGCGCGGCGTGCGGGCTGCGGCGAGGGTGCGCCAGAACCGTGCGTCGGCGACGCCGGTGCGCGACAGGCCCTGCACCTTCTCGAATGCGTAGACGGCGTCGAGCATCCTGCCGTCGAACTGCGCGCCGTAGGGCGCGGCGTAGTGCAACCGGCGCAGTGCGTTCCCCAGGACGCCGACGACTCCCCCACGCGCACCGAGCGAGAGCCTCGGCAGGACCACGCGGATCCGAACGGGCGCGGAAGCCGCCCGGGCGCTCCTCGCCAGGTACTTGCCCGGGGAGCGCAGCCGCGCGCGGATCACATACGCGCCGCTTGCGTTCGTCGTCGCGGTTCCGACCTTCCCGCCCGGCCCGGCGAGCGTGACGCGCAGACCCCGCTCGGCCGGCACGATCGCGCCCCGGAACACGGCGCGACCCGCGTAACGCGCCGCGCGTGGGCCGCGGAGCGTGAGCGCATAGGCGGAGACGGTGACGACCTGAGTCGTCGCGATGCCGTCGGCGTCCTGCGCCGTCGCGGTCGCCGTCCAGCGTCCGGCTGCGTATACGTGCTCCACGGTCACGCCGTCGGCCGACGTGCCGTCGCCGAAGTCCCAGTGCACGGCGGTCGCGCCGTTTGCGCCGAAGGTCACGCGGAGCGGAGCAGCCCCCGCGGCCGGTGTCGCCTGGATCGTGACGTCAGCACGCGCGGCGCCGGCCGACGGCGCGGCAATCAGAAATGTGGCAAGAACGACCAGAGCGAAGCGCATGCGCGCACCATATTCTCCTGCTGGGGTTTGCCTGAAACGGCAACGACGAGCGCCACGGCGTTGAAGAGACCGTGGACGATCATCCCGGGGTAGACGCTGTTCACCTTGCTGCGCAGGTAGGCGAGACCGGCCCCGAATGCGACGAGGAAGGGGAGCGCCTCCACGAGGCCGTGTGCGAGGCCGAACGCGAGCCCCACGAGCAGGATCGCCGTCCAACGGCCGAACCGCTCGAGCAGGCTGTAGCCGAGCCCGCGAAAGGTCAGCTCTTCCACGATCGGCGCCACGATGCAGATCACGAGCCCGTTCGCGACGTACGCGGCCGCGTGGCTCGGCCGCCACACGTCGGGGGTGACTCCCTGCTCCCGCCCGGGGTGCAACACCGGGCCGAGCACCGCAGTCAGCACCGTCATCCCGATGATGATCGCCACGCCGACGCCGAGCGCGACCCACCAGGAAGTCGGGCGCCTCAGCGCGAGCAGCTGGCGCCGCGCCCCGAGCCCGGCGATCGCGTAGACGATCGCGGCGATCACCGCGTACTGGACGAGGCTGTTCGCGACGGTCGACCACTCGTAGAGGACGTTCGGGTTCGGCTTGCCTTCGGTGAAGCGCACCGCATAGCTCAGGGATGCGAACGCGACGACGAACGCCGTCCACCAGGCGAGTGGGCTCACGCGAGCGCCGCGACCGCGTCGGCCAGCGGTGCCGGAGCGAAGCGCATCCCGGCGGCAGCAGCGGCGACCTCGTCGACCTCGTCGTCGCCGATGTGCAGGCTTCGGCGCGCGTCGACGCCGAGCTGTCCGAGCGCCTTCAGCAGCCCGTCCGGAGCCGGCTTGGCGGCGGCATGCACGATCCCGTGGAAGTAGCGGGCGACGCCAACCTCCTCCAGGAGGCGGTGAAGCGAGAGGTCCCAGTTCGCGACGACCGCGAGCTCGAGCCCGAGGCTGCGCAGGCGGTCGAGCGCAGCGAGGACGCCAGGCAGCAGCTCGAATTGCATCGCGCCCGCGTACACCGGAGCGAACTCGCCGGCGTCGAGCTCGGCTCCGACCGCCTCGAGGAAGATGCGCGCGCACTCGCGTTGCAGCTGTGCGAGCCCCGCCTCGTCGTGTCCCTCCGCCGAGTGCTGCGCGTAGTGCGCGACCTCGGTACGGAATCCGTGCACGACGACGTCGCGATCGCGCTCCACGTTGCGCTCGGCAAGCGCCTCCGTCAACGCCGGCACGGGGTCGACGAGTGTCACGAGCGTGCCGAAGGCATCGATGGTGACCCCGTCGAGCTCCGCGGCGTTCACGCGACCCACTGCCACAGCGCCCACTGGACGATCGCGATCCCGAGGAAGACGGCGCTCGTGGCGGCGACCAGCGTGTGGGCGCGCGGCCGGCCGGCCGTCAGCGACGCCAGCGCCAGGAAGAACGGAAAGATCACGAGGCCGAAGCGCGGCAGCGACAACAACGGCCAGCGCGAGCTCGGATAGCTCAGCGGCACGGCGAGGCTGAGCGCCGCGAACAGCCCGTACGCGGCGCCGAAGCGGCGCCACGCGACGATGGTGAGCGGAATGAAGACGAGGAGCGCGACGAGCGACTCGGCGTTGACGGCCACCGCGTGCTGGAAGTCGGCATGCGCGGGGGTCCAGTGGACGAGCGCCGCCCAGATTCCGCCGAGCGGGCCTGCGCGCGACAGGTGGCGGTGCCATTCGTCCTGCGCGTTCCAGAACGCCCACGGGTCGCCGACCTGCTGCCACAGCAGCAGCGGGTACACAGCGGCGACGGGTAAGGCCAGCGCGAGCCCGCCCAGCGCGCGGCCGCGGCGGCGTTCGCGCCACGCGAGCACCGCGAGCGCGGGCAGCAGCGCAAAGCCCGTCACGCGGGTGAGGACTGCGAGGCCGGAGAGGACCCCGGCGGACGCGAACCGTCCGCGCTCTGCTGCGGCGAAGGCCGCGAGCACGAGCAGCAGGTAGAGCGACTCGCTGTAGACGGCCTGCAGGAACAGCGCCGTCGGGAAGACCGCGAGATAGAGCACCGCCCGCCAGGCGCCTTCCCGGCCGAGCCGCTCTTCCGCCAGCCGATACAGCAGCGCAAATGCTCCGAGGCAGGCGGCGAGCGAGACGACGATTCCGGCGAGCACGTAGTGCCCGAAGAACACGCGGCCGAGCACGGCGACCAGTCCCGGATAGAGCGGATAGAACGCCGCCGACGCGTGGTCGTACCCGTGCTGCGCGATCCGGACGAAGAAGACGCTGTCCCACCGCGCCCAGACGTCCGTGAACGAGCCCAGGTCGTGGATGAGCGGCGAGTCCCAGCGTCCGGCACGCGGATTGCGATTTGGCTCGAACCAGTAGAACGCGAACATCGCTCCGAGCCAGGTGAGGGCTCGGCTCCAGACGTAGATGCCGAGCACGAAGCGTGATGATAGGTAGGTGGAGCGGGAATTCACGCTCGAGGAGGCGAACGCAGCGGTCGACGAGCTGCGCCCCGTCGTCGCGCGCATGGTCGAGCACGGCCGGCGGCTCGAGGCGGCGCAGCGCGCGCAGCGGCAGCTCGTCACCCGGATAGCCGGGAACGGCGGCGACATGCAGCCCAGCGAGCTCGGCGAGCTTGCCGAGACGATTCAGCACGAGGCCGACGCGATCGCCGCCTGCGCGGAGGAGATCAACCGTGCAGGCGCACAGATCAAGTCGCTCGAGGAGGGACTGCTCGACTTCCCGTCGCGGCGTGACGGCGAGGAGGTGCTGCTGTGCTGGAAGCTCGGCGAGGACGAGATCCGCTACTGGCACGGCATGGACGAGGGATTTTCGGGAAGGAGGCCGTTGTGAGCGTCGAGGTGCTCAGCGACTGCGAGGGGACGTTCGCGACCCTGCGCGAAGCCTTCCCGGCGATCCAGTCCGACGCCGACTGGTGGATCCCGGTCAACTGCGCGCTGCTACGCACGGACGCGGCGACCGTCCTCGTCGACACCGGGATCGGCCCGCAGCCGCGAGCGTTCATGCCGGACGCCGAGGTCGCGCTGCTCGACGAGCTGGCGCGCGCAGGAGTCGGCGCAGAGGACGTCGACGTCGTCGTGCACACGCACCTCCACATCGACCACGTCGGCTGGGACGGGTCCTTTCCGAATGCCCGCTACGTCGTCCACGAGCAGGACTGGGCGTACTTCATGTCGGACGCGTCGCTCGCGGAGCGCCCCCATCTCCGCGACAAGGTTGCGCCGCTCGAGCGCGTCGAACGGGTGAGCGGCGAGACGGAGGTCGCTCCCGGCGTGCGCGTGCAGCCGGCGCCCGGCCACACGCCCGGGCACATGATCGTGCGCGCCGGAGACCTCGCCGTGATCGGGGATCTCGTCGCGCACGAGCTCCAGCTCGCCGATTCGGACGCCGTCTTCGTGAACGACGTCGACTCCGGGGTCGCTGCGGCGACGCGGCGCCGCCTGATCGGCGAGCTCGCGCAGGAGGAAGCGCGGGTGATCGCGGGTCATTTCCGCGGTGTCGGCCGCTTCCTGCGAGCCGGCAAGGGGTTTCGCTGGGCCGTCGAATAGCCGGCGAAGACTCCGTCTTCGCCGGGATCTGTCACGCCGCTTCGCGGTGAACGCACGCGGGCTGGGCCCGCGCGCTTTTCGGTGCCCGGCCCATGTCGCGACCGTGCGGCGCGCCGAGGCTGCGCGTCGGCGCGTCGCATGAGTCCGCCTCAGCCTAAGCCGGCTTCGCCTGTCTTAGCCTTCGGCCAAAGCTCGCCGGCAGGACTTCTGTCGGTCTGGCGTCGAATAGAGGCGCATGCCTCTCTGGCATCGCTTGATCGTCTTCGGGGTGGTCCTGTTGATCACCCTTGCGATCGCGCGGCTGATCGACCGCCGCATCGCTCGCAGCCAGCTCACTCCTGAGGCGATGACCCGCTACCGCGTGCTGCGGCGCAGCATCACGGCGATGATCGTGTTCATCGGGCTCCTCTCGGCGCTGCTCGTGATCCCGCAGGTCCGGGCCGTCGCCGGGGGGCTGCTCGCGTCCACGGCCGTGCTCGGGATCATCGTCGGCTTCGCCTCGCAGCGCACGCTCGGCAACTTCGTCGCCGGGCTGCTGATCGCGTTCACCCAGCCGGTTCGCCTCGGCGACGACGTGGTGGTCGAGGACACCGAAGGCATCGTCGAGGAGATCGGGCTCATCTACACGTTCGTGCGCACGGCCAAGGGCGACCGGCTCGTGATCCCGAACGAGAAGCTCGCCTCGGATACCATCCGCAACTCCACGATCCGCAGTCGAGAGAAAGTCGCCGAGATCACCCTTCAGGTTCCACTAGGTCGCGATGTCGGCACGGTCGTGGACCGCTTGCGCGGCCTTGCCGAGGGAGCCGACGTCTTCGTCAGCGACCTGGCCGGGACCGTGACCGTCGTCGTGCGAGCGCAGGCTGCCGACGAGCCGGCCGCGGAGCGGCTCGAGCGCGACCTCCGCCTGCGCGCCTACGACCTTCTCCGCGCCGAAGGCGTGTACGCGTGAGCCCGCCGCCTCGAGGCCGGCGGCGTGAGCCCGATCTGCTGCTCGCGAACATTCGCCGGCGCCGCCGCGAGCGCGTGCGGAAGCACCGCAAACGTGTCGCGCACCTCGTGGTGGGGACGGCGCTGGGGCTGCTGCTGATCCTCGTCGTGAGCGGTTTCACCGGCGCTGCCGTGTGGATGTCGAGCTGCGACCTCAACACGCTGCGACCGGTGGACGTCGGGCAGAACTCGTTCGTCTACGCCGCGGACGGCTCGCTGCTCGGCTCCATCCCGGCCGAGAAGAACCGTCAGCCCGTCGACCTTCGCGACACGAGCAAGTGGGTCGCCCGGGCGACCGTCGCGATCGAGGACCGGCGCTTCTGGTCGCACGGGGCGCTCGACTACGCCGGCATCGCGCGCGCGCTCTTCGCCGACGTGCGCGCAGGGCACGTCGTCCAGGGCGGCTCGACCATCACGCAGCAGCTTGCGCGCAACCTGTACATCAAGAAGCCGTCGCAGACCTTCGGGCGGAAGGCGACCGAGGCGTGCCTCGCGATCAAGCTCGCGCGCGAGAAGTCGAAGCGCTGGATCCTGAACTCGTACGTCAACCAGGTTTTCTACGGCAACCGCGCGTACGGCATCGAGGCTGCGGCGCAGACGTACTTCTCGAAGACGGCGAAGCACCTGACGCTCGCGCAGGCCGCTTTGCTCGCCGGGCTGCCGCAGGCGCCGTCGGTGTTCGATCCGTTCCACCGGCCGCAGCAGGCGATCGCGCGCCGCGACGAGGTTCTGCGCGCCATGCTCGCGAACGGCTACATCACGGCGACGCAGTTCGCCGACACGACGGCCGACCGGCACCTTCATCTCAAGGCCGGCCGGTTGTACTCCAGAATCCGCGAGCCGTACTTCTTCAGCTACGTCCGGGACGAGCTGCAGCGGCAGTACGGCTCGAACACCGTGCGCAGCGGCGGCCTGCGCGTGTACACGACCATCGATCCGCGCCTGCAGCGCCTTGCGCTGGTCGCGATCAAGCGGACGCTGCCGTACACCAGCGACCCGGCGGCCGCGGTCGTCGCGATCAACCCGTCGAACGGGGCGATCCGCGCGATGACGGAGGTGAGCCCCGGCAACCCGAAGACGCAGGTGAACTTCGCGTCTTCGGCGCGGCGCCAGCCGGGTTCGACATTCAAGATGATCGTGCTCGCGACCGCGCTTTCCGAGGGCATCAGCCCCTCGACCCAGTACCTTTCGGCGCCGTTCAAGTACGACCCGTCGGAGACGGGATCGTGCGACACCGATCCACCGACGGCCTGGTGTCCCGAGACGTTCGACCACTCGTACGTAGGTGCCACGTCGATCGAGAACGGGACGCTCCGCTCGGACAACACTGTGTACGCACGCCTCACGCTCGACGTCGGGCCCGAGAACGTTGCCCAGATGGCATACAAGCTCGGCGTGCGCACGGACCTGCGCACCACGGAAGGCGCGTACGTGCCGTCGATGGGCCTCGGCTCCCGCGTGGTCACGCCGCTCGACCTCGCGTCCGCTTACTCGACGATCGCGGCCGGCGGCGTCTACTCGAAGCCGATGGCGATCAGGAAGGTGATCCTCCCCGGCGGCAAGATCGATCGCGAGGCCGGCTGGGGCGTTGCGAAGCGCAAGCGGGTGATCCCGGACTGGGTCGCCTCGGAGGTCACGCGCATCCTCGAGGAGAACATGACGGGCGGCACCGGCACCGGTGCGTACTTCGGAGCCACCTCGGCCGGCAAGACCGGCACCACCGACAACTTTGCCGACGCGTGGTTCTGCGGCTTCACCCCCAGCCTCGAAGCGACCATCTGGATCGGCTATCCGCAGGGCGAGATCCCGATGCGGTCCGTGCACGGGATCGAGGTCTCCGGCCCGACCTTCCCCGCGACGATCTGGAGGCTCTTCATGGAGCCGGCGGTGACGTACGCGCCGGTCCCGAAGACGTTCCCCGTTGCAACGCACGCGCCGCTCTGGACGTCGCACACGCTCCAGTACGCCATGAGCGGCGGTTACTACTCCACGAGCAGCTCCAGCTCGGGAGGGACGTACACGCCGCCCTCTCAGTCGCAGCAGACGACGCCGACGCAGAACGACGGCAACCAGGGCTTCGTCCAGGTTCCGGGCGACGACGGCCACTAGCCGGCGCGAGGGGTGGCTCGCGGCGGCGGTCGCGATCCCGGTCTACGTCGTCGCGTGCGTCGTTCCCGACGGCGGGCTGTTCCGCGCGGCGCGGTATCGCGACGTGCACCTCTACGGCGGCTTCGCGCATGCCGTCTTCAGCGGGCACGTCCCGTATAGGGATTTCTTCATGGAGTACCCGCCGGGCGCGCTGGCTGTGTTCCTGCCGCCGGAGGTGTTCGGCGCGAGCCACTACAACGCGGCCTTCAAAGTGCTGATGACGGTCTGCGGGGCGGCGACGATCGTCGTGCTCGCGCTGCTCCTGATGCGATTCCACGCCACACGTGCGCGCCTCTGGGCCGCGCTGTTGTTGTTCGCACTCGCGCCGGTCGCGCTCGGGCCGATCTCGCTCAACACGTACGACGCGTGGCCCGCGCTGCTCAGCGTCGTCGCGCTCGCGCTGCTCGTCGCCGGCCTGCCGGTTGTCGCATTTGTCGTGCTCGGCCTGGCGATTGCGGCGAAGGTGTATCCGGTCGTGCTCCTGCCGCCTGCGCTCGTGTTCGTGTGGCGCACCGCAGGACGACGCGCGGCGGCCTGGTCGCTGGCGGCGTGCGCCGCGTGTGTCGCGGCCGTCGTCGTGCCGTTCCTCGCGGTCTCGCCGCACGGCCTGGCGGAGAGCTTTCGTGCGCAGGCCGCGCGCGCGCTCCAGGTCGAGAGCCTCGGCGGCTCGCTGCTCGGGGTTGCGGATCGGCTCGGCTGGTACGGCGCGCACGTGGTCCACCGGACGGGTCACGCGATCTCGTACGACCTGACGGGGACGGTTCCCCGTGTTGTCGCCGGCCTGAGCTCGATTGCACAGCTGCTGGCTGTGATCGGAGTCACCCTTCTGTACGTGCGCGGCCGCGACCGGCCGCAGCGGCTGGCGGCGGCGTTCGCGGCGGCGGTCGCGGGTTTCCTGGCGTTCACGCGCTTCTTCTCACCGCAGTACCTCGTCTGGCTGCTCCCGCTCGTCGTCCTGCTGCAGCCGCTCGAGTGGATGCTGACCGCAATAGCGCTCGTGCTCGCGCAGGTGTGGTTCTTCCATTACCGGGACGTCTTCGCGCTGGGCGGCTACATCTGGCTTGTCGCGCTGCGCGACGTCGTGGTCGTCGCGCTGTTCGCAGTGCTATGCCGGCGTACGGTTGAAGACGAGGACGCCGTCCTGCTCGAAGACGAGTCGCCAGTCGGGGTCCCGCCGTAGCGCCGACAGCGCGAGTGCCGTCGGCAGCGGGGCGTAACGGTCGCCGTAGCCGGGTTGCGTCTCGTCCGCGGCGATCCAGGTCGCGTCCTGGAGGTACGGGAAGCTGAGCACGCGCCGGCGGGCCGAGAGGTGTGCGCCGAGCGTGTTCGTCGCGCTCACCACCGCCGTCTTCGGGATGAGGCGCAGTGCCTGCGCAGCGATGCGGTCGTGGTCGGTCACGCGGGCCGCAGTGGCCTGGAACTTCGAGCCGCCGGGCACGTTCCGCCAGCCCGGGATCGGCCCCAGCCGGTAGTTCCCGAGCAGCGCCGCGAGTACCGCGATCATCGCGACCGGCACCGCCCAGCGCGACAGCCGCCGCGCGCCGAGCACGGCGGCGACGACGAGCGGCGCGATCAACCCGGCCGTGTAGTGGAAGTGGATCGACGTCTGCGTCGGCGTCGCGGAGAGCAGGTTGATTGCCAGCTCCGGGAGCGCCGCGACGAGGACGAGCGGGGCGAGCAGCGATAGGCCCGCCAGCGGGACGACGAGCTCGGCGACATAGCGCAGGTCGCGGCCGCTGAACGCGGCATGCGCGATGCGGCCCGGATGGGTGAGGGTCGTTTTCACGATCCCTGCCGCAGAGCCGCCGACCTCGCTGTAGCGCCCGTAGAAATCCGATTCGCCGGCGGTGTGGAAGTGCGGGATCACGACCGCGATCGCGATCGCCGACCACGCGAAGCCCAGGACGGCGATGGCAGCGCCCGCCGCGGGCCGCCGCCGCGCGACCGCGTACCAGACGCCGAAGCCCGCGATCACGAGCCCGATCTCCTCCTTCGACGCGGCAGCCGGGACGGCGAACAGCGCGAAGGGCAGGAGGCGATCGTTGTCGAGGTACCAGAAGGCGAACAGCAGCAGCGGCGTCGCCAGCGCGACGGGATGGAACTCGTTCAGCGTCAGCCATCCGGTTGCCGGGTACAGGAGATAGGCGAGCGCGAACCCGAGACCCGCGCGCGACGAGCCCAGGTGCTTCAGCGCGAGCCGGTAGACCGGCCACGCTCCGGCGGCGATCGCCAGCGCCTGCACGACGAGCAGCAGATCCGGGCTCGGCCAGATCCACCACAACGGGCCGAAGACCGCGAGGAGCGGGTCGACGTGCGCGGCGAGCCGCGAGATCTGCTGGCCGTGCAGGTTCGTCATGCGCAGGGGATGGCCGTGTGCCGTCCACCACACCGCCTGCACCATGTTCCCCAGGTCGAACCGACCGTCGGCAAAGGCTCGGTGGCGCAGGACCGAGAGGGCGGCGAAGCCGGCTCCGTACGCGGCGATGGCTGCCGCCAGCGCGACGCCGACGGTCGGCACGCGCCTCACAGCACGTCCTCGATCAGCGAGCGCCAGCGCGCGCCGAGCACGGCCTCGCTCGCGGCGTGCTCGTACGCACGGCGCCCGCCGGCGCCGATGCGAGTCGCGAGCTCCGCGTCCTCGGCCAGCCGGCGGACGGCGGCGGCGAGCGCTTCCGCGTCGCCGGCCGGAACGAGGAGTGCGCTCTCGCCGTCCACGAGCAGCTCGCGAGCCGCCGGCGTGTCGGCGGTCACGAGCGGCGTGCCGCACGCGAGCGCCTGGAACGCCTTGTTCGGGATCACGCGGCCCGCCTTCGGCGTCGTCCCGAAGATCCCGAGTGCACAGCCCGCCTGCCGGATCGCCGCGGGCAGCTGCTCGTACTCGATCCACGGCACGTGCTCGACATTCGCGGGACGGGCGGCGAGGAGCGCGTCGAGCTGGCCGCTGCCGACAACGCGGACGGGGATCTCGGGGAG